>Ga0315274_10017005_pt1 | contig 10270 bp, 8 predicted proteins | sample YL17G02_20_MG_FD_203700 | JGI IMG/M metagenome (GOLD analysis project Ga0315274, IMG submission 203700) | Sediment microbial communities from Yellowstone Lake, YNP, Wyoming, USA - YL17G02_20 | ecosystem: Environmental > Aquatic > Freshwater > Lake > Sediment | place: USA: Wyoming | collected... | reverse complement strand
GTGTTCCTGAAATCGGCCGGGATATTCCACGCCATAAACGTCGGCATCATGACCGACGTGCAGGTGTAGGAGACCACCTGGGCATTATCGGAGAGTCGGGTGATGGTCCACTCTGCGCTGTCCGTGGTCGTGGAGTTCTGGAAATAGAGCCAGATGTCATTCGTCGTGGAGTTGTAGGTCACGCTGTAATCGATGGCGGTGGGGAGGCCGCCCGCGATGGTGACGTAGTAGTTCAGGAGGTTTGATGAAGTATAGAAGACCTTCACCGATTCACTGGCTCCGACCGTCACCCGGTAGTAGTGCCCGTAATCCAGCTTCGGTGAGAATGTCCCGAGACTGTCGGTAGTCCCCGTTTTGAAGGCCACGTAGGAGGACCCGTCTACCCCGCCATCCTCAACGGTGATGCCGACCCCGATGTAGGGCATGGCGTTCTTGATCACGGTGATGGTGAAATAGTTCGCGGCTTCCTGCCCGATGGTGTACATCATGAGAAGCCCGGATCCCCGGCCGGTCAGGATCCGGAGACCGTCTGCAGTGATGGCGGTGGCGAGACCCTCACTCACCGAGTCGGAGGAGTAAAGGAGCGTCCAGGAGGAGGAGGACGCCTTCGAGAAGATATAATCGACACCATCGGTAGATACCGCGGCGGCATACAACCCGTTCCCAGACATGGCAACGCCGTTGATGGTTCCGCCGGTGGTGTAGGTGCCAACCCGGGTCCCATCGAGCCGGATGATATCGGTGATGCCGGACCCGCGGCCTTCAATGGTAAACGAACCAGCCGAGGAGGGAGATAGTCGAGCGGTTACGGCTCCGCTGGAGGAGACATAGGTGTACATCGTGTTGAAGGCGCCGGTGGTCACCTGCTGGTTTACCTCGTGGGTAGTATTCGAGAGGGCCAGCCATGAGCCGGTCGAGTCTAATTTCATCTTCCCCCCGGTCATGGGGCCGAGGTATTTGCTCACGGAGTAATTGAAGATCGTGAACGGATCCCAGGCTTGGCAGGTCCATAACGTGGAATTCCCCCCATAGTTGGTATCAAGCACCGGCTCATTGACGGTATAGTTCCGGACCCAGACCGCATCCGAGATCACTGTCGCCCCGCCACCATACCCCCCAAGGTACACATGCATCGCACTCCCCGAGGGGATGTTGGCCGCACTTGCCGCCCGGAGGGTTCCATTCGTAAAGGCTTTTCCCGAGGTCCCATTGAGGACTGACTGCCACCACTGGCCAAGCTGCGTATCCACCGTAAAGCCCGGGTTGCTAAACGCATCATTCTCCGTGGTGTAGTAGGTTACGGCCGGCGCATTTGTGGTATAGAATGTGGTTCCGTCACCACTTCCTGCCCCTCCGTGCCTCACATCGGTATCCCATTGGTCGCTAACTCCAAACCAGCCTGACCCGGCTGATGGGGCCCGGGAGGTGTTCCAGAAATCAACCGATATGTTTTCGGTGGAAAGGAGGCCCCCCTTCTGCTGGATGGCATCCAGTATATACCCCCACGTTCCTGCCACAGTATTGGTGGAAACGGAGAGTATAGAATTTGAGATGGTGTTTGTCCCCGAGGTTGCCTTTATTTTCGTGATGTTCCATTGGGTGAGGTTAAGGGTCGCGGCGTCGAAATGGTCAAAGAATTTAAAGGTAGTGTATCCATTCGAGAGGGGATCCACCCGGACCGGGTTCACCTTCATGATCACCATATAGGATGCCCCTGCCGCGAGAGATGGGAGGGTGATCCACATCCGGAGATTGTAAGGCCCCGCAGATGTCGAGCTGATCGGGGTCGTGGTGAAGTTTTGAATCCAGAACGGTAAGGGCGTCGTGCCATCGCTCTGGTAAACCTCCAGTTTGGTAGGATCGTTCCCCGCCGCCTCAAAGAGGGACTGGTTCACGGTATCCAGGACCACCTGGTAACTGGCAACGTCCATATTGCCCGGATTTGTGAACCTGTAGGTATAGTTCCAGCCCGGGGCCGTGCATGTAGTGGATCCCGCGAAGGAGGCTGGTTTATAAATCTCCGTCTCCACTCCGTTCGTGATCCCATACTCATAGGATCCCGCCGGGTCCATGGCGATATCCTGCCATTCATCGGCTGCGCTGCGGTGTGGTTCATAGGCCCCGATGAGGCCGCCGGTCGCATTGAATGTATAGACCTTATCCCGGGTGGCGTAAGCATAGATGGGAGCGGTCTTAGCCGCTGCGGCCGCCACGATCATCCCGGTATCCGTGGTGTTCGTGACGTTCCAGACCGGGACACCCGTTGCAGCGTGGATCAGGTATGCGGTATGGTTTGAGAAGGCCCAGATATACTGGTCGTTATCAGCCGAGATGGTCTGGTTCACCCGCTCGCCAGTGGTGATGGTGCCGTTCAGGGTGGACGACCACTGCTGCACCCCGTTGTAATCATAGGCGAGAACCTTGTTATTGACGGTTCCGACATAGACCCGGGAGTTGGTCTCGTCCAGGGCGATCGAGATGATATCTTCACCCACGCTTGCCGTCCAGGATACCGTCGCGGTGTAGGTGGTCGATCCACCCGGGGGGATCATGGTTATGAGGACCATCAGGAGAACCATGACGCGGAATACCTGGTTTGCTTTCATAGTGGTCTCCGTTCCACTGCCGCAACGTACGCGATGGTCTCGGCCACGAAGAAGATCCCGGGCAGGTATGCGTGGATGGTGTAGAGATACCCCATGAACGTCCCGTTCGCTCCATATGCAAGGCAGATATTCCAGAATCCTACGTAGAAGTCCCAGAGGAATGTGTAGACGAACATCACGGCGAAGAGTGAGAAGAAATAAATCATGGTACTATATCCCAACGACGCCACGGTTAAATCACCTCCACGGGCTTCGGTAGGTAACATTTCCCACAGTACTTTGTTTCAATGTGCTGTCTCAACTCTACCCGCCACCTCTCACGATTGAAGTTGGTCTTTGAGTGGCAGCTGTGACAGAGGGCTGCGAAGAGCCGCGGGATCTCCTCATCACAACAGGCTTCCTTCAGGTAGTCAATATGGTGAGCGCCAAGCTTCTTGCCATTCTCCAGTTGCGTCTTCCCACAGATGACGCACCGATATCCAAAGAACGCCCGAACGCGCTCCTTGAATTCCTCATTAAACCTTGGGCAGTAAGGATCAAATGAAACACCTCCTTTCCAAGTAGGGGACTCTTCCCCTCGAACCCCCCATCTTGATGCTTTCTCTCCTCGATAGGCACTCAATTTTCTCCGAGTCTCTGGGGAGACCTGATGCCCCATTTTTGCGGCACTAAGCTTTGCACGTACCTCAGGACGCTTCATGGGGTTATTATCACCTGTTGTCCACGGTCGAGGCTTGCCTTTCTGAGTCGCACTTATCCTCTCTCGAACATCTAATGGACGAGGCCGCCCCGTTAATGAGCGGCTGATCCTCTCACAAGTTTCCTTCGATAGTATACGTACCCCCCGTGCCAGACACAACTTTGCTCGGGTTTCCGGTGAATGGTGTTTTCCCGCCATGGGACCCGGTGTAACTCCCTTAGGCCATGGACACATCTAAACCGCCCTCCACGTCTCCCCGGTTTTCTCAAAAATACTGGCTAAAATTGCGTAGAAGATGACGCCGATGAGCACGATGAGCGGCCCCCAGTTCAGCGTCGTGTCCAGCATCGTGATGAGGTTAGCCGGAACAACCCCTTTCCCGAGGATCGCCGAGTCGAAGATCGTGGACCGGATCACCTTGTACACCGGGAAGAGCTGGGAGTAGTAAATTACATTCACCAGTGAGGCGAGGATCACTCCGACCCAGACCTGGAGACTCATGGGTTGGTCCTCTTCCAGTGGGTGTAGATTTTATAGATTATTATGATGGTACCGACCACCGCCACTGCGAAGATGAGGATGTTCGGAACCGCCACGCTGTTGGGGGCGGCGGCCATGCTCATAACAATCCCTCAAATGGTTTATTCTTCCGCCGCTTTCCCTTTACACCTGGGTGAGGACCGATCAGCCCAGGAAAGAAGGGAGCGTTTTTCACCCGTGGAACGGCCTTCCCGGTTCCCTCAAATAAGAGACCGCTTGGCTGCTCAATGCGTTGCGCCCGCATCATACCCACCAGCCGGGCAGGTTGTTTGGGGGGGAGGAGTCCTAACTCTCCTTCCCGGATACTCCACCTCTTGCTTACCAGAGGGAGCGGCGCCCGGGGCGGCGGCTTGAATGCCGTGAACGCCTCCTCGAAAGAAGCTGTCGGCGCGAGTTCCTGCATGAAGTTTATGTACTCCTCACGGGCTGGACGCTCACCACGGTCTTCCCTGCCGAAGAAGATGCCCGCAGGTGGCGGTGGCCCCGGCGGTGTTCTGGGTGGTATGGGTGGTGAGTATGGCGGCGAGTATGGGGGAGACTTGTAGGGGGGTGGGGAGTATGGTGGACTGTACCGCGGCGGCGAGCCCGGTGGGGAGTACACCGGCGAGAGAGGGGACGGGGCCGGTGAGGGAGATCCCAGGATTGGTGAGTACGGTGGATACCCGGGCGGGGATCTTCCCCGGGATGGCACGCTGGGAGATGGAGAGGATGGTACCCCGAGGAGCCGGCTGAGTGAGGGGGATGGTCTCCTGGGGATGAGCGAGCGGGACCCGGGGGATCCCAGTGCCACGCTCGGTGAGGGTATGGTGAGAAGATCCATTGACACCAGGGAGCCCGCAACTGGGGGAGAGATCAGATCCTCCCCTAGGTGTATCCTGGGGGACGGCCCGAAGAGATCCGCGACCATGGACGGCCCGGCACCTGCCCCGAAGATCGCCATGCTCGGCGCTTCTCGCGTGTACCGCGGCGGTGCCTGCACCGGTGGTAGGAGGGCTTCACCTCCTTCGAGCCGGGCCTGGTATCCAGTCCTTACCGCTGCAGCCCGGGACTCGCCCCACAGGTCCAGCCACGTCTCCAGATCGACCCGGACCCCCGCAGTCGATTTCCCCTGTAATTCGAGCCCTTTAATGTTCGCCTGCGACACGAAGTAGAAATCCCCGATACCCTTGATACTCCCTGCGTGTTCCGGGAGGATCTGGCCCACCAGGTCTTCCATGATTCTCGGTTCTTTTGAGAGGGTGTAACTGGACCGCACCAACATCCTTGAGGACTGTTCACCCATGGTGATGGTCCTTACCCCTTCCTCGGTTGTCACCCGGGCGCCCGGTCGGAGCCCGAGCCCGATATACTCCTCGCTCACGGGCGGGGATACCCCTCCCACCATCTCGGCCTGCATCGCATGGATGTCGAAGAGTTTTCCTTTTGCCGATGCAATCCCCTCCCCCTCAACCCGGACCGCCGGAGTACCGGCCGCCCGGTTGATTGCCCTTACCATCTTGGCCTGAAATACTTCAGCCTGGGGACTCATCGCATCCACGTCCCGGGGAACCCGTCCAACCCCGATCTCACCCACAGTCGGACCGGCGGCCCGTTGAACCGGGGATCCATAGAGGTATCCTTCCTCGCCCATGGTGATATCGGCCTTGAGCACGTCGACCATGGCCCGCGACACTCCTGGTGGATTTGGGATACCGTGGCTTGCAGCGATCTCCTCGAAGACCGGGCCCATCTTCCCCGGTGGGACACCGGCTCCCATAGTCTGTTCACGAATGGAGAGACCCAGGTCCCATTTCGCCACGTCCTCCGGCTTCAGGTTCTTCAGGATGTTCATGGTGCCAGGCCCGGTGCCCTTGACGTTTACGAGGCCTTCCTGCCCGGCCACCTGCGCCCAGGTGAGCCGTGGGGTGCCAAATTGCCAGCCGGGGGCGGTCTCGGTTCCGGTGGTTCGTGAGAGGACTCCTGTGAACATTTCCATCAGTGGTTCCGGTCGCTGAAGTAATTTCCCGGCACTGCTGTAGTAGTCCTTAAAGTTGAAGGTCTCCACCTCGGCAACCGAGAGCGGGGTGATACCCTGTGCACCCTTCACCGTCCGGATCCCATACTGTGTTGACCGTGCACCGGTGGAGAACTCACTGACTTCCACCCCGGGCTTCACCGGGAGGCCTTCCCAGATCCCGGCACCCACCCCCATAGGAATGAGCTCGGTGCCGACGATCCCTGTGAGTTCTTTCAGGGGCTTCTCCGAGGTTACGACCCGCGTGGCTAGGAGCCCCGTCATGACGAGCGGCGGAACATACTTTGCTGCCGTAACTGCGTACCCGGTCAGGCCGGGAGATTCGCTGGAGATCCCAAGAATGCTCCCCACCGCCCCGGCTCCTTCATAGGCGGCCGCGACACCGAGCCCGAGGCCCGCCATCATGATCATTTTCTGGGCGGTGGCCTCCGGCGAGGTGTCCGTTCTTAATTCGTAGAGACCCTTCTGGTATTCTACAGTCCGGTGAGTAACCTGTTCTACATACCATCGTGGATTTGTGGGAATCTCGGTACTCCCTCCAAGCCAGTCTTTAAACCCGGCCCATGCATCGGATGAGGTATCGGGTGGGATATCGGGTGGGGCCGATGCCTTGGATTTCTCCTCTATTATATTCCCCGTGTGGGAGATCCCCCAGGTCCCAAGGGAACCGAGGGGGGTCTGCCCGGGTTCCTCTCCCGCCACCTCCCGTGTGAAGGCTGTGAAGGATGCCGGGAGGAGGTCCTTCCCACCCTCCTTCGCCCATGTGAACATACTCTCTGCCGCCGGGGTGGGAGTGGATGTCTTGAACTTCTCTCCTGTGATGATCCCTGCGAGGGCCACGGGCATCTCCGGGGCCGTCTCTTGGAGCCGGCCGGTCCAGTAATTGATTTTGTGGGGGGCCTCTGCCCACCGGAATATACTGGATTCAAATCCTCCCGCCTCCTGCCCGTACTCCAGAGCCGCGGCTGTATATGCCTCCGGGTATAATCCCGGGTGAGCCGCAATCTCTCCTCGCATAACCTTCAGATAGTCCGCGGCCCTCTTCCCGCCCTTCATGGCTGCCAGCCGGGGGTCGAACTCGGCGGGCTTTCCCTCAGGGCTGATAGATTTCAGGTAGAGATCAAGCCCGGATGTGAGTTCCGGACGTGGTGCCCCACTGGCCCGTCCCTGCGCCCCCGGACCGTACCGGTACTCGTACGGCTGGATCTCCGGGTGCATCTCCACGGTTTTAAAGGCCGTCTCGACGGGCACGTTGAACTGTCTCGCCACCTGGAGGGCCTGCCCGGTCGTGGCCTCCTGCCTGGCCCGCTCCAGGTCCGCCGCATACTGCTGGCTCCACTCGGTTGCAAGATACGCCATGGATTCCGGAGACCCTGCAGCCGCCCCGGCCTCCTCCGGGGTCGCCCCCTCACCCACCGCTGCAGCGAACTCGACTCGCATATCGTAGAGCTGTTGGGACCGGACCGCATTCACGGCGGCCATTGTTTGGAGACGCTCCTGTGCCGATGAGGTGAGACGCTGCGATTCGATGTTCAGCCAGTCTGTGACCCCGGCGACCCCCGCACCGATGACGTTGGCCCCCATGTCAATACCCCCGACACCCTCCCGTGATTCCATTGTGGGGGTGACGAGGAACTCCAATGAAGGCGCGGGTCTGGGTGCATACTGAGATATTCTGCCCTGCCAGTATCGATCCCGGGCCAGACGTGCAGCCTCTGTTTGCTCTGCCCCCTCACGAGCCCTCAGCTCTGCGATCTGTTGTTCCAGAATTGTCTTGGTCCTAGCCCCCGAAGTTGCGGTATCGGCTGGGTTGATACTTGAGGCCTGCACTCCCCCGGGAGCACCAGCGCTCATGATTGTTGGATCGCTTGACGGTTCGGACGTGCCTTCGCCGGTCATAAGTCCCCACTGTAATTATTACTACCATGTATATTGGCTTCAATAAGCCTTTCTACGAGCACATCACCACCGGCTGCCGTTCTATCCAAACGCCCTCTCTCGTGAATACCGAGCTCACCGAGACGAAGACCGCCCCGCAACCACCCACCGTGAAGGTCCTGTCCACCGGCCCGTACTCCAGCGAGTCGTAAAACTTCGTCATCGGGTTTGGGATGAAAGTCGATTTCCAGGGCGATTCATACACCAGAACTCGAGCCCTGCCAGTATTGGCATACCGGACCCGGATCACCCACTCGACCCCAAACCGGCCGCCCGTCTCGGCTGTAATCGAACAGTCACTACAGGGCCCGGTGATGCCGTTCTTGATGGCGTCGGTCTCCCGGATCCAATCCTTCTCGACGGCATTCTGGGAGAGGACACAAAGACTGAGGACCACCATGACAACGGCGAGAAGAGCGAGAAGGAGGATGTGGGGGTCGGGTACCTCGAACTTCTTATCCGTTGGCTTCTCGTTTTCTGTCGTGGCTAGAACAGGTTGAACGCCTTCCCCAGGCCCAGCCCGATGATAACCATGATGATGAGGAATCCGATGCCCATGAGCTGCGGGTTCTCGTAGAACTTCTGATCCCGCTCTGCCCGGGCCTCGTTCACCTTCGTATCACAGTATGCCTTGGTGATCGACGGCCGGCCTTTCACAAAGTCGTAGAGTGCCCCGAAATCAACTTCGGCAAAGAGTGGGATGTTCACCGTGAGTTTCTTGGCGATGTAATCGTTCTTCGCGTCCTCGATGTTCGTATACCCCTGCCGTTTCAGCTCCTGGCAGGCGAGGACGAACTCGGGGTTCGCCATGACGTTCGCTGCATCGTAGAAGACCCCGAAACCCGCCCGGCCCAATATCGACGGGCTGTTGTCTGTTTTGAAGAACGCCAGCGGGTCTTCGTGTTTCCAGATGTTCGCATCCTTCTCGAAGGTCTCGGCCACGTACCGGGCAACCTCCATGGAAGCCACCCCGGTCTTCCTCATGAGGAGCATCAGGGCTTTCCCAGGATGATTGACGCATTTGTTGTAGTTCCAGACCGGAGCCATCTTGATCCGGGTGTAGACGTATACAATGGTCATCAGGACACCCACAGCCAGGAAGAAGTAAAACCCTGCGACGTAGATGATCACGGCTCCCATAACACCAGCTGCAAGGAGCGTGAACAGCCCGAGGATTGCCGCGACCACAACCATCAAGAGGAAACTGATCCCGAGAATAATCACCAGAGGTTTCAGGATCGCCATCATCTGTGGCTTCTTCTTCTCTTCTTTCACTGGCGCAACCGTGATCTGGGTGCCCTTCGGAGTGCTCACCATCGGTTTCCCACGGTCCTCAACCGCGGGTATTTGGGGGGCCTGCGGCCCGGGCATGAGCCCGGAGAGACGGGGCTTTCCCACACCGGCAGACGCGCTCCCGCCCCGTTCCTGGATGATGTTTCGCAGGAATACGTGTTCCTCTTCAGTCAGGGTTGATCCACCCTTACTCGTTCTATCCTCGGTTGTTCCGTTCCGAATCGTTCCGTTTCTGAATGGCCACATAAGTTACCTCCGTCCCCGCCCAAGAATCCGGCTCGCTATCGCGCCCATGATCCCGGACGACTGGCCGGGGATGGGATGGTTCTCCTGTTTCATCCGCGCGATCTGCTGGAGCGTGGTCAACAGTTCTAGGAACGACGCGTGGGTGTCGTCTGTCTGTGACCGTGCCAGGTCCAGCTTCGCGTCCAGGTCTATCAGCTCCAGGTCCAGCAGGCTCTCGTCATCCGCATCGTTGGCGAGAAACGGGACCCTGAGCGCGTTCTCGACCCGCAGCTTGAACCGGTAATACTCCGCCGGATCGGAGATCTTCGTGACCGCCAGCTTCGGCCCCAACCCCCAATACTTTTCCCGGATCCCCTTTGGCTTGTCCTTGTTGGCCAGTAGCGTCTCGATCTGCCGCTCGCTCATCGGTTGGGTGCGACGTAAGGCGCCCTGGTCCCCTGCCTGCTGCTGCTGGGGCTGGGGCTGGTGTCCGTCCCCGTCACTGCCAGCACTGCCGGCATCGTCCGGAACCTCCACCTGATACTGTTCCCCCGTCTGGGGATCCATGAGAACTTTTATCGACATTTTATCTCCTCCCTCCTTTCCTTGCTGACTTCATGACCAGGTTATACACCCCGTTGGCAAACCCGGCGATGCCAGCGAACACCAGGGCAAGCATGAACGTCCACAACCACGGAGGGTTATAGACGGTGTACACCGGCTGGACCACCAGCGGCATCACCCAGTAGAGGGTCTGCCCTACCGTAACCTCCCACATCTGGGGGTTCGTCGCGATATCCTGAACCCCGATCATGGACGAGAGGATGAAGGCATACCCGGAGAATGTCAGGCCGAATATCCCGGCGATCACCTGGCCCTCTGGTTTGGAGTACACGAACGCACCGAACGCACCGAGAACCCCAATCACGAGGAAGAGGATCCAGATCTCCCATG
>Ga0315274_10017004_pt1 | contig 10271 bp, 7 predicted proteins | sample YL17G02_20_MG_FD_203700 | JGI IMG/M metagenome (GOLD analysis project Ga0315274, IMG submission 203700) | Sediment microbial communities from Yellowstone Lake, YNP, Wyoming, USA - YL17G02_20 | ecosystem: Environmental > Aquatic > Freshwater > Lake > Sediment | place: USA: Wyoming | collected... | reverse complement strand
AACGCTTCACGTGCAATCTCACGACCGCCCGCGCATGACTCGGGGCCATAATGGAGCAGCTCCTCCTTTTATGTGGGGGACTTTCACCCCCTGCTCTATGCCGGTTTATCCCGGCGCTTTCACTACGTCCCCTTTTTTCGGTGGGTCTACATGATTGAGAAGAAGACGGGCCTATATGTCGGGATCACTACCGATTTGGAAAATAGAATGAAACAACACGGGCAGCCGATCCCCTTGTATTATGAGGGACCCGTCTCAAAAAATGACGCCCTTAAACGAGAGAGAACGCTCAAAGGTTGGACCAGGAAAAAGAAACTGGAGCTAATTGCCAAAGCCTCGTCAGAACAGAAGTGAGCTTGTCCCGAGCCTGTCGAAAAGCCTGTCCTGAGTATATCGAAGGACTTGTCGAAGGAAGTCCTGCCCGGAGAGCCATTTCGACAAGCTGACCCCGCTGCTTTGCTCTGGACAGTACACATTCTCAAGAAATAGAGCCATCCCCTTTTCCTTTTCTTGTCTTGTCTTTAACGATTGACGTTAAACGTTAATTGTGGTACTTTAATAACATGATACGGTCCTTTAAGGATAAAGAGGCCGAAAAGATATTCAAAAGGCAAAGATCTTCAAAGCTTCCCGAAATGCTACAACGAGTGGCTTTGAGAAAGTTGAGAATGCTAAATCTTGCTGCAAACTCGAATGATCTCAGAGTTCCGCCAGCTAACAGACTGGAGAAACTCAAAGGAGACAGGCTTGGGCAGCATAGCATAAGAATCAACGACCAATGGAGAATTTGTTTCAAATGGCGCGACAGCGATGCTTTTCAAGTGGAAATTGTTGATTACCACTGAATAGGAGAAAAAAATGGCAACAAAGAAACTTGATCCGGTTCATCCCGGGGAAATCCTGCAAAAAGAGTTTTTGGAGCCGATGGGACTCAGCCAGAACAGACTTGCCCTGGCATTAGGAGTCCCCGCAAGACGAATCAATGAGATTGTCTTGGGGAAGCGAGGGATTACCGCTGATACTGCCTTGAGACTTGCCCGGTATTTCAAAATGTCACCGCAATTCTGGCTTGGTTTACAAATGGACTACGAATTGGATGTGGCAGAGGACATGCTCAAAGGCAGGCTCGAAAAAGAAGTCACTCCCATTTCGGCTACAGGTGGATGAGGACGGGGCTACTCCCTTTGTTCCGAAGTTGGATTAAGATCTGAGTAAGCAAGCGAAGAAGAAATACTTTATTACGATTGCCTGACCCTCCGGATTCTTCGCTTTGCACGGACGTCCCTTTGATTATATCCCAATCGTTCTATGGAGATGCCCTCATCGCCATCAAATGTTGCTCCATTTGCATATCTGTGGAAAATCGCATGCCTTTTTGCAATGATCCCCTGGCTTAGGTGGAAACAATGCGTTACGGATACCTTTAATACTTTTTTCTGCTTCTTGTTCTGCTGCCTTCAAATCATCGGGGTGAATTGGAACGGGTTCAATCTCGTTGCCTTTGTGTTTCGGATCAAGGTATGCAACGGAAGCAGAGTCAATGGGCCGCTGAAGTTTTTTCAATCCCAATGTATAAAGCTGAAGTTGCAAACACAATTCTTTGAACGTCGTTACAGCATCGGATGTCTTGTAATCGCGCACTTCAAGACTTGGCTTCTCATCATTACCTCTAATGATGACATCAACCCTTCCTGTAATGGTTGCTTTCTCAAGCGGAAATTCAAGCCTGGCCTCAACCTCTTGTATCCGAAGCATGTCTTGTTCATGACGCTTGACGAATTGGGTGAGTATTTTCTCAGCTGCCTCCCTCATCGCCTCCAACAGCTTCCCACCAGCGAAAGGCAGGTGAAATTTGTCCCTCACTGTCTTTCTGACAGCTTTTTCTGAATTTTCCCCTTCCCTTATCAGCTCACTCGAACACCTTAGGCAATAGTGTAGGCTCTTTCCATACCCAATTTCAGTGTCAAGCCCTGGTTGATAACCCCACATTTCTCTGAGGCAGTAAAGGTATGGACATCTATGATAGGTTATTATTTCGCCTGCAGAAAATGCTTGAATTTCATCATTTTCTGTATCTGTCTTGACGTGTACCGACGATATGGTGCCATCTTCATCGATTCTTTTTGCAAGATTCTTTATCGAGTTGAGAAACTGACTTGGACGTTGGGTATTGGTCAGCCGCCTGAAATGGCTCAAACAAAGAATATCTTTGGCTCTTGTAATGGCTACATAAAAGAGCCTTTTCTCGTCTTCTATTCCGCCTTCATAACGTTTTACATCAAATCCCTCCATATCTCTGGGAATATACCAACGTTGTGGTTTGCCTGTTCTGCTTGTCGGGAACCTTCTTGCTGTCAAGCAAGGCACAAATGCTATGGACCATTCAAGTCCTTTTGCCTGATGAACCGTCATCACCTGGACTGCCTCAATCCCGCGCAGATCCTCGGTAGGTTGCTCCTCGTATGCCCCGGTGGCGTAGGTATTCATATACCAACAAAGACCCTTTAAGGCAATTTGCCAGTCAGGTTTCCTTCCGCCTAATCTTATGGAAGTCTCATAGTCGGTAAGCAATGTATTGAAACGGCCTAAGTTTGCCATTATCGCGGCATGGAGTTTATCATTCGGGTTAAGTTTCAGAAAACCCAATGCCAGCAGGAGGTCTTGATATATTGAGGTGAAGTTTTTGAAGCCATTGTTCAAAGCCTTTTCTTTCCATACCACGAGATCTTTGGACAGGTCTTTAGCCTCGGCCCTTGACTTACTGGCTGCTTTCCATTTTTCTATGGCAGATTTCAGCAAGTCGTCACCTTGGATATGATCACTTTTCCCAAAGAAGCCCTCCCTCCAGAATCCTTCCTCATAGAGCCATGCGAATAGTCTTGCGACTGCCTGGGCTTCGTCTCTTTGGAATAACCCAACTTTCCCTCCCACAACATAGGGGATGTCTTCCCTGCGAAACACGTCAAGAAATGGTTTCGCAGACGTTGATACACTGCGAAGCAGTATGGCGATGTCCGGGTATCGGCATGCTTTTGTTTCTTCCACCAGCTCTTTGATTTGCGAAGCGATCCATTCAGCCTCATCGTCAGGCCTATCGAAATCTGTTACATAAACGGAGCCGGTCTCTTTACGAGTTGGCACAAGCGGTTCGTATTTGGCTCTTTCAAAGGTTTCAGCGAATACATTGGCCGCTTTAACGATGGCTGGCACACTCCTCCAGTTTTCCTTGATGCCGACCTTTTCGCATTTGGGGAAATTTTTTAAAAACTCCTCGAAACATCTTTCATCAGAGCCACGCCATTGGTAGATGCTTTGTCTCGGGTCACCCACTATGAAGGTACTGGCATTTCGTCCGATTAGCTGAATGAGTATGTCTTGCGCCCTGTTAATGTCTTGGTATTCATCCACTATCAAATGCTTAATATTTGACAAAATGCCGGGATTTACTTCCAGTTTCTGTACTGCAAGAGAAATCATTCGACCGAAAGTAATAAGCCTGTGTCTTTGGAGGAGTTCTTCATATTTCGAGAATTGTTTAAAAAAATCGGGTGCTTTTTGGCTAAGCTGCTCCTGATTGAGGAACTCATTATAAATAACGTCCACACTCCTTAGAAATTCCGCGCAGTTCCTGGAGTACCCTCCATTCTTGCCTAACCCTATTCCCCACCCCTCTCGAAGAATGAAGGCCATCTCTTGATTTTCGTCCACTGGATCATGATCGCCATAGCCAAACTTATCTTCAAGGATCTGGAGGCAGTATCCATGTATTGTGCCCACATACATTTCCCCGAGCTTTGCGCAGGCTTCCTCGCCTTTAAGCTGGCGTACCCTCTCATAAATGCGGCTCTTCATGCCTTGCGCAGCCCGTTCTGTGAAAGTGAAGGCCGCAATGGAGGAAGGTTCTTCTTCTTTGTATAGAAGGAGATAAGCGATACGGCGTGTAAGTGTCTCGGTTTTGCCTGTTCCTGCACCAGCGACTATTCTGAGATATCTGCTCTCCGATAAGACAGCCTTCTTCTGTTCTTCAGAAAGAAGTCTGGGAGTTTCTAATATTTCTTTTAGAATTATCTTATCTCCCACTATTCAGCCTCCGACCTTTTCCGTTTTAGCCCTACAGGTTTTATGAGGATGCAGTTTATGTCTGCATCCAGTGGAACATTATTAGCCAATGCACTAATGGCGCTATTTTGACTATAATTCATGTCCTGGCCTGTTCATTTATCTCCTTTGCTGCTATTGCAGTTTGAGCACAATAATTGGGCGTTTTCGATTTTTTTACTGGAACCGCCCTTGCTCCAGGGCCTCTTATGATCTACTTGAGCGTCATCGTAGGTCAGGTATTTCTTGCATTTCCTGTTTCTGGTTGGGTTTGGACATTTTGGTCTATCGGTTTTCTCCATAAGCTCGATCCATAGGATGTCTCGAACATTCTTATCAAAACTCCTCCTTGAGTCTTTAGCTTTAAGGAAAAAGCCATCCTTGAGCACTGACATTAAATAAGAATCCCGAATTTCCCTGTGCCTCTTGCTGTCTGTAGCTTGCCTGGTTGAATTAATATAGGGAGCTAATTTCTTTTCGTGTTCTGACAACTTGATATCTGTGATCACCTTTTCAGAATATTTGCTGTCTATTTGTTGTGTTTGTTTTGAAAACGTTAGTAGAAATCGGCCTGCTATCTTGTTGGTCTTTTTGTCATTGGTTACATAGCCCTTTTGTTCTAATTTGAGTAAGACAAGAAATAGAGAATAGAAATCCGATTTATTCTTAAACCTTGTGAACTTGATGAATTCATCTGGAAAGATTTCCTTGATCCAGGTAATCACTTTATTGAATCTCTTTTGGACTTTCTTAATCTCCTTCTTGGTCCACTTGTGCTGTGCCAATAGTTCGTCAAGCTTCTTTCTTCTATCGGTATAATTACCTTCGAAACATGCCGTGCATAGTTCAAGAATGAACTCATGGAACAAATACCTGTCCAAATCTGTTTTGGAGATGACTTTGCATTTTAGGAAGAGATTTTTATACTTTTTCTCTAACTGGGTGCCAAGTTCAAAGAACAGTCCTGACCACAAAGCATGTCTGATTTCGTTTTTCATAAGGGGTGACCCGGTCGAGTTGATTCGGACAAAAACCTCTTTTGATGCAACGTTTCGTCCAAATATGTCTGATAAATCGCCTTCGTATTCGATAATAGGTATGGGGTACTGCAAGAATTTTTCGAGAATGTTTTCGTATTCTTTGTTGACTTTTTTCAGGCGTAGATCGTCAAAATAGAGATAGTCATCTTTGTCCGTTCTTGGATTCTTAAAGTCAACCCACAACTCATCTTCATCTTTGAGCTCTTTTTTCCCAATAAAATGAAGGATGGTTTCAAGGCGCTGCTTACCGTCCAGAACATCGTATACATCTTTCATTTTCTTAGAGATGAAATGCTTATGAAATATTAATGCTGGTATGGGAATTCCGTTGAACAGCGAAGAGAGCAAAAGTCTCCTTTGTTTTGTTTTCCATGCTGGTTTCCTCTGATAGGGGGGATCAAGTTCTATTTGTCGGTTATCATACATGTCCCTGATCTCAGCGATGGTTTTTGCGTAGCATTTCATATTCAACTCTCCTTTTTAACCCGGACAGAATAAATTAAAACGTTATAAGTAATCACCATCCGTTCCGGTGCGTGTCCTGTATCAAGGGGGTGATTCAAGGCGGTTGAGGCGTCCCCTTTGATCTCCCCTTTCCACTCTTTAAGAATCTGTTTAGCTCTGACTCAAGGACTCTCCAGCCGCTGCCGACTTTGATTGCGTTAATCCTGCCTTCGCGAATGCACTTAAAATAAGTGGGCCTTGAGATCTTTAGGTATTGAATCGCTTCGTCTGTAGTTAAGACCTCGTCTTTGGTTTTTTCCATGGGGTCCTTTATCTCGCTTTGCTTTAGTTTTATACATTTTTTCGTGATATGCTTGTTTTTGATAGGCAGCAAGATATGTGCCAGAGAAAAAGTTGGAAGATTTTTGGTTTGTAACTATTTAATTTACAAAAGGTCTTCTTTATTCTGTCAAGGTTGTCAACGAGGGCTTAAAATAGGAAAACACATTCCAACAATGGCATTTTGTTCAAAAGTGTGACAGATTTTGGGAGTGGGACCTGAATCTGAGGTGAGTGTGCGGAAAACCCGAAAAAGGATCGGTTGAAATGTAGAGTCGACATTTCCTTTCATGCATTCGCCTATTCTTCGTCAGAGGGTATATGGTTTGCCAAATGCGCCGAGACGGAGAAAGGCATTCCCCCTTCGCTGCCGGGAATAATCTCCCCGTGCTGTTGTAACGTTCACAGCTGTACTCAGAATGACTTCAACCTTAACGCCTCTCTTGTGGGCGTTCAGCAAGGCTTTGGCTATGGGAGCGGATGTAAAGGAATAGGCTTGGACCAGGACTGTGTTCTTGGCTTGGTTAAGCTCTCTGATGATGGCGTCTGTGCATCCTCCATGGGGATCTATAAGAATGACCCCCTCATTGTTATCGATATCCTGCCTGAGCATATTGTAAAGAAGTGTTGACTTGCCTGTGCCCGTCGCCCCACAGATGTAAACATGACGGGTGCGGTCTGCCCTTGCAAAATGCACTTTTTCTCGTGAGCTATGTGTCGGAACATGCCCGAGCAGAATTCCACTGTTTTTCAGGTTCACTCTGAAGATTTGGTGCCAGGCGTCGGTAATTCAAATAATTTCAATAGGTTACATTAATAATCTTTGATACATAATAATCTCTTTTTAAAGTCAAAAGAACCTTGGTGATCAAATACGGAAATGTCTTCTTCATCCACAGACTGTTGACCTTCTTGTTCATTCCTTCCTGTACTAATTGATTGACGAAGTCTCCAAAAAAGCGTAGATTTGAACCCGTAATTCAGAGGGGCAAGAACGATTTAAGGCGATGATTAAGCTGATACATCTTACAGGATACAGAAATGCTGAGGTATTTCGCTCACCCGAGGCGCACGTATCGCTGCATAATAAAGGTAGTATCGCAAGAACTATCTGAAGCGGGAGTCAAAAAGAACGCGAAGAGGTTTGCGGCGGTCAGGAACCCTTCACGTAGAGACCGATATCTGAAGGTTCTGCAAAGAAAGGGTTGGTCGTGGGGCAAGTTCTCGTTCCGCTTAACCGAAGCGTATATGTCTCGGGTTCTCAACGATACGCGTAATATGAAGGAGGTGGTTGTCGATCACCATACCCGTGTCGTTATCTTTGGTGATGTCCATTTAGGATGGCATAGGTTCGATCCTAATAGGAAACTTTTCGAACGAGTTCTCGATGATTATACGAGTCAAAAGGTCGATTATCTTATCATAGGCGGCGATTTTATTGACTTATGGCGAGCGGAGTTCGAAGAAGTCGTTTTAAAGTATAAAAGTATATTTGAAAAGCTGCGAATTTTGGGGGCCAACGGTACCAGGATAATATACATTTTAGGAAACCATGACTATGAAATAAGGAAACATAAGGAGTATTTTAATCGTTTTCCTAACTTTGAAATAACAGGCAACGGTATAGTCTATACCATGCTTGAAAATACGGGAGAAGTAAAGGATGTAAAAATTCATGTTCACGGTCATCAATTTGACATACGTTTAAGATACTTCACGAAGTTGTACCCTTTCATTGGGTGGTTTTATCGTAGAATATACAAAATTACGAGGCGGTTAGGTTTTTCTTGACAGTTGGGAAAATCCGCGTGGGAGCCAGCCACGTAAGGTGGGACATACCCTATCTTGGATCTGGTGCGGCCTATCCCTTTTTTGCATAATTCAATCGGAAATCTTTGCTCTTGGGAATATCTCTGAGTCAAGATATGTAGGTGAAGTTATCAAGTAAACGTAAAAATAGACGGCATATGGCAGCTAAAACCCTGCGTTTCACAATTTGTGTATTTTTAGGCCCCCGTGTTACCTAAACGGGGACAGCCCTCCCTTTGCTACTTCCTTCGTTGAAACTTTCTATTCCCTAATTTTAGAAAAGGGCGTATACTACAATAAAAAGGTGTCAATGGGGATATGCTTAAACCGAGCCAATAATGCATTCTTGAATTATCTCGTTGTTTAAAACGATCTTTTCTGGGAAGAATACCGTAAAATCCGACCCTTTTGGGGTTGAAGAAAGCGTGTAGTGGCTTAATTTCTTTGTAAATATAGAAGCATAAAAATTAATCTTAGAGGTGGAAATGCCAAAAGTTTTTCCAGCATCATATCAAGATAACGCACGAGTAATGATTTTCGTTGATGGCGAGAATCTCTCCATTAGATTCAAGTCCTTCCTTAAAAGGAAGAATATTGACCAATGGGAGGACCATATACGCTATGAGAGAGATATATATGTTTGGTCCTCATTTTTAAGTCTTACAACCCGGTCAGCATGCCCAATCCTACGCATATTCTATTATACGAGTTTGAAAGGCGATGCCGAAAAGCTTACGGAAGTGTTTGATGCTCTTAAAAGTCTTGGTGTAACCGACCCAAAGGTATTTAAAAAGAAACCAAACGATAGAACAAAGAGGGTGGACATCACTTTGGCTACTGACATGCTAAGTCATGCTTACAATAACAATTTTGACATCGCTATTTTGGTTGCGGGAGACGAAGACTACGTTCCGTTGGTTCAAGAGTTAAAGCATTGTGGTAAGCAGGTCTGCCTTTGGTTTCTCAAAGATGGTTTGAGCCCAGATCTCAAAAGAGAGTGCGATCATTTCTTCGACATGGAGGAAATATTTCTGCACAATAAAGATTCACTTATGATATCTAGGTATAGCTGACCCAAACCTCTAATAAGTTCGTTCATAAGGGCTCGGCGGACTACCCGCTTCCCCCCGTGACCAGCAGCGCTATTTATTCCTCCAACTGCTAATCTTCAACCGCATACGCTATTGAAGCAAACATTTGCAGGTGAAACCTGGATTTTAAACCGTTCTTCCTAAAGAGAGACAGACACTTCCCAGTGCCCAGCTTCGGTACCTTTGGGGAGCCAATTTGAAAAGGCCCGGCTTAATAGCTGGGCCTTTATCATTTGAAAGAAAGATTCCTTCACAATCAATCACATTTTTAAAAATAAGAACCGGATTACCTACTTCATTTAAACAAAGCAATCCGGTTCTTTAAGTTCAACTGTAGAAAATACGATTATGTCGGATATCTGATTCCTATGCGTTACTACCGTCCAATTACTTTCGACTTACCTGAACTGTCCGTTCATAAACTATTTGAGAGGTTTTCATTCCAAGGCAAAAAGCACCGAATTGGATTATTCTGAATTCACACAGAAGCAGAAGGATATCAAATATTACAGCAAATATCATGATCTTTCTTAAAAGTTTTTTTACTACGACCATCTCTCTTCACCCAGCCAACTTTTCACTCTAAATTAAAAACCGGATTACCTATTCGATTAGAGCCACGGTAATCCGGTTCCTTTTTTCTAATTCGGCAACCCGGCTATCGTAGGGATCTAGGATCCGTGGCTTTCCGCCCCACGATTACTTGTGGTTTGGCTTTATCGGGTTTTATTCTTATAGTACCGAATATGCAAATAAGCAAAAGTTGGGCCATTCTAGTCTGAATTCTTGTCTAAATTTAAAACATATTGAAATTTAAAATATTTTAAACTTTACATTCGATTTATAAACATTCGTTTGGGACAAAAAACGGTACTAAATTGTGCATTTATTATCCAATAGGCTCTCTAAAAAAGCTCCATTTGCTAAGTGACTCCCAAAATATTGATAGCCTCTGCTGCATCCACGCCCAAATCTCAATGCTCTCAAAGGCATAGAAACCGCATGACAATCTTTGACCAAATCGTATGATAAATTAGGGGTGGGGTTCTTTATGAAAAATCAGAGAGGCAAGTTAATCACAAGATCCATAGTTCTCTTCCCAGTTTTGATGATCTATTGATTCTTTTTCCCGAAGGCGGAAGCAAATGGGTTATTTGTAAAGGTGTGTTTTTTTGAACCCGTATCGGGTTGGGGCTGGCTGCTCTTCATGGAAAGGGAAATCCGTCTCCTTCCGAGGTCCACATCCAGCACAGTTACCAATACCTTTTGATGAACCCTCACGACCTCCGCAGGATTTTTCACAAAACGGTTGGAAACTTCGCTAATATGCACCAGCCCATCCTGATGGACGCCTATATCAACAAAGACACCAAACGCCGTGATATTGGTTACAATTCCAGGGAGTTTCATACCGGGCTTTACATCCTCTATCTTTTCAATTCCTTCTGCG
>Ga0315274_10017003_pt1 | contig 10271 bp, 9 predicted proteins | sample YL17G02_20_MG_FD_203700 | JGI IMG/M metagenome (GOLD analysis project Ga0315274, IMG submission 203700) | Sediment microbial communities from Yellowstone Lake, YNP, Wyoming, USA - YL17G02_20 | ecosystem: Environmental > Aquatic > Freshwater > Lake > Sediment | place: USA: Wyoming | collected... | reverse complement strand
CACCAACCCCAGACGGAGCAGTCCGCATGCAAGGCCTGCCGCTATTCCTACCGCAAAGCGAGTCCAGTACACCGTACCATCCGGGAAGCTTCGGTCTAGTCCTTTCCTCTTCAGTATTTCCACCCTGCATGTTCGTGTATATCGACTAGATGTGGGGGTTTGGGGTTAAATCCTATTTGGTGAGCGCGCGCTTAGCTAGACGTAGAACCGCATGGACTCCTTCGAGCAAGAAGAGTCTCCCTAGGACTATCCCGATTTGGTCGTCTCATATTCATGTGGCTAGGTAAACATAATTAAGTATGCCCCTCTTGCTGAGTGAGAGGAAGCCTTCAAACGATAAGCAGATCTGATACGCAGGAAAGATGCTTCGTCCCTGATGCCAAGAAGGTCATGACAAGCTTTGACCTACAAGCAATAGCGAAGGAACTGGAATCGACGATAAGGAGTGCTAGAGTAGACAACATATACCAGTTCAGCCAAATGGCGTTCCTCCTAACCCTTCACCCGCAAGCAAATCTTGTCATGGAGGCGGGCAGGAGGGTCCATCTGACTCATTACCGCGTTGAGAGGCCCGATACTCCATCTCTATTCTGCAGCATCCTGAGACGTCACTTGAGGGGCGGGACCGTCCAGTCGGTTGGTGTGGAGGATTTCGAACGGGTCCTTTTCCTTGAAGTGTCCTCTGATGAGGGCACTCGGAAGCTTGTCGTTGAGGTCTTCGGAGGAGGTAATGTCCTCCTCCTAGATGAGAAGGGCGCCATAGTCCAGGCCCTGACGTATCGTAGAATGAGGGACAGGAACATCATCAGGGGGGAAACATATCGCCTTCCTCCTCCAAGGGGAACAAGCCCAGAGCAGGCCTCCCTTCTCATGCTTTCATCCCTGACAGGACAGAAAGGCGATGTCGCTAGAGCTATAGGTAGAGTACTAAGCATTGGAAGCCCGTACGTGGAAGAGGTTGTCCTCCGCGCCGGACTTGAAAAGGCAATGCCCGCTTCAAGCCTTTCTGACGAACAAGTCAAATCGATACTTGAAGCTGTGAGTAGCCTCATCAGAGATCTAGGTCAACCCCACCCCCGAATCGTCTCTAACGACATAGGTTGCTGGCTAGACATTGTGCCCTTCCCGCTTCTCCAGTACGAAACCAAGAGAAACATTGAGTTCGTAACCTGCAATGAGGCAGCAGATGCCTACTTCACCGAGCTTGCGTCCAAGACACAAGTCATTGGGGAGACTGCCGAAACCGAGGCGAATATAGAGGAACAGAGGCGCATACTTAGGCAGCAGGAAGAGAGAATAACACAGCTAGAGGAGGAGGCCTCCTCGAATCAGAGAGCAGGCAACCTTCTATACGTTCACTTCTCCGAAGTTCAAGGCCTCCTGGAAGTAGTACGCCAGAGGAAAAGTGGGTCTGATCGAGTACCGGAAGGAATCTCGCTTGACAACGACAAGAGAAGGGCCAAGATAAAGATTGAAGACCAAGAGATCGACTTGGACCTTCGGCTATCAGTTCACGAGAACGCTGCAGGATACTACGAGCTGGCGAAGGGCGCACGACAAAAGATGGAAGGGTTGACCAAAGCCATCCAAGAGGCTGAAAGGCGGCTCAAGTCACGCCAGGAAAAGACGATAACGTCGCGGATACGACTCCCTAGCCTAGTCCGTAGGAGGGCCTGGTACGAGAGCTTCCATTGGGCCAGGACCAAGACTGGCACATTGATCGTTGGAGGCAGAGACGCAACCACGAATGAGATCCTGATAAAGAAACATATGGATACGAAGGATTTAGTATTCCACACAGACGCTCCAGGAGCACCATTCGTCCTGGCAAAGCCAAACGATAGCCTAGTGAGCGAAGATGAAATCTCGCAAGCCGCGCAGATGGCAGCCTCCTACAGCAGCGCTTGGAAGGCTAGATTGGCGTCTGCAGACGTATATTGGATTAGACCAGAGCAGGTCACTAAGGAGGCGCCCTCAGGTGAGTATCTGACTCGGGGGGCCTTCATGATCAGAGGCCAAAAGAACTATCTCAGGAATGTGCAACTACGTATTTCGATCGGCCTCCTTGAAGAAGAAGGTGGCCTGCAGGTAGTAGGAGGCCCTCAAGAATCTGTCCACGCTCAAACAGAGTTGGCGGTAGAGATAATTCCAGGAAGGCTGAGCAGCGGCGCTTTGGCCAAAGAGGTACGGAGAAAACTAGCCTCAAAGATGTCTGATCTAAGACCTTCAGCCCTCGCTCTGCCCTTGGAAGAATTCCAGCAATTCATACCCCCTGGTGGAGGAGACATTATTTCGAGCTAGCTTGGAGTAGAAAACGTCCCTCTCCTCAAAAGAATTCCAGACACGCTCGACCGAGGGTTCCACCCAGCTGTAACACTGGAAAGCGAACGCGCCGCCGTCACTCATAAAAGACAAAGAGATAGCATCAGCCGATGGCGACACCTTCTGGGTTGCGCGCGCGAGGGCAACGTGAGCCGCTGATATCAACAAGCTGTTTGAATGACTTAATAAGTCTGTTCTGGGAAGGCTATAACATAGTCCGTAGTCATCCCAGTGAAGGTGAAGTGGAAATGCATCGCCGAGAAGACGAGGTGAAGACGACTATTCCGGTCAGAGACATCATGGCTGCCCCCGTAGTGACGGTGCATGAAGACGCGAATATGGAAACCGTTGCCAAACTCATGGATGAGCACGAACTGGGCAGCATGATAGTCACCAGCAAAGACGGTCAGCCGATGGGAATCATAACAGAACGAGATGTTGTGGTACGTGTCATGGCCAACAACCAGCTCCCCAGCAACGTCAAAGCAGGTAACATCATGTCCCGACCCCTGCGAACAATCAGCCCCGATGCTGATATCAAGGACGCGGCTTCCGAGATGCACAGGCTCGGCATCCGGCGACTGGTCGTGATGGAGAAAGGCAGGATGATCGGGATAATATCAAGTAAGGATATCGTGGCGATTACTCCTTCCCTGATCGAGATCATAACCGAAAAAGCGCGGATAACATCAACTCCTCTGCTCCCCTATGCTGCTGAGGCGGCTGGCGTATGTGAGAGATGCCGACAGTGGTCGGACGGCCTAAGAGAATATGAAGGGCGATCTCTCTGCGAAGACTGTCGGATAGAGCTAGGCGTAGAGGAAGGGTAGCGCGTCTTCAAGCATGTCAGCTGATACTCTTTTGGCCAATGGAAGAATTCTCATTGGCAGGGAATTAACTGAAGGCTGCATCGCCTTCAAGTCGGGTAGAATATGCTATGTGGGCAAGGAGGTTTTTTCTCCCAGGGCTAGCCAGAGGATCGACATCGATGGTAACGTAATCCTGCCTGGTCTGGTAGATGCTCATGTTCATCTTAGAGACCTCGGACAGACTTCCAAGGAGGACTTCCTGACCGGGACAAGGAGCGCTGCATCAGGAGGCTTCACAACAGTCCTCGATATGCCATACTCAATACCTCCGACGGATAGTCCCGAGAACCTGAAGCAGAAGATGGAAGCAGCTCGATCCAAAACAGTCGTCAACGTGGGGCTCTATGGAGCTTTTGACCCCAGTCTAAGGCACGTCAAGGACTTAACTAGACGCGGAGTGGTATGCTTCAAGGTATTCACAACGAGGCGCCAACCCTTCGACGGCGATGACGATAGCATTATCGAAAAAGCTCTGCTATGTGCTCGCCAAGCCAGGATTCCCGTAGCCTTCCACGCTGAGGACCTGAAGACGATAGAAGGCCTGGAACTGAAGTACAAAGCCTCTGGGAGTTACTCCCCAATGGTCTTCGCCGAGACCCACCCCCCTGAGGCAGAAAGTATTGCCGTGGCAAGAATCGTCGCGATCGCCGAGAAAACGAAAGCGAGTATCCATTTCTGTCACTTAAGCACTGAAGAAAGTCTTCGGATTGTCATCGCAGCGAAGGCTCGTGGCTTGCCTGTAACATGTGAGGTAACGCCTCATCATCTCCTGCTATCGGAGAGAGAGGTTTCGTCGCAGGGAGGTGTAGCTGTGGTTGATCCTCCTCTTCGGATGGGTCGCCACCAACATGCTCTCCTGGATGGACTCAGACACGATATTGATTCTATAGCAAGCGATCACGCGCCCCATACCCTTCAAGAGAAGGCCTCCGAAGACCCCTGGAGCATCTCGCCAGGATTTCCTGGACTCGAGACAACGCTTCCGGTAATGCTCACAGCCGTTAAGCATGGCATACTCCCCCTGAACCGCTTGATCGAGTTGTTGGCCGCAAATCCTGCGAGAATCTTCGGGCTTAGCTCGAAAGGCTCACTATCCGTGGGACACGACGCCGATGTCACCGTTGTGGACCTAGAGAGACGCCACACAATCGATCCCAGCAGGTTCGAATCGAAAGCGAAATACTCCCCCTTCAAAGGCTTCGAAGCAATTGGACAAGCTGTCAAAGTATTCGTGGCCGGGAGAACAGTCATGGACGATGGTGATATCATTGCCGAGCCTGGTAGTGGCTCAATTGTTCTGAGGCTGTAACAGGGGATAGAGTTGCTTGAGGTTTATTGTCGACGGCATGCTGGGGAGCTTCGCTCGTTGGCTCAGACTGCTGGGATTTGAGGCAGAGTACTTCAGAGACGCCTCAGACGATTTCCTGTTGGAGAGAGCCGCGTTGGAGAACAAGATACTTCTGACAAGAGATGCCGAGCTTTACAGAAGAGCACTAGCGAGAGAGCTTCAGGCCTTATACGTTGATGGAGGGACTGAGGCTGAGAGGCTTTCGAATGTAGCACACAGATTTGGACTCAGCCTCTGCGTTGAAGATGTTCTTTCTAGATGCCCAACATGTGGCTCTGTTCTCCGCAGGGTAGGCACGGATGAAGTTCAGCAGCATCTGCCAGAGAGAACAATGAGACACTACAATGAATTCTGGATATGTACGGATTGCGGCCAAGTTTACTGGCGAGGAGGACATTGGAAAAAGATAAACGAAACCTTGGCCAGAGCAAGAGACTTGCTTAAGACCAGGAAGAGCACGTAAAAGCTGGCAAATACCTAAGCACCAAAGGTGGGCATCAGTTGTTTGAGTTGACCCTTGAGGAGGGCGCCTGGCTTGTTAGGCTGGCGCGCCAATCAATCACTGAGTACCTCGAATCCGGCCGATTGACTCCAGTGCCAAGCGACACTGAGACGAGACTCTTGCAGAGATGCGGGACATTCGTAACTCTCAATATGATCAGAGGCGACAGAGAGGAACTGCGCGGCTGCATAGGCTACCCCACCCCAGACCTACCGCTGACCGAAGCGGTAATCGACGCAGCCGTCAGTGCTGCTACTAGGGATCCTAGGTTCCCACCTCTGGAAAAAGGTGAGCTGAACAGAATTGTTGTAGAGGTCAGCATCCTAACCCCGCCAAGCATTATCAAGGTGAGAAATCCGCAAGAGTACCCCAAGGAGCTGCAGATAGGCAGAGACGGCCTAATCGTGGAGCAGGGATACTTCAAAGGCCTCCTACTCCCTCAGGTTCCTGTGGAATGGGGTTGGGACTGCGAGGAGTTCCTAGGCCACTGCTGTATGAAAGCCGGACTCCCGCCAGAGGCATGGATTCTCCCAGATACCCGGATATACAAGTTCGAGGCACTCGTCTTCAAAGAGAAACAGCCCAACGGCGAGGTCGAAGAAGTCAAACTACATTAGGTGACATCAAAGGCGATGAAGGTCTACTTCGGGGCCTGTGGAGTTGGCCTCGGCCATGTTGGACGATGTGTGCCAGTTGCGACAAGACTCCAAGAGAAAGGGAACGAGGTATTATTTTCCACTTACAGTGACGCATGTCGGTATGTGAGCCACGAGGGGCTTCCATTGGTCGAGGCGCCTGCTATCGGTTTCGCTGTTAGGGAGGATGGGGGAGTGGACTTCCGAAAGACCACGGCCTATCCTGGCGCCTTGTCGTTCCACATCATCTTCAACCAGATAATATCCGAAATAAGATTCATGCGCGGTTTTCAGCCGGACATAGTTGTGTCTGATTCCAGAGCCTCAACAATCGCTGCGGCCAAACTTCTTGGAATACCGGTTCTGACTATTCTGAACCTATACAATGTTTCTGTGCCACGTGTGAAGAGGTTTCTGAATCTCTCGCGAATTGCAGACGGTGGCATAATGACCCTTGTAGGCCTCTTCTGGAATGCCGGAGAACAGATACTCGTACCAGACTTCCCTGCTCCACACACGATCTCGACTGGAAACCTGGTCGTCCCTCCCTGGCGGAGGGACAGTATCCATTTGACTGGGCCGATACTTAGTATCAGGCCGCAAGATCTGCCTAGCAAGAAAGCTTTGAGAGAGAAACTTAACCTAGGAGACAAACCAGTTATCTTCGTCCCAATCAGCGGTCCAGCAAAAGAAAAGGAATACTTTACCGTTCAGATACTTAAGATTCTGTCCAGGTTCCCTAAGGACTATGACTTTGTTGTCTCGCTAGCAAACCCACAGCATGAAGGGTCTCCCCATAAGGATGGAAACGTAGCCATCTATGACTGGCTGCCCAATAGGTTTGAGTATCTTAAGGCCTGTGACATTGTGATTTCTCGGGCGGGGCTCGGAACAATCACGCAGAGCATCTGCTATGGGAAACCGTCCATTATCGTGCCAACGCCTAGCCACACAGAGCAGCAGAATAATTCTCGCCGTGCTGAGGAACTAGGGGTCGGTAGGACACTGGACCAGATGAAGCTCGACTTCGACTCGGTGGTCTCAGGATTACGAGTGCTGCTCGGAGAAGGCTACATAGAGCGGGCGGAGGAACTCCAGAGGAAGGTGTCAGGCTTCGACGGGGCCGCAGCGATAGTTGAAGCTATCGAACGTTACTCATAGCCAAATTCACGCTCATTGACACATCCTGCAGGTGTCGAGGGTGACTGGCTGAAGCTGCACATGGGTGAGACCAACTTAGCGCGCGCGCTAAGATAAGTAGACCATCGCTGGATTGCTCAGCCGCCTTCGACTATGGGAGCGAGAACAATCGTCTCGGCCTCGGGGTCGAAGGCATATACCTGAGTCTTTCTGCCATCAGGAGCAACAATGAAGGCTATCCAGCCCTTCCTAGTGTGTTCCTCGAACTCCTTCCTCGCCTCTACCACCTCTTCTCCGTGGCTTCTGTCCCAGGTTAGAACTATCATATGTGTTCCGTCATCATGAGTGATCATAATGTATTTCGCCTGAGGCTGACCAGTTTTCCGCGTTCCAGCAATTCCAAGTCGGCTTTAGGTCTTATATAAGCAGAAGGCGCTAATGTCGTTTTGAGGAGTTGTTCCTACTATGAATGAGACGAGTACTGGAGGCTATGCAGGTAAGCTTCTACGTGTAGATATGACGAGTGGGAGGCTCTCCCACATAGTTTTCGACGAGGAGACGCTGCGCAAATTCGTGGGAGGAACAGGAATAGGTGCGAAGATCCTATACGACGAGGTACCGCCCAATATTGACTGGTCAAGCCCAGACAATCGACTCATAATCGCGACAGGACCGTTAGGAGGCACCTCCGTCGGCGGCACAGGCACCATCTCCCTGGTTACCAAGGGCGCCCTCACCAATGGCGGAACAGCTGTTCAGGCCAACGGCTACCTCGGCGCATTCCTCAAGTTCTGTGGGTATGACGGGCTGGTTGTCCAAGGTGCAGCTAAGAGGTGGATGTACCTCCACATCGACGACGATGGCAAGGCTGAGCTTAGGGCGGCCAGCCACCTTCTCGGCAGAGACACATATGAGACGCCCGACCTGATCAAGGTGGAACTGGACAAAAGAGACCTCGGGATGAGCGTCGCCTCCATTGGGCCGGCTGGAGAGAACCTGGTCAAGTTCGCTGGATTCTTGGTAGATAAGGGTCATGCGGCCGCCCACAACGGCTCTGGGGCCGTCATGGGCTCCAAGAAACTCAAGGCCATCGCTGTTGCCCGGGGCAAGAGGCCGGTCCAGGTCGCCAATAGGGACAAGCTGTCAGCGGCCGCAATCAAGCTCTACGAGACCGTTAAGGGCTTCACAGGGACCGTGGGAGGCGTCTACACAAGTCAGTTGGCCGGCAAGGGAACACTCCCCATAAAGAACTACACGACCAACCTCTGGGACATCTCCCAGGACCAGTTGAACGGCTACAGTGAGGAGTATATCCGGAAGACGTTCTCACCCACACCCCATCCATGCTGGGCCTGCAGGCTCACCCACTCCACGATGATGAAGATCACAGCCGGGCCATACAAGGACATGGTAGTTGAGGAGCCAGAGTACGAGCAGCTCGCCGCCTGGGGTCCTGTTATCGACCAGAAGGACGTGTCCTCTGCCATGATGCTCTCTGGACTAACCGACAGGCTGGGCTTAGAGAACAACGAGTCTGGATGGCTGGTTGGATGGGTGATGGAATGCTACGAGCGGGGACTACTCGACAAGAACAGGCTTGACGGCCTAGATGTCAGATGGGGAGACGCGGAGGCTGTCAAGCAGTTGCTGCATATGGTTGCCCACAGAGTCGGGTTCGGCGACACTCTTGCTGAGGGTGTTATGCGCGCCAGCCAGAAAGTCGGTGGAGAGGCAGCTAGGGCTGCCATCTACACCATGAAGGGAAACACGCCGCGGGGACACGATCACCGGTCGAGATGGACGGAGATGTTCGACACGTGTACCTCTAACACGGGTACATTGGAGACGGCTGGTATACCTGCGACGCCCGAGCTTGTGGGAGCGGGGTACCCTATTGAAGTGTCAACCTATGAGGCGACGGCTAAGGGCCTCATGGTCTTCGAGGACTCCCTAGGAATATGCCGCTTCAACTCCAGGACGAATGTTCCCCTGCTGACAGAGGCGGTCAACGCCTCGACTGGGTGGGATATGACTGAGGAGGAAGCTCGGAAGGTCGGCCTGAGGGCTGTGAACCTGCTCCGCGCCTTCAATATCAGGTCAGGAATAGCGAAGGATCTTGACGCTCCCTCCGAGCGCTACGGGTCGACGCCGGCGGACGGCCCAGTTAAGGGAGTCGGTGTTAGACAGCACTGGGGGTCGATGCTGGAGAACTACTATCGGCTGCTAGGCTGGGACGTCAAGACGGGTAAGCCTCTCCAAAGCACCCTAAAGTCCCTAGACCTAGAGTACGTGGCCGGCGACCTCTGGTAGAGGCCTTCCCTCCTTTTCTCTTCTTCCTTGATGATGGCTACATCGACCCATTAAGCCTAGGGCTGGTAGTAGAGTGTCTGGTAAGATTTGACAACATGTCTGGCTGCTTCGCTTCTATTTCCTTCCCGAATCAGGTTTCTAGCCTGGTCAAGTTGAATCTGAGCCTGTCCCGCATCAACGCCTTTGCTAGTCCTGATGAGGCTTTCCGCCAGCATTACGAATTCGTCAACGTGGTCGCACCTGAGGTATTTCAGAGAGGCGTAGTCGGCGGAGACATCAGCCCAGTACGCGTCACCCATCTTCTCTGCAGAGCCCTGTTTCGACATTTTTGCCAACTCTGCCCCTGCTAAGTTAAGTGTCGAGAGCGATTCCTCTAGGTTGAACCTGGACACCGGTATGGGGTCGATGGCCTTCATCTGCTTGTGGAAGAGGAAATGGTAGATGCTCTGGACCCCCGAGAGGAGTCCCTTCCCACTCCCTCCTGCAATAACTGTCCCGAGTGCGGGTTTGCCCCTGGAGTTTGCTATGCGCACCGAGTCCATGAAGTCTTTGGTTAAGCCGTTGATGTCTCCCCAGTAAACTGGGGCGCCCAGCACTATTGCGGCTGCTTCTTCGCAGAGCCTGCTCAACTCTTCTGGGCAAAACTTGGATCCCTCGGATGCTCCACCTGCGCCTTTGAACTGTTTCACATCATAGTCAATGAGGTAGATCTTCCTCGTTTCGGCTCCTGTGGACTTCGCTCCTTCTAGGGCTGAGTCGATTAGCCTGCTAGTTATCCCGTTCTTTCTAGGGCTTCCCACTATCCCGAGAATCGTCAACATACACACCAAGTATGGGAACCAGCATTAGACTGTGAAAAGGATTGTGCCCACTACTTCCATACTTAAGCTATTTGCGCGCGCAGATCCTTGGGTGTCTCGGAGCTACAGGCAAGCTCCATCGCTCGCCTCTACATCTGCACAGAAACCAATTGAGCCTTATCCATATGGCTGGCTCAGCACTAGATCCAGCTATGGCCAAGCTGCTCAACTCCAGCTCTCAGTGCTGGTCAGCACTGGGATCCAGCTAAGCTGAATGCTGGATTGAGCTGAAAGCTGGCCAACGAGTATGCGGGGAGTACTGGAGGATCCAGCTGGCTGGAGGAT
>Ga0315274_10017002_pt1 | contig 10271 bp, 7 predicted proteins | sample YL17G02_20_MG_FD_203700 | JGI IMG/M metagenome (GOLD analysis project Ga0315274, IMG submission 203700) | Sediment microbial communities from Yellowstone Lake, YNP, Wyoming, USA - YL17G02_20 | ecosystem: Environmental > Aquatic > Freshwater > Lake > Sediment | place: USA: Wyoming | collected... | reverse complement strand
CGGTTTCTCGGCGGAGGAGATCGAGGAGGCCTCGCGCGTCATTTGCGGATCCATGACGATCGAAGGCGCCCCGCGCGTCGACCCGGAGCATTACGCCGTGTTCGACTGCGCCAGCAAAAGCGGCCCTCGGGGCGAACGCTTCATCCAGCCCATGGGCCACATCCGCATGATGGCGGTCGTCCAGCCCTTCCTCAGCGGCGCCATCAGCAAGACCGTCAACCTCCCCCAAACGACGACCGTTGACCAGATCGAGTGGCTTTACGGCACGGCGTGGGAGCTGGGCCTCAAGGCTATCGCGCTCTATCGCGACGGCTGTAAGAGCAGCCAACCCCTCACCTCCAGGAAGTCGACGCGGGCCCCGGGAGAAGACGGGACCCAGGGAGCGCCGCGGGTCCCCGAGGAGGGTCAACTCGAGCTCTTCCCTGAACTGGCCGAGTACGGACCCAAACGCCGGCGTTTGCCGAAGCGGCGGGGCGGCATCACGGTCGAGTCCCGCGTGGCCGGCCACAAAGTCTACCTGCGCACCGGCGAATACGAGGACGGCAATCTGGGCGAGGTCTTCATCGACATGCACAAGGAAGGCTCCTCCTTCCGGTCCATGATGATGTGCTTCGCCATCGCCGTCTCCAAGGGCCTCCAGTACGGGGTGCCGTTGCGCGAGTTCGTCGACACCTTCACCTTCACGAATTTCGAGCCCCGCGGCGTGTGCGATCACCCCAATATCAAGATGGTCAATTCCGTGATCGACTACGTCTTCCGTGTTCTGGGGCTGGAATACCTGGGTCGAACCGATTTCTGCCAAGTCAAGCCGGAAGACGTCGAGATGGACGAAGCCGAAACCGAAGGCCCGTCCCAACAGCCGGCCCCGGTGCCGATCGGAAGCAGCCGCCCCTCCGCCGAGCCGAGTCGGAGTTCCGCGCAGGGGGAGAGGGATTCAGGCGGTGAGGGACCCAACGGAAACAGCGCCTCTCGCAAGGCGCAGAAGAGATCTCGCCCCCCGCGCGGTCCGGAGGGGAAGAAGCTCTCTGAGGGCGCGCGCGGCGTCAACCGCCGTCCGTCGGGGTCGAGGGCGCCTGCGCCGACCGTCCCAGCCGCGGTCTCCGCGGGCGCCGCGGCGCGGACGACTCGTAGTGTCCCCGCGGGGGGCCGCCATCCGCATGAGATCATGGGCGATACTCCATTGTGCGACATCTGCGGACACATCACGGTGCGCAATGGAGCTTGCTATAAGTGCCTGAACTGTGGTAATTCCATCGGCTGTTCGTGAACGCTGAAACACGGGCCGACGGACGGGCCGGTGGAGCGGCCCATCAACCTAGCGCGGTTTTGGTTTGCCGGGGAGTTGCGCGAGAGTGTGGTTACGCTCCGCGTCCTCACAGTTGTTCTCAACATTCTCCCTCCTGTCGACCACCGATAGGCTCCTTTCGGTTCTGAGAAGCCTCCTCATTCTCCCTCCTTCCCCGGCATTTTTTTTCTCCGACCGCGCCGCCCACAAACGACTCAGGCCTGAAAAGGAGGGAGAGAACGAAGCATGTGCGTGGAATTCAACCGACTCCGGTCTTTGACGCGGGCGTTCACCCTGATCGAGCTTCTCATCGTCGTGGCGATCATCGCGATTCTGGCCGCCATCGCCGTGCCGAACTTCCTCGAGGCCCAGACGCGGTCGAAGATATCCCGGGTCCTAGCCGACGCCCGCAGCGTGGCCACCGCTCTCGAGGCCTACGCCGCCGACCATGGCGCCTATCCCCCCGTTCTGCCTGACGGCGCCTACAATCACCTCTATATTCAGTACATCTTCCAGTTGACGACTCCCGTCGCGTATATGACGAGCGCCATGTTCAAGGACCCCTTTCTCGTGGACCAGACGACCGCGCCCCCGGCGGTCGGCGAGACCGCCCCGGACTGGAAGCAAACGCTCTACTACTTCCCCTACGACGGGTTCTGGTCCGTGGGCTGCTACACGAGTTACATGGGGATGCCCTTCATCCGGAAAGGGTTCTCCGTTTTCAGCAACGGGCCGTCTCGGGTCTGGAGCGGGTTCGAACACTACCCCTTCGTGCTCCACGTGGCGCCCTACAAGGAGCTCCTGGTGGCCTGCGATTCCCTTTACGATCCCTCTAACGGGACAGTGAGCAAGGGGGGCATCGGCCGCTTCGGCGGCGAACTGGAAGTCCCCCAGATGCCGTGATCGCGAGCGCTCGCGGCGTGTTGGGGCATTGGCGCCCAGGGCCCCAACCGCACGCGCGCGTGTTCTGAGAGACTCCGGGGAAAGAGGAGCGACAACCCGCTGATGGAGAACCCCAAGCCCCGCCGTCCAGACCTTGCCTTCACGCTCATCGAACTGCTGATCGTGGTCGCCATCATAGCGATTCTTGCCGCCATCGCCGTGCCGAACTTCCTGGAGGCCCAGACGAGGTCCAAGGTCGCGCGCGTTCAGAACGACCTGCGAACCTTGGCCACGGCGTTCGAGAGCTACGCCGTCGACCACAATCGCCCGCCCGTGGATATGGTGGAATACGCGATGACAACGGGCGCCGCGGTACAGGAACGCTGGCGGTGCTACGCCTTGTTGACCACGCCTGTGGCCTACCTGAGCAGTTTCATCCACGATCCTTTCCCCGCCCAGGCCGGCGTCAGCGATGAGCAGGGCGTGTACCGCGACGAAGGGAAGTTCTACTTCTACGTGAACTATGTGAAGTTCCCCGCCGGGGGCAGCCGCGAGACGGCTTGGTGCGAGCCGTTGCGCGCGCGGGGATACCTCTGGTCGGTCTACTCCTGCGGTCCGGCGCGCGTCGAGTCGCAGCCGTGGATTGAAGTCATGTTGCTGAATCCGGACGCGCCGGAATCGCTGGGCAACGTCTACGACGCCACGAATGGAACGGTCTCGCGAGGGAAGATCTACCGGACGAACAAAGGCGTTTTGACCGGGGGCAACATGTAGCGGGGCCTGCCAGCCTGAGTCCCTTCGCGCCGGAAGAGCTCCTTAGGAGGGAGCCTTGGCCGGTGTGCAATGCTGCCAAGAGAGTCTGGCTGGCTCGGCCATGCATCGTTGGTGGGGAGAAGCCCGATCGCCCCGCCGGCCGGCTGCTGAAGAGAAGAAGGAGCGCTCGCCGTGAAGCGGACCCTTGGCCTCGCACCTTTTGAAGCCTGAACATGGCCGAACCGCCTGCAACGGACGTCGAATCGCCGGGCGCTCCGACGCCGGGCGCGCATGAGGCTATGCCGAAGGCCGCGATGACTATGAAGAGCGCAACAACCATTGACCGCCGCAAGGAACGATGGGGGCGTTTCTACGACATGCGGCAAGCGCCGTCGCACGTGTTCCTCGTCCGCCTCAAGGAGAACGGACCAGAGCGCCCGCTGCCCCACCCCGACAAGAAGCGGGAGCGCATCGAATGGGCGTGGCGGCAGTACCAGGAGCAGATGAGTCGAGCGGAGTGGCTGGATGACGACGCCATTCCGCACCTGGACGTGTACACCGGGACCGAGATTTTCGCGGAGGCCTTCGGATGCGAGGTGCGGCGTCCCGCCGACAACATGCCCTTTGCCCTGCCGCTCGTGAGCAAGGCGTCGGAGGCGGCGGACCTCGGAGTTCCCGACCTGGACGCCCCTTGTCTGCGATTGCTGTTCGAGATCGCCGACGAATTGCGCGCGCGCGCCGGGCCGGACGCCGTTCTGAAGATGGTCGACATCCAGAGCCCCATGGATATCGCAGCCCTCGTATGGAACAAGAGCGACTTCTACGTTGCGTTGGTCGAGGAACCGGAGGCCGTGCGAGAACTCGCCGGAAAGGTCAAACGCCTTCTTATCTCCTTTCTCGACGAGTGGTTCTCGCGGTGCGGCGCGGACTTCGTGGCTCACTACCCGGATTACTACATGCCCCGGGGTGTCACTCTTTCCGAGGATGAAATCGGCGCCGTCGGAGCGGACGCGTTCGACGATCTGTTCCTGCCGGAACTCGTCGAACTGTCGAATCGCTACGGCGGCATCGGCATCCACTGCTGCGCCAACGCGAGACATCAATGGGAAGGCCTGAAGCGCGTGCCCGGTCTTCGACTCCTCAATCTCGTCCAGCGGCCCGAGGCATTGCGCGAAGCCTACCCGTACTTTGCCTCTCACGCCGCGCAGATGCACGGTTGGTGCGGCGACGGGGACCCGTTGTCTTGGGTCGAAGCGTTGCCCGCGGACAGCCGGGTCGTCCTCGAAGTTCCGGCGGAGTCCAGGGTGCAAGCCGCGGAGCTATCGTTGAGACTCAGGACCGCTCTCAAACGCAAGGCGACATGACAGGGCGCGCCGGAGAGACCGCCCGGCCAACGCGCGCACAAGGCGCGCGCAAGGCGCGACAAGCATGCCCTTCCTTCGGTCTCTTCTCCTCGCGCCGTCGCGACTCCCTCCTGAATGCCAAGCCGGCCAACGCTCCCGCCAGTTGACACCTCGACCGGACGCGGGTAGAATCGGCCGAGAAATCGCTGGAGAAGCGTCCGCGAAAGGTCAACGCGATGCATGAGAACCACGATGATTTGCGCGCATGTTTTGAGCCGCGGCGGTCGCGGCGCGCGCAACCCCGTGGACGGCCCGTGAGCGACCGGGACCGGGCGCATTCGGCGGAAACCATGTAAACAGAGGTCAGGCGCGAGGGAGAATAGAATGGAGCTCGGTTCACTCTTATACCTCTCCCGAAAAGACGTGGAAGCCATCCAGCTTCCCATGCGGGAGATCATCGAAGCCCTGGAGGGCATGTTCACGGAGAAGGGGGCCGGGCGGGTCGAAATGCCCCCCAAGCCCGGGATCCATACTCGCCCGGACGCTTTCATCCATGCGATGCCGGCCTATATCCCCAGCCTGGAAGCGGCGGGCCTCAAGTGGGTTTCAGGCTATCCCGGGAATCAGGCCAAGGGGTTGCCCTACATCACCGGTCTGCTGATCCTCAACGACCCTGAAACCGGCGCGCCGCTGGCCGTGATGGATTGCGCCTGGATTACGGCCAAGCGCACCGGAGCGGCCACGGCGGTTGCCGCGAAGCGCCTCGCCCGCCGGGATAGCTCCACGGTCGGCATCGTGGCCTGCGGCGTGCAGGGGCGAAGCAACCTGGAGGCGCTGGCCTGCCTATTCGACATCAAGAAGGTCAAGGCCTATGATCTCTACCCCGAGATCGCTCTGCGGTATGCGCGCGAGATGGGCGAGCAGTTGCGGCTGGACATCGAGCCGGTCAAGACCTTGCCCGAAGCGGTCAAGGACCTCGATGTCGTCGTCACCAGCGGGCCGATTCTGAAGAACCCCAAGCCGGCGATCGAGCCGGGGTGGTTGGCGCGGGGCGCCTTCGCCTCGCTGGTGGATTTTGATTCGTATTGGCAAGGCGCCGCCCTCCGCCAAGCAGACAAGCTGGCGACGGACGACCTGGCCCAGATGAGATACTATCGTCAGGAGGGCTATTTCCGAGAGACGCCGGAAGCCTACGCCGACCTCGGTGAACTCGTGGCGGGCCGGAAACCCGGACGCGAGTCGGACATGGAACGGACGATCAGCATCAATCTCGGTTTGGCGTTGGAGGATATGGCGACGGCCATTCGCGTGTACCGACGGGCTAAGGCGAGAGGCATCGGGATCGGGTTGCCGTTATAGTTCGACGGAATCTCAGGAGTCTTATACGAAAGGAAACCCCATTTCGGGGGTTTGATGCAGTCTGTCTAAACTTGTTGTCCAAGAACATACGAGACACCGTGGCTGAAGAGGACGACGTAATGCCAGAGAGGGACAACGAAGAGGAGCCGACATGGGCCGAAAAATCGGAGCATACGGGAGATCGGACAGGATTGACAAGATGGACAAGATGGGAGAAAAGGAAGACAAGAATCCTGTCAATCGTGTAAATCCCGTCCAACCTTCAGACGCCGGACCGCAAAAGGGCGATTTCATCGCGCCGCCGGAGATTGAGGAGCGGGACGAACGGGCGGACGCGCTGCCCGCGCAGGAAGAGTTCTGGCGGCCGCCGACCCGCTTCGGCAGCGTGCCGGTCGAAAAGGAGCCGCTGGGCTGGGACCGGCGAAGGGGCTTCCGCAAGCTCTTCCCCCAGGTCATGCTGCCGTTCCAGGTGGTCGAGCGTGTCACGTTCGGGCATGGTAGCGCAGGCGTCCCGCCTGCGGGAAGTGGCACGGGCTTCCAGCCCGTGAATCACGGCCAGGATGGCCGTGCCACCTCAAATCATGGGCAGGATGCCCATGCCACCTCACACAACCGCCTGTTCTGGGGCGACAACCTGCACGTGATGCGCCAACTACCCAGCGAGAGCATTGACCTCATCTACATTGACCCGCCCTTCTTCTCAGGGAAGCAATACAACGTGATCTTCGGCGACCAGAACGAACTGCGCTCGTTCTCCGACATCTGGGAAGGCGGCATGCCCGGCTACCTCATCTGGCTCAACGCCCGGCTTTATGAAATGAAACGCCTCCTCAAGAAGACCGGGAGCATCTATGTTCACTGCGACTGGCACGCGAGTCATTACATAAAGGCGGAGCTGGACAAGATTCTTGGAAACGACAGGTTCCTAAACGAGGTAATTTGGCATTACGGTGCCAGAGCTACCGTTGCGGAGGGGAGATTTCAGCGTAAGCACGATTGTCTGTTCGTCTACACAAAGACCGACCAGTATGGCTTTACGCAGCTTTTCAACGAATACCCCGAGTCGAGCGCAAAACAGTACGATCAAACCGACGAAAAGGGGCGATACAAACTTTGCACACGTCGTCGAACTGATGGCACAAAGTACCGGGCGAAGTGCTACATGGGCGAAGGTTCCCCGATGACGGATGTGTGGGATATCCAAATCATCCCCCCGCGGGATAAAGAGAGAATTGGATACCCCACCCAAAAGCCCGAAGTCCTACTTGAGCGCATCATCCAAGCCTCCTCGAACGAAGGCGATGTTGTGGCCGACTTCTTCTGCGGCGGCGGCACGACGGCGGCGGTGGCGCAGCGGCTCGGCCGGCGCTGGATCGCGTGCGACCAGTCGCGGGTGGCGGTGGCGATCACGGCGGACCGGCTGACGCGGCAGGTCGAGGAGCAGACGGGCCGCCTGTTCCCCGTGCCGGACTTCACCATCGAGCACTGGGGCGTGTACGAGGCGCGGCGGTTGGCCGACGCCCCGCCCGACCAGTTCCGCGCCTTCGTCCTCAAGTGTTTTGGAGCGGTGGAAGAGATAGACAGGATTGACAAGATGGACAAGATTGGAAAGCAAAATCTTGTGAATCCTGTAAATCCTGTCAAAGATAATCCTGTCCAAAACATTCACGGTTACAAGGGAGCGATACCGGTCTGGGTGGGCGAACCGGACCAGAAGAAAGCGGTGACGGCGAAGGACGTGCAGGCGTTCGCCAACGCCATGCGCAAAACGCTGCGCTACAAACAAGACAATCTGCGCGACGGGATCATGCTGGCGTGGGCGTTCCGGCCCGACGGGCAGGAGGCGGCCGAGCGGTTGCGGCAACTGGAGCAGACGGACCTGAACTTCATCCGGCTGGACATGATCCGCATAGACTCGCCCCGCTTCCGCGAGCATGTCGTTTCTCTCTCCACAGAAAAAGCCGACTACGCAAACTTCCTCACGTTCGTCCAGCCGCCGAAGATCGAGGCCATTTTCAAGCGGATTGCGCCGCGGACGTTCAAGTTCGACGTGAGCGAAACCGTGATTCTCAACGCCGGGGCGAAGATTATCAACGTGCAGTGGGACTTCGACTACGGCAAGCGGTTTTCGAGCACGCCGGGGCATTCCTTCGCGCGCGGGAGCAAGAAGGAGCCGGCGTTGCAGGCGCAATACGAGTTCCCGACGGCGGGCAAGAAGCGCATCGCCTGCAAGGTGCAGGACGACATGGGCGGCGAGGGCCTGTGGACGGCGGAGATTGAGGTGGAATAGACAGGATTGACAAGATTGACAGGATGGAATCTTGTGAATCCTGTCAATCCTGTCAAGAAGGGATCTCCAATGAACATCAATGACTTGACAGAGAAAGTCATCGGCTGCGCATATCGCGTTCACAACGAGCTCGGAACGGGATTCCTGGAAAAGGTGTATGAGAACGCGTTGCGGATCGAGTTGGGCGAGGCGGGATTGAGCGTGAAGCAACAGCACCCGATTCCGGTCATGTATCATGGAGAGGTGGTTGGCGACTTTTTCGCCGATCTGATGGTGGAAGACCACCTGATCGTCGAGTTGAAGGCCGTGCAGAACACGGCGAAAGAGCACGAGGTTCAGTTGGTCAACTACCTGGCGGCAACGGGCGTTGACGATGGCTTGTTGATCAACTTCGGTTCCTCGGTCGAGGTCAAAAGAAAGTTCAGAAAATACAGGAAGAGACAGGATTTACACGATGAACAAGATTGAAGAACAGAATCTTGTGAATCCTGTAAATCCTGTCCAATAAAAGGGCCATCATGTTCAACCGATTCGCACAATACGAGGACGCCTTCCGCGACTGGCGGCGCGACGGGATGCCGGGCCTGAAAGCGGAATCGTACAAGTATATCGAGTTCCTGGCCTCTCCCGACGACGACCAGGCGGCGCGGACAGGCACGCTCTGGCCGCATCAGTGGGAGTCGTTTCTGCGAGTGGTCTATGCGCACGAGATTCTGGGCAAGGCGGAGCTTGGCGCGGACGGAATGCTGCTGAACGTCGTGACGGGCGGCGGGAAGACGGCGGTCATCGCGGCGGCGATCGCGTGGCTGCGCATCGCGCACAACGTCCAGAAGTTCGTGATGCTCTGCCCCAACCTGATCGTGCGCGACCGCTTGGACGACGACTTCGAGGGCGGGAAGGTCTTCAAGGACCGCGACCTGCTGCCGGAGTGGGGGCATATTCGACCGCAGGATTTTCCGCTGACGACGCTTGGTTCCGGCAAAGGCGGCGGCTGGAGCGATCTTCTCAGCGCCGATGTGATTCTCGGCAACATCCACCAGTTCTACCTGAGCAACAAGAGCGGGCAGAGCAACCTGTCGGCGCTGATGAACGGGCCGGATTTTGCCCTCTTCAATGACGAGGCGCACAACTCGCCCGCGCCGGAATACGAGGCGACGCTCAAGCGGATGCGCGAGAAGGTCGTCTTGCGCGTGGACACGACGGCGACGCCCGACCGCGCCGACGGCAGAGCGCCGGACAGCGACATGATCTACGAGTACGGCGTGACCGACGCTCTGGCCGACGGCATCATCAAGACGCCGGTGGTCTATCAGCCGGACATCAAGACCGTGCAGTTGACCTATACCGACGCGCGCACGGGCGAGCAGCGCAAGGTCGAAGAGATTGACTGGGATGAGGTGGATCGGCTGGGACTGAATGCTACACAATGGGTGACCGACGACGAGCCGATGCGCCAGCAGATGGCGATTGCGCTGCGCCGTCTGGAGGAACAGGAACGGCGGGCGAAGGGGCGCTATCGGCCGATACTATTTGTGGTGGCCGTGTGCAAGGCGGACGCGCAAAAAGCCGAACAGACGCTGAACAAGTATTTCAAGGTGAAGACGCTGCTGGTCACGGAAGACAGCCTCGAAGCGGACCGGCAGAAGGCGCGGGAACTGGGCAAGCAGCAGAAGACGGGAACGCCCTACAGGGCGGTGGTCAGCGTGCTGATGCTGCGCGAGGGGTGGGACGTGCCGGAAGTGGGCGTCATCCTGCTCCTGCGCAAGTTCGGCAGCAAGGTCTATGGGCAACAGGTGGTCGGGCGCGGGCTGCGCCGCGTGCGGGTGAGGGGCGTCGAGCCGACGGAGCCGCAGATTTGCGCGGTGGTGGATCATCCCAAACTGGAGCACCAATGGTTGTGGGACATCTTCAACGCGAGGAAACGCACGGGCGTTCTGATTGACGATCTGTTCGACGAGACGGAAGACCTGCCGCCGCCGCCGCCAAGACAGGAGCTTGAGAAACCGGACCTTGTGATCGACCTTCCACCGGTTGACCCATCAGTCATGGATGACGGCGAGTTTGACGTGGGCGACATAGCTCCGCCGCCGAAGCCGCTGGAGAAGTGGAAAGAGGCGCTGGACGGGATCGAATACGATCCGACGGTGGTTGAGATTACGAAGGTCGGCATCGCGGGCGTGGTCGGCCAGGAGTTGGGCGGAAAGGGCTGGAAGACGATTCATTCCGCGCCGGACGTAAGCGGCGCCGGCAATGCGGTCACGCAGGTATCGGAGGGATCGGTGCGCGAAGCGATCAAGGCGGAATTGCTCGAAATGGCCGAGACGCTCACGGTTGAAGCGGGCTACGCGGCCATGTTCAA
>Ga0315274_10017001_pt1 | contig 10271 bp, 9 predicted proteins | sample YL17G02_20_MG_FD_203700 | JGI IMG/M metagenome (GOLD analysis project Ga0315274, IMG submission 203700) | Sediment microbial communities from Yellowstone Lake, YNP, Wyoming, USA - YL17G02_20 | ecosystem: Environmental > Aquatic > Freshwater > Lake > Sediment | place: USA: Wyoming | collected... | reverse complement strand
CTTGTTCTGGGGAAGGTAGGGAAAGCTCCCCTGCTGGATGCGATGGGCATTGAGGGTGATGAGGCTCTGCCTTTCCTGGCGAAAGATCTCATTCAGCTCCACCACGGCCACGGCCTGGGATTGGATGATGTCGGAGAGGACATTTCCCGCCCCCACCGAGGGGAGCTGATGGATATCGCCCACGAAGACCAGGGAGGCGCGGGGAGGCACGGCCTTGAGCAGGTGGTTCATGAGGATGAGGTCCACCATGGAGGTCTCATCGATGACCACCAGGTCTGTGCGGAGCGGGTTCTCCTGGTCGCGGACGAAATTCCCCTTGGCCGGGGAGAATTCGAGGAGGCGGTGGATGGTCTTGGCCTCCCGGGAGGTCGCTTCGGAGAGGCGCTTGGCGGCCCTTCCTGTGGGAGCGGCCAGGCTGGCCTCGATCCCTAAGGCGTCACAGGCGGAGACGATCCCCCTGACGATGGTCGTCTTGCCGGTCCCCGGGCCGCCGGTGATGACCAGGATCCGCTCCTGGAGGGCCATCTTGATCGCCTCTTTTTGCCTCTCCGCAAAGGCGATGCCCATCTTCCCTTCCAGGCGGCTCAAGAAATCCGGGGAGACGACCTCCCCCGCCTTTCTCCTCTTCCCCCGGAGCAGCGCAGAGAGCCTTTTCGCCACCCCCTCTTCGGCCTGGAAGAAGGCGGGCAGGTAGATCTCCTCCCCCTCGGCTCCCTCGCGTACTACCATCTTCTTCTCTTCCTTCAAGGCCGAGAGGGCGGGCTCTAAGAGCTCCCGGGGGATCTCCAATTCCTTCTCCGCCCGCTTCAGCAGCTCCTCTTTAGGGGAAAAGACATGGCCCTCATCCGCCAGCTCTCTCAGGGTGTAGAGAAGCCCGGCCTGGGCCCGGATCGGGGAGGTGGGATCAATGCCGATTTGTTGCGCGATCTTGTCCGCAGTCTTGAAGCCGATCCCCAAGATGTCCTCGGCCAGGCGGTAGGGGTCCTTCTGCAAGACGCTGACGGAATCCTGGCCATAATATTTGTAGATCTTGGCGCTGTAGGCTGGACTGACCCCCTGGCCTTGAAGGAAGAGCATCACCTGCCGGATCTCCTTCTGGGCCTGCCAGGCGGAAAGGATCCACTCCAGGCGGGTCTTCCCGATCCCGTCCACCTTCAGGAGCTGATCCGGCTCCGAATCGATCACCTCCAAGGTCTTGAGGCCAAAGGCACGCACGATGCGGGAGGCCATGACCGGGCCGACCCCCTTGACCAGGCCCGAGCCCAGGTATTTCTCGATGCCGTTCAGGGTGGCGGGGATGACGGATTGATAGGCCTCGACCTTGAATTGCTCGCCGAATTGGGGATGGAAGGTCCATTGTCCGGAGAGCCTCAAGGTCTCTCCGGAAATGACCGAGGGGAGATTGCCCACCACGGTGGCCCAATCACTTCGCCCCAGGACCTGCAGGCGGATCACGGCGTAGCCGGTCTCCCCGTTGTAAAAGACGATCCGCTCCACCACCCCCTCGAGATAGGAGGTGTCGGAGGGCCGCTTCTCCTCCGCCTTCTTAGACCGCTGGCTGCGGCTGCCCTTCCTTTTTGGGGGTGGACTGGTCACCCCTTGCTGGATAGCTTCTGGTAGGTCGTTCATTCGCCGCCTCCCGAGCTTGCAGGAAACAAGGTAACAGAATCAAAAAGGGCGGGCAAGGGTTTTTTCCAGGCGGAATGAGATAGGCAGGCCGGCCCTCGAGCCTTTGGGCTACTACGGCTGCCGGATCTGGAAGGGAACGGGGATGAAGCAGAGGACGAAGATCAGGAAGGCGAGGAGGCCTAGGGCCTTCCTCCTGCGATCGAGCGGGGTCTGATCGTCCATGGGCGCAGGGTGCCGCATCCCCATGAGCAGGCTCAAAAAGGCCCAGAAGAGCCATCCCTGCCAGAGGAACCCCAGGAGGAGTAGGGCAAGGAAGATCGCCCTGGCCAGCCAGTGCTGTCTTTTACCCAGGAGGGCGTAAGCCACATGGCCGCCATCCAGTTGCCCCAGGGGGAGCAAGTTGAGGGCGGTCACCAGGATTCCGATCCATCCGGCAAAGGCGATCGGGTGCAAGATTAAATCATAATTGGCCGGTACGGACCCGACGATCAGGGCACTGAGCAGGTTGAAAAGGAGGGAAGAGCCCAGGTTGAGGCCCTCCACCTTGGCGGAAGGGACCAGGTGGGAGAGCTTGAGTCCGATCATCAAGGCGGGGAGGGCGACGACGAATCCGGCCAGCGGGCCGGCAATTCCAATATCCAGAAGGGTGCGCTTGTCCGGGATCGGGGATTTCATCTTGATGAAGGCGCCGAAGGTGCCGAGGATCGAAGGGGCAGGGATGAAATAGGGCAAGGTGACCCGGATGTGATGTCGGCGAGAGACGAAGTAATGGCCAAGCTCGTGGATGCCCAGGATCGCCATCAGGGTAAAGGAAAAGGGGATCCCCCGGCTCAGATCGTAGAGATGCTGAAAGGGGTTTCCCCCTTCCTGGAGGGCCCCGGCATAGAGGGTGCTGAGGGCGGTCAGCAAGAAAAGGAGGAGGTTGAGGAGCCCGGAGGGCCTGGCCTTGGCCCGGCTCTCCTCCCAGAGGCGCAGGATGATTCGATCCCCGCTCCGTGCCAGATGATAGGGGTAACCGAAAGGGGCCAGCCTCTCCCGCAGGGAGAGGGCCGGCTGAGGCAGAAAGGGAAGGAACCGGCCCATCATCTGAAGGGAGTCCCCTCTCGAGACGGTGGTCTCTTCGATCTCCATGACCTGGGAGACGGCCCCGTAAATCGCCAGAGTGTCCTCTTTCAGTCCTCGCTTCTGGTTCATTTTAGGCTTGGAAGGTAGATCCGCTGCACCCGGCTCCCAATGCGGGTGAGCACCTCGTAGGAGATGGTATCCAACCAGTTCGCGATCTGTTCTGCCGAGATCTCTTGCTCCCCCTGTCGACCCAGGAGAATCACCTCATCCCCCTCTTGGGCCCCAGGGATATCCGTCACCTCCACCGCGGTCATATCCATGCAGACGACGCCGATGACCGGGGCAAAGCATCCATGGATCAGCACTTGGGCCCGGTTGGAGAGGCGGCGATCATAGCCATCCGCATAACCCACCGGGAGGATGGCCACTCGGATCTCCCGGGAGGCGATGAAGGAGCGTCCGTAGCTGACGCTCTCCCCGGGCCTCAAGGACTTCAGGTGGCCGATCTCGGTGCGAAGGGTGAGGGCGGGGCGCAGAGGGAGGGCAGAGGAGACCTCGGTAGAGGGGAAGTATCCATAGAGCATGATCCCGGGCCGAACCATGTCGAGATGGGACGCGGGCAAATCAATGAGGGCGGCACTGTTGGCCGCATGATGGAGCGGGAATTGGAATCCTCCCTCCTCTAACGTCCTGGCGATCTTTTGAAAGGTATCTAACTGTCTCAGGGTATAGGCCTTGTCCTTTTGGTGCGCCACGGCGAAGTGCGTCATCAGCCCTTCCAACCGCAGTCCCGGCATTCCCCTCAGCTGCTGGCAAAAGGCGAGGGCCTCCTCTGGTCGGATGCCCAGCCGGCCCATCCCGCTATCCACCTTTAGATGAATGCCGGCCTTCCGACCCTGGCGCTGGGCCTCGGCGGATAGGGCCTGGGCAAGGGTAGTCGAGGTGATCACCGAAGAGAGCTCATGGGCCAGCACCAGGGGGGCTTCGCGAGGGGGCGTGGGGCCCAGGACCAGAATAGGAGCACCGATGCACGCCTCCCGCAGCCTGATGCCCTCCCAGGCAGAATCCACCCCTAACCACTCTGCCCCGGCCGCCAGGACGGCCCGAGAGACCTCTAACATCCCGTGACCATAGCCATCGGCCTTGACCGCCGCGAGGATCTTCACCCCGGGACCCACCCGCTCCTGCACCAACCCGAGGTTGTGGGCGATGGCAGAAAGATCAACGATGGCCCGGGTTGCTCGATGGATCCTCATCATCAGCACTTCACCTGGATCGCGTGAGGGTAAAGCTGAAATTCAGCCGGGGCCTTGCCCAACAGTTCCCCATCGGCCTCCAAGAGAAAATCCTCCTCCGACTGAAGGCGGACCTTCTTTCCTCTCAGGACCTCCACTTCGGGCAGCTCGATGTGGGAGCCGGTGTAGATCCGATACAAATTGCGCAGGATCTTGAAGGCGGAGAGGTCCTTGATCAGCACGATATCGAAGAGGCCATCATCGGGCTCGGCCAGGGGGGCGATCCGCATTCCTCCCCCGAAGAACCTCCCGTTGGCGATCACCACGATGACCGCCATGAGCGTCCGTTCAATCTGGTCATCGATCGTCACCTGAATCGGCAGCTTCCGATATCGGGCCAGGGACCGGATGGCCCCGGCCAGGAAGGTGGCGGATCCTCCCCGCTTGGGGCGAGAATCAACCCACTCCACGGTCTTGGCCCCCAGGCCCCCATCGGCAACATTGCCGAAGATGCGCTGTGCGGGCCTTCCCTGGAGATCCTGATAGGACATGATCCCCAGATCCACTGGATGCGGAACTCCAGCAAAAAGCCGCCGGGCCGCCGCCTCCAGGGAGCGAGGGATTTTCATGGTCTTGGCGAAGTCGGTCCCGGTCCCGCTGGGCAGCAGGCCCAGGAGGGCCTGCTGCTGGATGGGCTTTCCCTGGAGAAAAAGGCCATTGATGACCTCGTGGAAGGTGCCGTCCCCTCCCACCGGGACCACCATCTGGTATCCCCTCTCCAGGGCTGAAGTCGCCAGGGCGCTTGCGTGACGAGGCTCCTCGGTGAAGGCCCAGTCGTATTCCCAGCCCCATCCCCGCACCTGCCTTTCCACCTTGTGCCAGAGGGGTCGGGTCGCCCCACAGCGAGAGAAGGGGTTGACGATGAAGAAGGTTTTCACTACGCCCCTTTCCTTTCCTCTTCCAGTTTACCCCGGGAGCCCTCCCCTTGACCAGAGTGGCCCCAATGGGATGGTACCTGCCCTGATCCTGTCACCTCAGGAGAGGAGGATGCGCTTATAGGCCTCGGCCATGGGCAATCCCGCCTTTTCCCCGGAGGACTCGGCCCATTTTCTCACCCTCTCTCTCCAGTCCGGGATGCGGCCCACCTGACTCTTGTGTCGGGCCAGGGCTCGTAATTTCAGCTCCATGGTGTCCCGGATATCCACGAAAAAATCGGGATGGTCAGTGGAGAAGAGGAGGATCTGAGAGGTGACATGGGCCCGGAGCCCAATGGCCATGAGTTCGGGGAAAAATAGGTGGTCCCGGGCGGCCACGATGGCGTCGATGACCGTGAGGCCAGTAGCCCGATGATCGGGATGGACCTGATAGAGCCGCCATGGGTCATGGGTGATGACGACCTGGGGCTGGAAGTGGCGGATGAGCATGGCCATCTCCGCGCGGGCCGCCAGATTGGCCTCCAATTCCCCATCGTTGTGCCGCAGGAAGGTGACCTCCTTCACCCCCAAGAGCCTCGCCGCGGACCTCTGTTCCCGCTCGCGGATCTCCGCCAGGCGATGAGGGGTCATCCTCCGGTCTTTGGAGCCCTTATTGCCACTGGTGCAGACCAGGTATCGGATCTCCGACCCTTCTGCGGCCCACTTGGCCACCGTTCCCCCGCAGGCGAACTCTGCATCGTCCGGGTGGGCCACAATGGCCATCACCTTGGTCGGAGGTCGCTCCTCTCCCCTTTTCCTTCTCTTATCCGCTTTCTGCATCGGCCCCCTTTCCCCCTGTGGCAGGCATCGCCAGGGCCCTTTCATAGATGGAGAGCATGCGACCAGAGATATTCGACCAGGAGAAGGTCTCGGCCCACCTCCTGCCTTCCTGACCCAGGGAATTCGCCAGGCCCTCATCGGATAAGATCCGCTGGATGGCAGAGGCCAGGGACTCCACATCATTCCCCGGCACCAGCAGGGCCGTCCGATCCTCGGAGACTGCGTAGGGCAGCCCACCCACGGAAGTAGCGATCACCGGGCGTCCACAGGCAGCGGCCTCCAGGGCCACGATCCCGAAGGATTCATATCGGGAAGGCATCACCAGGGCGTCGCAGGCCGCATAATAGAGAGGCATCTCCCGGTGCGGATGGGCCCCGAGGAAAAGGACGAAGGGATCAAGCCCCAATTGGGTCGCCTGAGCCCGCCAACGGTCGCCACTCCCTTCGCCCCCGATCAGGATCAGCTTCGGGAAGAATCCCGAGGGCAAGTCGGCGGCAGAGCGCAGTCTGGCCATCGCCTGCCAGAGGAGGTCGATCCCTTTGACCGCCTCCATCCTCCCCACAAAGAGGAGGATCTTCCCGGGCGGCAGGCCCAGTCTGGCCCGTGCCTCTCGCTGGTCCGAGGGCCGAAAGAGGGTGGTATCCACGCCGCAGGGGAGAACCGCCACCTTTTCCTCTGCCACGCGGTAGAGCCCCCGAATCGAATCCCGCTCGTGAGGATTGGAGGCGATGATCAGATCTGCCCCGTTGGATACCTCCTCCTCGATCTGACGACGGAAGAGGGGCTCCCGATCTTCCCCCTCCCTGGCTACGGCATCCTTCAGGGGGCCGATGGTATGGAACATGAAGAGAAGCGGAATTCGCCAGGATTGCTTCAGCCTCAGGCCGGCCCAGCCCGAGAGATAATAGTGGGCGTGCAGCAGGTCGTAGGCCCTTCCTTCCCTCTCCTGAAAGGCAGCTGCGCCCGCCCGAAACTCAGGAAGGTATGAGATCAGGGCAGGGGGAGGCAAGGGGACCGCCGGGCCAGCCGCCAGAGAGATGACCCTCATCCCTGGTCCATTCTGGACGGCCGTGGCGGTGTCTGGGTCCTGAATCCGGGTGAAGCAATCGACCTCGATCCCCCGACCCGCAAATTCCCGCCCCATGGCCAAGACATAGGCATTCATGCCCCCGGCCTTTCCCTTCCCCAGTGGCGCCAGGGGAGAGGTGTGGAAGCTGATCATGGCCAGGCGCATTTTTTTCTTCAAGGCTTTTCCACTAAGACTCGATAGATCGCCGAATCCTTTCCCCCCAGGCGATACTTGTAGTCCTCCTCGCCCCGCATGAAATCGAACCACCTCTTGCCCCGGGCGATGGCATCCTGCAGGCAATATCCGATTAAGACGACGCCCGGGCTAAGGGAGGAGAACTCCGGATCGAACCCGGAGTTGTAAAGGTAAAGGGTCTCGCCGAAGTCAAAACAGAGCATCGCTGCCACTGCCTGTCGGTCCCGTTCCAGGACAGAGAGCCGGAGCCATCCCTTTTGGGCAAAGGTGTGGGAGAGCTCACGAAAGAAGGCCTCCCTCTGCCCATTCATGAAGGCCTCCTTTTCGGGCCTGCTTTTCCGATGGAGCAGGATGAAGGACTTGATGTCCTGCCGGGCACATTCATCTTCGGCGCATTGGCGAAAGCGAAGGGGAGGGGATGTTGACTCTGCCCGGCGCATCTTCCTCCGCAGTTCGTGGCGCTCTTTGCCGCTCAAGGCAGAGAGGTAGGCCTCCCAGCTCTCCGGAAGCCTCAATACCGGGCAAACCTCTTCCACCTCTAGCCGGACCTGATAACCTCGGCCCCGGGCCAGGGGAGGAAGCACCTGCAAGGTGGGGGAATGGGCCGGGATACAATGAAGATCAAGCCCTCTCGGCCTTTGGGGAGATCCCTCCAGGTATTCCAAGACTCGCTGCCAGACCTGGCTTTCTCTGCCCTGGAGGGCAAGGATGTCCAGGTAATCGGACAGATCCTCCCCGCCGATGAACTTCAGGAAGCCGCTCTTTGAGTCTTGATAGAAGGGGGCAATCCCAATGATCTTTCCTTGTGGATCACAGACCTCAAAGGCCGACCATTCCTCCTTCTGGCCAAAATGCCCCCACCAGAGGCTCTGCCACTCCCAGGTCGCGAAGGGGGTGGCCGGGGAGATCTGGGAGGCGAGGCGGCCCCACTCTTCCGCCTTGAAAAAGGCGATAGATGGAGAAGGTGCAGGGATCAGCTCCAGAGACAAGGCGGTCCTCCCCTCATCGGTGGTCTGATGCGATAAACTCCTCCAGCATGGAGAGGGCCTGGGCATCAGGATATTGAAGGGGCGGCGATTTCATGTAGTAAGCCGAGGGGGCGAGCAGGGCACCCTTTAGCCCGCGATCGAGGCCGATCTTACAGCAGCGCACGGCGTCGATCACGATTCCTGCCGCATTGGGCGAATCCCAGACTTCCAACTTCAACTCCAGGTGGACCGGGGCATCCCCGAATGATCGTCCCTCCATGCGGATGTAGGCCCATTTCCGATCCTGAAGCCAGGGGACATAGTCGCTGGGACCAATATGCACATCGGAGGGGTCCAAGGGGTGGCCCAGCTGCGAGAGCACGGCAGCGGTCTTGGAGATCTTCTTCGATTCCAGGCGAGACCGCTCCAGCATGTTATAAAAATCCATATTTCCCCCCACATTCAACTGGGAGGTATGCTCCAACCTCACACCTCTCTCCGAGAAGAGTCGGGCGAGTTGGCGATGGAGGATGGTTGCCCCGAGCTGGGACTTGATATCATCCCCGATCAACGGGAGTCCGGCTCGCTCAAACTTCTTCCGCCAACCCTCTTGTCGGGCGATGAAGACCGGGATGCAGTTGACCAGACCGCAGCCGGCCTCCATCGCGCGGCTGGCATACCACTCCGTCGCCTTTTCTGAGCCCACTGGCAGGAAATTGACCACCACCTCGACTTGGTTCGCACGCAGGGCTTTGGCCAGATCGGCCGGCTCGTCGGAGGCCACCTCGATCTTCTGGGAGAGATATTCTCCCAACCCATCCAGGGGATTTCCCATTAGAACCTTCACTCCGATCTCGCCCAGGGACGCGAATTTGATGGTATTGTTGGGGGGACAGAAGATCGCCTCGCCCAGGTCTTTTCCCACCTTGTTCCTGTCCACATCGACCGCCACGCAGAATTCGATATCGGCAACGCGATATTCGCCCAACCGGGGATGGATCAGTCCCGGGAGCATCTCCCCTTCGTGCGAATCCCGGTAGAAATGACAACCCTGAACCAGGGAGGAGGCGCAATTTCCTATACCGATGAGGGCCACCTTGACCTTTCCCAAAGAGTGCTCCTTTCTGAAGCTTGCAGATGAAGTACCTTTTCCTGCGTCTAATTATCAAAAGGAAGAAGAGGTGTCAACCGCAATCCTCCCTCAACTCAATGTCCGATTCGGTTTGATCTTTGTGTACGGAGGGTTGCCTTTGCAGATCAAGAGGAGGAAAGAGAATCGTGGGGAGGGAATCAAGATCAGCTAAAGGGGGGTGAGGAGGCTCAGGACCCCAACGATTCAATGGCCCAGGATGCTTATTATCCCTTCCAGCGCAGATCGAGCTCGCGTGCGGCCCTCACTTCATCCAGCCGGGAGACCTTGGTCAGGTGGGGCGCCGAGGTGAGGGAGGAGGGGTCCCTTTGCGCCTCCTCGGCGATCTCCTCCATGGCGGCGATGAACTGGTCTAGGCTCTCCTTCGGTTCGCTCTCCGTGGGCTCGATCATGCCAGGCACGCGGATACGTGCGGGTTAAGGAAGAGCATCTTTGGGAATGAAGCGTTCCTGGAACAGCCCATCCGTGCTCGCCCCTGCTCGGGGTTGCCTATGGGGAGACAACTGGTAGACAACTCAAAAATATGCATGTATAATAAAGTTGTCAACAATGCGAGGCTTTGATGGATACCAGAAAGCTTATTCTTCATGAAATGGCGAAAAGGGGAAGGCTTAAGGTATCGGATATTACCGAGATCACCGGTTATTCGCGAAAATATGTTCATCGGTTCTTTCACGCCTTACAGGAAGAGGGGAGGATCGCTCTTGTAGGAAAGGCCAACACCGCGCATTACATTCCCAAAAGCAACGCGACATCAGAGATGTTCAGAAAGGGGATAAGAGAGGTTCACCGAATGCTCAAGAATCAGAACCTTGAGGAGGACGTGGTCCTTGACCAAATAAAAAATCAAACCGGAATCTTCTTGGATTTGAAACCAAAGGTACGGGGGATCGTTGAATATGCCTTCTTGGAAATGCTGAACAACGCCATCGAGCACTCACAGTCTCAGTCCATAGACATCCGGATGGCAAGAAGCGATACCGATCTCAAGTTTAATGTAACAGACAAATGTAACAGACAAAGGTGTGGGGATATTCAATCACATCATGGAAAAGAAGAACCTCGCTAACCATCTTGAAGCTATCCAAGATCTTCTTAAACACCGATTTTCGCGGAGCTATAATCGTCATTTTGGGATAAGATTTTGATGCCTCCATCATTGGAACTTCATGTTCAGTTTGGCGCCGTCAAGCCAGGAGATGGTCT
>Ga0315274_10016999_pt1 | contig 10272 bp, 6 predicted proteins | sample YL17G02_20_MG_FD_203700 | JGI IMG/M metagenome (GOLD analysis project Ga0315274, IMG submission 203700) | Sediment microbial communities from Yellowstone Lake, YNP, Wyoming, USA - YL17G02_20 | ecosystem: Environmental > Aquatic > Freshwater > Lake > Sediment | place: USA: Wyoming | collected... | reverse complement strand
CCAGCAAGGCCGCCGTTGTATCCGGCTCGGCGGTGATAAACTGAATCGGCACCGACCAATGGCTCCACCGACCGCTCACGTCCTTGACACGGGCCCGCACTCGATAGCAGGCTCCAACGCGCACCGCGCCGGGGGGAATCTGGATGGCCCCGTCGTTCACGTTGTCGATCTCGTCTGATTCCCAATCGGCCACAATCTCGAACTTGGGGTCTTTACCGGGTGGCAAGGGCAGATCCGCCGCCAGCGTCACTTCCGCGATGCGCCATTTCCAGGCGGCGAATGGAATGACGCCGCTGTAGCTCATCGCCTGGAACGTGAGGCGGTTCGCGGGAAAGTCCGCCGGCCCCGTCGCGACGATCACCGGCGTGGGCGGGATCGCAGGATCGTGGGCCAGAGCATCGAGATAGGCGTCCCGGCCCTGCTGCCCGGAGAGGCCGGAGTCTCTGGAAATGGTCTCCTGCAGCGAATCATCGCCCCCGACCCAACTGCCACCGACGAAGGCGAACTTCTTCATGTCCCTCACGACATTCTCGATGGGCGGATCGTTCTCATATCCTGCCGCCGCCGGGGCATTAGTCCACCGGTCGCGGTCGGCGGGAACGAGGGCCGCGAGGCGCGCCGCCAGGGGATCGAGGAGCAGAGCGATCTGCTCCTCCGTCCAGACCAGGTCTCGCAACTCACGAACGACGTTGCGGTAATCCCGGACAAAGTCGGACCGGGGCGATTTGCCGCCGTAGCCGTAGATGGCCTGTTTGCAGAAATCCTCGCCGCCGTTCCAGTTGGGTCCCCAACTCGTGTCGGAATCCCATGGCATCACCCATAGCCGGCCCAGCGGCGTGGCCGGGGAGGGTTCAAAGTAGTAGAACCGATTCTTCAGGTGCTCCGTGAGATTGGGTTGCACGTCATAATGCCGCACCGCGTCCACAATCGCATGGTACCGATACCATTCCTCATAATTCACGTACGTGCGCAACCACGCGTCGCCACGCTCGGGACGGAGGTTGTAGATGATGTTCGCGAAGTCGGAGGCGTCGTCCACAGCGTCCGGAGCCAGGTACTGGCGTACGGTCAGCCCGTCGGTTCGGTAACTGAATAACTTGTAGATATTGCCCTTCTCCAGGGTGTGCGCGTCCAGAAAGCGAACGTCGTAGTCCTCCATGGCCAGCAGCAAACCGTAGAAGTCGCCGAAGTACTGCCCATTGGTTCCCGACGGCGCCTCTTCGGCCTGTTTGATGACGCGCAGATGAAACCAGTGTGTGAATGAGGCGGGCACGTCGTACATGTTCCACAGCAGATGATTCGCCGCCTGGTCGAGGCCCCACGTGGGATTGTTCCGCGATCCAGTCATCTTGTGCGTGCTCAACGTCTCCCAGGGCGTCGCGTAATCGTCGCCGTTCATGTCCTTGAAATGCGGGTAACGGCCGCGATTGAATCGGAACTTGAAACTTCGCTTGCCGTGGCCGGGGTTGCTGTATCGCGCGTTGCGCTGTCGAAGCCGGTAACCGATGTTGTCATAGACCTCCCCGTCATACACGAAGGTGCCGCTCCAGTTGTACGCCAGGCGTGCGTCGTAATTGCCCCCGTCGATCTGGTCGGAGGAATTGTAGGCGACTGCCTGGTCGAAGTCCGCGGCGGCGGTCAGCAGATGGTACACGGGCACCGACGTCACCACCTGCGACGAATACGTGTGCGGCGTTCCCAAGACGGACCGCGTGCGCGCCGCATAGGTTGGCACCCCATTATAGACAAAGTAGGCGAAGTTCAGCGACTCGTCATCCGCGTAAGGGACTCGCACGGCATGACCCAGTGTATCTGCAACCTCGATTCGATAGCGGACCAGCGTCCGATTCGGCAGTCCGGGCACGACGGCCGTATAGACGTCGTCACCCGCCGATACATCCGCCCCCGTTCCATCATCCCGCATGGGTGCTGTCATCCAACTGTTTTCATAGACGGGATTCGCCCGCAGCACACTGGTGGACTTGGCCAGGAACGCCGGGATGTAGGCCCCCGGCACGACAATCTGATAGACCAATACGACAGACCCGACCCCGTTGGGGTCGGTGGCCTTGGCCGTGATCGTCGCCGTTTCATTCTCCCTCGGCTGCTGAGGGTCATGGTTCACCTGCCGGATTTGAGGCGGCGCATTCGCGACCCGGCTGGAGTTCGCCTTTCCAGGAGTCGGCAATAACGAAGATGCGTCGTTTCGAGCCGTACGCAGTTCTGCGTCGATGGAGAAGTCACTGCTGTTCAACGTCGTATTAAGGGCATGAATGGCAAGGAGGTTGAGGCCGTCCACGAGAACGCCGGCCGGGTTGGTGATGCTCACTTCCTCCCAGGTCGCCTCGTGATTGATGCCAAAACTGTTGAAGGCCAGGTCGCCGGCCGGCGCGAACACGCGGGCTACCTCAGTTCCGTTGATCCACACCACGGCGCCGTCGTCCACATAGACCCGCAGGAGCAATCGGGAGGGCATCTGGCCCGCGCCCACGGTAAACGCATGGCGCAAATATACCGTCGAGAAGAGGTTCTGCATGTTGATGACCGTGTTGTCATCGCCGTCGCCAAAGCCGATCGGCGTCTGCCCCCTCCTCCACGTGCTGTCTTCCACAAAACCGAGTTGGCGCCACGCATCCGCCGGTGAGGACGCTTCCGACCTGCCCTCGCGATAACGCCACATGGGATCGGCGGCAGAAACAAAGACCGTCTCCTCCTCGACTCCATCCGACGCCGAGCCCGAGGATCGCCACGAGCCGCCCAGATCGTTGTCCAAGGCGGGTTCGATCAACTCCATGGATGCGCCGGTCCCATCCGCCCCCACCGGCCAGGGGAACGATGCTTTATAGGTGACTTCATCGACCAGCCTGCCTGCCGCATCCGCCAGAGCCACGCGCTCGCCATCCGAAGACAGCTTTCCCTGGTACGGCCCGTACGCCGTGACCCCGAATTGCGACAGGATGGACGACGGCCGTTCAGCCACCACGACGTAGCCGCCGGCCGGGATCACGCTTGCCGGCCCGAATGTGAATTCGATGCCGTCGCAGAACGACCACCCGGAGATGTCCACCGGGTCGGAGGCGGTATTGTGAAGCTCGACGAATTCATTGACGGCCGTGTTCGGCTCTCCGTTGTAGTGAATCTCATTGATCACCACGGCCGGGAAAGCCGAACAGGTCACAAGACAGAGGACCAACGTGCAGGCCCATGACACGCGAGGAAGTGGCCGGCTATGAGAGTAAGCGCTTTCCATCATGTGTCTTGCACCAAGAGAACCACAGTTCTCGACATGAGATCCGATTTCACACGAACACAGTATATTTTAGAACAATGATCGTGAATTATCAAGACGTGCCCCTCTCCAAGCCGCTTTGTACGGGAAGTGCAGGATGGCGGGCAATCAGAACAGTCCCATGACCTTGCCGGTATTGACATCGACATCGATGCGACGGAAGGCGGGGTCCGAGCCGGTGCCGGGCATCAGCTTGATCGAGCCGGCCACGGGGACCACAAACCCGGCGCCCTTGTACACAAGGATGTCGTTGATCGGCAGGGTCCAGCCCCTGGGCCGGCCTTTCAGCTCCGGGTCGTGGGACAGGCTTTGCTGTGTCTTGGCCATGCAGGTTCCCAGGTGCGTGCCGAGGGACTCTGTCTCCAGCGCCTTGGCCCGTTCCAGGGCGGCATCCGTATAGGTCACGCCGTCCGCTCCGTACACCTCTTTGGCGATCAGCTCGATCCGCTGTCTCAGCGGCATCTTCAGGTCGTACAGGAAATGAAAATCATTTTTCTCGTTGCAGCTTTCGATCACCGCCTCGGCCAGCTCGATCGCACCTCGACCGCCGTGGAGCCAGTGCTCCGAGAGCACCGCGCGGGCGCCGCTGGCGGCGGCAATCCGCCTGACGAGGTCGATCTCCGCCTGCGTGTCGGTCTTGAAGCGATTGATGCAGACGACCGGCCGGACGCCGCTCTTTTTGACGATCTCGATATGGGCGATGAGATTCTCGCAGCCCTTCTCGACCAGGGCGAGGTTCTCGCTGGTGTACGCAGGATCGAGCGGCATGCCGGGTTTGACGGATGGTCCCCCGCCGTGCATTTTCAGCGCGCGAATCGTCGCGACGATGACCACCGCATCCGGCCGCAGGCCCGACATCCGGCATTTCAGGTTCCAGAACTTCTCATAGCCGATGTCGGCGGCGAACCCGCTCTCGGTGACGTGGTAGTCGGCCAGCTTCGTTCCGACCCGGTCGGCGATGATCGAGCTTTGCCCGATGGCGATATTGGCGAAGGGGCCGGCGTGGATGAACATGGGCTGGCCCTCGATAGTCTGCACCAGGTTGGGATTGATGGCATCGAGCATCCAGGCCGTCATGGCGCCGTCCACCTCCAGGTCGGCGGTCGTGACCTCCCTGCCGTGGCGGTCGTAGGCCACCACCATTTTGGCGATCCGCTCGCGCAGGTCCTTCAGGTCTCTCGCGACGGCCAGAATGGCCATGACTTCGCTGGCAACGGTCATCTGAAAGCCCGAGTCCATTTCGAAGCCATCCATCTTGCCGCCGAGTCCGATTCGGATGCTCCGCAGGCTCTGGGCGCAGAAGTCGATGGCCCAGCCGATCTGGACGCGCTTCGGGTCGATATCCAGACGCCGCAGACGGCTCTGCGCCAGCCGGGCGTCGTCGTAGTTCCGCTCGTGCTGCATCCGCGACGTCAGGGCCACCATGGCGAGATCGTGCGCATTGGTCACGCAGTCGATATCGCCGGTCAGGCGGATGGAGATGGGAGTCAGGGGTATGCACTGCGCCAGGCCGCCGCCGGCCGCGGAGCCCTTGATGTTGAAGGTCGGGCCGCTGCTGGGCTGGCGAATGGCCCCGCAGACCCGCTTGCCGAGCTGGCCCAGTCCCTCGACCAGGCCGATGGTCGTGGTCGTCTTGCCCTCGCCCAGGGGCGTGGGGGTGATGGCCGTCACGTCGATGTACTTGGCCGTCGGGGCATCCTGCAGCCTGGCGAGGACTTTCTGGTAGTCCACCTTGCCAAGTCTGCTGCCGTACGGGATCAGCTCCTCACTGCGCAGGCCGAACTCGGCGGCCAGCCGCTGAATCGGCTTCATCCGCTCCCCAGCCGCTTCTGCAATCTCCCAATCCTGCATGTTTCGCGGGTCGAGCACCATAGAGCAAGCACCGAACACAAACACAGCCCACGCCATCAAGGCAACAACTGTCCGTTACGAATCCTGACCGCCTGTCCATCTTTGCTTTCCTGCAAGTATTATGCACGAAAGCAGGCAAATCAGGTAACTCGGTAGGGCTGATTGTTGTAACTATCTTGCTATTTGATCGGATATTGGCTCAAAAATCGTGGTACGTGCCTATGTTGGAGCCGTGCTTCTCTGCGCAGACTCTCAGCCTCGCGGCCCGGCATCCAACCGACAGCCGTGCTTTCAACTGAGTGTAGGGACGGCGCACTGGCGTACCGATGTCAGCGAGACTCTTTGTCCTGCAGTTGCTTTTTCAACTGCCGTACCTCTTGCCGGAGCCGGGCGACCTCGTCCTGAAGCTGCTCCGCGTTCTGGGGCATATCTCCGCCACGGACGCGCGGGCCCTTCTCCGCATTAGGCTCCTGCACGGGCCGGCGTTTCGTCTCCGGCTTCATTATGGGCTTGCCGGCCTTCTGCTGTATCTCGCCGATCTCCCGCTCGATATTGTTGGCCTTCTCCCACTGGGCCCGGGCCTCATCGAAGCGTCCCTCCTGCTTGGCCCGCTGGGACTGTTTCCGCAGCTCGGCGGCTTTGTCGCGCATCGACTCGATCTGCGCGCCCATGTCCCGCATTTCCATCCCGCGCTGCATCTTCATCTCGATGCCCTGGATCTGTTCGCGCAGCTTCCGAGCCTGCTCAGGCCGGCCGTTCTCTTCCGCCTCTTTCATTTGATTCTTCAGCCGCTCAATCTGTTCCTTCGCCTCGGCAAAGCGCTGCTCGTTCACCTGGGGCGCCCGTCCGCGGGCACGCATCTCGTCCGCCAGCCGTTCTGCGTTCTTGCGCAACTCCGCGGCCTCGTCCGGGCGACCCTCTCGTTCCGCGCGTCCAATGGCCTCCCTGATCTCGGCAAGCTCGCGGCGCACGGGCTCCACAGGTCCCGGCATCATCCCCGGTCCCCCGCCCTGCCGGGCCATCTGCTCGAACCTCTCGGCATCCTGACGCAGGCGCTCTGCAAATTCCTGCGCCTCGCGAGCCCGGACGCGCAGTTGCTCGGCGTACTCGCGCATCCATGGCATCGGGCCCCCCGGTCCCATGGGCCGCTCCAGGCGGGGCTCCATGACCGGCGGACCGCCTTCGGGACGCTCCTGAGCATTCGAGGCATAGATGCACGTCACAACGATGGTGAGAATCGCCACAATGAGAATTCTCGTCTGAGACATATGGCCACCTTCCTTTCTGCTATTGACAATTGACAGAGACAAGCCGCGATTTATCCCGGTGCGGACGCTCCGTGAACGGCCGCACCGAATCAGTGATCCTGTTCTCAACTATTTCGGTCCCTGCGACCGGCTGCTTTAGACTATCGGCCCTTACGGACTTTCAGAGCACGATCCGCTCCTTTTTCGCGTCGAACCTGGCGACCTTTCCCTTTCGCAGGCCGAGCATGCCCATCTGCATCGCGGTCTGGACATGGTAAGCGAGGTCCATGGGGCTGGCCGTCTCTTTCTTCCCGGACCGGCAGCAGGCCAGGAAATCCCGCCAGTAGCCGGTGAAGTCCTCGCCGTGCTCGATCGGGAACCGCTGCGCCTTCTTGTTCGATCCGTCGGCCGGCGTAAAGACGATCTCGTTGCCCTGGATGGTCAATGTGCCGTCCCAGCCGCGAATGATCGGAGTCCGCCCCGGGGCGCCGCGGGCCTGAGTGCCCTGGTAATCGTTGCCCTGGGTCCCCAGGACGGCGACCGTAACCTTCTCCGGGAAGTCAATCAGGGCGTTGAATGTGTCGGGGATCTCTCGCTCCTGGTAGCGGAACTTGCCGCCGGTTGCCACGACCATGCTCGGCATCTTGACGCCGAGGACGTACATCGTGGGCGTCAGCGTGTGCGGGAACAGGTCGGTGGAGGGCCCGCCGGCGTAGTCCTCATACATCCGCCAGCGGAAGAAGCGGCTGACGTCGAACGGGCGCTTCGGGGCGTCGCCGAGGAATGCCTGCCAGTTCAGGTCCGGCCCCGGCCTGGCGTTCGGATCGTCGATGGGCATGCCGCGCTCGCCCCAGTCGCCGACGCGGAAATAGCCGCACTCGGCGTGGATCGGCTGGCCGATCAGGCCATCCTGCACCAGTTTCCTCATCTGGTGGTACGCCGCATCCGACATCCCCTGCGTGCCGACTATAAGGGCACGATCCGAGTCTCGGACCGTGTGAGCCAGCCGCTTGGTCAGATCAAACTGTCGCCAGTGCGTCACAGGCTTCTCGCAGTACACGTGCTTGCCCGCCTTGATCGCGTCGATGGCCTGGTAGCCGTGCAGGTGGTCCGGCGTGGCGATGCAGACCACGTCCACGTTCGGATCGGCGAGCAACTCGCGGTGATCCATGTACGCCTTGCCGCCGTAGCCGTCCACGCGGGTCTTCAGGCGGGGCCGGTACACGTCGCAGGCCGCAACAATCTCCACCGGCTCATTGCCCTGCGTCTTGAGCCAGTGCACGGCCTGGAAGTGGGCGCCGCTGCGTCCGCCACAGCCGATGAAACCGACCCTGAGCCGCTCGTTGGCCCCTCGTGCCTTGCCGACGAAAGGCCCCTGTGCCATCGTCACAAACGCCGCTCCGGCTGCGGCACCAGCCCCGTGTATGAACCGCCGGCGCGTCATGTTTGCATTTGTGTTCTCTCTATTCTCACTCATGATGTTTATCCCCAAATAGCTGTATGGACGGCTGAACTGACCCTTCTGCGACTCATTGTGCGTTGACGTTGTCGCGCGACATGGCCACCCATTGTTTGTAGAGTTCATCGATCTGCGACGTTTCCACGCGGCCATCCCAGAGGGCCACGCCGTAACGCAGCATCAAAGGCTTGCCGGCGACCACCTTCAGCGGCTCCTCGTGCAGGCGCATCGTGGCCGACAGGTACGCAAACGGCTTGGCCATCGTGAACCAGGTCGCCGGATGTCGCGGGTTGCCCGGATGGTCGAACATCGCCACGGTCACGGGCTTGCCGTCTGCCTTGGCTGTATAGGCGCACCATCGCGAGCGCAGCAATCGCTCCTCGCCCCGGAAGATCACGCCGGGATCGTTGTCGGGATTGCGGAACTCGCCGTCGGCATCCATCGAGCGGATGAACCGCAGGCCCAGCCCATGATAATGGGAGCCGCCAAGTACGGCGGACTCTTTTCCATCCGGGACTGACAAGACCGATTCCCACGTGAGAAACGTGACCTGCGGCTGGCCGATCCGACCAGCGGTCACGGTGCGATGCTCCAGGAGCAATGACTCGTTCTTCGGCTGAGCGACCCACCGGATGGACTCTGTAAAGTGCGCCCAGCGATGGCCTTCCGGGCCGCTCACGGCAACATCGCCGAATTGCAGGTGCTGCTGCTTGCCGGGCTGCGGCTCAAAATGGCCTTCGACGGGCCCGACAGCCTCGCCCCAGAAATCGACGTTGTTCACCGCGCAGGCGAACATCAGGGCGTGGTGATGCAGGTGGTCCGGCGGGGCATCCAGCAGCACGTTCAGTCCGCCGGGCGTGAACAACTCCTTGACACAAGGCTTGAACGGCACGTCGCCGTAACGGTACTGCAGGACAGGCGCCTCGCCCGCGCGGACCCAGACACTACTGGCGTCCGTAGTGACTCGAAGTGCCGGCTCCGCGCACCACGCCTGCGGACCTGCCGTTACCATCAGGCCCATGACGGCCACCACACGCAACAATCTGCACTTTCGTCTCATCTGCATCTTCCCTTATTCGAGGCACCCATATCCGACAGTCACCATCAGACAAACTGCTTGACATGCTTGACGCTGCGTTCGACGCGTGGCATCGGCAAGCGCAGCTTGCCGATGGTTTGCCCTTCCGCCATCGGCAAAGCCTTCGGCCTTGCCGCTGCCACCCGAGTCATGAGTCCTTCAGGCGTAATACACATTAGGCGAACTGTCTCAGGTACTTGACGCTGCGTTCGGCCTGCTCGATCGTGCCGCACTCGACGCTCATCACGATGTCGCGCGGAGCGTCACGGCAGAGCTCGACCACCTTCTGCCAATCGACGACTCCGTCGCCGCAGGCACAGCCGACGGCCGTGCCGGTGACCTTGCCGCGCTCGGCATCCGACTGCTCGATAGAGATATCCTTGGCGTGCAGGTGCACCAGCCTGCTGCGAACGTGGCGGAGCCATTTGATCGGGTCCTGGCCGGCGAGATAGCTGTTGCCGGTGTCGAAGTTGATGCCAATGACCTTCGAACGGACAAGCTTTTGAATTCTGTCCAGTCCATCGGGCGTCTTGGTGTACTGCTGGTGCGGCTCGATGCCGATCAGGATGCCGCGCGGCTCGGCCACGGCGGCGGCCTCCTTGAGCGTGTAGCGGATCAGCATGAAATCCTCGTCCTCCGTCGTCCATGCGGCCTTGGCCCCTTCGTCCGTATTGACCACCGGCGCCCCGCACTCGGCGGCAAAGCGAATCGCCTGCTTGAGGTATTCCGTGCCGATCTCCGGCTTGCACAACGGCGTGTGGGCGGACAGGCCCGACAGCTTGATGCCCGCCTTCTCACAGGCCCGCTTGATGCGATACGGGTCATCCAGCATCGAGACACTGTGGAAATACCCCGCCTCACTGAGCAGCTCGCGGCCCCAGTGCACCATCGGCTCGACGTACTCGTAGCCCAGCTCGGCCGCTTTCTCGACACCCCATTCGAAGGACTTGTCCGCGTGCCGCACAAATTCCATGTTTACTCCAATGCCTACTTTTCCCATCTTGGTACTCCTTCCTTCACCAAATCCAGTCAACCATTCTTCCCATCTGTGAACATCGCCGTCACCGCCGGCAGCCATCGAATGACAAGGAACAGCAGCGACAGCACGGCAATCAACCACATCACCGGGCGAATCTCCCCGTACCGCCCCCTCAGGACCTTCAACAGCACGAACGAGACGAACCCGAGCGCCAGGCCCATGCTGATCTGGTAACTGACGGCAATCATGACCACAATGATCAACGATGGGATCAGCTCATCCACCAGGCGGAAGTTGATCTTGCGAGACTCCCTCATCATGTAGATGCCCACCATGATCAGGGCCGGCGCGGTCGCATACCCCGGGACG
>Ga0315274_10016998_pt1 | contig 10272 bp, 7 predicted proteins | sample YL17G02_20_MG_FD_203700 | JGI IMG/M metagenome (GOLD analysis project Ga0315274, IMG submission 203700) | Sediment microbial communities from Yellowstone Lake, YNP, Wyoming, USA - YL17G02_20 | ecosystem: Environmental > Aquatic > Freshwater > Lake > Sediment | place: USA: Wyoming | collected... | reverse complement strand
CAGGGCGGCCGGTTTCCGTCCGCCGCCAGGAAAGGCCCTCGTGTATGTGTTCCGGCCCTCCCGGCTCGCTCAAGCCGGCACGCTGGCCGAGTTGACCTTGGACGCGCGCAGGTTTGGCACTCTGAGTCCGAAGACCTACTTGTGCGCCGCGGTGAAACCAGGTGGTCACGAGCTCAAGGTCACCACCTTCTTCGAAACCGTTCCTCAGTCTTTCGACGCCGAAGCGGATCGGCTCTACTTCTTCCAGGTCGCGCCGAAGAAGGACCGTTGGAGGCTCACCGCGGTCCCGGAAACAGTAGCTCGCGAGGAGTTGGCGAATAGCCGGCTCAGCGGCAACAACACGTTTGAAGCGGGTGAACGGGAGCTGCGCTAAGGGGACCGGGTGCCCAACTTACGAGGCACGCTGCCCGATCTGCTCCCGGTAGGCCGCCGCGGAAAGCAACGCCTCCAGCTCGCTCGTCTGGGCAAGCTTCAGCTTGAAGAACCAGCCACCGCCGTAGGGCTCGCGGTTCACCAGCGCCGGATTCTCAACCACGGCTGGGTTGATCTCGACCACCTGACCGCCCACCGGAGCGTAGATATCGCTCGCGGTCTTGACGGACTCCACCACCGCGCACGCCTCGCCAGCCTTCAGCGTGCGCCCGATGGCGGGCAACTCCACGAAGACCACGTCGGTCAGCTCGTGTTGGGCGTGATCGCTGAGGCCCACGGTGGCGATGTCGCCGCTGGCCCGCACCCATTCATGCGTTCGGGCGTATCTCAGATCGACGGGAACTTCGGTCGTTGCCATGTTGGGTGTTGTTTAGTCACCCGCCGGCGTTTCGTCAAACGGGTTTCTGAGCAACCTTGACGAAAGGAATGAGGGGACACCCCTGTGCACCAGGCGCAGTGACCTTCGAGGTCGTGTGAGTGGGTTGAGCGAATCCCCTGCTGCCGCGTCAAACCTCGTGCGGCAGGCCAAGAAACTCGCGTTCCAGGATCTGCTTCTGGAACGGCGTGAGATTCGTCTCGTCCCTGAATTTCTCGGCGCGGCCCTGCAGTTCGATGAAGTGCCGCTTGAGCTGGGTGAGCAGCGTGTCCTGGCGTTTCTTGCCACTCGCGCTGGGTCGATGCACGGCCTTGCTCAGGCCGGTCATGAGCGAACGCCGTGCGTTGAGCAACTCGACCAGGAGATCCCGCTGCTTCTCGGACAGGTTGGGGAAAAGGAAGTGGACCTCCAGCTCATGCATCTGCCCCAGGCAGTCGTAGAAGACCTTCCGCGGCGGCGCGTGCCCATCGTCCAGTTTGGAGATCACATGGGTGACGGAATGGGCGGCGTATTCGGCCGCCCGCTTCAGCAACCGCTCGATCTTGGCGCTGTCTGTCTGCTCCTGCATGCCTGGCCTTTCCCGCGATGCTTCAGTTCATAGATTCCGTCAACTGCCTCGGTGGCACGACTCAGCTCCCACGGACGTCTCCCCCGAAGCGGCCCCAGCCTCCGAAAGCCGGCCTATCCTGTGATCCTTATGGCTTTCTCCACTTGCCGGATGAACACTTGTTTAGCCAAAGGAATACCAACTCCAGAGATTATCATACTCCGTTGATCTTGAACGGACTGAGATGGCGATCTCGCCAGCTCAGCGATCCGCGCGGTCGCTTGAATTGCAGGCGCGATGCAGTTGCGCTGGAAGAGAGGAGCCCACGTTGCGGCTGTGGGAGGGCAATTCAGGGCTCCACTGAACCTGGGTCACCTGCACGCCGACGCGGCCACAGCGACGTCAGGTCAAGCCTGCCAACGTCAGACCCACCAAGGCCAGGAGATATGCGGCGTAGAAGGTCAGCAGCACGGTACCTTCGCGCCGAGAAACGCGGCTGTCGGTGGAGAACATCCAGAGAGCCAACAGCATGACCCCCAACATGGAGGGAAGATTCAGGAGCTGCGCCGCCCGACTCATCGAAACCTCGTGCATGGAGGCCGCGGAACCGACAATCAGCGTGAGATTTGCGATATTCGCACCAAGGAGGTTTCCCACAGCGAGGTCGGATACATTCCGACGGGAGGAAGTGATCGCCGTGATCAACTCCGGCAGCGAGGTGCCCACGGCCACGATTGTCAGGCCGATGATCAGGGACGGAACGCCGAGAACTTTGGCGATGTGGACAGCAGCGTCCACCAGGAGTTTGCTTCCACCCACGACCAACACTGCGCCGGCCAGAAACTGCAAGACCGCTCCCCGGCCGCCCTTGAGCCAGGAGTGACGGTTCACGAACTCGGTCTCGAGCGCAGCGGCCTCCGCGTGCGCCGCTGGGGAGACGGGGCGTTGATGCCGCCAGAAGTCGAAGACGAAGTAGGCAACACCCAAGGCCACGAGGAACACGCCTTGCCTCCGGCTGAGCGTCAGGTCGGACGTCAGGACGAACAGAAGCACCCCGCTGCCCAGCATCGCCGCGAAGGCCGTCCGAAGTGTGCGCGGGTGGACCTCGACGTGCTTCAGCGCAGCCATCACCCCCAGAATCAGCCCGAGATTGCAGATGCAGGAGCCGACGGCGTTGCCGACCGCGAGCCCGGATTCGCCCTTCAGCCCGGACAGGATGGAGACCGTCAATTCCGGCGTGGTGGTGGCGAGGCTGACCAACGTGGAGCCGATGACCACGCGTGGCATCCGCAACAGCTCGGCGATCCGTACGCTGGAGGAGACGAAGAGGTCGCCGCCTTTAATGATGAGGGCGAGACCCACCCCGAGCAGGAGAAGGTCGAGCATCATCGCGATCTCCGGGATTCCGCCGGCCGCGCCGCCCCTAGATCAACTTCTCTAACCGTTCGTAAGCGGCCTCCCAGCTCACCGCGTGGGGGTGGACCGTCTCACACACGGTCGAGTGGCGCACGATCTGCCGCGCCTCTTCCAGCGACTTGAGCTGGCCGAGAGCGAGGGCCTGGACGAGGACGTTGCCGGCCGACGTGGCTTCGCTCGGCCCAATGGTGACTGGGATCTGAAGCGCGTTGGCAGTGAAGTGATTCAGCAAGGTGTTCTTGGCACCGCCCCCCACCAGGTGAAGCCGGAGAATCTTCCGGCCGGTCAGCCCCTCGATTTCCTTCAACGTCCGGCGGTAGAACAGCGCGAGACTCTCGAGCACGCAGCGGACGAACTGGCCGGGCTTTCTCGGCACGGGTTGCCGGGTTTCCTTGCAGAATGCCGCGATCTTCTCCGGCATGTCGCCCGGGGTGACGAACCGCGGATCGGCGAGATTGATGATCGACTCGAAGGGTGGGGAGGACGCCGCCAGGTGGGTGAGCACCCCGTAGTCGAGGTCCTGTTCCCGCTCCGCCCAATACCGTTTGCACTCCTGGACCAGCCAGAGGCCGACGATGTTCTTGAGCAGGCGCACCGAATGGCCGTAGCCGATCTCGTTCGTGAAGTTCAGTTCGCGCGCGCGGTCATTGATCAGCGGCTCCTTCAATTCGATGCCCATGAGCGACCAGGTGCCTGAACTCAGGAAGGCCCAGTGCTCGCCGGTGGCCGGCAGGGCGGCCACGGCCGCCGCCGTGTCGTGCGTGCATGACGCCACGACCTGGGTTTCCTCGAGGCCGGTTTCCTTCGCGATCTGCGGCAGCAACGGCCCCAGCACGGTGCCCGAGGGAGCCAGCGGCGGCAGCAACTTGGACGGCAATTTCAGCGCGTGGGTCAGCCGGGAGGACCAGTCCTTCTCGACGGGGTTGTAGAGCTGGGTGGTGCTGGCCATCGAGACTTCCATCTTCGCCACGCCAGACAGCAGGAAATTGAAACCGTCGCCGATGGACAGGAGTTGCTGGGCACTCCGGAGTCGCTTGGGATCCTCGGCTGCCAACTGAAAGATCGTGTTGAGCGGCATCTGCTGAATGCCCGTTTCCGCGTAGATCGTCTCCCACGGGACGTGCTTGAGCAACTGCTTCAGGCCCGCCTCGCCGCGCGGATCCCGGTAATGGTAGGTCGGGGGAATCAGGGTGCCGTCCTTCTCGAAGAGCATATAGTCCACGCCCCAGGAATCGCAGCTCACGCCGGCGATGTCGTCGCCGCGCTCGCCCGCCTTGCGCAGGCCCACCAGCAGTTCCTGGTACAACTGCGGAATGTCCCAATACAACGAGGTCTTCTCCTTGACCGGAACATTCGGGAAGCGATGGACCTCCATGAGGGAAAGCTTCCCCTTGCTCAGTTCGCCGACCATCACCCGTCCGCTCTCCGCGCCCAGGTCACATGCTGCGTAGTATTTCGTCATAGCATTTGGCTCACCGTGGCGGACACCGCGCGCGATTCCTCCGAGCGCTCTGCGCGCAGGCGCAACGAGGGGTCGGCCAACGGCTGACTGGCCCCGAACCATACGCGGTGCCCCGTCCTCCATCAAGAATCAAGCGAGACACCCTGAACATGCCAAGCGTCGCGGAAAGGTGCTTCGACCTCAGAGACACGGAGAAGGCAGGAACCGCTTCTCCTCCCGCTTGCCGCGCGTCCCTGGCGTCTCTGCCCGGTTCTGGTTTCAACGGGCGGTTCCCAACTCAGGCTGTGGCATCCCGCTTCAGGCCGAGTTTCTCCATCAGTTCGTAGAGCATGGGCCGGCTGATGCCCAGGTCCGCCGCCGCGGGCGCGATCTTGCCCCCGTGCCGCGAGAGGGCCTGCCGGACCACCTGGCGTTCGATGGTCTCGCGCGCGTCGCGCAAGGTCACCGGCGGGCCGGCGGCCAGGGCGTCGGTCAACTCGAGATCGGCAGCCGCCACGCGCCGGCCCTCGGCCATGATCACGGCGCGCTTCACGCGGTTCTCGAGTTCGCGCACGTTGCCGGGCCAGCCGTGCTGCTCCATCGCGTGCAGGGCTTGCGGCTTGAAGCGGAGGTTTTCTCTCTTGTTTTGCGCCCCAAACTTCTGGAGGAACGCCTGCGCCAGGAGAGCGATGTCGGCGGGCCGCTCGCGCAGCGGCGCCAGCCGGAGCGAAATGACCGCCAGGCGGTAGTAGAGGTCCTCGCGAAACTTACCTTCCGCCAGCGCCTGCTTGAGATCCGCGTTGGTCGCCGCGAGCACGCGCGTGTCGATCTGGAGGCGGGTCCGGCCGCCGACGCGTTCGATGGTTTGCTCCTGGAGGAACCGGAGGATTTTCACCTGCAGCAACGGAGGCAATTCGCCGATCTCGTCCAGGAACAGGGTGCCGCCTTCCGCCGATTCAATGCGGCCTTTGCGCTGCATGTGGGCGCCGGTGAAGGAGCCCTTCTCGTGCCCGAACAGTTCGCTCTCGAGCAGGTTCTCCGGGATGGCGCCGCAGTTGATGGGGACGAACGGGCCGGCCTTGCGCGCGCTGCACCGGTGGATCGCCTGGGCCACCATCTCCTTGCCCGTGCCGCTTTCGCCCAGGATCAACACGGACACGTCGGTCGTGGCGACCTTGCGGATGGAGGCGAAGACCTCCTGCATGCTTGGGCTGCTGCCCAACATGCCTTCGAAGGCGTCGCCGCCCGACCGCTGCTGCAAATCGCGGTATTCGCGTTCGAGTTGGGCGACGTGAAATACGCGCTTGAGGATGACCTTGAGCTCGTCCATCTGCACCGGCTTGCAGAGGAAGTCATAGGCGCCCTGGCCGATGGCCCGCAGCGCGTTGCCCTTCTCAGCCTGGCCCGAGGCAATGACCACCTTGGCCAGGGGATCGGCGGCGAGCAGTTCGGACAACGCGGCGAAGCCCTCCTCCGGCTCGCTCGGGCGCGGGGGCAAACCGAGGTCCAGCAGCACGACCGGCGGCCGTTTCTGGCGGAAGAGGGCGAGGGCGGCGGCGCGGTCGCCCGCCAGTGACAGCTCGTAGTCATTCACCAGCGCCCAATTGAGTTGGGAACGGATGTCTTCGTCGTCATCGACAATCAGCAGGCTTGGTTTCATGCGATTCAGGTGGGCAGAGGGAGCAGGACGCGGAACGTGGTTCCTTGCCCGGGCGCGCTCGCCACTTCGATCTTCCCGCGGTGGGCCTCGACAATCATCTTGCTGTGGAACATCCCGATGCCCAGGCCATTCTTCTTGGTGGTCTGGAACGGCTTGAAGAGCGACCGGCTCAGGAACTCCGGCGTCATCCCGCAACCGGTGTCGCTCACGGCGACGATGGCCCACCCCGGCTGCCGGCTGGTGACGACCCGGACCTCGCCCTGTGCGCCGACGGCGTCGCGGGCATTCAACAGGAGGTTGGTGAGGACTTTCTGAAGCTGAACGGGATCGAACCGGAGCCGGGGCAGGGGGGCGAGCGTTTCCACCAGCGTCAGGCCCGGGCTGCCTTTCACGGCGGCGAGCGACGCGCGGACGACGTCGTTGAGGTCGGCCTCCTTCCAGTTCATGGCGAGCTCCTGCCGGAGCTGGGTGAGGCGGTCGATCAACCCATTGAGGTGGTTCACGCTGCGCGTCAAGCCCTGTCGGGCATCTTCGCGGAACGTCGGATTGTCAAAGTGGGCCGCCATGTTCTGGAGCATCAGCGAGAGCGTGGAGGCCGTGTTCTTGAGATCGTGAACGAAGAAGGCCGCCATGGTCTGGAAAGCCTCGAGTTCCTTGGCCTGCAGCAGGCTTTGCGAGAGCCGGATGTTGCTCAGGCTCGCGGCGATCTCGTCCGCGATGCACTTGAGCAGTTCCAGATCTTCCTCCTCGAAGGCGATGCCGCTCACCCGGTCGCCGATCGCCACCAAGCCGAGCAGTTCGCCGCCGGAGGTCAAGGGCACGCAGAGGCGATGGCCGCCTTTGGGGAAGTAGCGCGGGTTGCATCGCTTCAGCAGCTCCACCCAGCTTTCGCGGGACGCATCCAGGTCCACCGGCTGCGGCCGGGCCCGGAGGGCTTGGAGAAGCTGCTGCTGCTCGTCGGGCGTGCCCGCGAATTCCGCCGCTTGAGGTTCGGCCGCAGCCGTCGAGGCCGCCACGGCGAACCGCTGCTTCTGGGAGTCCACGAGCCAGATCGTGACGGTCAGCGCGTTGAAGGTTTCCGAGAACAACGTGGCCACCGCCCAGCAGAAAGGGATTTCCTCCAGCAGAGACGTGGTCTGCTCGGTGAACGCAGACCACACCTTTCGGTAGTCGTAGAGCGGTCGTCGGAAGTGCCGGCTGATGAAGGAGCGCGTGCGCCGACGGAGTCGTTCCGACAATAGGAGAATGCCCAGTCCGACGGCACCCGTGAGGAGGAGGAACGCCTGGAAGGGAAACTCGGACTCGCTGGCCACCGCCGTGAAGGCCTTGGCCAGCACCCCCACCACCAGGAGGTAGATACCGACCAACACCACCGTCGCCGAGCCTTGGAGCACTGCCTGGGAGGGATAAATGTCGAGGTTGAACACGTGGGAGCGGAAGAGCGAGAAGCTGATCAGCGCACACGCAATCAACAGGCCGAGCATCCCAACGATCAGCACGGAGCGGTTGACCGCCGAGAACAACAAGGTCTGGCTATGCGTGTAAACTCTCACGCCGAAGAGGACGGCCAGCCCGAGGACCATGTACTTGATCCGCCACCGCATCGTGCCCACCGCCGCCCGGATGGTCCGCTCCAGGTTCAGGAGAACCGCCACCGCGCTGAGCAGGACCACTAGATTCACAATCACCCCGCTCCAACCGAGTCCCAACCACTGGGCGCCGCCTTGCTCCGCTTCGTGCAAACTCACGATCAGCCGTTGGGGAACCGCGAGCGTGAGGAACAGACACAGCGCCGTGGCGGCCGCGGCCACGGGCCAGGTGCGCTGGAGGGACCGCCGCGAATCCCCGCGGGAATAGCTCGCGCTGAACAGCAGCCAGGCCCCGGGCACGAAGCAGGTCGCCACCAGCTGCCAGCGATACCAACCGAGGATCTCCGCCGGCAGGAGGGACTGGAAGCTGAGCCCGACAAACACCGCCTCCGCCGCCAGCGCCGCCATGCCGACCACAAACGATCCTTGCGCGACCGACCGCGGCCGGTAGAGCAAGGCCGCGACGGCCAGACCGCAGCACAGGAAGGCGTTGAGGAAGGCAAGACTGGCAGCCAGCATCATCATGGCAGAGCGCTCGCCGTCTTCGTACCGGGAATTGGCCGCGTCTGCAAGCCTTCCATGCATTCCCTTCGCGGGTGCGGCTGTCCCCGCAGTCAGGATTTCTGCTTGTGAGGCGAGCCGTTTCTCCTAGGATGCCTCATCGCTTGGCGCAACCAGAGTGATGATTCGATTCGGTGAAGCCGCGGGGAACCTGGCCGAAAGCCGTTTCGCCTTGCTGAACTATGTCTGATTCGAAGCCAACGGAGCGATCCTCCAAGTCCCAGCCGCCCGCCCCACCTTCGCCCCGCCGGCACACCCTGTTGGTGGTGGACGACGAGCCGGGTCCGCGCCAGTCACTCCACATGGTGTTCAAGGACGACTACGACCTGCTGCTGGCGGACGGGGGCGAGCCGGCCCTGGAGTTGGCCCGGCAGCACCGGGTGGACGCCGCGGTCCTGGACATTCGCATGGTCGGCATGTCCGGGGTGGAGCTGCTGGCCAAGTTGAAGGAGATCGATCCCACCATCGAGATCATCATGTTGACGGCCTATGAGACGATCGAGACGGCCCGGCAGGCTCTGCGTCTGGGCGCGTGCGATTATCTCACCAAGCCGTTCAACCTGGCCACCATGCGCGCCGCGGTGGCCAGCGCCATGGAACGGCACGCGCTGTCTCAGGAAATCCGGGCCAACAACTCGCGGCTCAAGGAACTCCAGGACGAACTCCGCAACCAGCAGGCCGAGGAGGAGATCATCAAGACGAAAGGCGAAATCTACGCCAGCATCATCCACGACATCAACGGCCCCCTGACGGTCATCTCCGGCTTCATCGAGATCATCAACCAGCAGATCGACGGCGCCCGGCGCCTGGAAGGGGAGAGCCTCGAGCTCGTCAAGGACCGGCTGACCCGCGTCACCCGACAGGTCAACAACTGCATCGAGATTTCCCAGCGCTACCTGAGCTTCCTGCGCCGCCAGTCCACGGAACGCGTCCCCGTCGGCACCCGCCAGGTCCTCACCGACATGGAGGAACTCCTCAAAGTGCATCCCAGCTCCCAACGGAATGAGCTGCACGTCCAACCTCTCGGCCAGGACGTGATCGCCGAGATCAATGGCACCGACCTGATCCAACTCCTGCTGAACCTGACGATCAACGCGCTCCAAGCCACCCCCGATCGGCATCGCGTCGAAGTGGTCGCGGAGCGGTTGGACCGACCGCTCGATTTGGCCCGGTTTTCCGACGGCGCGGACGCGCGTTTCCTGAACCGCGAGGCGTTCAGCAACCGGGCGCCGCTGCTGGCGGTGTCGATCCGCGACAACGGTCCGGGCATCCCGCCGGAGATTCTCCCAAGGATCTTCGAACCCTATTTCACGACGAAGGCCGAACGCAAAGGCACCGGCCTGGGCCTGGCCATCGTCCAGCGCCTGGTGAAGGAGAACCGCGGCGCCTTGCACCTCCAGACCAAAATCGGACACGGCACCACGTTCACGGTCTATCTCCCGGCGCAAACCTGAGCGGGTTGGCCCGGGCCCTCCGGCCGGAAGGCGGCGCACGTGGCCCTGGGGAGGCGCCATGTTTGCTCCGACACGCATCGGGACCATGAACCGCATCCCCCGGTTCACGGGAAGGTGCCGGCGGTGAGGCGCGCGGATGTGCTTGCCGGCCTGCGGCCTTTTCTGAAACCTCAGTCCCGCTATGGCCCCGGGTGACCGCACCGAGCGGACCTACCGCTGCGAGCGTTGGCGCGCGGTCGCCAGCGGCGTCCTCGAAACCGGGGGCACCACCTTCCTCCTCCTCATCGCGGTCAAGTGGTTCCAAGCCGGCGCCACGGCGAAGGCCCTGGTGGCGGGGGGCGGCAGCGTCGGGCTGTTGCTCACGCCGCTGGCGGTCTCGTTCGTCCAGAACATCGGCTGGCCGGCCGCCCGCGCCGCCTCGCGTTTTGCGGCGGTCGGTGCCGCGTGTTTCCTCCTCATGGCGGCGTTCCCGATCGTGCCGGTGTTTGTGGCGGGCACGGTATTGGCCCTCGCGGCGTCCGCGTCCGCCATTCCCCTCCTCACGCAGGTGTATCAGGAGAACTACCCGGAAGCGAAACGCGGACAGTACTTCTCGCGCACCATTATGATCCGGATCGGCGTGGCGGCGCTGTTCAGCGAATTCGCCGGCCAGGCGTTGTCCGGACACCTCGAGCACTACCGCTGGCTTCTGGTCGTGTTCGCGGGCGCGTTCGCCGGGTCCAGCTACGCGCTGTCCCGCTGCCCCTCGCGCGCGCTGGCGGCCCCGATCGGCGCCCATCCGTTCCGCACCCTCCGG
>Ga0315274_10016995_pt1 | contig 10274 bp, 11 predicted proteins | sample YL17G02_20_MG_FD_203700 | JGI IMG/M metagenome (GOLD analysis project Ga0315274, IMG submission 203700) | Sediment microbial communities from Yellowstone Lake, YNP, Wyoming, USA - YL17G02_20 | ecosystem: Environmental > Aquatic > Freshwater > Lake > Sediment | place: USA: Wyoming | collected... | reverse complement strand
CAGAAGGGTAACTGCGGTTTAATATAGTATAGCGATAGGCCTTTGATTTCGCAGCGAAACGGCTGTGAAAATCTAAAGGCACTTCTCTTACGCTGCTAATAGTAATATCTGCCGGCAAGAGCCCATTTAAGGCCCTCTGTAATTTCCCGGGAGACATATCCGAATTTGTCTTAAAATTTGCTACCTGTCCCTGTGCATGGACACCAGAATCAGTGCGACCAGAAGCGATAAGTCTTACTTTTTCTTGAAGAATTCTGTGGAGGGTTTTTTCTATTATTTCCTGTATCGACTTTTGCCTTTTGCCTTTTGCCTTTTGCCTTCTCTGAACCTGCCAACCGCAGTAACCTGTCCCGTCGTATTCTATTTCAAGTCTGAGATTACGCATTCTGCGATTTGCCCCGCTGCATCACCTTAATTCCGCCAGCGGGATCCCGCACGCTATAAATTAGCCCAGCGGGACACGGCTTAAGGTTATTTTATTAATACTTCAGCTATCTGAATAGCATTGGTAGCCGCCCCTTTACGCAGGTTATCAGCCACCACCCAAAGCCACAAGCCATTTTTGACAAAAGAATCCTTGCGGATTCTTCCCACAAAGGTCTCATCCCTGCCCTCTGCATCTTTTGGCATAGGATAGAGATTCTTTTTGGGGTCATCTATCACGATAATACCGGGAGACTTGGAAAGAAGATCTCTTACCTTCTCCGGTTCAATTGGTTTTTTGGTCTCGACATACACTGATTCAGAATGGCCGGTCCTTACCGGAACTCGGACAGTAGTTGCGGAAATCTTGATTTTATTATCGTGCATAATCTTGTGCGTCTCATGGACCAATTTCCACTCTTCATTAGTATAATCTCCCTCTACGAAACTGCCGATCTGCGGGAAGACATTGTAAGCCAGTTGCTGTGGTAGAAATCTATTTTTAGCATTTACATGCACATTATCAAATCCTGCACCGGCTATGAGCGAATTCTCTTCTTTTAGTTGTTCAACCGCACTCCTGCCAGCACCTGAAGAGGCCTGCAGGGTAGTAACAATCACTCTCTTAATCCCTACTTTTTTATAAATCGGCCATAAAGCCACCACCATCTGAATGGTGGAACAGTTGGGATTAGCAATTATCCCTTTGTGTTTTTTTACATCTTTGGCATTCACTTCCGGAACAACCAAAGGTACATCCGGGTCCAGGCGGAAATCCGCACCATTATCAATAACCACTACCCTTCTTTTTACCGCCTCAGGTGCGTAGGTTACCGCAGCGCCTTTTTCTCCTTCGGTTCCGGCAAATAAAGCTATATCTATACCTACGAACCCTTCGGAAGAGATTGCCTCTACCACATATTTCTGGCCATCCACTTCAATATCTCTTGCACTGCGCGCAAACACACGCAATTCTCCCACCGGAAAATTGCGCTGCTTTAAAACCCTGAGCATCTCAATTCCCACCGCACCCACACCTATCACTGCCACATTGTATTTTTTCATAAGTTCCCTACCACTAAATCTCCGACTTCGCTTGTTGAATACCCCATCTTCCCTGCTGCCAGGGATTTTAATTTTGTTTTGACGATTTTAATCACCGCATCCTCAACTGCCTTTGCAGCCTCTGCTTCGCCTAAATTTTCTAAGCACATCCCTAAAGCGCAAATAGCAGCCAAGGGATTAATCACATTCTTACCTGTATATTTAGGAGCGCTTCCGCCTATCGGCTCAAACATGGATACGCCTTCGGGATTAATGTTTCCGCCTGCAGCAATGCCCATCCCGCCCTGAATCATCGCCCCTAAGTCCGTGATTATATCGCCGAACATATTGTCCGTAACAATCACATCAAACCACTCCGGATTCTTTACAAACCACATGGTTGTCGCATCCACATGGGCGTAGTCAGTAGTAATATCGGGGTATTCCTTGGCCACCTCATCAAATGTCCTCTGCCACAAATCCCAGGCAAAGGTAAGGACATTGGTCTTGCCGCAGAGTGTAAGTCTTTTCCTGCGGTTGCGTTTTCTGCAATATTCAAAGGCATAACGGATACAGCGTTCTACTCCTTTTCGCGTATTATAAGAAATCTGGATTGCCACTTCATTCTTACTGCCTTTATCCTTAAACTCGCCCATACCTTTATATAATCCTTCGGAATTCTCGCGCACTACTACAAAATCAATATCTTCCGGTTTTTTATCCTTTAAGGGGCAGAAGCCGGCATTATATAATTTAACTGGCCGCAGATTTATATACTGGTCTAAAGAAAATCTTAGTTTCAGAAGTATGCCTGTCTCGAGGATTCCCGGCTTGACATCCGGATGCCCTATTGCGCCAAGATAAATTGCTGAATATTTCTTTAACTCTTCGATATCCTTATCCTCTAAGGTCTTTCCGCTCTTAAGATACCTCTCTCCGCCAAAGTCAAATATTTTGCTTTCGTACCTAAAATTGTATTTCTTGGCTGCTGCCTCTAAAACCTTCAGGCCTTCGCGGATTACCTCCGGCCCTGTCCCATCACCCGGTATAACTGCTATTTTATACATTTTTAATGAGCGCATAACTTATGGAGGCGATAGCCGACATAAGTTATTTGCGCGAGATCCTTCACTTCGTTTCAGGATCGTCCAATCGAGTCCTAGAGCGAAGCGAAGGACGAATTAATCCTTGACATCGAAGATGTCAAGGATCTTCGGGTTATTAGTTTCCTGCCTTCTTCTTAATATAATTCATCAATCCGCCTTCCTCTACAATCTCCTGTAAAAACCTAGGGAAGGGTTGGGTTTTATAAATTCTGTCTTTGCTTAGGTTTTTTATTATACCATTTGCTAAGTCTATTTCAAGTAAATCTCCGTCAGATATTTCCTCTGTTTTGTCTAATTCCAAAAAGGGTAAGCCTATATTTATGGAATTTCTAAAAAATATTCCCGCAAAGCTCCTGGCTACCACCGCAGCAATCCCGCAACCCTTAATCGCCAAGGGCGCATGTTCGCGGGATGACCCACAGCCAAAATTTTTCCCTGCAACGATGATATCGCCTGCCTTGACCTTGTTTACAAAATCAGGCCTGATGTTCTCCAGACAATGCCTCCCTAATTCATCTGTATCTGTAGAAACCAGGTATTTTGCAGCAATGATATCGTCGGTGTTTATGTCATTACCTAATTTATGAACCTTGCCTTTTATAATCATTTAATCAACTTCCTCAGGATGCGTAATCCTTCCTGTGACAGCAGAGGCTGCTGCTACAGCGGGATTGGACAGATAAACAAAAGACTTAGGGCTGCCCATCCTAGCCACAAAGTTACGGTTAGTGGTAGCAAGGCAAACTTCACCCTCGGTTAGAATCCCCATATGGCCGCCCAAACAGGGCCCGCAGGTAGGGGTAGAAAATATTCCGCCTGCCTTAACAAATATCTCTGCTAAGCCTTCTTTGACTGCCTGTAAATAAATTTTCTGCGTAGCCGGAATTACAATTAATTTTAAGCCCGCTTTAATTTTCTTACCCTTTAAAATCCTAGCGGCAATCCTTAAATCAGAAATCCTGCCATTAGTACAAGAGCCTATCACTACCTGGTCAAGCTTGATATTCTTTAATGCCGAAGCAGGCTTCACATTGCTCGGTAAATGCGGACAGGCCACCTGCGGCTCTAAATCCGTAATATCCCATTCGTATACCTTCTCGTAATGCGCATCAGTATCTGATTTTAAATTTTTTACTTTTACCTTGTACTTTTGACTTTTTGCTTTTGCCTTTTGACTTTGCTGAATATAATTCAGCGTAATCTCATCCGGTTCGATAATACCTGCTCTGCCACCAGCCTCAATAGCCATATTCGACATAGCAAAGCGGTCATCCATGCATAGTTTCCGTATAACCGGACCGCTAAATTCCATTATTTTATATAATGCGCCGTCTACTCCAATCTGACCAATGGTAAATAAAATCAGGTCTTTGCCGCCGACCCATTTATTCAGTCTACCTTTATATATGTATTTTATCGATGGCGGAACCTTGAACCAGCACTTTCCATCTATGAAAGCACGCGCCAGGTCAGTAGAACCAACGCCGGTTGAATAACAGCCGAGCGCCCCATAGGTAGAGGTATGCGAATCTGCGCCTATGACTAAATCTCCCGGTAAAACCAGGCCCATTTCCGGCAGCAGCGCATGCTCAATCCCCATACGACCTATTTCAAAATAATTTTTAATCTGCTGGCCTCTGGCAAAATCAGCCAAGATTTTACATTGATTGGCGCTCCTTAAATCCTTTGCCGGAGCAAAATGGTCGGGAACCAGGACAATTTTATTTCTGTCAAATACCTTTTTAAAACCCGCCTTTTTAAATTCCTCAATGGCCAGGGGCGCAGTGATATCATTACCTAAGGCCAAATCCACTCTCGCCTCGATGAATTCACCTGGCCTGATATCTTTTTTAGTGGTATGAGCCAGTAAAATTTTTTCAGCAATTGAGTAAGACGTCTTCATTCAATATCTGATTTTTTATTTCCCCGCCATAATTATTTTTAATTATTGGGCGGGATCCCGCCTGAGGACTAAACCGCTTAGCGGGAAAATTTCCTTACAATAAGGGTGGCATTATGCCCGCCGAACCCTAAAGAATTGGACATGCAGACATCAACTTCTGCCTTGCGGGCGGTATTAGGCACATAATCAAGGTCGCAGTCAGGATCGGGATATTCGTAGTTTATTGTAGGTGGGACAACGCCCTCTTTTATAGCCAAACAACAGACAATGAATTCTACGCCTCCAGCAGCTCCTAACAGATGCCCGGTCATGGATTTGGTGGAAGAAACCATCACTTTTTTCGCATGAGCACCCAAGGCTTTTTTTATAGCGATAGTCTCAATCTTATCATTGAGTTTTGTGGATGTCCCATGGGCATTTAGGTAATCTACCTCCTCGGGCTTAGTCTGGGCGTCCTTTAATGCCTCAGTCATTGCCCTGGCTGCGCCATTTCCTTCAGGGTCAGGCGCAGTGATATGGTAGGCATCGCAGGACATGCCATAGCCTGTTATTTCAGCCAGAATAGGCGCATTTCTCTTTTTGGCATGCTCCAAGGTCTCCATAACTACTAAACCGCACCCCTCAGCCATCACAAATCCGTCGCGCTCTCTGTCAAATGGCCTGCTTGCCTTCTCTGGCTCATCGTTCCTTGTAGATAGCCCTTTTAAGGCGCAGAATCCGCCCACGCCCATGACCGTAATGCAGCTTTCCGTCCCGCCGCAAACCATAACCTCAGCATCGCCGCGCTCTAAAATCTTAAAGGCATCGCCAATGGCATGCGAGCCAGAAGCACAGGCAGTAGCCACGCAGGAATTAGGGCCCTTTAAACCAAAAGTCATAGCAACATGGCCGCTTGCTTCATTGACAATTAACATCGGGATAAGAAACGGCGATAATTTAGAAGGGCCTTTCTCCAGATAAACCTTGAATTCTTCTTCTATGATGTGCAGGCTGCCTATGCCTGAACCGATCAGGACTCCGATACGCGTCCTGTCTTCCTTATTTAAATCCAATCCTGAAGACTTTATCGCCTGTGTTGCTGCGGCAACTGCATACTGGACAAACTTATCCATGCGCTTGAGGTCCTTGGAAGACATACCGTAAAATCCGGGGTCAAAACCTTTAACCTCTCCGGCAATACGGGAATCAAATTTTGAGGCATCAAAAGTAGTGATGGGGCCTACGCCGTTCTTGCCGGCTTTCAAGGCCTGCCAGAAACTGGCTACATCATTACCTACCGCTGAAATTACACCTAAACCTGTAACTACGACTCTAGTTTCCATAACTTATGTCCTCACTTAAAATTTACCCCGCCAATGAAAGGCGGGGCAAATGAGAAAAACCCTGCCTGCCGGCAGGCAGGCAGATCTATATTAAATTATGATTTATTGGCTGTTTTTTCTTCAATATATTTAACTGCATCACCAACAGTAGTAATCTTCTCCGCATCTTCATCGGGTATTTCAATACCGAACTCTTCCTCTAAAGCCATAACCAGTTCCACTGTATCCAGAGAATCTGCGCCTAAATCATCGACAAACGACGCCTCAGGAGTAACCTCTTCTGGCTTCACTCCTAATTGCTCTGCTATGATAGACTTGACTTTCTCTTGCACTGCCATTCTTTTTCCTCCTTGTTATGAATCTTACGCCATAACCATTCCGCCGTCCACTACGATGGTCTGACCAGTGATGTAATTGGCATCCTCGGATGCGAGGAATAAACACACTGCTGCCACGTCATCAGGGTTACCAAACTTATTTAACGGTATAGCTTCTTTTATCTTCTGCTTAATATCTTCGGAAAGCCCAGCCGTCATATCGGTCTGGATAAACCCCGGTGCTACCGCATTCACATTGATATTACGTGAAGCCAATTCTTTCGCCGCTGTTTTTGTAAGAGCGATTATACCTGCCTTAGAGGCAGAATAATTTGCCTGCCCAACATTACCGATTATGCCGATGATAGAGGCGATGTTGATAATCTTTCCGCTACGCTGTTTTATCATTGCCTTGGATACGGCCTTGGTGCAATTAAATGTCCCTTTTAGGTTTACATCTATAACCGCATCCCACTCTGCTTCATTCATGCGTAGCAGGAGACCATCTCTGGTAATGCCTGCATTGTTAACTAATATATCAACCTTTCCGAATTTGTCAAGGATTTTGTTTATTGCTTCTTCCACTTTTAGGTAATTAGTAACATCCATCGGTATTGCCAGCGATTTCCTAGCCAGGGCTTCGATATCCCTTGCTGTCTTTTCTGCTTCTTCCTGATTTACATCTGCCACAACTATATCCGCTCCTTCACGGGCAAAGGCCATGGCAATGGCACGGCCAATACCCCTTGCCCCGCCAGTTATTAAGGCAACCTTGTCTTTAAGGCGCATCTTTCATTCCTCCCTGCCTGCCGGTAGGCAGGCTTAAACTAAGAAAGGATATCTTCCTTCTTTTCTATATTTGCTACCTCTGCCTTGGCATCAATACGGCGCATCAGGCCTTTTAAGACCTTGCCAGGGCCAAATTCCATGAAATTCATTATACCTTGCGCTAAGATGAATTTCATGGAATCTTCCCAGAGAACACTAGAGTCCACCTGTTTGACCAAATTTTCTTTAATCTCAGCTGAAGAGGAAACCGGTTTGGCCGTCACATTGCTTATTACGGGGATTTTTGCTGTATTTATCTTTATTTTCTCTAATTCCCCGGCTAATTTAAGAGCCGCCTCTTTCATAAACGAAGAGTGAAAGGCGCCGCTCACCTCTAATACAACTGTCATCTTTGCCTTGTCTTCTTCAGCTAACTTCTTTGCCTTTTCAATAGCCTGGGGGCTTCCGGATATCACTATCTGGCCCGGGCAATTTATATTGGCAATCTCTGTATCTGTCTTAGAACAAATCTCTTTTGCTTTATCTAAATCAAGCCCGATTATAGAAAGCATGCTGCCGGGTTTTTTCAATGCTTCCTCTTCCATAAATTCTCCGCGTCGCCTGACTAGATAAACCGCATCCTCAAAACTTATCGCCCCTGCCGCAACGAATGCGGAATATTCCCCCAGGCTTAAGCCCGCCGCATAACTACCGTCGACTGTCGACCGTCGACCGTCGATCGACTTAAACGCCTCCCACGCCGCTATACTCATAGTCAGAACAGCTGGCTGGCAATTTGCAGTTTTCGTTAGTTCCTGCTGCGGCCCCTCAAAACACAATTTAGAAAGAGGAAACCCCAGGACTTTATCTGCCTTTTCAAAGATCGCTTTACTTTCAGGAAAGACTTCGTACAAATCCTTTCCCATACCTATATATTGAGAGCCTTGCCCGGCAAAAAGATAGGCTACCATTTAATCACACAGGCGCCCCACACAAGCCCCGATCCAAAGGCATCCAAAAGAACGATGTCGCCTTTCTTGATCTTGCCTTCTTTAACTGCCTCACACAATGCGGTGGCAGTAGAAGCAGAAGACATATTCCCGTATTTTTCTATATTAAGGTAAACCCTTTCTTTTGATAAACCCAGTTTCTTGGCCATAGCCAGGATAATACGGATATTGGCTTGATGCGGAATAACCAGATCTATATCTTTACATTCTAAGCCTGCACGCTTCAAGGCCACCTGCGCAGCCTCTGTCATAGTGGTTACCGCTATCTTAAATAATTCATTACCCTGCATTTTTATATAATGTAACTTATCATCCACTGTCTTGTGGGTAGTGGGATTTCTAGAACCACCTCCAGGGAGCATCAATAAGTCTGTCTTTGAGCCATCGCTACCAAGATAAGTTGAGAGAATTCCTCCTGATTTTACTTCTGCCAAAACCACTGCACCCGCACCATCTCCGAACAAAACACAGGTGTTCCTATCCTGCCAATCAGTAATAGAAGATAAAACCTCTGTGCCAACTACCAGGGCATTTTTACAGCTACCACGTGCGATAAACTGCTGGGCAACGGTTATAGCATAGACAAAACCTGCGCAGGCAGCAGAAATATCAAAACAAATCGCCTCTTTAGCAGAAAGGGCGTTTTGTAAAAAACAGGCTACCGATGGGAAAGACATGTCAGGTGTAATTGTTGCTACGATAATTAAATCGAGCTCTTCGGGTTTCAGATGCGCATGCTCTAAAGCCCGCTTGGCTGCTTTTATAGCCAGGTCAGAGGCAGCTTCATTCTTCGCCACCATTCTACGCTCTTTTATTCCCGTGCGCGTAGTAATCCATTCATCAGAGGTATCTACCATTTTTTCTAAATCAGCGTTGGTTAAAACTTTTTTAGGCAGATACTCGCCTACCCCGATTATGCCTACTCTTTTCATCTTTAGGTCTTAGGTCTTAGGTCTTAGGTCTTAGGTAAAACTAACACCTAAAACCTAACACCTATCACCTATTTTCTTATCGCCTCTAAAATATGCTCGTTAAATTTACGCTCCACTTCTTCTTTGGCTACCCTGATGGCATTTTTTATGGCTTTTACGTTTGACCTGCCATGGCCGATAATGACTACACCGTTAACGCCTAATAAGGGTGCTCCGCCGTATTCCGCATAATCCAGCTCTTTCTTAAAACGCAAAAAACTGGTCTTCAAAAGCATCAATCCTAATTTACCCAGCGGATTACTTAAGAGGTGCCTTTTTAAAAATACCTGCATCGCCTCAGCTGCGCTTTCCGAAACCTTTAAGGCGATATTACCTACAAATCCGTCGCAGATAACGATATCGCACTTACCGGAGAATAAATCTTTACCCTCCACGTTGCCAATAAAATTGAGGTTGCTTTTCTCAAGGAGCTCTCGCGTTTCTTTAATAAACTCTGTCCCCTTGCCTTCTTCTTCTCCGATATTCAGGAGCCCTATGCTGGGGTTAAGCCTGTTTAATATATAACGTGAATACGCATCCGCCATAATTCCATATTGCAGTAACTGTGTTGGTTTAGGATCTATATTAGCGCCAACGTCAATAATTAGGGATATACCTTTTAAGGTAGGCGTAACAACAGCAATGCCCGGCCGCTCAACCCCTGGCAATAAGCCCAGGCCCAGGGTCGCTGCACAGACCACTGCACCGGTGTTACCTGCGCTGAAAAAGGCGTCTCCCTTGTCTTCTTCTATTAATTTTATACCCACAACAATGGAAGAACCCCTCTTGCGCCTGACGCTGCTGGCAGCAGGCTCAGACATCCCGATGACTTCCTGGGCAGGATATACGGAGATTTTATCACCGGCGTATCTGGCTTTCTTAAGCAGCGATTTTATCTCTGCTTCATTACCTACAAGAATTACTTCTACATCGTATTCTTCTACCGCTGCTATTGAGCCTTTGATTACGACCCCCGGGGCATAATCACCGCCCATTGCATCAACGATTATTCTCATTCGCAAATCTCCCAAGCTGTAGGTCATGGGGTCAGAATTTAAATTCTGACCCCATACACTATCGCTTGTTTCAACTCTTTTTCTTCTTCTCTTTTACCTTAATCTCAATAACCTGTCTGCCGTTATAATAGCCGCAAATAGAACATACCCGATGCGGCAATCTCAGCTGTTTGCATTGCGGACAAGGTATAAGATTAGTTTGTGATAACTTCCAATGCGTGCGACGCCTTCTACCGCGTGCCTTAGAATGTCTTTTTTTAGGTAGTGCCACAGAAACAACCTCCTTCATTCAGATTTTTACCACATTTTGGACAAAGCCCTTTGCAATTAGGGCTGCACAAAGGCTTTATGGGATAATCCAGGATTATCTCCTCCCTTATATCCGCATCTAAAT
>Ga0315274_10016994_pt1 | contig 10274 bp, 9 predicted proteins | sample YL17G02_20_MG_FD_203700 | JGI IMG/M metagenome (GOLD analysis project Ga0315274, IMG submission 203700) | Sediment microbial communities from Yellowstone Lake, YNP, Wyoming, USA - YL17G02_20 | ecosystem: Environmental > Aquatic > Freshwater > Lake > Sediment | place: USA: Wyoming | collected... | reverse complement strand
CTCGGTGACGTTCGGGTTGCCGCCCCAGCCGTAGATGAGCTTCTTGTGGGCCGCTATGGCGCCCTCGACGATGGCGTCCGGGTCGTCGCCTCCCTTGATGGGTTGGGTTTGCTCCCAGCCGACGCCGAGGGTCTCCGGAGTTGCGCGCCAGCAGAAGATGCAGCTCTGTGTGCAGTGGCCGAGACTTGGCGTCATCTGCAGGCAGCGGTGGGTGGGGACGCCGTAGAAGCGCTGTTTGTAGCAGTGCTCCTTCCCCTCGGTGCGCAGCGCCTTGCCGACCCATGTGCACGTCTTCACCGCGCTGTGGGCGCCCACCAGCCTGTAGCGCTGCTTCCCGTAGCGGGCGCGGAGTTCCTCGGGGACGCTCACAAGGCTAGACTCGGGAGAGGCTGCTTATATCTGAGTCGAAACAGCCTAGAAGCCGTATATCTTCCCGAACTTCTTCTCCAGGTAGCCTAGGAAGGGTTTCACGGTCATCTTTGTGCCGCAGACCTCCTTTATGAGGTCCGGTGGGTCGAGGAGGTTGCCCTTGCTCTGGACGTTCTTGGCGAGCCAAGCGATGACGGGTTTGCAGTCCCCCTGCCTCAGCGTCTTCCTCCACCCGGGGACGTCTCGGCTCATCTTCCTGAGGAACATGCCGTCGTAGATGTTGCCGATGGCGTAGCTGGGGAAGTAGCCGAAGCTGTTGCCCGCCCAGTGGGTGTCCTGCATCACGCCCTCGGAGTCGTCCTTGACCTGGACGCCCAGGCATTCCTTGTATTTCCTGTTCCAGACGGCGGGGAGGTCGTCGACTGTGATCTTGCCGGCGAATATGTCGCGCTCCATCTCGAAGCGGATGATGATGTGGAGGCTGTATGTGATCTCGTCTGCCTGCCCCCTTAGCGTCGTGGCCTGTACGCGGTTGACGGCTGCTATGAAGTCCTTCGTTTTCACGCCGCGGAACGGCTTTCCGGCGATCTTTTTCAGGTGGGGGAGGACGTAGGCGAGGAACTCGGGGCTCCTGCCGACCATGTTCTCGAGGAATTTGCTTTGGCTCTCGTGGATGCCGTGGCTGCACCTGTCACCGATGGGCTGATACATGTACTCTCGGGGGTAGTTCCGGTCGTAGACGGCGTGCCCGCCCTCGTGTAGGACCGTAAAGAGGCTCCGAGGCCACCAGTTCTCCGTGAACCTCGTCGTGACGCGGACGTCGTCGTAGTAGCCGGATGTGAAGGGGTGCTCCGTCGTATCCAGGCGCGCCCAGGCGTTGGGCCCCTTCGTCTCGACGCCTATGAAGTCGAGCGCCATCTCGCTTATCCTCTGCTGGGCCTCGACGGGCACCGGCTGGGTGAGGATCGGGGCGTCGGGGGTGAATCCCGACTTCTTCACCTTCCCGAGTATGGCGACGAGCCCCGCCTTTAACTCGTCGAAGACCTGTGTGGTCTCCTTCTCGTACATCCCGGGCTCGTAGCTGTCTAGGAGTGAGTCGTAGGGTGTCTCGGTTCCCTTGACCTTCATCAGTATCTCGGCGTACTTCATGCGTAGCTCTATCGACTTCTCCAGCTCGGGCTTGAAGATGGAGTAGTCCTTCGCGGTCTTCGCCTTCTTCCAGACGTTGATCGCCGTCGTCTTCTGCCTTGCGAGTTCGGCTATGAGGCTCTCGGGCATCTTCGTGTTCTCATCGTGGACCTTCTTGGCGAGTTTGATGTTTCTCTTCTCGGCGGTGCCCAGCTTCTGGTAGCCGGGGTCGCCCATGATCGCGTCTACTAGTTTCCCATAGGCGGGGTCCGTGACCATCTTGTGAAGCATGACCTGCAGGAGCGAGACCTGCTGGCCCCTCAGGGTGACGCCCGCCGGGGGCATCTTCGTCTGCATGTCCCAGTACACGATGTTCATCGCTGACTGGAGGACGTAGACGTTCTTGCACCTGGCTAGGAGTTCTCCATACTCTTTCTGGATATTCGTGGACATGATCTATGTTAGGCGCAGAGGCGTTTTATATTTTATGAGAGTTAGGTCGCCGTGAAGCGCGCGGCGTCCTCAAAATAGGGGGTTAGAAGCCGTATATCTTCCCATACTTCCTCTCAAGGTAACCCAGGAAAGGCTTCACCGTCAGGTTCTCGCCGGTGACCTCCTTGACGAGGGCGGCGGGGTCGTACAGGTTGCCCTTGGAGTGGACGTTATCGACCATCCACTTCTTCACGGGCTGGAAGTTTCCCTTCTTCAGCTCCTTCTTCCACGTCGGGGCGTCCTTCTTGAGTTTCTTGAGGAACATTCCGCCGTAGATGTTGCCGAGGGCGTAGCTCGGGAAGTATCCGTAGTAGCCGCTCGCCCAGTGGGTGTCCTGCATCACGCCCTCGGAGTCGTTCTCGATCTCGACGCCGAGGTACTTGTCATACTTCTCGTTCCAGGCATGGGGCAGCTCCTCGACCTTGAGCTTGCCCGAGAATATGTCCCTCTCCATCTCGAAGCGGATTATGATGTGGAGCCCGTATGTGACCTCGTCTGCCTCGATCCTGATCTTGCTTGGCTCGACGACGTTGACGGCGGCGATGAAGTCGGCGAGCTTGACGCCCCTCAGCGGCTTTCCGACGATCTTCTTTAGCCTGGGGAGCATGTAGCTGAGGAACTCGGGGCTGTGGCCCACCATGTTTTCGACGAAGCGGCTCTGGCTCTCATGGATGCCGAAGCTGGCGGCGCCGCCGATGGGCTGGTACATCCACGCTTGGGGCAGGTTCTGCTCGTATAGGGCGTGCCCACCCTCATGCATCACGCTGTAGAGGCTTGACGCCCACCTGTCCTCATGGTAGTGAGTGGTTATTCGGACGTCGTCGTAGTAGCCGGTGGTGAAGGGGTGCTCGGTCTCGTCGAGGCGCCCGCCCGCGTTGGGGCTCTTCGTATCGTAGCCGATGAACTCCATGGCGGCGTCGCTTATCCTCCTCTGGGCCTCAACTGGGACGGGGCGGCTGAGTATGGAGGTGTCTGGCTTACCCGCCTTCTCCACCTTCTTCATGACGTCGATGAGGCCCACCCGCATCTCGTCGAAGACCTTGGTTATCTTGTCGGCGGTCATCTTGGACTCGAAGGCGTCGAGCAGGGCGTCGTAGGGCGTCTTCGTGCCCTTGACCCCCATGAGTATATCCGCGGCTCTCTGGCGTAGCTCTATCATCTTCTTCAGATCCGGCCTGAACATCCTGTAGTCCTTGGCCGCCTTCGCCTTCTTCCAGACGCCGACGGCGATGGTCTGCTGCTTCGCCGTCTCGAAGACTAGCTCCTCGGGGAGCTTCGTCGCCTCGTCGTATGCTTTACGGGCGAGGTAGACGTTTCTCTTCTGGACCTTGTCCAGCTCGGGGTAGTCTGGGTCCTTCTCGATGCCCTCCAGGGTCTTGCCAACCATGGGGTTGGTGAGCATCTTGTGGCCCATTACTTCGAGGAGTGCGATCTGCTGGCTGCGGAGATTCAGCGCCTTCGGGGGCATCTTGGTCTCCATGTCCCAGCTCACGATTGCCGTCGTGGACTGGAGGACGGCGAGCTCCTTCGACTTCACGAGAAGTCCATCATACGCCTTCTGCAGGTTGGAATTCATGGAGAAACATTCGGGGTCGGTGGTTTTATCCTTTTTCAAAAAAAGGTGCTACTTGAGGAGGTAGTCGTCGAGTTGGTCCCTCGCCTTCTCCCTCTTCTCCTGGAAGTCGACGAGGAAGGTCTTCACCATCTTGGCTAGGCGGGCTTTACAGTCGCCACACACGAGGGCCCCGGCTCGGCACTGCTGCTCGATCTCTTTGAGCTTGGCGTCGTCCTCCTCGAAGAGGTAGAAGTAGTAGGCGTAGATGTTGCATACCTCGGGGCGTCCACCCAGCTCCTTCTGCAGCTTCACGGTCTCCCGGCCTCCCGTGAAGGCGCTCATCACCTTCTTCGCCGCCACCTCCGGATTGTCCGTGGTGAAGATGGCCGCATCCGGCTGGCTTGCGCTCATCTTACCCCCCTGCGTGAGGGGTGGGAGGAACTTGTTGTGTATCTGCGTCGGCTTGTAGTAGCCCATCTTCTCCGCGATGTCGCGTGTCATGCGCCAGTAGGGGTCCTGGTCGATGGCGGCGGGTATCAGGCACGCCACGTTCCTGCCCTCCCTGTAGCTCTGCAGGAAGCAAGTCATAGCTTGGAGGGCGGGGTACCACGTGAGGCCGATGTTGTCCGAGTCGGTGAAGCCGAAGACCGCCTTAACGGTGCTGAAGGTGATCCTCTTCGACACCTGCAGTCCCAGCTTGTAGATGTGCTGTATGTGCTCAGTGTCGCTGAAGATGTGGGTTAGCTCCGGTTTGACGCCGCAGGCGATGACGTCGAGGGCGTTCTCGTAGGTGTAGCCTATGGTCTCGTCGAGCGTGAGGTTGTCCCTGAGGAGGAACTTCTCGTCGTCGGTCATCTGGAAGTAGAGGTGGGCGTTGTATGCCTTCTGTAGGTAGGCGCAGAAGAACCACGGCAGCAGGTGGCCCAGGTGGACGTTGCCGCTTGGGCCGCGGCCCGTGTAGAGGCCGACGGGGCGGCCCGCGTCGTACTGGTTCAGCCACCAGTCTAGGTCCCTGTGGCTGAAGAATACGTCGCGGCGGAGCTGCACGTGCATGAACCCCGCCTGTTTGGCGATCCGCTCCTTTAGCTCCTCTGTGAGGGGCTGGGTGCCGAAGCGCTCTATGAGCTTGTTGTAGTCTATGTCCCCCGAGACCTCCCAGGGGGTCACGACCATGTTGCCGTTCTTGTTGTCTGTGCTCAAACTCGGTGCCTCCCGCCGGGCGCGGCGTATGGGCTATCCCTGTCGCCTGCTCGGTTTAGAAGCTTTCTGGGGACTAGGGTATCCTGTGTGCTCTTTGCTAGGCTGAAACCCAGTCCAGCTGATACACGACCATACCTCGTCCCAGCTTTCTATCGTTCAGTCGGGATAAAAAGGTTGTTGACTAGGCTATCCTCTTCGTCATGATCAGGGCGTCCATGTAGGCGCCTTCCCACTTGACGGCGTCGGGTATCCTGCCGGTGATCTTGTAGCCGACCTTCTCGTAGACGTGTATGGCGCGTTTGTTTGCCTCGAATACCTCAAGGTCAACAACCTCTACGCCGAGGCGTTTGGCCTGCTTCTCGGCCTCCAACACCATCTCCTGCCCTATGCCGAGTTCCCTGTAGCCGGCGAGGAGGCTGATTCCTAAAGACCCGAGATGAGACAGGTAACCTCTCTTCGGGGTTATCTCGCAGCTGCCGACGAGTCGCCCGTCGACCTCGGCGACCACAGCCACCATTTTGTCCTTCTCGACGCTACCGAGGAGTTGGCTTATCCACCCTATCTCGGAGTCTCGGGTCTGCTTCTCGTTCATCATGATCATGGCCTTCTCCTCGACTAGGCTGTTGATGAAATAGAGCATCTCGTCAAGGTCGCCCCACTTGGGGGCGCGTAGTGTAACTGTTCTGCCGTCCCGCGCGGCGAAACTGCTGTAGATGGTGCCCTCCTTCATGGTGTACCGACTGAGATTATGTTCCCCCGGGTTATAAAATTGGGCTACTTCATGATTGCGAGGAGCGCCTGCTCCACCGTCTTGCCCGGGGGCGGGTTCTCGACTATCTCCCCCGCCTTCTCGCCGTCCTTGTTGAGGACGACAATCAGGGGTATCTTGGGGACGCTGAACTCGTCGACCTCGGGCGGGCTCGGGGGAACGGCCCACTTCCTCGTGTTGCTCTTTGCGTCCCTCATTATGTGGCCGAAGACCCTGACCTCGATGCCCGTCGCCTCGGCGAGGAGGTCGAGGACGGGGACGTTCCTCACGCAGTCGGGGCACCACTCGGCGCTGAAGACGATTATGGCGTAGTCCTTCGCCTTCTTCTTCAGCTCCTTGACGACGGCGGCGTCGAGCTTGTACTCGACGCGCCTCTTGTCGAAGGCCTCCTTCGCCTTGCTCGGCGTGGAGACGTAGTCGTGGACGGCCTCGGAGCCTTTTCTGATTTTAGCAACGTCGTATTTCAACTTGAATCAATTAAAATGCTCGTTCGGGGCTTAAAAACGTCTTATATGATGAAACAAGGCGAAACCATAGGCTCGGGAAAAGGTGCCGTACGAACCAGTAAATATCTATAGATACTATAGAATTTATAGGGATCAATGTAAAGAGCAACTTCAATATATTCACGTCATAGGAAATATGGAGGGTTGAAAGCTGTCACGGGAGAAGTCGTCCGAGGAACTAAGGAAGATACAGGTCACGGGGGGCTCCACATACATCATCTCCCTGCCGAAGACCTGGATCGACCAGATGGGGCTCAAGCGGAGCAGCGTCGTAAGCATCGTCCAGCGCGACGACATGTCCCTCAGCATCCGGCCCAAGGGCATCGAGTCCCCTGATCGGGTTAAGAAGGTAATAATCACGATCCAGCAGGGGGAGAAGCCGGAGGGCATCGTCCGCCGCCTCGTCTCCTCCTACATCAACGGCTACAGCATCATACAGGTACGCTCCACAGAGAAAAGGATCGACCTAGAGGCTCGCTTCGCCATAAAGGACTTCGTCCGCAAGAAGCTGGTGGGAACGGAGATACTCAGCGACCTGCCCAACGAACTCACCCTCCAGATCCTGCTCAGCTACTCTGAGCTATCCGTGAAGGACGCCCTCCGGCGGATGTCCATAATCGCCGCCTCCATGCACAGGGACGCCATCCAGACCCTCAGCACCGACAACCCCCGCATCGCCAAGGAGGTGGTCAACATGGACGACGAGGTGGACCGCTTCAGCTTCTACGTCATAAGGCTGCTCAACGTGGCCGTGATGGACGCCCACGTGTTGAAGGAGAGCAGCATCGGTACGCCGCGGCAGTGCCTCGGGTACCGCCTCATAACGAAGTCGGTCGAGCGCATGGCGGACCACGCGACCAACATAGCCCAGAACCGGCTGGCCCTCCACCTCGTGCCGATAAACGACGAGATACTATTGGAGCTCAACAGGATCAGCCTCTCTGCCATAAAGGTCTTCGAGGCGTCTATGGAGTCCCTCTTCGACGAGGAATACGCCGAAGCGGACAAGGTCATGGAGGCCGCGGAGGAGACCCGGGGGATGGAGGACGAGGTGATACACAAGATTGTGAAGCTCGCCCCCGTGGAGGACGTCCCGCAGCTCAGGCTCATAGTCGAGAGCATCATGAGGACCTCGGAGTACGGCGCCGACATCGCGGAGACCGTCCTGAACATGACGGTTAGCGACGCCGTCACAGAGGCGTAGCCTCCCCGCATCGTTTTTAAGCACAGCCGCCACCCGCCTAATACGGCTGGGATCGTAGTCTAGCTTGGTATGATACGCGGTTCGGGACCGCGTGATCCCCGGTTCAAATCCGGGCGGTCCCACCACCGCTTCTCAGACGAGTCTGCTGAAGTCGTCGTAGACCTTGCTTCTGTGGCCTATGAAGAGGACTATTACACACTGCTCTCGGTTATCTATCGTGTATGTGGCGCAATAGTCGCCTACCCTGAGTCGGTAGTATGTGGAGTGTTGTAGGTGCTGCCCCTTCTCCGGGTCGTCCTCTAGCTCCTTGAGAGCGGCCTTCATCCTGGTTCGGAGTTTATCCTCTGCTTTTCTAAGGTATTCAACTGCTTTGGGGTGGAGGAGGACCCGGTGGTTCAAGCTACGTCATCCAGCGGGACCAGTTCTTCGGGTTTCTTCTCCACGTCTTCCCGGCGGTCGTTGAGCATCTGGAGGAAGGCCCTAGTCTTCTCCCTCTCCTCGTAGAAGCTCACGATGGTCTTGATGGCGTCGCTCCTGCTCTTGAAGCGGCCCTCCGCGACCCATGCGTCTATCTCATCGAGGAGTTTTTCGGGGATTCTTACCTGAACCTGCGTCATGGGCCCTCAAATTGTAAACATATGTGTTTACATATGAACGTTGTGTGGCGCGGTTGATGCGACCATTCCTCGGCCTCGTAAGTGTTATACCCGCTATAAACAGCCCACATACCCGATAACCATGATTCTTCTACCTGAAGAGGACAGGAAGATACTCCGGAAGATGGAGGCCGAGGTCTCCAAGGAGACCATGAGGGCGAACTTCGACGAGTTGATGCAGTACCCGCCCCTTCACTCGGGGAGCCCCGAGGAGGAGACCGCCATACAGGCCCTCAGCAGGAAGCTGGAGGAGTACGGGCTTGAGCCGAAGGTACTCCGCTACGAGGCGTACATCACCGACCCGAAGACCGCGAAGCTCACGGTCACGGCGCCACAGGTGATAGAGGTCCAGACGACTCCATACAGGCAGGCCGGCTCGACCACGCAGGAGGGCTTCGAGGCCGATGTCATCTACGTCCCCCCTGACATGATCGGGTACCAGGAGTGCCGGGGCAAGATAGTGCTCTGCGAGCAGAAGACTAGTGGGGACTGGATGGGGCTGCAGGGGAAGCTGCTGCTCACGCTGGAGGAGATGGGTGTGGCGGGGCTGATAGTCATCGAGCAGGACGACTTCATGCCCACGGTCTGCCATCAGAGGGCGGACTTCTCGGTCTCGGGCAACCCGACGCCGGACAACCTCCACCTCATACCCAAGATACCCGCTATACTCCACGTCTCGAACAGGGATGGGGCGAAGCTCCGGAAGATGGCGCAGTCCGGGGGGATGAGGGCGCACATAATCAGCTTCGCGGAGACCCGGTGGAAGAGGCTCCCCCTCCTCGTCACGGAGATAAAGGGGAGGAAGGAGCCGGACAAGTTCGTCCTCGTCAATGGCCACGTCGACACGCCGCCCTACTGCCTCGGTGCCACTGACAACATAAGCGGCGACACCGCAATCCTCGAGGTCGCCCGCGTTCTCAACAAGCACAGGGAGAAGCTGCGCAGGAGCGTCCGCATAGCCTACTGGACGGGGCACGAGATAGGGAAGTACGCGGGCTCTACGTGGTACAACGACGCCTTCTGGCACGACCTCCGCTACAACTGCGTGGCGAGCTACAACATCGACTCCCCCGGCGTCCAGGGGGCGACGACGGTGCGCGAGGCGCCGTATAGCGAGGTCCTCGACGCGGTGCTGGAGAGCGTGAAGGACGCAACGGGCATCACGGTAGAGCATTACCGCTGGCCCACGAGGGCGGGGGACGGCAGCTTCTGGGGCACCGGGCTCCCACACGTCAGCGTGACGACGAGCCGCCCCAAGGAGACCTACGACCCCCACGTCAACTACTCAGGAGGCGGCTGGTGGTGGCACACGCCCTACGAGACACACGACAAGATGGACCTCGACATACTCGTCACCGACGTCAAAATAGAACTCAACCTCATCTGGCGCCTCGCCAACTGCCCCGTCCTCCCATTCAACTACACCCAGTATGCCGACAGGATGATCAAGATACTGGAGGACATGCAGGGGAAGTCGGAGAAGATCAGCGGATTCTACAACCTCTACCACCTGATCGATGAGGCGAAGGAGCTACGTGCCTTGGCGGAGAAGCTGGAGGCCGCCTCGAAGAGGGTGGCGAAGGAGGGCGACCCGGCGAAGGTTGAGGAGCTCAACCGGTGCCTCATGTGGGTTGGGCGCAACGTCAACCCCGTCTCCCACAGCGACGCCGACATAGCCAACCAAGTGAGCATGGAGACCTTCGGCGCACAGCCCTTCCCCCGGATAAGCCAGATCACCGAACTCGCCTCCATGACCCTCCACCAGTCGCCCGAGTTCAAGTTCCTCTACACGAAGCTCGTCAGGGAGAGAAACCTCGTCGAGGACGGCTTCTACCAGGCCAACGAGCTGATCAAAGCGACGCTCCAGAAGCTCTAGCCAAGGTGTTGGCGATGCCCGGCTTCCCTCCCCCCCTCAGGGTCGGGCTCATCCTAACCGAGCAGTGTGATGCTGGCTGCGCCCACTGCTGGTTCGACTGTGGCCCAGAAAAGGTGGCCACGATGTCCCGGTACGACGCCCAGAACTACATCGACAAGGCCGCCAGGGTGCCCTTCATCGAGTGGATAAGCGTCACGGGGGGTGAGCCCATGTTATACCCGAGTCTTGTCGAGGGGCTCGTCGCCTACGCATCGGGGAGGGCGCTTCGTACCGAGCTTGTCACGAACTGTAACTGGGCCTCGACGCCCGAGAAGGCGGTGGGGACCCTGCGGAGGCTGAGGGACGCCGGCCTCGATGTCCTCAACTTGAGCGCCGACGACTTCCACCAGCCAGCGATCCCCTTCGAGAGGGTGAGGTACGCCTACGACGCCGCGAAGGGGCTGGGAATTAAGATGGTTGTGATGGCTGCGCTGAGAAGAGGAGGCGCAAGGCTCACCGACATCGAGCGCCTTCTCGGCG
>Ga0315274_10016993_pt1 | contig 10274 bp, 10 predicted proteins | sample YL17G02_20_MG_FD_203700 | JGI IMG/M metagenome (GOLD analysis project Ga0315274, IMG submission 203700) | Sediment microbial communities from Yellowstone Lake, YNP, Wyoming, USA - YL17G02_20 | ecosystem: Environmental > Aquatic > Freshwater > Lake > Sediment | place: USA: Wyoming | collected... | reverse complement strand
TTGGATAGGAGTTTCGAAAAGACATGAAAGTCACGGCTGGCGGAAAAGACACTGTGGGCGACATGCAGAGAGTCGTCCAGTCCATTCCATCTTCATACACGGTTTGGAAGGATGGAACGCAGGCAATGGCAGAATCCAATGTTAAAGGCGGAACCGATTATACAACTGGCACTGATGTGGTAGTGATAAACAATGCCCTAACCGCTTTAACAGGTGGACGCACATGGAAAGAAAGAGTGGTGTTAAGAGGTAACTTCTCCATTTCCAGTCCAATCTACGTTCCAGATTACACTTCCTTAATCATTGATGGAAAAATAGACAACGTCGCCACCGCAGGTGAACACGCTATTATTCTTCAAGGCAATAAAACAGACTTGTGGGGTGGACACATTAAGGGCAATGTTGCTAGTGGCAGCGCCATTGTCGGAGAGATTACACTTCCTACGCACCCAGTGGTTTGCACTACGATAAGCAATTGTTTAATCACTGATCATGGCGTTAACGGCATCTATTTTCCTGAAGGTGCCACTCTCGTAACAATAAGGGATTGCGACATACGAAATAACAAGGGACATGCTGGCATATACGTAAAATACAACACTTACATTAGCACTTGCGTAACCGTTCAACAATGTTGGCTTTACGGCAATACACGGAACGGAGTACAAGCAGAAGCTTGCCTCAACTTAAACATTTTAGGCGGAGCTTTCGAAGTTAACGGCGAAGATGGATTGCTTGCTTCAACAGTTCATAATTTGAATGTGCAAGGAGCAGATTTTGAAGGACAGGACACAGCAGACTACGCGGGGATTTTTTCACAGTTCGGTATCGCTGGACACATAGACAACTGCTTTTTCTACGCCAATGACCGCGGAATTATTCTTGATGATGTTGATGGGTTGCAAGTTAGCAATTGCCGCTTCACTGGCGTAATAGTTGACGATATGCGTATTGAGGCAGATTGCCACGACATTCATGTTGGACCTGGCAACTGGTCAAACGCTGATGTTCACATGACTGGCGACTTAGCTTTAGCTGATTTTGCAGGTGACACCCGTTACATTGGCTACCCATTCGAAAATAGCGGCGTCGAAACAGGTACTGGTGCCCAACAACAAATAGCGCATGGAATAGGCACAGTTCCAGGTTACATTCTACTCAGCGAAGCTACAACAGGCGGTGCCCTTGCAAAAGTAACAGCGCCAGCAACTAACCAGTACATTTATGTTACTGCTACAGCAGCGAAAGATTATACTTGGTATGCTTACACGCGCAAATAGGTGATTTGATGGACAGAGCTATTTGGGGCGTGCCACGCTGGGGCTTTTTCCGTTGGGGAGTCACCGTAGACAAGTTTGATGTGGCGCTGGAACAACTCAAAAACGTGTCCCTTCGAGGGGGCGGGTTGGACCCGAACGTGGAAGGCACTGCCAGAGAAGGATACGCGCGGTTTCAGGTGTACCTTCCTTTGTTTGAAGATGCAACAGTCAAGTTGGGCAAGGTGTAAGGTTTGGGAAAACACAGGGTTTACGTTGCTGGCGACAAGATTCAGAACAACGACTTCATGGACTACCGAGAATACACGCTTTACGCTGACCTAGTCGCCGCAGTCGCAGGGTACGGTGCCCTAGACGCTGGCAAAAACTTCTGGTGCACCGAAACGGGCAGATACTACTACTGGAACGGGGGGGCACTACTTCCGTATCCCTCAACGGGAGGCGCAGGAGCACCTTCAGACGCAAGCTACCTCACCATAAACGTCGAACCAGCCTTGTCAGGCGAAACCCGCCACGAATTGCTCACCAACCTGACTGGCCACCTTCACGAGCCGCTGTATCACAAGTTGAGCCATCAGGACGCGGGTCTTGACGAGATTAGCGTTCTGAACCTAAGCGGCAAACTTGCTGACGAACAGAACGCTGGATGGATAAAAACCAAGTCGGTAGACGCGCCAGTCGCGGGTGACGACCTCAAGTTTGTGCAGTACAATCACGGCGCAAGCAAGTTCCAACTCACTACGCTTCCCGCTGGAGGCGACATGCTAAAAACCGACTACGCCTTGGACGCTGTGCGGGTGAAGTTGGCCGTAGACGCAGATACTTTGGACACTCATCATGCTGCGTACTTCGCAAATGCCGCGCACAGAGCCAACCACATAGTGGGCGGTTTCGACGAGTTTCTCCCGACTGACTTGCTGGATGCCATAGCCAAGACTACAGTGCGGAAGAACACTGGCGCCGATGTTGGTTCGAGACGCAGAATCAACTTTATCGAGGGCACAGGAATAAGCTTCACGATTACGGATGTAGCTGGAAGCGAGGAAGTCACTGTGCGGGTGGACGCTACGGGCGCGGGGCTGGGCGGAACTTGGAGCACAGGAATCTGTTCGGGCAGAAGCCCCATCGTGACGCCTCACAGTCTCGGCGGAACCCCCACGCTTGTTTTGCCATCGATAATGGCCGCGCAAGCCTACCCATCACCATGTTGGACGGCTGACAATACTAATATCACGTTTCGCCATGCGGTGACGGCGGGTTGCACAATCACCTTCGCGGCGAGACTCTAGTTTTCCCCTCTCTTCTCAGTTCATAGTCATCTTTTGACAGGAAACGATGTAAAATGAAAACTGTAAATCTGGACAGGAAATTCGCGGCGGCAATAGTTGCCCTGATTCTGATAAGTACGGCAATAGGCGCGTTGCTGGTTCAACAGTATTTTCCGCAGATCGGCACAATCAAAGCCGAAGGCATGGAGGATCCGTTGGAGGCTTGGAGCGAAGCCAGCTACATCATTTGGCAGTACAACAGCACCTTCTACGCTTGCAGGAACATGAGCACTTGGGAAGTTGAGCCGCTGGACTCAAACAAAACCTACGTTCAGCAGATGGCGATTGGCAACCTCACAACCGACATTGCACACCCAAACAACGGCGGAACAATCTACTTGAAGGAAGTCACGCTCAACACAAGCCTCACCTACGACGAACACATCCTCATAATCGAAGCCTATCAGGGACTACTGACTTTCTATAGAGGCAACGCAAAGGTAAGGGAAATCGGGGACTGCCCAACAGTCACAAGCGGCACATTCGTTTTAACAAGCGATACGTCCGAACACACTATCATCGAGTTGACGCCTTCAGTCGTGACTTACATTTACAATTTCTGGCTTGACCTGAACGCTTTAACGCAGAACTGCACAATCAAAGTCTACAGCAAAATTGACGGAACGAACTATCGAGAAATGTTGTCAATGCGTTTAGCTGATCTTCCACCCGAATATGCGGCGGGCATGGTTTTGAAAGAACAAATAATTAACACGGCTTGGAAAATGACGATTCAATCGTCAGTCGCGGAAGGCGCTTCGCGTAGCATCCCGTACAGATACTTTACGGAAGTGTGGGGTTAATGAACAAAACTAAAACAGTTAAAGTTTCGATATGCGCCGCAATACTTGTTACAGTATTGTTTGCGGCGTTGATGTCACAAATCAAACCAGTAAAAGCGACGGTCACAACATTGGCTTCAACAGAACTGCTCAACTTCTACAGCATGACCGACACTGAAAAACACACTTTCGTTGATTTGTTGGACGCCCAAAACATCACGCATTTCACTCTCCGCGCAATGGCAATGTACGAATTTGACGATGCGGCATGGACAGACACAGATGCTAGAATAGCACAAGCAGAAACATTCATTACGTTAGCAAACGCGCACGGCATTGACGTAAGCTACGATCTTCACACATGGTACACCACATGGGACAGGTTTTTCCGCGATGCCGCCACTGAAGGCGACACTCCACGTCCAACCACAATGAGAACCAAATACATTAGCTATGTCCAACACGTCATAACGATGTTTGAAGAAGACGCAGCAAACATTCACGCGTACATGGTGCTAAACGAACCTCAAGCCAGAATCGCTTCAACTAGCGAAAATAATTTCATACTTTCCATCATTGCCGCCGCACATGCGTTAACCAGCAAACCAATAAGCGTCAGGTTTATGGGTGGTTGGAGTCCAACGGCGGCGAACGCGGGCTACGTTTACAGCGACCACGCATACGACCCAGCCATTGACACGGCATGTGACTTTCTCTGTCGAAACACATATTGGAAATCGACGAATCCAACTGTTGAAGTGTACCAGTGTTGCGAACAAGACTTGATTAATGCTAGAGACGTAGCGCACGCCGCTAGCAAAGAGTTCTGGATAACTGAAACGGGATGGGGCAAACCAACCGCGGACAGTTGGACTTCAGCACATTTGGAAAGCCAACGCGCCCACGTAGAATCTATGGTGGGCTGGTGCGACGACCACGATATAGACGACGTGTATTTCTGGGCTAGTCAGCCTGAAGCTGGCAGTGGCGAAAACTACAATCTTTTTAGCGGCTACACGCCACACTCATCTTTCTATGAGTTGATGAATGAACCATATGAAGCGCCTCCAACCAACGACGTTGTGCTTAACCAACCAAACAACATGGAAACTTTAGATGCTTACGCCATCAAATTCAATTACACGGCAAGTTTCGGTCAAGGCGCGATAGTCAATTCGAGTCTGTGGGCGAACCTGAGCGGAACATGGCAACGGCTAGGCTGGAACACTACGGTGATCGTAAACGCGACAATGCACACGATCAACTATACCTTCTCGGTGGAAACCACTTACATCTGGAACATCCAAGTCTTCAACAGCACAACTGCGCATTGGGCAACAGCAAACAGAACCTTAACAATAGACATTACGCCACCACCAGACGACCCGCCCACATATGGAACTTACTCTGTAAGCTCAACGACGGCTGGCGCAGAAGCCCATTTCGAACTTCCGTGGTGGGACGACGTTTCACTGGTTTACGGTTGGCTCAGTCACAACAGCAGCGGAACGTGGACGAACAGGACGGTTGTTCCAATGTTTACGCCGCACCTGACTTTCAGCGACTCATTCACTCTAAACTCGACTGTCGGAATAGTCGTGAGCTTCCGCTTCTACGCGAACGACACGGCTAGCCAAACAACCGCGACACCGATCTACACTTTAACAACGACAGTACCATCCGCCGAGATTCCTTACGACTACGGTTCATGGTGGTAGACAAGCATGGGAATCAAACATCACACCCAAACAAACCTTGAGGCTGAAGGATGGGCTTAGACTTTAGCGTGACTCGAAGGGAACTGCAGCTCGGCGCAGCCGACACAGTCACAGGATGGTTTGCGAAAGCATTTGCGGAAACAACGATTGAAATGGCAGTCATCCCCCGCAACATGCGGTCTATTGCTCTTTCGGCGGGGTTCTATCCTCACTACGAAGTCAGCGGCTTCCACCTTGACCCAGTCACGGAAGGCGACGAAGTCAAAGACAGCTTCGGCAACTATTACGAAGTGGAACTGGTCGCGCCGAACAACTTTGGAGACAGTCTAGTTTACTACGAGTCCAACCTCACTAAGTTGCCCATTCACTATGACATGCCGACAACGTATGGGACGGGTGCGACGGTTGAGGATCCGCGGCACAGAACCAAAGACTATTTGGACACGTACTTCGCGTCGTTGCCGATTAGCCTGTTGAAAAACGACGGAGCCACGCCTGCCACGCATATAGTGTGTTGGGCAGACCCTCCATATCCAATAAGAACGGTTTTTGTGACGAAAGGCGTCGACCTAGTCTACTCAATCGGCAAAGGCACGTCCAAACCATTAATCGGCGGTGACAAGTACGCTTACGGCTACAACGAGAAAGTAGCCATCACCGTCCAAGCAATCGACAAAACAGGCATTTCGGGCGACAACCTGATGTGGCAAGGCGAACGCCAGTTGCGAAGGGTAGTAGAAGCTTACCCGCTTGGCAGCTTGCGGAATTTGGAAACGGCAACTCCCAAAACTCAGAGTTTAGGCTCAACGACACTTTACAGTGTGGAATGCGTTATGGAGTATCAGAGGAACCTGACATGACAAAACCAACAATCACTTACGGACACGGGTTTCTCGACGATTGCACCGCCGCAACGCTGGCGTCTTGGATAGAAACCGAAGCAGGCGTAGTTGCGACTATGACAGTGTCAAACGACGACTATTTTGTCATCGCGGGAACATGCGACAACGTGGCAGATGAATACGTGTACTACGAAAGGGACATTACCAACATTTCCACGACTATCAATCCTAAACTGTTGGTCAGGTGGAAGACAAGCGCGGCCGCGAACGGGCTTCAAGCAAAAATCAACGTTACCTATGATGATGCTTCCTCAACGGAAACGACTTTGGGCTTCAGCACAAGCTGGACAACCACCGTAATCAGTTTGCCCGCGGGCAAAACCGTTGACAAGATACGGTTGATAGCAGACGACAACCCCGACACGATAGCCGCGGGCACGTTCTACGTTTATTTTGACTTCGTCTTGATCTGTCAGGGCATCTTCACTTGGCCCTTCGTTTCAGGCGGCGTCGAACTTGAAGGATTCAACAATAACCAGTACCTCAAGATTCCAAGCAAAGTCGGAAACGCCACGCAGTACCTTGGCGGAGACGACAGCACGATCAGGGTTTACGGCGACATCGACAGCACAGGCCTTGACGCTGCAGGGGCTCCAGTGATTAACAGCGGATGGCACGGACGATGGACCACACACGACGCAGAAGCGTTCTACCAGATTCTTCACAACATGAACACGGAGCCTTGGGAATGGTTCACAAGCGACGTTGCAAGCATGAAAGTAACTGTGGACCGCGTGAGGATTAGCCAGGCCAAAACGGACATGAACTTGCTCAGCTACGAGTTGAACCTGCATGAGTACCGTTTGGGTTCGGCGGGGGTTGAGACGAATCTTGAAAGGTTCGGGATTATCTAGTGCCAGAAACGCTTACTTTAGATGAGTTTGCCTTTGGCCTCGGCCCAGACGTCGTAACGTATGAGGTTCTTTGGCAAACGTTCGCCGCCGATGCGTGCCTAAAGTGCCAGATACTGCAGGGTGAGACTTGGAACCTGAAAAGTTTGACGGGAACTTTGGTTTCTGAAAGTCAGGGTGCCGTCTACGATTTGGACGCGGACATGTGCATCACTCACCCGAGTTGCAGGTGTTTTTTGCATATCGTTCCTCAGATTGAGCTTGAAAATAGTCAGTTGTTTCAGAATCTCAAGGAAACGTTTGGAAAGGTAAAACAAGAAATGCCAAGCAACATAGAAGATGCAAAAAGAGAACTGCACGACTTGAAAGAAAGCGTTCTCATGGTAGATTTGACGTTTCGCCAATACGAAAGAGTTCTTTATCGTATACTCGCCTTAACTCAACGGTTAGGTTTACCTCCAGAGGCGGAAGAGGCCATAAGGACGATACAACGAGTGGTTATGGCAATCAGAATGTTGGACGTCAGCCTTTCCATGTTGGAAATGTCAACACCCTATGGCATAATCAGCGGCATCATCGGGTTAGTAGGCGTAGGATTGACGGCTGTAAGTCCCATGTATGACGGGGCAAGAGGTTACTAAATAATGGTTACCTACATGAAGATTCCGCAATTGCTGGCCACAATCACCCACTCAGCCGTTGCCTACACGCCTGAAGTTAAGACGATTGACGTTAAGAGAATCGAGAATGGCTTTGACTCGGCAACAATCTACATCGCAGACACTCAAAGTCTGAACTATGGTTCGAGGGTAGCGGCAGGTGACGCTATTACATTGCAAGTTAAAGACGCGAGTGACGCGGCTTACACCACGATTTTCAATGGTATTATTCGTGTGTGTCTGCCCAACTTGGATAGTAAAGGTCAGGTTTTAGTCCTGAAATGTGACGGAGCGGGTTACGGACTCGCTGAAGCATTGTGCGGTCAAGAATACGGTGCCGACAGCCGAAACCCAACCTACGACACAATAGGCGAAATCGTAGGAGCTGGTGACGCTGGGGTTGGAATCCTTCACGCGTGGGTAAACCACTATTTAGGATCGGGTGGAGCCAGCGGTTACGCTTACACTTCAGACTTGGAAGCCATGACTGGAACCATAAACTACATCTGCTTTCCCTATAAGCCAGCGAACCGTTGCATAGACGACTTGTGCGATTTGGTGACGGCGATTAAGGCGGGAACCGCCGGGCCTCACTGGATCGTTGACACTGACAGTATGCTAAGAATGAAGTTTGTCAACGACACACAAGCAGGATGGACCAAATATTACGGAGACTCAGCCGCAACCGCTACGCTAGTGCAGGGAACAGACTACACATCCATGAATTTTCAGGACTTGGACCCTGAAGCAAACTGTGTCTTATTCTATGGTGACTGGCGAAGACCTAGTAATGGCGATTCATGGACTGAAGGCACTAGTGCATCTTTATGGAATCACACGGCAACTCATATTGAAGTAATAAATGACCCTCTATCTATCGTGGGAGATGACTGTATCAGAATTGAGAGCCCAGATGGTTCTAACGGCTACGCTTGGATTCCATCCGCTCAAACTGCAGGGTGGGACTTCACAAGCATAGGTACAGAGCAGAACATCCCGAGTTTGAATTGGTATGCAAGGGTAAACGACAACACGTTTGGACTTGCATTGTTGATGATGTGGACCAGCGCGGGAAACTATTATTATTATGACTTTACATCTGCCTTCACGGTAAACGATAAGTGGTATCATTTCAGCTTGCCAATAGGTACTTACTACAATTTTATAGAGGAAAAGACAACCCCAAAATGGACTGTTACGGGTGCGCCAAACTGGAACAACATTAACTGTGTCATGTTCATGTTCGGCGGTTCAATTGGAAAGTACCTTTACATTGACGGTCTGCACATGGGAGGCGCGTCAGTGTGCCGAGTAGCCAAAAACAGCACTAACATCACAGCCAAAAAGTTGAGGACCAGAATCATAGTGGACGATGTAGGAAAGGATGACAGTTTGAAAGCCGCTGACGATTCTGGACTCATGGCACAGATGGCCTATGCTGAACTGCTCAGACTTCAGACAACACCGAAAGTTGGAACGCTTGTAACGCCCATGATTAAGGACTTGCTCTGCGGTCAGTGGCTACACATTCACGCCTTAACGAAGGCTGACGGGACATTTGCGGTTGACAAGGACATGAGAGCCACCGAAATCCACCAAATAGTAAGCGAGCAAGGGTTCTTCACTAACGTTCAGGTGACGGATGACTTGACGAACACGCACGCGCGTAAAAGGTATGATGATATTAACAAGGTTTTTAGTGCTTTTAGGCCTGAATGGCAAGACCGTCAAGCTGCCTCGCTTAAGGCTTCTGGGATTGACATTAATGTGACTAGACTGGAAAAGGACTATCCATAATTACGACCATCAATCACTCGGTCAAAGCTTCATATAACATTGACACGCCTAGACATGGTGTTCCAATGATGCATACAACAATCCAGCTTGTCCATGCATACCACGCATAACGTGCAATTACCATCCAGTTTGGCAGCAGAGTCATAATGTACTTTGAGAGTTCAGCCTTGCCATGTGAGAGGAACCACGCGTTGAATGTTGGTGCCGAGAAAAGAAGCAGTAGATGAACTAGATAGAACCCGATGAACAGTCCTAGAACTATTACCTTGCTTTTCATACTTACTTCTATGTGGTTTCGGCTATATTTCTGTTTTTGTGCAGAGAGCATCATAAGACCCTACCCTTTTGTGACAAATAAGGTAGCCTTTCAGAGCGATAAACATGTACTCGTGACGGTCTTCGTTGAAGGCCCCCAATCAATGGGTTTCAGTGAAGGCCCCCAGAATTAACGGTCTTCCACGAGTATTTCTGCTATAAGGCCTCTGAATTCAACGGGCTTGTACGGACATTTCCGTGTTGAAGGCCTCTGAAAAAACGGTCTTCAATGAAGGCCTCCAAATTAAATGGGCTTCAGCGAAGACCCCTAGATTGAACGGGCTTCAAACGGGGCCTCATCTGTTTTTATGCAACTCTACTAATCCTCAGCGATAGCCCTACTTCTGCTTAAGCTTCCGTCCAATCGCACCTTTATCCGTGAACATCCACACAAAGTACCCTTCACTCGTAACCCGTCCCCCCGCGTTTTCTAGGAACTGTTCAAGCGCATTGTAGTCGGGGTTTCCGTCGTTGGCCTTCTTCTCTGCAATCTCGAACGGGCCCCTGTCGCCTTCCGCATTCTTCCATTGAATCTTTGACGTGTCAAACTTGAGTTTTGGGCTTCCTTGAGGTTTTGTTTCGGCGCCTAGGTTCTGCCTTAGTTGCGTCGTTGCGGCGTCTACAGCGTCAGAATAGATCAGGATG
>Ga0315274_10016992_pt1 | contig 10275 bp, 7 predicted proteins | sample YL17G02_20_MG_FD_203700 | JGI IMG/M metagenome (GOLD analysis project Ga0315274, IMG submission 203700) | Sediment microbial communities from Yellowstone Lake, YNP, Wyoming, USA - YL17G02_20 | ecosystem: Environmental > Aquatic > Freshwater > Lake > Sediment | place: USA: Wyoming | collected... | reverse complement strand
CATGGGTGATCAGTGGATATGCTGGGGCCCTAGTGGCAGCGAGGGTTGGCGCCACAGATTGCTCGGCGCTAGTGGCGCTATGACTCTGATTGCGAGTCGACAAGCAGCCATAGTTACTCAAGGTGACTATAGTGACGGCAATAAAGGCAGCCGACCACAGCCATGAGCGCTTGCTACACATAAGTGCCCCACCATCAGCATCCTGGGTTTACCATAAAGTATGGGTCCAATACTATGCGATGTCCAGATCTGCCGTCAATTGCCGGCAGATCTCTATATTCGTAAACCTGGTATCCTCATTTCAACGCCCGGACCCAGTGACCTCGACTGCGAAAATATGCATTTGTCCCCGGCTCACAATCGAAGGCAGACGCACCTGGGCGACCACCTTGGTCGCATCCAATGGCACAGCACTAAAGAAAACATGTGTCTTTACATATTCGATTCGTTGTTCATGACTAAGTCGGTAGGGGAGAGTCAGCGCGATTTCGTTACCATAATTCGGTTTCGCTTTGCCGCCATTCAGTGTCCAATCGCTAAACCCTAGCTTGAAGATCTGCTCGGAACCATCCGTATAAATAACCAAGCCCTCGCCTTCGCCGGGTCCGTCATTCGTGGCACCCAGGAAAGCCAGACGTTGTCCTTTGGTGCCGCTGCCTAAGTTGATCGTTTGACCCAGGCTGATGACATGGTCAACGCCGTGCTTAGTTTCTGGCCAGCGGAACGTGACGCCGCGGTGATGGACCGTCGCTCCTGAATATAGACCGGCAGCAGCCATGCTTTGACTGGAAAAGCAGGCTCCTTCACCATCAAAATTAGCACGCATGGGTCCAGTGTCACCCGATTCACTGCAAGCTGATTGCGCATTAAGGGCTTCATCGAAATTGGTAAAGATGTCTTTTGTAAACTTCGGTGGCTTGACGCGGGTACCCCAAGTAGAGGGTGTATCTCCCAGCACATAAGCAAGACTTGCTCCCGCCCGCAGGCGATCTGCATCGATCCAAGCACGGTCATAGGCTTGGCCGTCAAGCTGGAGCGAGGTGACATAGCGAGACGGAGCACCCTGGCCAATCAGCTCAACCATCTGATTATTCTCCATGGTGATCTGCGTGTGCGGAAACCTCGGGGTCGATAGGACAAAACCACCAACACCTGGCACTAGTGGATAGAGACCTAATGCGGACCAAACGTACCAAGATGAGGTCGCGCCGAGGTCGTCATTGCCAGGCAAACCGCCGGATTTAGCCGAAAAGGCTTCATCCATGATCCGGCGCACCACATCTTGCGTGCGCCATGGCTGGTCGGTCCAGGGATAAAGCCATGGGCTAGCGAAATTCGGTTCATTGCCCATATAGAAATAGGGGTCAGAGATTCCTGCATTGAGTTTGGTAAATAACTGATCGAGTCGGGCGCCAGCAATCTGGGCGCCACCCATTCGTGCGATCAATGCATTAGGATCATGCGGTACCATCCATACGTACTGACCAGCATTGCCTTCGACAAAGCCATCGGTCGTCGCTGGACCAAATGGCCGATAGGTCCACCACGATCCATTTAAATTGCGTGGGCGTAAGAGTCCGCTCTCACTATCGAACAGATTGCGCCAGGTCATGGCTCGGGCGGAGAAGACGCGATACATGGCCTCGTCTCCAGCCGCGAGGGCGAGCTGGGCAATGGCGAAGTCTGCTGCAGCATATTCAAGACCGGTGGATACGCCGCCCCAGACGTTCGCTGTCCCCTCGGGAATGTAGCCGAGGCCGATATATCCTTTAAGGCCGAGCCTGGTAAAAAAACCATTACAGCTAGCCTTAGGCGCATTGCCGTTTATGGCCATGTAATGCAGCGCCTTCTGAACGTCGAACTTAACGCCACCAAAAGCATGCACACTGGCGACGATGGCCGATGCGGGATCTCCGACCATAACGCCAGTATCAGAGTTTTGGTGGGACCACTTGGGCATGGCGCCGCACTGGTCTGCGTCTACCAATAGTGATTGCGCCATGTCGCTGGCTACGTCTGGGAAGAGGAAAGCTAGCAGCTGTACCTGCGAACGGTAAATATCCCATCCCGAGAAGTTGACGTAGTGAGTATAGCCTTCGGCCTTACGCACCAATTTGTCAAAGCCCATGGTGTCGCCGTTGACGTCGCTGGCTACATTAGGGTGCAGCAGCGAATGATATAGCGCCGTATAAAACGTCGTAGTTTCCTCAGTCGAACCTCCGGTGACGTCGACGTGGCTAAGGCGAGAATTCCACTGTGCTCTGGCTGCGTCTTTGACTGCAGCAAAGTCGAATGTAGGATTCTCCGCTCGCAGATTTTCTCTGGCATTGACCATGCTGACATACGATAAGCCTATTTTCGACTGCACTACGGTACCAGGGCCTGAGCCAAAATTTAGCAGCGCCGTGGTCGCCGAGAGCGTCGCAATCGTGAATGGCGTGTCGAACTCGGCGACAAAATAAAGGTTATAGCGGGTGCCGTTGTTACAGAAGTTGCCGCTCGCGGCAAAACCAGAAATCTCCTGAGGGGAATTAATGGTGATGCCCGACTCATAGGTCCCAGTTGCCGATTTCTTGGTGTCAAAAAGGAGGTTTTTTGCCTCATCATTGGCGGGGTAGGTGAATCGCCCCATGCCGCTACGCAGAGTTGCGCTTAATTCGACTTTAACGCCGTTGGCTAAGGTTACATAATAGTAACCTGGGGCAGCGCCTTCATCAGCATGGGCGAAGCCGATCGGGCGCCCTTCATTGCCGTCTCCGACGGTTGGTAATAGCGGCAGCTCGTCATTGTTGGCGCAGCCGGCGCCGCTGAAATGCGTTAAGCTGAAGCCGGAAATTTCTCGGTCGTCATAGCTATAACCGGAGGGCTCGCCTTTAGGCGTGTCGGGGCTGAATTGGACCATGCCAAAAGGCAGTGCTGCGCCAGGGAAAACGCTACCACCTCGGCCTCCGGGCACGGGATTAGCAGCGGTACTTGGACTAGTTCCAATAAAGGGGTCGACGAACCTGGCGGGATCGTTGGTCTTTGCGAAAAGCTGCGTGCCTACCAAGTAGGCCGCAGACACCAAGATGAGTCTAAGGTGGTATTTGCGAATGGCATCATTCATATAGGATTCTCCCAAGTCAGGGTCAATCGCTGGGGCCCAGCAGGCACGGATAGTTGTGTTTGGAGGGGTCCGAAAGGCAATCTAGGGATATAAATACGGATTAATTTCAGGGACTGAAATATATAGCTAAGGTTGTTTAGTTTGTCAAGAAAGGCGATAAAGAACAGTGATTCAGAGGGGTCCCGCCTTCTATGGCAATCGACTTGAGGTAAAGCAGGTGGTGGTAATTCACCCAAGGCCTCGCTGGCATAGGCCCCTACTTCTCTAAAAGCAAATGTATATATACTAATTATCTATTTTATCAAATGGGTCACGTTGGCGATACTAGATCTATCAAGCGTGCGAGTTGGTGGCAAAACTGGACACCTTGACGCAGAGTCTTACTAAAGATGCATCGAAGGTCGCCGGTTCTGCAGCGTGCGCTAACTGTTTTTAAAATGGCTTAAGGTCATAAGTTGCTCTAGGAGGGCAAAGGCGTCATGGTTATCGGCAAACGAATAATCTTGTTCATCCTAACGAACGCCCTCATCGTGGTCAGCATTTCCTTAGTGCTGAACCTGCTCGGAGTCCAACCCTATCTGACAGCGAAAGGTATCGACTACAAGTCGCTAGCAGCGTTCTGCCTGGTCTGGGGTTTCGGCGGCGCATTTATCTCGCTCGCACTGTCAAGGGTGATGGCCAAGTGGCTGATGAAGGTCAAGGTCATCAATACTGCATCCACGGCTTCAGAGGAGCGCTGGCTCCTTGACGCCGTAACCCGCTTCTCCAGCCATGCAGGTCTACCGAAGGTGCCCGAAGTCGGCATCTATGAAAGCGAAGACCCCAATGCCTTCGCGACTGGTCCCACTAAGTCGAGGGCGCTGGTTGCCGTTTCAACGGGTCTCCTACGGCGAATGAATAGAGCCGAGGTTGAGGGCGTCTTGGCACATGAAATCGCTCACGTCGCCAATGGTGACATGGTCACCATGACCCTCGTGCAAGGTGTGGTGAACGCTTTCGTGATGTTCTTTGCCCGTATCGTCGCGTGGTCCTTGAGTCAGTTCGTTGATGAGGAGAAAAGAGGCATCGTCAATTTCGTAGCCGTCTTGGTCTTCGATATTGCCTTCGGCTTACTTGGGATGATGGTTGTCGCAGCGTTCTCTAGACACAGGGAATTTCGAGCTGATGGCGGCGGAGCAAATCTAGTTGGCAAGCCCAAGATGATCGCCGCTCTAAAGTCGCTTCAGCAAGCCGTCCACTGCGAAGGCGAGGCGCCCCAGTCGATTGCAGCGCTGAAGATTTCATCGACAAGAAAACGTGGCCTGATGGCACTGATATCCACGCATCCGCCGCTGGAAGAACGAATTAGGCGTATCCAAGCTGCATAGCTAATCTTTATCAAGGAGCGATTCGAATGATTAATTTACTGCCAGGAATTAGGAATTTTAGTGAGCGGGTTTTCCCCAAGCAGCAAAAGCACTTTGAAGCACTGTCGCATGGACAAAAGCCGCATACGCTACTCATTACTTGCTCCGATTCGAGAATTGATCCGAACCTCGTCACTCAGACGAAGCCAGGCGAAATCTTTATCGTCAGGAACGCCGGCAACGTTGTTCCTCCCTACGGGGCTTCGCGTGGAGGGGAGGAGGCGGCGATTGAGTTTGCCGTTGATGGCCTGGGCGTGACCAACATTGTGATCTGCGGTCACTCGCAGTGTGGTGCCATGGCGGCCATTGCCAACAACGTGAATCTAGACAAGATGCCTTCTGTGAAGCGGTGGCTCGATCATGCGCAGTCGACCAGGCGGCGGATGGCCGATAATCCTGATTGCTGTGACCTCCATCACGTGGTGGAGGACAACGTGCTTGTACAGGTTGATAACCTCAAGACGCACCCAGCCGTGTCAGCCGCATTGCGGGCAGGTCGCGTTCATATTTTTGGCTGGGTCTACAACTTTGAGACTGGGTCCATTGCCATCTACGATCCCACGACAAAGCGCTACCTTCTTTCCACCGAGGTCAATGAGGAGACCATAAAAGATGCAGCACGATTCGCTTTATGACCTGCCGATTGGAGGAATCAGTAGAGGAGCAACGGCAGCAGCCCAAATCAACGCATTTGACCCCCCCTCAGTCGGGGAGCTAACGTCTTTAACGAACCAGGCTGAGTCGAAGTCATTTCTGGCGACCGCATTGGCTTGGCAGGGTTCGGTAACACCACGCGTCCTCCCGCGCGTGGCTGTTGCAGCGGCTTATGCGACGGCGGTGTGTTGGGTTGCTAGATTCTTCCCGAAGTTTTTGTTGCCAATAACGCCGTTTGAATACTCTGGCGCGGTCCTAGCTCTGCTTCTTGTGTTGCGCGTCAACGCTGGGCATGACCGTTGGTGGGAGGCCCGGAAGATTTGGGGAGGAATCGTCAACCAAAGTAGAAACCTTGCCGTCGTCGTCTGCGGCTATAGCGAGAAGAAGGATGAGCTCGTAACCACGGCTCTGAAGTGGATCGCAGCGTGGCCACATGTCATGCGCGAGTCTTTGCGTAAGGAAAATTCTCTTAAAGAAGTAACCGCTCTGGTTGGCGCGCAGGAGGCGGACAAGGTTCGTCAAGCTGAAAACATGTGTATGTATGTCGCTCTAAAAATCGCTTCGCTATTGGGCAGTCTCCGCAAGCAAGGCATGGACCCTTTTGCATTCCATCGGGCCGAGACTGAACGCTCGCAGTTGATCGATGCGATTGGTGCTTGCGAGCGCATCCGCAACACGCGGATGCCCCTTGTTCTCGCGATCAAAACGAGGCGGTCTATATTTCTCTTCTTGTTGCTCTTGCCTTTGGCACTGGTGGACCGAGTTGGATGGTTGACTCCGTTGGTGGTGGCCCTGGCGTCATACCCGCTGTTTTCGCTGGATGAAATCGGAGCTGAGCTACAGAATCCATTTTCCCCTCGAAATTTGAGCCATCTACCGCTCGGTGAGATTAGTCGTACGATCTCGCGAAATGTAATGGGCCTACTCAAGATTTCCTGACGGGCCCTCAGCTCATCATGAGCGGCCAGGGCGCCGCCCATCGACTGTCCGTACAGACCAATGGAGGGTACTGGCTGGCCTATTTGATTATGTCGAAGAGATCTGCGAGTCTAGATAGAGAGCGACAGCTTCGATGGTCAGGAGGTTTCCCGTGCGCCAGGGTCCGGCTTTGCTTGCGGTCGTGTCGGCTTTGCTGGCTTTAGGACTTGGTCTCTGGTGGTTGGGGCAGCCACCGCCGTCTCAACCCACGCCTGACGCCGCCACCAGCACCAAAACCTTGGCTTCGGCGACGCGCGCCGCCGGCGCTACCGTGCTTAGCAGCACTACAAGCACGCCAGGGACTGGCCTCGCAGAACCGCCAGACGAGCTGCCCGGCGTCTTGCAGCGACTCTCGACCATAGACGAGCGCACACCGGCCAACAAAACCTTCGATATTTACCGCGAACTCAAGGCCTGGATGCAGCGGCGCGGACCGGAAGCCATCGAGCAAGTGGTCATGCTCCTGCTCGGCCCCGGCAACGGCAACGAAGCGTCTAAGCGTCAACGCTCATTGTTGTATGGAGCCTTGGCCGAAACCGATCACCCCGAAGCCGTGCACGGATTGGTGACTGTGCTACAAAAGGGCCTCAGTGAGGACGACACCATCCAGGCCGCAGCCGCCTTAGGCGATCACTCCCAGCCGACAAGCGCTGCGCTCGACGCCTTGTGGCAAGCGAGCAGCCGCCTAGGCAGCGGCTATGGCTACAATGCCAGTCTGCTGGCCTTTGGCAGCGTCGCGCACCGGCTCGCCGCCGGAGGCGAAGAGGCTAGCTGGCGCCTCCTCGCCAAGGCCAACGCCGTCAAGGATAACAGCAACGCTCATCTCGAGGTGCTCGCCGCCATGGGCAATCACGGGCACGGTAGCTATCTCCCCCACCTCCAAGAGACCGCAGCCAAGGGCAACGACGAGCTACGTGCTGCGGCGCTCTACGGTGCACGCCATATCAAAGGTGACCAGGCCGCGCAGTTTATCATGAAAGCCCTCATAGACCCCAGCGATCACGTCAAGGTCGAGGCCATGCGTGCGCTTGAGCTGCAGGTGGACCAGAGGCGGGACTACGCGCGTATTAGCCAACTGGCCCTGAGCAGCGGCAAGTTTGAGATTGAGGCCGAAGCGGCACGCATGCTCAAGTCCGCGCGCGGACGCCACAGCGGTCCAGAAGTGCAGGCAGCCCTCGACCAGCTGCACCAGCAAACCGCGCACCCTGCCGTGCGTGCCATCATTGAGCAGAAGTGAAATGGCAACACCGACCAAGCGTACGCCCCCAAGACGCCCTGGACTCAAGCCGCTGCTGCTCGCTATAGTTCTTAGCATGACCTGCGGCTGTAACCATTTTTCTACTCTCCTGATGCCATCACCTATGCGACACCCGAGCGGCTCGGACTGCGCTACCATGAACAACAGATCACCAAGCCTGATGGTCACAACCTCGCACTCTGGCATATACTCCCAGGCCTCACCCCCAAGGCCGGCGCCACCGTCGTGCAGCTGCACGGCAACTCCCAGAACATGACGGCGCACTTTTTTTGTGTCGTCCGGTAGGCACTCGGAGCTACCGCTATTTATTGTATTATTTATCAAAATTTAAGAACGACTCACCTCGGTCCTGATAAGCCATGTAGCCGTGAACCTCAATAGTCCTAACTTAAACATACTGTGTTTTAGGCGGGCACTAGGACCTGTACGTTTTAATAAGGGAACTTTATGAAATACTCCCCCCTCTATACGGCGATACTGCTGGCATGCGCCGGCCTCACTGCCGCTTGCAAAGACAAGGCTGCCAAAGACAGCCCGGCCGCTGACACCAAAGCCTTGTTTGATCGCGCGCCAGCGGCGGGAACCCCGAAGGGAAACCCCGACACCATCAGTTTCAATCTCGCGAATTACGCACGCACCAATGGCTCGCTCGCCGAGCTGGCTAAACTCGGCGCGCCGGGTGATGCCTACCTCAGCCTTGGCAACAAAGAGCGCTTCATGATCGAAGCCAATGCCGTCGCCGAAGCCAAAACCAGCAAGGCTATGCCACCTAAGTTCGAGGCCGGCGTCTGGGCCGGCGGCTATGTATTTGGCGTGCCGCTCGGTAACATCAGCAAACTCATCGAAATCTTAGCCATAGGCGGTAGCAAACCTGTCAATCTCACCGGCGTGGTGCGCTATATGGGACAGGAGAAATTCCGCGGCTCCGTGCTCAAGACTTGGCAACAAAAGTTCATGCGTGAGCTTAGTACCGGTCTCACCTTTCCGACGCCTATCCCTGGTCTTGGGGTAACCTTTGGCGCTAATATCGGCGGCGAGTTTGGTGGCAAGATCGACCCAGCCGCTGCCGCCGATGGTACCATCGCCACCTCCTTCGTTCCAGGTTTAGCCCTGAGTGCCGGCATCACAGGTGGTGTCAAGGCCATGAATTTTGTTAGCGCCCAAGCGGTCGGAAGCGTGACCATGGTCGACATCTCGATTTCCCACTACGCTGCGCTGATCTATCACGAAAATCTCGGCATAGGCGCGAGCACCTTAGGTATCGAAGATGGCAATATGAACTGGATGAAAGGCTCGCTGGCTCTACGCGCCACCAGCAACCTCTCCGCAAGCGGCGCCCTGCCGCCGCAGGTCGACGCCAAGCTCTGGAAACTTGCGATCGGAGGCGTGGCCGGCAACGGCGCAGTATGGGAATACAAGCTGTGGGAGCCGACGCCGATCATGATTTCGCAACTACCGCCGTTCTCGCAGTTCATGCACCGTTTCATCAACGAACCCGCCACGCGCAGCGAGTGCCTGCAACGGGTCGCGAAGTTTGAGCCCGAGGTGGCCAAGGTCAAGGCCAGTATCCAGGCCCAGGTCACCAAGCTGCTAGCCGATTACGAGCGCAACAAGAATCCGGCCCAGCTTGACGAGATAAAGGCCGCCGCGACCATCAAAACCAACTACCAGGAAATCCTGGCAGCGGCCGAATCCGAGTGCGCAACCCTATAAAACTTTGGTCTAGGGCGCCGCAGCCGGGGTGGTTATTTCAGCGCGCGAAACTTCGCCGTTAGTGGGTTGCGTAGTGGGTCGCTTTCTCGAAATAATAACAAATCAGCGATGCCGGTTTCGATAGCAAGCTTAGTTGCTGCCTTGATTTTCTGGCAACCAATCTCATCATCAGGTGACACATGTTTCGTCTCAATCGGCGGCATGAACTTAAAATAAAAGCGCTCAGGCCGGGGCAGGATTGAGCCCCCCCATCCCGTCACCAGAAGTGGTGGAATTTCCTCGAATTTGATCACATGCTCGAAGCGAGCAGCAACGCGCTTAATCCAGGGTCCAAGAGGTGTTTTCAGCAGATCGTTGCGGTCTAAGCGAATGTCATAACATTCTTCGGCACCCACTGATGCGAGCGGTATGATCGGATAGCCATGACTTGCAGCCATTTTGACAAAGCCGATGCGCTCTTGCCATAGTAACTGATACTTCTGGTCCTTGGTCTTACTGACTTCGCGACCGCCGCCGGGAAACACAAGGATATGTTCGCCGGTGTTCATGAGTTCGTGGCAGTTTTCTCGTGTCCCCTCTACGGCTCCCAGGCTATGCAAAAGCGCCTTCGGTACTGGCGACTTGAAGCCAAATTTGTGTGCTAGTCCACGTAGACGCACACCAGTTTTTTCTCGCAGAGCGATATAGAAGAATGGTACGTCTAGCACACCAAGAGCGGTATGATTTGCGACAAACAGCGCTGGGCGAGCATGGTCAACGTGTGCCAGTCCATCAACATGCGGCTGGCCAAGTCGATAGAGCGGCTGAAAAAGCTTCACGAGAACATCATCTAGACCGTGTATAGTTTTTTTGGTCATGGCATTTGCTACCTAAATATTGGAGGTAAATGATTCACCTCTCTTATCGGCAATGGTTGAGCAAAAATTAATGGAATATCCATAATTTTATTAATTAAAAAGTAATATCGTTTTTCACTTTTTATAAATTGACTATGCAATAAGCAGGGCCTACGCACTTAAAGTCTAACTATTCTGGGACACTAGAGATTTTCCAGCGGTTCAGAGTCTAAAAAATATACAGTCGATATCTACTTGACATCTTTAATCTTTATATGTTGAACTTGCCGAAGTTACCAACATATCAATTTTCCAGATGATTTT
>Ga0315274_10016991_pt1 | contig 10275 bp, 7 predicted proteins | sample YL17G02_20_MG_FD_203700 | JGI IMG/M metagenome (GOLD analysis project Ga0315274, IMG submission 203700) | Sediment microbial communities from Yellowstone Lake, YNP, Wyoming, USA - YL17G02_20 | ecosystem: Environmental > Aquatic > Freshwater > Lake > Sediment | place: USA: Wyoming | collected... | reverse complement strand
ACCGCCAGGCGGTTCAGGACCGCCGCGATCTCGGCGGAGGTCGGGCCGGCGGAGCGACATTCTCCCCGCCCGACCGCCTTCTCATCCGTGGGCTTCATGGTCGCCATGATGCACATGCTCCTTCGACCGCGCCACGTCAAGGTCCCCGCCCCGCAGGGACCGCACAGATCCTCCCTCTGAGGCGACAGTTCTGCTCCGCAACCCGCTGGGCGCCCTTCCAGCACCCCGGCGGCATGATAAACTTTACGTCTCTCGCCCGAGCGCGGCAAGCCTGTTGACCGACGAGCCCGGCGTCGCCGTCGGCGGTCCTGCGCGAGAGCGGCGGCCTGCGCTGCGGGCCGGCGATGCCCGGGCGCCCTACGGCCTGCCCGCCAGCACCTCCATCAACGCCGTCATGTCGATGCTCTCTCGCACGAGCGCCTTGGCCGCCTCGATCTTGTCGGTGTCCTGCGGCCGCAGCTTGAACTGGATGCTCCGGAGCTTGGAGGCCACGGTGTAGGTGTCATCATCGCACAGGATCACCGGGACGCCGGCCTGCTTCAGCGCCGCCACAACCACCGGGGGAGGCTCGAAGCCGCCGGTCAGGATCAGCCCGCTCAAGGGGCCCATCTCGGCGGCCTTGGCCGTGCACGCGACCACGGCCACCAGGATGTTCTCGGTGCGGTCGCCGGCGCTGATCATCAGCGTGTGGCGGCGCAGGTGCAACTGCACGTGTTCCGGGGCCATCGCGGCGATGACGGTGCGCTCGACGCGGTTGCCGAGGGCGGCATGGCCGCACAGGACCCGCCCGCCGGATTCGGCGGCCACCTGCTCCATGCGCGGATGGACGAGGGCCGGCCTGAACGGGATGACGCCGAGCAGCCGCGTGCCAAGGTGCTTGAGGCCCTCGCCGACGGCACGCTGGATCCTCGCGAGGTTCTCCGGCCAGGTCTTGTTGAGGATGATCCCCAGGACGCGGACCCCGTGCTTGGCGAACACCTCCAGGCTCAGGGCCACTTCGTCGATGGCCCGGCCGATGCCGCCGTCGGCGACGATCACGACGGCGGCGTCCATGATCTGGGCCACCCGCGCGTTCGACAGATCGAAGCACGAGCCGACGCCCGCGTGGCCGGTTCCCTCCACCAGCACCATGTTGTGGGCCGCCCGGATCCGCCCCATCGCCGCGAGGATCCGCTCCTCCAGCGGCTTCGGGTTCCGGTTGAAGATGTAGCGCTCCGTGAACCCGCGTTCGATGGCGATCGGGCTCATGTCCGCCGCACGGTCCGACAGCCCGAACGCCTCCCGCGCGAGCACCGCGTCCTCGTCGATGTTCAGGCCCTGGTACTCGACATAGCGCTGGCCCACGGGCTTGATGTACCCGACGTCGCGCCCCATGTCGCGCAGGATCTGCAGCATGCCGATCATCAGGGTTGTTTTGCCGGTGTCCTGCTTTGTGGCGCTGATATAAAGATATTTGACCGGCTCCACGGATGGGTCCCCTTGACTGGCCGGCCTTACCGCTGTCCGCCGGAGATGCTGCGGTAGGCGCGCAGGAAGCTGTCGGAGTAGATCTGCTTGTTCATCAGCATCTCGGCCGTGGCCACCATGTCCACCAGCGCGTCGTCCAGCACGTCGACGATCGCCGCGTCGCAGCCGTGGCCGATCGCCATCGCCACGAACACGCCGTTTATCAGCGGACGCTCGGTCGTCCCCTGGCTCAGGTTCGACAGGCCCATCACCAGGTGCGGCGGCGGGTCCGACATCAGCCGGATCTGGTCCATCGCCGACAGGATGATCGACGGCTGGCCCTGAGCGCCCGGCACGTTCACAGGCAGGATGATCGGGTCGATGAACAGCCGCTCGGGCGTCATCCCGAGCTCCAGGCACTTCGTGACGATCTCGGCGGCGATCTCCACGCGACGCTCCGCCGTCTGCGGCACGCCGCCTGAGTCCATCGTCAGGGCGATAAGCTTGCCACCCGATTCCTGGGCCATCGAGGCGTACTTGTCGAGCACCTCCGGGTCGCTCTTCTTCGCGAGCGGCGTCGAGTTCAGGACGTACCCGCGGGCCGTGTCGCACGCCTTGAGGCCCGCACGGATCACCGCGGGTTTCTGGCTGTCCAGGCAGACAGGCGTCGGCACCGCCCCCTGCACGGTCTCCACCAGCCACTTCATCGTGGACTCCTGGTCCGCCGCCGCCGTCCCGACGTTCACGTCCAGGTACGCCGCGCCGGCCTCCGTCTGACGCCGCGCAAGGGCCACGATCGGACCCGGGTCCTTGTCGGCGATGGCCTGCCGCACGTCCTTGAACATCCCGTTGATGCGTTCACCGATTGCGATCATGGCGTGCTCCCCTTTTCTCATTCTCGATTTTCAATCAACATTCAAGATTTGCCGTTGCTCCCTACCGGCCGGTTGAAAATGTGGCTCGGCCGCCCTCGGCCGAGAACCCCGATGCAAGATAGCCCGTTTTCACGGTCCGGCACAGCCGAGGGCGGTTGTGCCACATGGCAGTCCGACTTTTTCAACGGGCTGCTACGCCGTCCCCCACACCTGGTCGATATATTCGCGTACGGTCGCCACGGCCGCCGGGTGCGTCATCACCAGGATGTCGGCCCCCGACTGGATCAGCGCGACGGCCGTCACGGCCTCCCAGAGCGGCCCGCGCCGCCGCGCGTCGCCCCACGCCGGGGCATCCACGGCCGTCGCCTTCGCCTCCTTCGCACGCCACGACTCGTGACCCACGTTCGCGATCATCGGCTGCGCCATCAGCTTGTCCGCACCCAACGCCGCCAGCCGCTGCCGCTCCTGGAGCGAGTAAGTGTACTCCAGCCCGTATCCCAGGCACCCCGTCGCCTGGTACATCACCAGCCGCTCCAGCGGGTACCCCATGTCCGACACCAGGATGCTCGTCTGCTTGGCTATGTTGATATCCAGCGGCGCCTCCGCGATCAGGAAGTGCCCGTCCGCCAACGCCACCGCCGTCAGGCTCTTGTAGTTGTCCTGCGTCACGGTCCCCACGAGCGCCTTCTCGCCCTTGGCCGCCTCGGACACCTTCGGCATGACCGCGTTGTCCTTCTCGGCGCTGCCCGACCCCCAGAGCGCCACCGGCACGCCCACCGCCCGCAGCACCTTCCGCGTCACGCCGACCGCGTGGGCCGCGTCCCGGTCGCCCTTGTCCGGGTGGATGCCGTGGAACTTCAGGCACACCAACTCGGCCCCGCACTCCTCGACGCACTTCTTCGCCCAGGCGGCCGGATCGCCCAGCACCGAGGCCAGCGGCTCCGCCAGCGCCTCCGGCCAGTCCTCCGGCCCCACGTCGTGGACGTCCATCGCGATGACCGGCCGCCGCCCTGTGGCCGCCCGCCCCCCGCCGTGCGGGATCGTACGGGCCCCGCCCACCGTCACCGTCTTCGTCCGGCCGCCCCCGCCGATCGTGATCTCGTTGACCGCCCCAGTGTACCCTTCCTGGAAGGCCGGTAGTGGCATGGCGACTCCCTTTCGGTGATTTTCAATCTCAATATCAAGATTCATCTTTGCCTTCCGCGCGGATTCCCAGCGGCCCACGGAGCATCTCTCCGACGGCCCGGAGGGCGGGGTTGTCGGCGTTCAGCTCGAAGATTGTACCGCCGCGCATCGACAGTTGCAGCACTTCGTCGTCCAGCGGGACGCATCCGATGGTCGGGAGCGCCGCGGCGGCCGCGGGGAGGGCCGCCCCCGGCGCGACCTTGTTCCACAGAACGTGCCGCCGCCGGACGCGGATGGGCAGGCTCGCCGCCAGGCCCAGGATCCGCTCGGCCGTCAGTGCGCCGTATGCGGTCGGCTCGGCCACGACGAGAAGGTCGTCGACGGCGTCGGTGGTCCGCCGCGACAGGTGCTCCATCCCCGCCTCGTTGTCGACGACGACGAAGGCGTAGTCCCGCGTTGCGCAATCGAGATATTTTCTGAGGAGATTATTGACTGCGCAGTAGCACTTCGGCCCCTCGGGCCGGCCCATCACCAGGAGGTCGAACCCGCGTGCCTCGGCCACCGCCCGGTGGACGGCGTACTCGAACGCGCGCTGGCGGTCGGCCGTCTGCCCGGGCAACTTGCGCTCGAGCGTCTCGTCGCGGATGTCGGCCACCGTGGTCTCGGCGGCCAGGCCCAGCGCGATGCCGAAGCAGGCGTTCGGGTCGGCGTCGACGGCCAGGATGCTCCCGGCCGCCCGCTCGGCAAGGTGCCGCACGATCATCGCGGACACCGTGGTCTTGCCGCTGCCGCCCTTGCCGGAGATGGCGATCGTGGTGCTCACGTCCGGCCCTCCCCGGCGGCGGCGCTCCCGGCGGCCTGAGTCCGGACGCTCGGGAACAGCGACAGGTCCGTGTGCGGCAGGAAGTTCGCCCGGATGAACGCGTCCATGTATCCGGGATGAGTCATCAGATCAAAATAAGTCATGCGGCCGGCGATCTCCTCGGCCTTGCCGAGGGCGGCCCGGCTCATCAGGGCCATCTTGGCGCCGGCGATCGACGAGTTGCCCACGAAGTGGATCCGCTCGACCGGCACGTCGGGAAGCATGCCGATGGTGATGGCCTGGCGCACGTCGAGGTAGTTGCCGAACCCGCCAGCCACATAGATGGCGTCCAGTTGGCCCACCTGCGTGTTGGTGGCGGCGAGCAGGGCGTCGATGGCCGCGTACACGCCGGCCTTCGACCGGATCAGGTTCGAGACGTCGGCCTGGGTGATCACGATGGGGCCGCGGCCGTCCGACGACCCGACGAGCGTGAACTGGGGGCCGTCCGGCCCGTCCGCCAGCCGCGGATCGCCCCGCGCCACGAACCGGCCCGACCGGTCGATGTACCCGGCCTCCAGAAGGCTGGCCAGCGCGTCCAGCAGGCCCGACCCGCACAGGCCGCGCGGCGGCTCGCCGCCGACCGTCTTGTACCTGATCTCGCCCTGCGGCGTGATGGACAGCCGCTCGATGGCCCCCGGCGCCGCCCGCATCCCGTGCCTGACGCCCGATCCCTCGAACGCCGGCCCGGCGCTCGACGACGCGCAGACCATCCACTCGCGCGAGCCCAGGATGACTTCGCCGTTGGTCCCGATGTCGATCAGCAGCCTGAGCGTCGGCATCTCATACAGCCGCGTGGCCAGGACGCCCGCGACGATGTCGCTCCCGACGTAGGCCCCGACCGCAGGCAACGTGTAAAGCAGGGCGCGCTTGTTGACGCGGATCCCCGCCTCCGCCGCCCTGATCGGGGGCACCCAGGCCGCCGTCGGCACGTATGGCGACCGACGGATACGGACCGGGTCGAGGTTCAGCAGGAAGTGGATCATCGCCGTGTTCCCCGAACAGACCACGGCCGTGATCCAGCCCAGCTCGATCCCCTGGCGCTCGGCCAACGCCTGGATGAGTTCGTTGACGTCCCCGACGATGCGCCGCTGCATCTCGTCGAAGGCGTGGTGCTGCTCGGCGTAGATGATGCGGCGGATGTAGTCTTCGCCGAAGTGCATCTGCGAGTTGTACGTGGCCTCGGACCCCAGCGTCGCCCCGCTCGCGAGGTCCACCAGGTGGGCCACCACCGTCGTGGTGCCGACGTCCACCGCCACCGCGTAGTTGCGGCGGCTCGTGTCGCCGGGTTCGACCTCCACGACCTCCCTCACTCCGCCGCGCTCCGCAACCACCGCCGTCACCTTGTACGCCGACTGCTGAAGAATCCCGGGAAGCGACTGCAGGATCCGGTACCCCGTCTGCATGATCGGCGCATGGACATGCTGGCGTATAGCCATGTAGAGCCGTTCGTGATCGGCGAGCTGGTCCTGCTCGCTCGGCGCCGCCATCTCCAGGTAATGCTTCTGAACCAGGGGCTCGTAGGGGAACCCGCCTTCGCCCATGTCCTTCGCCGGAAGCTCGCTGAAGCGGTGGGCGTCGCTGTCAAGCAGGATGCGCCCCGTATCCAGCCGGTGCGACAGGGGCACGGTGACCACCACGTCCGACAGGACGAGGCCCTGGCAAGCCAGGACCACGCCCGACCTCAGTTCCTGCGGCGACAGGAGCGTCGTCGGAGCCGATTCCACCTCGCCCTCGTCAACGACGAGCCTGCACTTGCCGCAGTACCCGTCGCCGCCGCACAGGCTGCTCAGGTACACCCCGGCCAGGCGCGCGGCGTCCAGGAGGGTCGAGCTGCGCGGCACCTCGGTCTTCAGGCCCGAGGGCTCGAAGCGGACTTTGCACAGGCGACGGATTGGCTCGGGCATGGCTCGCTCTACCGCGCCCAGACTTCCTTCAGGTAGCGGGGTATGACGGTGGATTCGCGGGGTCCGATGAGGATTTCCCAGCCGGTTTCCTCTTCGAGCTTGCCGCTCATGACGGCGACGTAGCCGGGGATGATCAGCTTCTTATGGCGCACGACGGTCTCCAGGGCGGCGTCCTTCATGGCCTTGGCGACGGTCTTCTCGTTGAGCTTGTCTCCGGAGTACGCGGTCAGGACGCTGGTGCCCTCGGTGTCGACGCACAGAATCCAGGCCGGGACGCGGCTGGCCTCGACGTCGCCCTCCACCGTGTAATAGGTCAGCGAGAAGTTCGTCGTGAAGAGGACGGGGCTGTCGGGCCCGGCGTCGCCGACGGCGTACAGCTTCGGCTGGACCTGGACCGGCTTCTGAGGATCAGTGTAGATATTCTGGCGCGTGGTGAGTATCGGCAGTATCGCCCACGGCTCCGTCGTCGCCACGACGACCACGGCGGCGTACTTCGAGATGAGGGCCGCCGCCCGCGCCGCCTGACGCTCGGGGCTGCCCGCGGTCGCCATCGCCAGGACGGGGTATCCGAGCGGCCTGAAGCTCTTCTTCAGTGCCAGCCGCCGCGCGAGCGTCAGCCCCTGCATCTCGGCGGCGGCGTCGGGGGCGTCAAGCCACAGCACCAGGTCGTCGCAGCCGGCGGCCTTGAGCCTGACGGTCAGGTCGGCCAGGGCCTCGGGCGTAGCCGCGCGGGCCGCCAGCGGGCACGACGCATCCTTCGCCAGCTTCGCCATCGCATCGGCGTTATCCGCCGTGGCGGCGGCGATGAGCGGCCTTGCGGCCTTGACCTTCGCCAGGGCCGCCGCGGCCGCATCCGGCCTGTCCGTCATCAGGATGATCGCCTTGCCGCAGGCCTGCGCCGCCTCGGCCGCCGCCGCAAACCGGCCGGGGTCGCCGCTAGAGTTCATCACGGCCACCGCGTTTACGGCGAGCGTCTGGCCGATCCGCTCGAACTGAAGGCCCCGCACCTTCCCGGCCAGGGCCCGCGCTGCCGCAGCGTCCAGCGAGTCGGGCATCGCTATGGCGATCGCCGTCGGGTTGTGGAACTTCTCCTCGTGCCGAAACATGACCGTCTCGCCGCCGACCTTGACGGCGGCATCGCCCGCGCCGAACGTCACCAGGCGCATCGGCGGCTCCGCCGACGCCGCAAGGGCCGCTCGGGCCGCTTCCGTCGCGTCCGGACACTGATCCAGGCTCACCTTCTTCTGCGCAAGGGCCATGGCGAACGCCAGGCACGTCGGCATCCCGCACTTCTTGCAGTTGGTCTTCGGCAGGAGTTTGAAGATATCCAGTCCGCTGAGAGCCATATCTTTATCAACCTCCTACGCGTGCCGGAGGCACGCACTGTTCTCTAGCCACGGGCGCGAGCCCGTGGAAGAACTCAGCCTGTTCTTATCGCCGGGCGCTTCTGTCGCATCTCGGCGCGGCGGGTGCGGAGACCCGCCGCGCACGGTAAGATCGCCGCGCAAATGGCGGCGCCGGTGCGGCTCAGAACATCGGGTCCATCGCCGTCACCGGGTGTCCGACGGTCGCCACGTGAGCGGCAACCTCTTCCTCGGTCACGGCGGCCGTCTCGTCGGCGATCTTCGCCAGGAACGCCGCGCCTTCGAGGCCGAGGGCGTCCGCCCGGGCCGCCAGGGCGTCGTGCAGTTCCTCCTTCAGCTTGCGCGGCATCCACACGATCCGCGCAAGGCCCCCGTCGGCGCTGATGAACTTCGGGCTCGTGATGTAGTGCTTCGAGTGCCCGACGAACCCCGGCGTCTGGCGTCCGCCGCCCACCGTCCCCGCCAGCGTCGAGAACTTCATCCCGCTCGGCGTCATCTCCGTGAACTCCCGGCTGACGATCATGATCCCGCCCGTCGACGGAAGGATCGCCGAGATGCACTCGAAGCACCCGCAGGATGTCATCGGATCGACGATCATCGAGTACGCGCTCATCCGCTCGATCGCCTGGTTCGACTTCTCGTGGATGAACTGGTTCACCCGTTCCCACTGCCCGATCCGCCCGTCGACCGTCGCGCCCTTCTGGATCGGCTGGTTCGGCCCGGCCGGGTTGATCTCGTACGCCGCGCGGCCGTCCAGCCAACTGTACGCCCCGCACAGGCCGCTCCGCTGCGGCGTGATGATGCACAGGTGGTTCGGCGCGAACGACTGGCACAGCGTGCACGAGTAGAAGACGTCGACCGACTCGTCCGTCATCCCCGCCAGCCGCGCATCGCGCTCAGCGAACACCGCCCGGGCCGACGCCAGCACCTCCGCCACCTTCCCCTGGTCCGTGTAAATCCTCACCTGCACCTTATCGACAATGCTCGAAAAGTGCTCGTGCAGCATGGCGTGGATGATCTTGCCGACGTGCTCCAGCCTGAATCCGGCCGCGTAGGCCCCCTTGCCGAGCCGCACCCATATCGAGTCGCGCTGACCCATGTGGAACAGGCCCTGAGCGTGGTTCAGAAAGGAGTGGATCTGACGCTCCAGGACGGGCTCGAAGTCCGCCTGCATCCGCCGACCCGCCACCTCCACGACGACCGCCAGCGCGAGGTTCCCGCCTTCATCCACCGTGTCCACGTCCGGCCCGACCAGCTCCACCTTCCCGTCTTCCACCTCCGCCGACGGCCGGCTCCGCAGCCACTCCACCGCCGCCGTCCGGTTCCCCCCGAACTCCGCGTGCATCTCCTCGCGCCGGATACGCTCGCCCTCGAACGCCGGGCTGAACGCCACCGGGATCGGCACCTTCGACACCTTGATCTTCAGGCCCCGCACCTCGATCGCCTTCTCGACGATCTCGCCGTGGGGGATGTTCGATACCACGTGTTCATACGTGCATACCCCCGTCGGAAGGATCTCGGGGATCCCCGAGTCCGCGATCACCGGAAACCCGAAGTTGATCGCACCCGCCGCCGTCGCGTACCACTCGTCCGTCACCTCCCCCAGGGCCAGCACGAACGCGAAAACGCGGGCCTTGTTGTACAGGAGGTTCCGCCGGAAGTCCCCCGGCGCCACCCCGCCGAAGCTCATCGCCGCACGCGCCGCAAACCCCAACGCGTAGATCGACGCCGTGATCTCGGGCCCGAACGGCACGAGCCGCGTGTCCCACCCGAGCTGGACGCCCCCCTCCTGGAGCTGCCGCGAGAACGTCGTCCCGTGGTCGTGGGCCGCCATGAACACGTACAGGCTCCGCTCCTGGCACTTCCGCGCGATACGCACGGCCGTCTCGACGTCCGGCGCCGCCCCGACGATCGCCGCGAACCCGGGCGCCGTCCCGTCCACGAACTGGATCCCACGCTCACGCAGGATCACGTCGTCCGCCGCCCCCAACCACAGCCCGTCCGCCGGGCTCGGCCCGATCAGATACTTACATGCCTCGATGATCTCCTCCGCAAAGAGCGTCGCCATCCCGGCGTCAAGCGCCGGACCCAGGTACGGCAGCCACAGCCGGTCCTCCACGGCCGGCGGCAGCAGGCCCCGGATCTCCGCCATCACCGGCTGAAAGTCCGACAGACGCCGGACCTCGCGGCCCGTCATCGCGTAGATGATCGGAATGAAGTACCCCGTGTTCGGGAACTCCACAGCCGCATCGGCGCCCTTCGCCGCGACGGCCCGCGCCAGCATCGTCTCCGCATCCTCCGCCATCTTGTGTGCCCCACGGATGGCCGCCGCCGCAATCTTCCTCGACATAGATCATGTCCTCCCGTCACCGATGCTGAACGCGCTGCTCAACACTTCATTTTGCGCGGCGGGTCTCCGCACCCGCCGCGTCTCCGATCCGCCGTACGACTACAGCAACCACACGCGCGGGGCAAGCCCCGCGGCTAACCAGGCGCACAGGCAACACGCGCCGAGCAAGCTCGGCGGCTAACTCGTGTTCGAAAACTCCCCCTGAGCGGCAGCCGTTGTGGCTGTTACTTCAATATTCAAGATTCAATATTCAACATTCAATATTCGCCGTCACACCTGCAGCTTCATCCGATCTTCCATCCCGTACAGCTTCCGCTCCTTCACCGCGTTGATCCCGAGCGCATCGCGC
>Ga0315274_10016990_pt1 | contig 10275 bp, 7 predicted proteins | sample YL17G02_20_MG_FD_203700 | JGI IMG/M metagenome (GOLD analysis project Ga0315274, IMG submission 203700) | Sediment microbial communities from Yellowstone Lake, YNP, Wyoming, USA - YL17G02_20 | ecosystem: Environmental > Aquatic > Freshwater > Lake > Sediment | place: USA: Wyoming | collected... | reverse complement strand
CCGACGGAAAGAGGATGGAGATCGCCGAGCTCCAGGGACATCCATTCTTCGTAGGCTCGCAATTCCACCCTGAGTTCAAGTCCAGGCCGGGCAGGCCGGCTCCTCTGCACTACGGGCTTGTGAGAGCTGCGCTCGAATTCTCGCAGAAGCGGAAGAGATAAGAGATCACTGGGCCGCGGGGCTCGGCTTCGCATCACGTTGGTCCGCCGGCGGATTCGCTTTTGGCAATGCGATCCTGAACACCGTGCCCTTGGAGGAATCCCCCTTGACCCTGTCCTCGACCCAGATCCTCCCTCCGACTTTCTCGACCACCGCGCTGACGATCGAGAGACCCAGGCCGAATCCTTTGATGCCGGTCATGCCAGTGGCGAATCTCTCGAAAACGACCTTCTTCCGGTCATCCGGGATTCCTCTTCCTCTGTCGACGACCGAGACGATCCAGGAATCACCTTGGCTAGTCGTCTCATCAGATATCGTCACATCCACTCGGAGGCGCTTCGATACGTCGAATTTGACCGCGTTCGAAATGACATTCAGGAAAAGGTCGTTGATGAACTGATTGGCCATCACATAATGTGTGTTCGGCCCAAGCGCGGAGACGATGGTAACCTTGCGATCCGTGGTGGCCTTCGTCACGGCATCGATGGCCTCTGCAACCGCCTTCTGAACATCCATCGGCTCAAAGTCGGAGTCGGACATTATCCGGATCTTGGCCAGCTTTCGTATGTTGTCAATCAGCCGAGCATTGTTGCGGACCTGCAAAAGGGCTCTTTCCGCGTACTTCCTCTGGTTGTCATCGAGATGCTTGTCCTGCAGAAGCAGTTCGATGTAACCCATGATGCCTTGGTTGAAATTGTTGATATCGTGGGTCATCAAATCGTTCAAAAGAGCGATTTCGTTTGCAGCGACCACCTGCCTTTCGTACACCCTCGAATTGTCCAAGGCGATCGATGCTATTCCGCTCAAGATCTCCAGCATCTCCAGTTGCTCCCGCGAAGGTATCTTGAGGTCGTTTGGCTCATCCACGAGCAGGTACCCAGAAAGCTGGCCGGTTCTGTTCTTCAATGCGATCATGAGCAGGTCTCTCTCATGCCAAGCGTCGGCGCTCGCTCGCGGTTTGTCGGCCAATTCCGGATGAGCAAGGAACTGGAAAGCTTCAATCCCGTAGGGTTGTTTCTCGTATGGGATGTAATATGTCGCTGGTCCCACCTTGTTCTCCTCGACCAGATCCTCGAATTCTCCCGGTCCTGGCTTCTCTTCCCCGATCTTGACCCAGTTCGGGAATCCACAGATACCTCTGGTGACAAAGACATCGCGGTTCATATCGTAGGTCCTGACAGACGCCCGCCTGAAGCCGAATGACTGGACGACGGCGTCGGCGACCCGCTGCAGGAGCCGGCCCAGGTCATCCATGTACATCACCGAGCTCGTGAGCTCGAGGACCTTGGCCATCTGCTCCACTTTCCTTCTGCTGTCCATCAGCAGCGTCTCTCTGGCTCTGTAGAGCTCGGAATTCTCAACCGCGACAGATGCTTGGCTTGCGAACAGCTGTGCAACCTCGAACTCAGTTGAAGTGAACCCCTCGACACCGTCTCTGTACAAGGTCAAAACGCCAATGACTCGATCCTTGCCAACAAGAGGGATCGCCATCACAGCCTCATCCGTTACGGGGGTGCCAGCGACCTGAACAGCCCTTGGATCCCTGATCGCATCATTGATCCGCTCAGCCTTCCCGGTTCTCGCAACACACCCCGTTATGCCAAGGTCGACCGAGAACGCCTCAGCCATGATCTCTTTGGCATAGGGGCCCTTTGAAAGGACTGCCTGAAGCATCTTCTTCTCGCGGTCGAGTCGGTAGAACGTAATGCCGTCGCACCATACCACTTCTCGAAGCTTGTCGGCGACTATATCGTACACGCTGCTTGAGTCAATCTGTCTCTGCATTGTGAGGGCTACATCGAGTAGAGCGAGCTGGGAATGGACTCTCTGGTTGAGCGAAGACAACAAACTCGCGTTCTCCAATGCAATCGCGGCGTGATCGGCGAGCGAGGACAGGAAGAGCATATCGCTTTTCGTGAAGGGCTTTCCACCCAGCTTGTTGTAGACATTGATGACCCCTGTGCCCCTGCCCTCTATCGTCAAAGGAGCGCTCACGATCGACTTGATGCCAAACAACTCGGCGTCCGCTTCGACGGAATCTGGATCCGAGAGATAGTCGTTGACCACCTCGGCCTTGAGAGACTTCAGAGCCCTGCCCGTGACTCCAAGGGACGCGCTGAACGGTTTCGATTTGAGAATATCCTTATCGAACCGATAGGAAGCTACAAAGTTGAGACTCTCGCCTATGTCGTCGACCAGACCAACGGTAGCCTTCTCAGCCTTCAGAAGGAGAGTCGCATCGCGCACTACCTGGTCGAGGACAACCTCCGGCTCCAGCCTGTATGATATCTGCTTGCTTATCCGATCCAGAACGGACAGAGCGGCTTCACGTTCCTTGGATTCAGTGTATATCCTCGCATTTGTGATGGATGTCGCCAGCATGTCTGCGAGCATCTCCATGGTGCTGACATCATTCCGGGTGAACGCGTCTCTGACATCGCTTTGGACATCCAAAACACCGAGGATCTCCCCTCTGAATGTGACCGGCACTGAGAGTTCTGATCTCGTTCCTATGAGGTCCTTCCTCACATAGCGCGGGTCCGTCTCGACATCACCGCTGACCAGCGTCTCGCCAAAATAGGCAGCGTGACCGACGATCCCCTCTTTCAGCTTCATGCGCATGTCCTTTGGAACCGAATCCATCTTCCAGCCGTAGCCTGCTTTGAAGTAGAGATCTCCTCGTTCGTTGTCCACCATCAACATCGACACGTGTCTGTATCCAAAGCCCTGCGCAATCGCCTTGACGAAGTCAATTATCAGCTCGTCCAGGTCAAGCAAGGAGGTGACAACTCGACTGATCTTGTTTATCGTCGTCAACTGGCTGACCCTCTTCGCCAGCTCGGCGGTCCTGGCCTCCATCTTCGATTCTAGTTCTGAGGTGTATTTCTCAATCTCGATCTTCTCGGTCTTCTGGCGCGTCACGTCTCGCAAGATCCCGACAACGCCAATTACTTCGCCAGCTTCGGTTCTGACAGGTTTTGCCTCAACGTGAGTGTAGTATCTAGTCCCGTCTTTCCTCAGCCCAGTCATTTCGCCGATCCAGCCCTTCGTGGCAGCCACCTTCATAATCGTCTGCATGGTCCCCGCGGGCACGCCTGGCGTCGATGGCTCTGTGATGCTGAGGCCGGCGACACTCTTCTCGTCGTAGCCGGTGAGGATCACATACGCCTTGTTGACGTAAATAACGGCTCCCTCCGCATCCGAGACGCAAACCGGTTCTGCCATCTGGTCTATGGACTCCGCGAGGACTGCGAGCCGACTCTCGGTCTTCACGCTCTTTGTGATGTCCCGCGCAACCGATATCCAGTACGCCTCGCCCGTGGAAGCGTCGACCGTCTTCGAAATCGTGACATCGAGGACGGAACCATCTTCATCAACAACGCGCTTCGAGTAGGGTGACTTCGTGAAATCCCAATCCGACTTGATTGGACATAGAAGGCATATCTCGTCCGACCCAAGAGGTGTCTCGAAGCATTTCTTGCCAGTCAGGTCACCGTAGCGGGCCTCCAACACGCTGTTCAGGTAAACAACCGTGAATCGACTGTCGACGGCTGAGACGCCGTCTGAGAGCGCCTCGAAAGCGGAGAATCTCTCCGAGATCGATTCAGAGATGCCGCCCCTCTTTTTGCTATCTGGGGCAGCCTTCGGTCTCGTGGGATGTGACATGCCAACGACGCCCTATCAGCTTGTGATTGCTGTGACTCATTCATAAACCTGTCGAGAAGGCTTCGAAACGCGACTGCATGACGCAACGTGGAGCAGCAAAAATGAGGACGTGCCAGACGCGACTGCAATAGATTTAACTAGGCCATCCGCCATGGAACCGCGATGGCTCCCCAGGAAACCTTCGACTACGAGTTGCTCCTCGAGAGGGCGAAGAAGAAGCTTCCGACCACCCTCGAATCACACGACCGGTTCCAAGTCCCAGAGCCCGACGTGATGATCGAAGGCAAGACCACAGTCATCAGGAACTTTGGCGACATTGTGGACGCTCTAAGAAGAGAACCCGACCACTTGCTCGGCTACCTCCTGCGAGAACTTGGCACGGCAGGATCGATGGAGGGAAGACGTGTCGTTTTCAAGGGCAAGGTCGCGACCGCGCAGGTCGCTGACAGGATCAAACACTATGTCGACGAGTACGTATTGTGCTCCGAATGCAGCAGGCCAGATACCAAGATTGTGAAAGATGGACGCATCCTGATTCTGGTCTGCGAGACCTGTGGTGCGCACAGGCCTGTGCACGTGAAGAAGCAGGTCAAGGCAAAAGAGGCGAAGGAGATAGAGGCCGGACAGACCTACGACATGATGATAGAAGATGTGGGCAAGAAGGGAGATGGCATTGCCCGCAAGGGCAACTTCATTGTCTACGTGCCCGGGACCGCAAAGGGATCGCAGGTCAAGGTCAAGATCGAGAAGGTCTCCGGGACGGTCGCGTTTGGCGTACGCGTCAGCTGATCCTCTCACGGTACAAGAAGTCGGGCTCTGAATGAGACCCGCGCAGAACCGCCGACCTCGACCTTCCGAATCGAATCGCGATGTTTCTCCACTCTCACATGGATTCTTGAAGGTCTGCCGATCCAATGACCCTGTTCCACCACGATCTCCCCGAACTTGTCTCTCGGTATGAACTCGTTCTCGACCAGGTAGGCACCCAAGGCGCCGGCGGCCATGCCCGATGCAGGATCTTCCAGGGCACCCTGAGAAGGAAGGAAGCTCCTGGCATGGACTGTGGAGCCCTTGTCCAGGACGCCCCAAGAGTAGACCTCGATGCAAGCAACATCCAGCTCCTTCGACAAAGACAAGACCTCATCTCTCCTGGGTTCCAGTCTCTGTATTATGTCGAGCGATTTCACAGGGACAAGCAGACAAGGCAGACCCGTCGACGCCCTGCTCAAAGGAAACTCATCATGGAATAGGGATTCGACCCCGATTCCCAGGGCGCTGGCGACCTCTTTCACGTCGCCCTCGCGCGCGAACATTGGCCTCTTCTGAGTCATCCACACCCGCTTGAGCCCTTCTGCATCTCCCTCCAACGAGAATGGGAGGACTCCCACTGGAGTCTCAACTCGGTGTCTACCACCGGATATGTTGCCGAATGCTTTGCCCTCGGCTAGGCTCCACAACGCCCCAATCGTTGCGTGACCACACAGTGGATCCTCTCCGTATGGGGTGAAGTACCTCAGACGAACATCTGCCCTCTTGGACTTCAACACGAACGCTGTGGCCGAAAGGCCCGTCTCTGAAGCGATCCTCTGCATCTGAATCTCATCGAGTGCATCTGCATCCAGCACTATGCTAGCAGGATTGCCCATGAACAGCTCGTCGGTAAAAACATCAATCCTGAGCAGGTCCAGTTCTGCCACGTGTGAGGCACATGTCTAGAGGTATAAGGAATTTTTCCGCAGAAGGCATGCACAAAGTATTTCTAAAGCACTTCTGAATAGCCCAGGACAATGGATGCATCAGTGAGGACCACCATACTAATGGGATTGGTTTTTGCCATCGCCCAGTTTGGCGCCCTGGCAATGACGTGGGCGTTTCTTGGCAAGGACATGCAGGTCTTTGAGAATCCGAATGACCCGTTGATACCGATATACTACATAGTCGCAGTGCTTCTGTTCACGTTTGCCATACTATACATTATTAAGAAACACAAAGAGAACATCGTCCGGATAGTATTCTTGGGAGCGGTAGCGTACACAATCTTCTTCGTGTTCCTCATAATCCTTTCAAGGTTCGTGTGGGACGAAGCATCGTTCGCGCTCTCTCTTGCGGTCACTGGCATCTTCACATACTATCTGATCAAGAAACCCGAATGGTATGTCATAGACGCTGCTGGCATCGTGATGGCCATAGGCGTCATCGGCATCTTCGGAATATCGCTCGGCATACTGCCGGCGATGATTCTGCTCGTCGCACTCGCAATCTACGACGCGATATCGGTCTATGGCACGAAGCACATGATCGCGCTCGCGGACGGAGTGACGAAGATGAGATTGCCGATCTTGCTGGTCATACCCAAGAAGAGAGGCTACTCGTACATGAAGCAGAAACCGCTCATGCAGCAACTCGATGAGGGGGAGGAGAGGGAGGCGATGTTCATGGGCTTGGGAGACATAATCATCCCAGGCATTCTGATCGCATCTGCCTTCAACTTCCTTCCCGAGAAGATGATAGGGAGTTTCTCGGGCGGCCTCTTGGTTGCCATGGGAGCTCTCCTAGGCTCACTGATCGGGTTCGCCGTTCTCATGACCTTCGTCCTCAAGGGAAGGCCACAAGCCGGCTTGCCACTCCTGAACGGCGGCGCGATAATCGGATACGGAATCGCCTATCTGCTGATATTCGAAAGCCTTTCGTTCGGCATCTCGACACCATGGTGATGTCGTGAGAGAGTTGAACCTTCTAGTCTGCTCGGACCTGCACGGCTCCTCGGAAGCTGCGGGGATGATCGAGGCAGCTTCGCATGAGACATCCTACGACGCCATCGTCATCTGTGGCGATTTCACGACTCTCGGCTCTACCGCCTTCGTGAGCGACTTCCTCGCCAAGATCAAAACGCGCATGTTGGCCGTTCCTGGCAACTGCGATCATCCTGACACAGTTGCCATACTCGAACAGGCGAACGCGAGCGTGCACAACATGAGGGTGAGCCTCCACGGATGGAACTTCTTTGGGTTCGGCGGCGGGCTCCCGTCGAACTCGGGAATGCCGTTCGAGATAGATGAAGACATAGTCGAGAGATCATTGAGAGCCATAGCCGTCTCCGAAGGGATCATGGTGACGCACACGCCGGCCTACGGGATGAACGATTTGACTAGAGCAGGACAGAGCTTGGGATCAGAGGGGATACTGAGGGTCGCAAAGGAGTTCAAACCAGTGCTTGCGCTCTCTGGTCACGTCCACGAATCGAGAGGGAAGGTCCTCACGATGGACACTACCTTCGTGAATCCCGGCCCGGCGAAGAACGGGCACTATGCCAGCGTTCGGATCGGTGAGGTCGTGGATGTCCAGTTCCACGAGGTACAACTGAAGAAAAGCAAACCCACAATGTTTTAATACCCCTCCCACTTTCACATCACCCGAGGTTATCGATGGCCATTTGGCAAGGCAGGCCCAAGAGGAAGGCGTCCGGCGGAAGACTGCGACTCGCCCGCAAGAAACGGCGATTCGAAGTCGGAAGAGAGAAGCAGTTCACTCACGTCGGAGTAAGAAAGGTCAAGATGTACAGAGTCAAGGGCGCCAACACGAAGGCCCGCCTGCTGTTGGTCGACACTGCGAATGTCGTCGACCCGAAGACTAAGACCATGAAGAAGGCAACGATCCTGTCGGTCAAGTCAAGCCCGTCCAACCCGAACTACGTCCAGAGGAACATAATTACCAAGGGTGCGACAGTCATGACCGACATAGGAGAGGCCGTGATAACGTCCAGATGCGGACAAGACGGCGTCGCCAACGCGATACTTGTGGAGTCTGGGGCATCTCCGCCAAAGTGAATTGCCTCGCCCTGGAACTCATGATGATCTGGTTACATTGAGTCCTCTGAACCTAGCTGTAGGCAGCGTCGACGGCGGAGCAGCTTCATCCCACCAGAAAATCTCTTCCGATGACTTTGATATTGCATCTGCGCTCTTCCACAGGTTCATCATATTGTCGCTGACCCTTATGTTCTTGACAGCCCCAACGATCTCCCCGTTCTCGATGCGAAGGATCGCGTCGCGAGGAATCGTGGAGAATTCCCCAGTAGAATAGTTCTGATACCTCGTGTACCATGTGTTGTTCGCGTACAGTCCGCGCTTGGTGTCCGCTATCATCTCGTCGACTTTCCAGTCGCCGGGGACCACCACCGGGTGGAAGGGCAAAGGCTGCCCGGCAGTCGTGAACGCCGTTGGTATCAAAGGTCCTGCGTTTGCAGTCGTCTTTGTCTTGAACCTCTTGGCGGTAGAGGTGTTGTGAAGATAGGTGTTCAGGATGCCGTCCTTGACCACGACATTCCGTCTGCACGGAGCGCCCTCGTGGTCGAACGCCCGCCTGGACGTGGAGTCAGAAACAGGATCATCAAGGATTGTGACCTCCTCAGACGCGACCCGCTTGCCAATCTTCTTAGCGTACATGGACATGCCAATATCGACCTGGAACGCGCTCATCATGTTGGATGTGGAATTGATCAGACCGCCGATGAACAGCGGCTCCAATATGAAATCAGATTTCCCCTGATCTCCCTGTGCCGGGTTCTTCGCCATTGCGGCCAAGCGCCCAGCTTTCGCTCCAGTCTCCTTGGGTCGAAGTCTGGAAAGGCGGGGCGAGCACGAGAGCGCGTGGCCGGAAGCTTCTGGTTGAGAGAATGCCCTGACCGATAAGTCGACTGAGGCAGACTCGTCAGTGGCAAGCGCGCCTGCAGACGATGCGATGCCAGACCTCTGATGGCGCACGAAGAGTGTGCCGCCAACGTTGTTCGCCCCTTCGGACTCGGCAGCAGATATGGCCTCATGAACCAGCTTGGACGGATCTTTCAGACCTATGATGGCCCTGTCAATCCTGGCCGGCTTGTACTTGAACCTGCCAGAGGCGATGCCTCCGTAACCTTCGTTCTCCGGCGCCTTCTTCGCCTGGACCACGAGTCTCTTGGCCAGCTCGTCATAATTGTCAGGCGACCTCAGATCGGATGCGATAGCATGCTTGCCGACAGCGACGAACAGGATGGCATGTCTCTCGCTCCACCCGTTCACTGCGTCTATCTGGCTATTCGAGAAGCGCACCTGCTGAGTGTCTGACTGGACCGCCTGTGCAACAACGTCTTTGGCGCCCTCCGATCTCGCCAGCTCCACCAGATGAACTGCGAGTTCCTTGAGGTCGCTCATTTCAAAGTCACACTCCTGAGCCTCAGCATTGGACCACCCGTGCAGACTGCCATTCCCTGCATCGGATCACCCTTGCCGCATTCCCCAGCGTTGAGCTCGACTTTTTTGGAGACTGCATCTATTGCCCCCCAAAATCCTGGTGTCGTTATCTCGAGGGTGCATTTCTTTGCGGGGCCTGCGAGTTCGCCGTCCTTGACGAAGTATGCTTCCCTTGAAACGTACTTCTGGTTGTATCTCTTGTCGTCGATGTTCCACTCAGTGAATGAGCGCATCAGAACGCCATCCTTCACAGAACCTATGAGCTCGTCCTCCTGGAAGTCTCCAGGAGCCACGAATGTATTGGCCATACGCGCAATCGGTTCTCTGAGATAGTACTCCGATCGAGAAGACCCGTTGCTCTTCAGATTCATTCGGGAGGCTGTCTCCCGGTTCTGAAGGAATTCATTGATCAGCCCTTCCTTGTAGAGGTGCCTGGGCCGCGCCTTCACGCCTTCCTGGTCATACAAGTAGTATCCATATGAGCCCGGGACTGTTGGATCGTCGATCACGGTGGCGTACTTTGACCCAATCTTCTTGCCAATCATGTCCGGCGATACGAAGGACTTGCCCGCCTGCGACATCTCTCTTCCCAGGATTCTGTCAGCCTCCATGGGATGGCCGCATGACTCGTGTGCGGCGATGCCCGTCACCTCGGACCCGCACACCAGGTCGTACACACCATGCTTCAGCACCTTGCCGTGGTCGATCTGGTTCTTGAGCATCCGCACTTCAGCCGGCAAGACCCGCCCTAGATCCCATTCATCGACCTTCTCCCACCCGCCGCAAGCCCCCCACTCCCTGAGGCTCATGGCAAGCTCGCCCTTCGAAGATACCATGTTGGAGGCCCCGATGACCACTCTCGGGATGAAAGAACGGATGCGTGAGCCTTCCGAGTTCGCGAAGAAACCTCCGATTTCGTAATCTATGAGCTCGTAGTATCGGCCTTGAACCTTGACGCCCGTCTTGACAACAAGTGAATCCAATTCTCTCAGAAATGCAAGCTTGTCTTCGGTCGTGACATCGATGAGACTTCGCTTCTGAGAGACCGCCCAACTCGTCCGGACGGGCTGTTCTGAGGACAGCGTAACGGGTGATTTCCTCTTGCCACCCTTGGCCAGCCTGAGCGCCTGCTTGGCAAGTCTCGCACCCTCAACTCTTGATACGCGATTGCTGCTGGCGAAGCCGATCCCAGTGGGAAGGACGACGCGAACATTCATGC
>Ga0315274_10016989_pt1 | contig 10276 bp, 8 predicted proteins | sample YL17G02_20_MG_FD_203700 | JGI IMG/M metagenome (GOLD analysis project Ga0315274, IMG submission 203700) | Sediment microbial communities from Yellowstone Lake, YNP, Wyoming, USA - YL17G02_20 | ecosystem: Environmental > Aquatic > Freshwater > Lake > Sediment | place: USA: Wyoming | collected... | reverse complement strand
CGTTGCCAATCGCGACCGCCAGGAAATCGATGCCTGTCTCGGTCACAAACTTCTCGACCAAAGCCGGATCGGTAAAACCCTGACGCTGCTCGCCGAAGCTGGCATATTCACTCCCAAGCCCCACGTGCCCAAGCTCGGCCTCCACACACACCCCCACGGCATGTGCGGCGCGCACGACTGCCTGGGTGTTGGCAATATTCTCAACCAATGGGAGTTTCGAGCCATCGTACATCACATCGCTGAAACCCCAGGTGAGGGCTTTCATGACATGCTCGAAGCTGCCGCCATGATCGAGTATTAGCGCAGCTGGTACCGGCGATTCTTTCGCGCGGGTGCGGATGTACTCCGCCAGTGAATGAGTATTCGGCTGGTCGATAATGCCCGTGTAGAGAGCCAAGATCACAGGGGATCGTTTTTCTTGTGCCGCAGCGAAAATGCCGTCGACGCCCGTAGAATCGAAAACGTCAAAAAGTGGGACAGCGAAATGTTCTGCCTGGGCCCGTTTAAGTGTCTGGCCAATTGAAATCAATGGCATGGTTATTTTCTCCTTGTGAATGTTCAAATGTGGTAATAGATTCCGAACAGCTTTCTTCCATGGAATACCCTCTCTGATGCAGAAAGGCGAGGGTTTGCTCGAATGTGGGGACGCCCGTCCGCCCGCCGAGATGGGTGCATTTGATTGCAGAAACCGCCGTGGCGAATAATGCCACCCTGCGTAAATCCCAATTATGCTGTAATCCTACCAGATAAGCCCCATGGAAGACATCCCCTGCACCCGTGGTATCCACCACCGTCACATCGAAGGCCGGGGTATGGAAACGCTCTTCAGCGGTAAGGGTGTAGCTGCCATCCTTACCCTCGGTTTGCACCACGATCTGCGGCCCCAGGGTCAACATGGCCTCACCTGCCCTCCAAAGATCAGCGTGCCCGGTGAGGGCGCGCCCAAATCCCGATCCGCAAATCAGGATATCGGCGTAAGGTACTAGCTCGCGCAGCTCTCCCCAAATCGATTTCCCATCGGATTTGGCGCAATCCAGACTCACCTTCTTGCCAGCGGCACGCATCCATTGTGCAGCTTGCAGGGCTGCCTCCGGATGCGTGCCATCCAGGTGGAGAAAATGGGCTGAAGTAATGTATGCTCGGTCCAACTCGTCCACCTGCAGAGGCTCACTCCCAAAACAGTGCAGCCCTGAAAAGACACGCTCTCCGCTATTCTGGTTAACATACACCACCACAACCTGGTTTTCAGGCACATCACGCATCGCCAGCCGGCTCAGATCAACGCCATCCTCCCGCAGGGATTGAACTTTGAGCGCAGCAAGCTGGTCATTTCCAGCCGTACCAACAAATCCCACGCGGGCACCCAGACGAGCGGCGGCTACACAGGCCGTACCCACGGGGCCTCCACCATCCAGGCCAACCGCGCTGCACCCAGCCCCATGCTCCCAGGTCGGCAATTCTCCCAGCCGGATGAGGATATCGAGGGTTGCCAGCCCGAGCCCAATGATATCGAACGGCATTATTCCACCACCACGGGGCGGATATCCAGGAATTTACATGCCTCGAGCAGGGCAGCAGTCTGGTCACCGTGGATCATGCTGGCGTGGTGGACGAAACCTTCCTCCACCAGGGTACGATACAGCTTGCGGTGATCAGCCACTTCCACCCATGCCCAGGTGCCAGCCAGGATTTCATCGGAGGGCATGATCTCCCCGGTCGTGATCAACATCTTCCATTCGTTATCGTATTCCTGCAGCCGGCAGAAGGTTACTTTTCCAGCGCGGATTTGGAACTGGTATAGTCCTGCCATGCTGTCAGAAGGGTTGACGGGCAGAACACCCTGCATATCCCGCCGCGAGCGCAGGGCTGTCCGAGCAGGATCATTTGCCAGGCAAGCGGGGGCGTTACCGCAGTGCCAGGCCAGGAACTGGTTATCCTTAAGACGGTGCTGGATCGTCCAATCGATGAAATGAGGCACCGTCTGACCAAGAGCGGCGCGGGAACTGACCAGCATGGCCAAAGCGCCGAGGATATCCACCTCACAGGCGGTGAGTATGCCCTGTCCGGTCAGGCGGCCGAACAATGCACAGGTGGAAAACCCCCACAAGCTCTGGATATTCGGCCAGCACTGCATCGCCAGGGCGGACAGGCGGTTTCGGGTATAGAACTCCATCACTGCCAGCTCCATCTTGGCGGCTTTCTGCAAGTATTCCTTGGCAACCGTGACCTGCGCGACCTCCCCTTGGATGGCATCGATTTTGGCTATCACCGCTGGATCATCATCTGCGAAGCGCTGGGCGCGCAGGACGAGGTCAGAAACCTCCGCGAAGATCACATTCTGGCCAAACTTACGGATCATGGCGGTTTCATCGTAGCCTACGGTTTCGAAATTCGCAGGGCGTACACCCACCTGACCGATGCGCGCCCCGCGTAATCCTTTGACCACCGATACCGCACGTACGAAGGTCTCCACCTCCTGTAAAAATAAAGGCTGATCGTGGAAGAAGATCCCGGCGTAGTGGAAGGAGATCTTGCGCCGGTAGAGAGCCGAAGCGATCGAGAGTGTACCGCAGTACGAGTCGGAGACACGTCCCAGGCCGGGATCTTCGAGGGCCTCCGGTTCTTTGGTGGCGTACAGCATCACCGGCACGCCCAGCTTCTCGGCGATCTTGGCCGCTGAACGTTCATCGCCGAAGTTCAACGCGCAAATGATCAACCCATCTACCTTCTTGCGGGCAAAGTACTCCGCTATCGCTTCACCCTGGTCGAGGTTGCCGACAGCTCCATCGGGAGAATACCCCCGCTCGGGATCCACGGCCTGGTTATCCTCTGGACAAGGTTGAGGGACAACCAATTCCAGCCCGGTTACCTTGCTCAATACTGCCAATGCTTCAGCACGCATCTGGACGCACCACGGCGGGATACTGCCCCACTCGCCGCGGTAAGAAGGAACGAAACCGATTTTGATATTGTTATCGAAGACAGACATGATGCTCCTCTTTAGGCTCTATGATTTTATATACTCACCACACCACTTGCTACCAATGCCTGCACGGATTCGTAGATCGCCTCCAGAGAAGTATACCGCGGCTGGTAATCGAGCAAGCGCTTGGCCTTGGCAATGCTGTAGCAGTTTGGGCTGTGCTCCAGGTGGGCCCAGGTGGAATCCACATCCTCAGCTGACACGTTGTCGCGCCATGTATCGAACGGCAGGAACTTCAGGTTCGCTATTTGTCCGAACCAACCCGCTACCGCCTCGGCGTAGCCGCGCAGAGTCAGAGCAGCGGGCGAGACGGCGTGGAAACTCTCGCCGAATGCAGCATTCCAATGGGTAAGCGCCTTCACAAATAGCTGGGCAACATCATCCGCATGCACGTGATGAACCACTTCGCTGCCCTGGTTCGGTAGAATAACTTCATCGCCGCGTCCCAGACGGGCATATACCTCAGGGTTGAAGTTGCCCGCCGGGTTCAACGGCACCCAGCCTGGCCCAACGATGTGCCCGGGCAGGATACAGGCTGCCGGGAAACCAGACCGGCGTGTTTCACCCAACAGGTAAGCCTCAATGGCAGCTTTACGGAGTCCGTATTCGCCGATTGGCCTTCGGGGAGCGTCTTCGCTGACTGGAATCTGTGTCGTGTACCCGTGTACCCAGGCCGTGCTGCAGTGCAAGAAGTACTGCACCTGCCCCCGCAAGGCATCCACCAGGTTACGGGCGCTTTCCTCGGTGAAACAGATCATATCAATCACCGCTTCCGGCTGCAGATCGCGGATTTTCGATCCGAAAGTGCCCGCCTGTTCTTCTTTAGCCCGGTCGAGGGTTAAGAGCCTGACGCTGTTCCACGGCCCTTGAAAGCTGTAAGGTTTACGCTGGCCGCGCGTGACCACGGTGAGGGAGTGCCCGGCTTCAACTAGCCGTGGCACGAGGTAAGTTCCAACATGGCCTGTACCGCCGATGATGACGATCTGCATTACTCACCTCCTGGATCGAGAATATTCTTCTTTCCCATTATAACCCGTCAACATCCACTATCACCAGATCTTAGATTACCGCGCACAGAACGGGCGGCAAGATATACGGGCGATTTTGTAAGGATAAGATGGCGATGCCATCTTATCCTTACAAAATCACAGCTTATCAAACTGAGCGCGGTACTCCAAAGTCTTCCGCTTAGATGATAAAATAAGAACATATATCCCTGGAAGAGGGTTCTCGATGATCATCAACATTTTCCACGATAAACTAAAAATGGGAGCAGAGGCCGCCAGGTGTGCGGCTGACCAGCTCCAGGACGCCATAACTGCCCGCGGAGAGGCCAATCTGATCCTTGCCACCGGAGCCAGCCAGTTTGAAATGCTCAGCAGCCTGGTCAGAAAAGATATCGATTGGTCGAAAGTAACTGTCTTTCACCTGGACGAATACATCGGACTGCCGATTTCGCATCCTGCCAGCTTCCGTAAATATTTGATGGAGCGCTTTGAACATCAAGTGACCGGTTTACTGAAATTCCACTATGTTAATGGTGAAACTGACCCACAGGCCGAATGCCAACGCCTGGGGAAGCTCATCAGCAGCTTGACCATCGACGTCGCCTGCATTGGCATCGGCGAAAACGGTCACCTGGCCTTCAATGATCCCCCTGCTGACTTTGAGACGCAAGAGCCATATATTATCGTTGACCTGGTTGCAGCCTGCCGCCAGCAGCAGGTGGGCGAAGGCTGGTTCGCCAGCCTGGCGGATGTGCCCAAACTGGCCATCTCGATGAGCATCCACCAAATCATGAAAAGCACCACTATCGTCTGCACCGTACCTGATGCCCGTAAAGCTGTGGCGGTCATGAATACGGTAGAAGGCCCAGTAACGAACCTGGTGCCAGCCAGCATCCTGCAAACCCATTCCCGCTGCTGGCTGTTTATTGATGAACCCGCCACGGCAAAACTAAACCGATGATACCGCTGCCGATCCCCGGTTTTATCGATCTGCAGGTCAATGGCTACCTGGGGATTGACTTTTCCAGCCCCGATTTGACCGAAGAGACATTCGCGCATGCCTGCGAATGCTTGTTCAAGGCGGGTACAGCCGCCTTCCTGCCAACCGTCATCACCAGCCCTCTGGAAGTTTATGAGCGTAATATGCCCATCCTGGCCTCCGTGATGGCTCGCGATGAGTTTCGCGACCGGCTGCCTGGTATCCACCTGGAGGGACCGTTCATCTCGCCAGAGCCGGGCGCAGTAGGAGCTCACCACCCCGAATGGGTGCGAGAACCGGATGTCGCCACCTTCGAGCAGATCAATACATGGGCAAAGCACACCATCCGGCTGTTGACCCTGGCTGCCGAACGGGATGGGGCGCAGGAGCTGGCCCGTTATGCAGCCGGGCAGGGGATTGTGGTGTCTTCTGGGCATTCATTAGCCACCGCGACAGATCTGGATTGCCTCGCCCAGGTTGGGGCAACCGCCCTCACCCACCTGGGAAATGGCCTTCCCCACCTGCTGCATAAATTCAACAACCCGTTGTGGGCTGGTCTGGCGGATGAGCGCTATACTGCCATGATGATCGGGGATGGACACCATATCCCAGATGGTGTGCTCAAGGCAATGATACACTCTAAAGGGATTTCCCGTACAATTATTGTCAGCGATGCTGCCCCGGTGGCTGGGCTGCCCCCTGGCCGGTATACTACCCTGGGAAACGAGGTGGTACTCGAAGAGTCCGGGCTTCTTCACAATCCCCAAAAAGGATTCCTGGTGGGATCAAGCGCTACCATGCTAGTCTGCATGAATCACCTCGCCTCGTTAAAGATCTTTTCCCTCGATGAAATCCTCAACCTTGGATTTAACAATCCGCTGCACCTGATTGGTATTCCCACTTCGTCCATTCCAACCGGCAAGGCGCTTCAATACGATCCCGCCACACATAGCTTTTCGTGTTCTCCTGACGATCTCAATGTATCATGAAACCTATAGTTATAAGAAAAGTTCCAACTTTAGACTCAAACACCTGATCATGCAAAGGAGTCCCTATGAAACTCGGAGTGCTTATTTCTCTCACATATACCCTTGAGATTGAATTCAAGAAAGTGCGTGACTTCGGCTTTCCCACCTGCCAACTCAATGGCTGGGTGCAGAACCTGTTTACCGATGAGATAGCTAAGCGTGTCGTGGCTGCCGGCAAGCAGTATGGCGTGGAAATTACCTCCTTTTGGTGCGGCTGGGAAGGGCCGGCTGTTTGGGATTTCATCGACGGACCGTTAACTCTCGGCTTGGTACCGCCAGCATATCGTCATGAACGCCTGAAGATGCTAAAGAAAGGTTCTGATTTCGCAGCCAAGATCGGCGTCCGGGACCTGACCACCCATGTCGGCTTCATTCCCGAAGATCCCAACCACCCCGAATACAGAAGCCTCGTCACTACATTGCGTGATCTAGCCCATCACTGCCAAGGGAATGGGCAGAACTTTCTATTCGAAACCGGTCAAGAGACGCCTATTACACTCCTACGAATTATCGAAGATATTGGCCTGGACAACCTGGGAATAAACCTCGATCCCGCAAACCTGATCTTATATGGCAAGGCCAACCCGGTGGACGCACTTGATGTATTTGGCAAATATGTAAAGGGAGTGCATGCCAAAGATGGCTTATACCCCACCTCCGGGCGCTACCTGGGCCAGGAAGTGCCCCTCGGCCAGGGTAAAGTCAATTTCCCGGCATTTATAACCAGGCTGAAAGAAGTCGGCTTCGACGGCCCGTTGACCATTGAGCGCGAAATTTCGGTGGATGAGCAGACTGCCGACATTCGCACCGCCAAGGCATTGCTGGAAAAGCTGATCTAGTATCCCGGAGGATATTATGACTATCAAAGTAGCTCTCATTGGCGCGGGTGGTATTGGCAGTGCTCACAGTAAAGCATACGAACAAATTCCCGATGCCAAAATCACCGCCGTGGTGGATGTGCGCCGCGAATATGCTGAAAAAACAGCCACCATCCATGGAGCAAAAGCATACACATCGGTGGGCGAAATGCTCTCCGGCGAAAATATTCACATGGTCGACATCTGTACGCCATCATTCACTCACCATGAAATCGCCATACAATGCGCTCAGCACGGACTGCACGTGCTCGTTGAGAAACCCATTGCATATTCACTCGAAAACGCTCGGGCAATGCTCGATACAGCCGAAAAGAACGGTGTGCTGTTCATGGTAGCGCAGGTGATCCGCTTCTGGGCCGAATACATCTACCTGAAGCATATCTTCGATACGGGAGCGTATGGCAAGCTTGTTCAAGTCTGGTTTTCCCGCGTGTGCGGCGCTCCCTTGGGGGCATGGGATAACTGGTATGTGGATCCCGCACGCAGCCGACTGGCTCCCTTCGAGTTACACATCCATGATGCCGATTACATCCATTCGTTGTTGGGTAAACCCGACCGTGTTAGCTCGATCGCTGTCAACCAACCCTTTTTCTACGCCAGCTTCATCAAAACGCAATACTTATATGACTCCCTTCCTGGGGTGGTCGTTGAAGCCGAGGCAGGCTGGTGGCAAGGGCCAGTGCCGTTTGCGGCTACTTTCCGCGCGGTTTTTGAGCGTGCGGTGCTGGCTTATGACAGCGAGAAATTGACCTTATTTGAAGCAGATGCACGTGAACCAAAGGTTGTTGATCTGGCCAGCGGAGTACAAATGAACAGCTCCATCAACTTCAAGAATACTTCAGGTATATACAACGAAATCACTTACTTCGTCGAGTGCATCAAAACCGGCAACGCACCCACTGTTATCACCCCGGAGCAATCATATATCTCCCTTAAAATGCTGCTTACCGAGCTTGAATCGGCGCAGACCGGTGCGGATTTAAAAGTATAACCACTGGCGTTTGTTGACCACCAGAAATTCAACAAATGTAAGTTACCTCTGCGATAGTGATAGAATACCTTGAGTTCCTAATCGCTTCAAATTTTTCCTACAGGAGAATCACCCCATGAAACCCATTCAGGCTGCTTTGATCGGCGCAGGTGGGCGCGGCATCGAAACATTCGGCGCTTTCGCCCAGCGCAACCCGTACGAAATTCAATTCATCGCGGTAGCGGAGCCGAACCCCGAACGACGCGCCCAGTTTGCCAAACAACACAACATCCCGACTGAAAGGCAATTCACCTCCTGGGAGGATTTGCTGGCACGCCCACAACTTTGTGAAGCTCTCATCATCGCGACCATGGACCGGCTGCACTACGCGCCCACAATGGCAGCACTCGATACGGGCTACGACATCCTGCTTGAAAAGCCAATGTCTAACGATCCGTCGGAATGCCTGCAAATGGTACAAAAAGCCCAGGCGCAAAATCGCCTGTTGATGATCTGCCATGTGCTCCGCTACACACCTTTTTTCTCAGCGATCAAACAGTTCGTGGATTCGGGAATTCTGGGGGAAATCGTGTCCGTACAGCACAACGAAAATGTCGGCTACTACCACCAGGCGCACAGCTTTACACGCGGCAACTGGCGCAACAGTCAACTATCCAGCCCGATGATCCTTGCTAAATGCTGCCACGACATGGATATCCTGGTCTGGCTGATCGGTAAGCGCTGCCAGAAGATCGCTTCCTTTGGCGATCTGCATTTGTTCAAACCTGAGAATGCACCCGTGGGTGCGCCTGCACGCTGCACCGATGGCTGCCCGGTCGAACGCCAATGCCCATACTCTGCCATACGTATCTACATCGAGGAACACCAGAGCTGGGGAGATTTTATCAAACCCGTAATGGATCCCACTGAAGAAAGCAAATGGGAAGCCCTGCGAGAGGGTCCATATGGGCGATGTGTTTACCGTTGTGATAACGATGTGGTCGATCACCAGGTAATCAGCATGGAATTCGAAGGGGGTGTAACGGTAGCATTCACCATGTGTGGATTTACCGCGGATATCAGCCGATCTTTGAAAATTATGGGCACCAAAGCCGAGTTGCGCGCCCACATGGAAACGAACGAGATTGAAGTCCGTGACTTTGTAACTCTCAACCGTCAGGTGATACACACTGCCACTGGCGTTGGTCATGGCGGGGGAGATGACGGCCTCCTGCACACCTTCTCGAGGCTGGTGCGTTCCACAGATCCTGTTGAGCGCCTGCACTCACTCACATCGGCCTCCGTATCCGTGCAAAGCCACCTGATGGCATTCGCCGCTGAGCGTGCCCGGCTGGAGAAGCGGGTGATCGACCTGGAGGAGTTTGCGCGCCAGATTTAGAAAGTGGCTCAGCTTCGGGATCTTATGAGCTTCGATATCCATAAACCTAACCTATTATTGCGCGTCGATCGGGTTAAACGCAACATCCAGCGCATGGCTGAGAAGGCCCAACGCCAGGATATTCGCTTCCGTCCACACTTTAAAACCCACCAATCGGCTGCCATTGGCGATTGGTTCCGCGAAGTCGGCGTTACTGCCATTACCGTATCTTCGGTGGAAATGGCGCAATATTTTTCTCGACACGGATGGGATGATATTACCATTGCCTTCCCTGCCAACCTGCGCCAGGCTGGGGAAATCAATGAGCTGGCTCGATCGATCCATTTGGGACTGTTGGTGGAATCGATAGATACGGTGAATTTCCTAAGCAATCAGTTGACAGCGCCGGTCGATGTGTGGGTTGAGATCGATGATGGCAGCAACCGGACGGGCATAAGGTGGGACCGCCCCGAGGCTGTTTTGGAGCTTGCGAAGACCCTTCATTCCGCAAGCTTATTCAGGTTCAGAGGCTTGCTCACGCATGCCGGACGAATTTACCACGCCGGTTCACCCGCCGAAATTAAGCGTATCTACCATGAGACTGTCAGCCAGATGAACATCGTCCGTCAATTCCTGGCTGGTCAAGGGTCCCTCATTGAAGTGTCAGTCGGTGATACACCCGGTTGTACATTATGCGATGATCTGGGGACTGTCGATGAAATCCGCCCGGGTAATTTCGTGTTTTATGACGCCATGCAGCTTGTAATGGGGGTTTGTACACTGCAAGATATTGCTGCCGTGGTGGCTTGCCCTGTGGTAGCTAAATATCCCGAGCGGGGAGAAGTGGCGATCTACGGTGGTGCGGTGCATCTATCAAAAGACAGCATAAAAGTTGACGAACAGAATATATTCGGCATGGTAGTGACCATGAAAGGTGACAACGGGGTTGCGAAGGATCATCCGTGGATCTCACTGGTAGAAGGTGGTTTCGTGGCGCGGCTTACCCAGGAGCACGGCGTAGTGACCCTACCCGGACCAGTCTTAAACCGCGTG
>Ga0315274_10016988_pt1 | contig 10276 bp, 13 predicted proteins | sample YL17G02_20_MG_FD_203700 | JGI IMG/M metagenome (GOLD analysis project Ga0315274, IMG submission 203700) | Sediment microbial communities from Yellowstone Lake, YNP, Wyoming, USA - YL17G02_20 | ecosystem: Environmental > Aquatic > Freshwater > Lake > Sediment | place: USA: Wyoming | collected... | reverse complement strand
GTTGAGGTCGGAAGGCAAGACCACATCAAGCTCGAACTTGACATTGTGATGGCTGCCAACCTGCCAACTCAAAGCGCCGCCAGCATCCGAATTACCGGTATGTGTGTTCTTGACGTAGATCAACTGCACCGAATCTGGATCAGGGATTGAGAGTGCATTCGCCGCCAGTACCGCCGCCGCGAGCATGGCAAATACCATTAGAACTACAAGTAGCGTTTTCATGTTGTCACCTCCTCTTACCAAAGTGTACGCCTTCGACCAGCCGAGCAATGGCATAACTGCTTGGCTTGGCCCTGCGCTCGATCACCTTCTTATAATAACCGTTTGCCTCAATCACGCCGCCTTTGCCGTTCGACATGACGACATGCGAGACGCGGCCTTTAGCCTTGTCGTAGACGAACAGAAGTGCGCCGGGTGTTGCCAGCGCCTCCTTAGGGAAACATTCCCGCGTATACCGTGAGCGTACCTGGAAGTAACTGCCGTGCGGCAGGTCAATTCCCTTCGCACGAAAGACCAGATAGGCCAACCCAGAGCAGTCAATTTGGCTTACTTTGCTCACCAGCCGTTCCTCACCGCCGACGTTCCACACTTGGTAGCAATAACCGCCCTGTGGCTTTGCATAGAGCTTGGCCTTCGCACCCATCTTGTAAGGCACCCCAAGGAACTTCCGTGCGAAGCTAAGGAGTTCCTGTGGCTCCACTCGTTCCACTGACATTGCTGATCTCCTTGATTGAAAGGAACCCGCGTCCGACGGCCCATGCCTTGAACTGCTGCCAGTTGTAGGGGAGCGGGTCTTTGCGGTCGAGACTGTCATTAACCCGCGCAAACGGCCTGACGATCTCCTGCATCAATGCCTTACCTTTCGGCACGAGCATGGCTGCGAAGCTCCCGCGCTGCTTCTTGACCTCCGCTTTGATGCGCTTATAGGCCAAGTCCATCAGCACCTTTTCCTCCTGCTCGTCGTGGTAACAGACGGCCTCGCTGATCTCGAACTCGCCGAACTTGATTGTCACTCGCGCCTCTTTCATTCCTTTTTCCTCCTAACCTGGTCAATCGCATCCGTGATGGATGCCGGTAAGTCGAGGCCGCAAACCCGCAGGTGGCCGTAGATCGAATGGACTTCGGTTGCCATCAGCACGGTAATCGTGAGTGTTCTCAGGAGCTCGTGTGTCTCGATCCCATGAACGCGCAGGAACTTCTCTACCAACACCGCTGTTGCAATCGCTATGAAGTAGGCCAGCTTTTTGAGCAAGCCGACGTAACTTCTCTCCCACCTGAACGGTTCACGCTTGATTGCTCGTGCGATTGTACCCGCCGCGTAATCCAAGAGTATTGCCGTGAACAGGAAGTATAGAATAGCATCCCAGCCACCAAGCGCCGCTAGGAGTATTGCGCCAAGCCATGTAGCTCCTGAAATCAGGAGTCCCTTTAGTCCGTTCATAGTCTCGCTCCTCATTATGGTATCCCAAATATCTGGCCGGGTGTGACAAGGATATTCGGCTCGTCACACATTGAATGTATCAGGATCGTCACATCTGCCGCACCCGTGTTCAAGTTCACTTCGCCCGCCTCATACAAATAGCAGTCGGTACAGGTTCGCGCACCCTGAGCGCCGCTTGCGTTCAGTGAGCCGTCCATGATGTAGGCCGTCGTGATGTTCCCGGCGTTCCACTTGAATTCTCCGCCCTCGTTCCGCAACGTCGTGACGGCTCCTGCCGCCTGTGTCCAAGTGCCCTCCGAATGGTTCAGCGCGGTTACGGCGTTGCTGTTTACTACCGTGCCGCCGTTTGCGTTGACAGTCGCAGGCAGCGTCGCCCCAACTTCGATTGTCAGGTTCACGTCGGTATATTTGCCGGTCAGGTAGCCGATGGTCAGCGCCGTCCCGATAACCGCCGTGGCCTTGATCGTAGAGAGGCACTTGAATAGCTCCACAGTGCCCAGCGTACCGTCAAGATAAAGCCTGGAGGCCGTGCCAGTCGTCTTGGTATCGAGGCTGATGACCTTCTTCAGTCCGTTTGCGCCGCCGCCTTTGAGGAATATGTCGCCTGCCGCCGTGCCCTGGATAATCACCTCACCGGCAGCCGTCATGTTTAGGATCAGGTATGCGCCGGAGGACGCCAGCGCCTTGTCGTAGGCCGGGTAGACCTTCAAGGCCGCTATCATGCCCTTCGCGGAGTTGTCCGCGCCCGCGCAGGCGTTCGTGACGGCCAGGTCATAGATGATACTGTCGCCGTTGACATTGCTACCACCGCCTTCGGAGTTGTCCCAGCCGGGATAGTCGTCAGCATCCGGCGCACCGCCGCCTGTGATAACCCAGTTCGTGTGCTTCGTGAACACGGTATCTACCGTGCCCCTCCAGAAGAATGTTGTCGCCGCTCTAAGCGCCATCGTCATTCACCTCGGTATCTGTCTTATGTTCGAGCACCCACCAGGCCGGGTTGCGGAACAGCCGCCCACAATCCAGGCACCGCTCACCTTCGCCGCCGGAAGGACAATTTGTACGCTCTCGACGTGATTCCGGGTGCAAACATGGCCTGATCTCTTTCAAGACTCTGCGTTGCTCTTTTGTCAATTGTTTTTCCATCAGAGCAAAGTTCAAGGGTAGCTTGCCCTGATAGATATATTTTAGCAACTCGGCGAACCTTGAAAGAGGATCAGGTATATCATATTGTATGATTTCTTGGCATTCGTCACACTTCGTGGCTATGAGAAAGATACGCATTTTGTGATTGGTACAACTCATTTTTTATACTCGACTAATCAAGATATTCAACGGTGCCTCTGGACAATATAAAGTTCTAGTAAAAACATTAGTGCCTTCACAATCGAAGTTCCAAGTCCTCGGCCCGTCCCCCTTCCAACATCCAGTGCGCATTAGAAACCATTCTCCATCAAAGAGTTGCCAGACTTGTAACCAAAAGCCCCATCTTGTCGCTGAGCGAGCACACGACAAGATCATCTTAAGCGCCCTGTCTTCCTCTGCTTCGATCCAATGTGTCCACCACCTCTGAAAATCAGAAGTTTCCTTTTCATAGGTTAAGTCAAATATACTGTAATCTCTTACACAAATTACGTCCGTGCAATCCGTTATGACTAGATTTGTGCGGAACACGCTTGTTTTACCACAACAATCCTCACATTGATCTGCGAGATGGCCGCTTGTTGGAACTTTCAAGAGATGTCCTGTTGCTGCACTCCGTTGCAAATGGCCCATTATGGACATGCCTCAGCAGTATCAATAGTAGTCTCAGCTTCGTCACCGAGTTTACCGATAACCTTATTCGTTCGCTTCTTCTTTGAGAGAACACCTGTGGTAGTGTTATAGGAAACTTCCGTGACCGTCACTGCATCAACCGGTTCAGCGACTACTACCAAACCACCTTCCCCTGAGACTCCCACAAGTCTACCTCCTGGATCAAACTTCGCAGTTCGAGTGCGGGCTTTGAGTTGCCCAGTTTCGGTATCAAGCTGGTGATCCGTGAAGAATTGGAATTCGACTCCCACCTTGCGCCCATCGGTATCAACATCATTTATCGCCCAATCATCTGCATCCAGAGTACCCTGCGTGAAGTCAAGCTCTTCACGTGGAGCAGAGGGATCGCCGTTTCCCAGTCCGGGATCCACTGCCAACAACTGCCGCCCGCCCGCCTGCTTCATCTCCAGGCCAGGTCCGACACCCAGGAGCAGGCTTTTGCAGAAGTCGAGAAGCTCGTTATACTGAGCGGCGGTCACGACTCCGCTTGTCATACGCTTCGGTATCTGCATCAGCCTAACCCCAAGTGGTGAAAATCTTCGAGCATATAGGCCCAGGGGATCCGTTTATCCCAGAGGCCGGTATCGGAACGTATGAACCAATTCCACGATACCTGCCGCCTTTGGAACTTATAGGTGAGATAGTGACGGATACCCGTTATAGCGTCGAACTGCGTCCGGGAGGAGCAACCCAGGAATAGTAATGTCTCCGGTTCGCACGGCACGATCCGGCCAGGCGGTGTCCAGGCGTATTTGTTGATCTTGTTCATGCAGGCGCGGATAGCTTCTTCGGGTATCACCGTAGTCGCCCGCTCTATGCAAAGCTCCTCCAGCCCGAAGAATACCGTATTCGGCGAATCGCAGGGCAGGCCGTCAGTCTCCCAGATGCCGCCGCCGAAGCCTAGAACCTCTGCGCTGAATTCGCTGGACGCTATGCTCTCGCCGTCCGATTCAAGGGCGGTGTTCGTATACTCCAGAATCACCTTCGCGTATTGATAATCGGCTGGGAAGCCGGTGCCGGTAAGCCCGTAGCCATAGAAGCTGCGCCGCGTGAGTTTGAGAGCCGCGTTGCCGGGGAACTCGGAGTTTTGTTCGGGCGCGTCGGTCTTCCGGGTCGCCCAGTCGGTGATGAGGATTCGCTTGCCGATCGCGGCACGCGGTTCCTCGACCTCCATCATGCCTTCGTAGCCGTCTGCCAGTTCCTTGATAATGCTCATAGTGGATTACTCGTCACATGGAGTAGAGGCCGTCTAGGAGGCCACACAGCGCGTCCTGTGGCCGTTCTAGAGTTAGTACGCCGGGTTCAGTTTTTCCAGCATTTGCCGGATCGCCGTGAGAGCGCTCATAGAGTCGTCCAAATACTTCCCTAGATTCGGCAAGACACCGCCTGCGGCCTCCAAGCCTGTCGGCGGACGTGCCTGCATCTCCGGCGGTCCCATATACGGCCTCTGAGTCTGCATCTCCGGCGGCTCCATGTAACGCCTCTGCATCCCTGCGATTGTGGCGGCCTCCCACACTTTTGTCGGGCTAATAAACCCTACCTTCGCCCGCTCCTCCTCGCGCCGCCTGCGGCTCAGTTCCTCCGCCGTTCGCATCTCCTGGTCGGCGATAGCCTGCTTCTTATCGGCAGTTACAACAGCCAGGGCTTGAAGGAGGTCGGCCTGCTGCTGCTGATTCTTCACGTTCTCTTGGATCCAGGCAGCTTCTTTGTCGGCTTCCCGATCTATCTCTAAGAGTTCGGCGGCAGTCCTACCCTGAGTAATCCGAGTCAGTTCAAGCGAGTATTTTTCAAAGAGCGCCTGGGTCTTCTCCAGCACCCCGGCCTGCTTCGTCAAGCTGGCCTCTCGCTGCTGGGTGTCTATCTGCCCACATTTTTGGTAGAACTGCGCCCAGGCCAGGAGTTCGCGCTGCCGGGTATCCTCGCCGGCAGCCTGGAGCTTGCGGAGGTTGTCAATTTGCTCATAGAGGGCGTTCCGGGCTTCGAGCTTCTGAGCATCGGCGGCCTTGCCGGCTTCCTCCAATTGAACAACTCCCAGGTCCCGCCATGCCTGCTTCTCGGATTGCATAATCCCGGCCCGCCTGTCGGCTTCGCGCTTATCCACTCCACGGCAGGCTTCGATATATTCCAGATAAGATGCGTACATCTGCATCCTTACATCCTTACCGGCCAGGAACTCGCGCATAAGCTCCCGCGCCTTTGCCTCGAATGTCGAACGTGCTAGTACCTTCTCGGCGTCGGCTTCCTGGCCTGCCATTCTGAGCTTAGACGCCCAGGCTTGACCGTATGCTGCAACCTCAGCCTCATAGAGCGCAACCCTGGCACTGTAAACCTCTCGTGCCTTATCCACCTCATCTTTGGCGATCTCGGCAAGCAGCTTCTTCTTCCTGTCAGCGAAATCCTCATTGATAGCGGCAAGGTAATCCAGGCTTCTACCCTCAGCATCCTTTAAGGCTTGCTTGTGCTCCATATCGAGTTGCTGGAGTTTGCCTGCGTTCCGATGCAGAATATCCCAACGCAACTTTGCCGCCGCTTCTACATCTTCGGCTGCTGCCTCGGCTGCCGCCGCCTGTGGAGCTATCGGCGCGTGTACTATCAGGTGTCGCCGCTTCGTGGATTCGGCATATTGAGTTTCGAGCTTTGCAGTTTCGGCGCGGAGTTTGCTCAGTTCCGCACCCGCAGTACCCGCACTCCAGCCGAGTTGATTCCTCCTCATCTTCTGCTTGCCGCTAAGGGTTTCTTCGAGGAGCTTCATCTGCTCTTGGTTCTTCTGTATCTGCTGTAGGAGTTTTTGACCTCGCCCTGCCTCTGCCTTCAAAAGTTCCCTGCGTTCCTCCTCGTTTGCACAAGCCTTCACTTGCGCGGCCAGGCCCTCATAGGATTTAGCAAGCTCGACATTCGTACCCTTAAGCTCCTCTGCCAGCTTCTTGTTGCCTTTGAGTTTGAGGATTAGAGCAGTGATGCCAACCACCAGCAGGCCGACCACGGTGATGACTATTCCGATAGGATTTGCGGCCAGGAACGCAAGCGCAACACCGAGAGCCTTGACCGCAGCAACTAGCGCAATAATTCCAACATGGGCCTGTGCAATAAGCCACAGGAGCGGCCCCAAGGCGGCTACGAACGCGGCTACTACGATTATATTCTTCTTCGTGCTCGGAGGGAGTTTATCGAGCCAATCTATAACCTTCTTCAGCTTCTCGACTACCGCCTCCAGCCCAGGCACCATGACTGCTCCGAACTTCTCCATGAGTTCGCCGGCCTGGTTTTTGAGTATCTGCAACCGGCCTGTCAGCGTCTTGCCTTCGGCTTCTGCTAGACCGAAGCTGCCTGCTCCAATCTCCAGGAGCTTGTTGAACTTCTCCTGTGGAGATAGGCTCTCATCCAGTACAATCCCATAGCGAGCAAGCATTTGAGTTTGACCTTGTGAAGCACGGCCTATCAACTTCATTGCGCTTTGCAGGTCAATTCGGTATTTGGCCGCCAGGCCCATCGCTGCGCGAGTGGCTTCCTCCAACTTCCCACTGGCAATACCCAGATTATGACCATAGGCCATTGTAGAGAGAGTCAACTCATCTCCGTAAATGGTGGTTTTTTGCAACTGAGAGGCAAGCTCCTGGAACCGCTTGAAATCAGTCTGCGTGAAGCTGCCGGTCTTCTGGAGTGCCGCTTGGAGGAGTCTATCGGCCTTCTCCTGCTCCATGTATGCTTTGACCGCCAGCCCTGCCGCCGCGACAATCGGTAAGCTAATCAGCATCGTCATGCGCTTGCCAGCCGCGCCGATCCGGTCGTACATCTGCTTGACCCGCGCCTCGATCTTAGCGGTAGCCGCCGCAGCATCGGTATGCGCCTTCCCGAACGCCGCGCTCAGTCCGGTATCCCGGCCCTTTATCTCAACCCATGCCTCAGCCAGTTCCATTACCGATCCTCATTCGTCTAAAATCAGGCCGGCCTCAGCCGCTATCCTTCTCAGCCGCTCGACTTTAGCCTTGATCTCTGTCGACGCCGACCGCTTCTGATATTCTCGATCCAATACCTGCGGCTCGGCGCAGAGCATATAGATTTGATAGAGCGTCATGTCGCCCACCTGCGCGGGCGTGTAGCCGTATGCCTCGCAGAGCTGGTGGATTATGGCCGCCCAGCTTTTCCCTTCGAGGCCGGGGGGCGTCTCTTGCCCTCCCCACCAATCGGCCCGCCAGATGCCAAAGCATCCGCGAGGACTCGCACTTCAACCAGGTTACTCATATCAATCCGCTCGGCGATCTCATCATAGGTAATCTCTGGATCGGCCTTACTCGCGGAGAGATAGAGTAACTGCACGATCCCGCCGATGGACTCCGTATAATCCTTCATCATGCCGCCGCTCGTGCCCATCGTAATGTAACTCATAACAGCGCTTACGATGCTCGGACTCTCGCTAGGCGCGGCCTCACGGACAATCTCGATAGCCGTCTTGCCCGCTTCTTTTCGCACCCACTGCTCGAACGCAGCAAGCTCCTTCGCGGTCAACCGTGCGAACCGGAACTCCCTATCGCCGATCGTATAAGCGATCTCTGAGGCTAATACTTCCGGCAAATCAGACATATTTGGCCTCCCTTCTATTGTTTATGCTCACCATCAATGGCTTGCCGGTACGGTCAGATCACCGTCAACGCGAATCGTGAACTCATAGGTAAATGCTTCGCCGCCTGCGTAATCCATCGCCAGCTTCGGCCCGCTTTTGACGAATCCGGTGCCCGACCATTCAAGGTTGGGATAGTTCGCTTTGTCTACGTAGAGCGAGAAGTCTACCAACGCGCCAGCATCTAATACAGGCGGTGCGCCAACTACCTTGCCTTCCGTAGTCTCCCATCGCGCTTTAACGTCAATAGTGGACTCCTTCATGCCAGGCAAATAGCCTTTGTTACCCGCGCTGTCCGTAGAGGTTTTGTCAAGCTCGTCGCATTCCTGATTGAGTGACCAGCTTGCGACTCGGAGCAATTTGGCCTTCGCGCCGCCAGCCGTACAAATCCAAACCTCGCCTTCGATTCCATTTATTTCGCCCATAACTTTTCACCTCTCTTGCCTATCAGTAATAAGGCCCTCGATCCGTAAGACCGAAGGCCCTTTGAAGCCGCTGTGATTCGATTGTAACTACTTGGCTTTAGCCACCATAATCCGCCAATCCCCGCTATACATCCAGCCGCCGTCCGGGTCCGCCAACGGCCCACGGTCTGCTTCCCGGCGCATGTAAACCAAATCCATGCCGTCTACGGTGAACCGCGCCTTATCGAACGCGGCCTTAAGCAGTCCGAATAGTTGTATAACCTCATTCGGCTCCTCATCTGCCGAGAACACACTGAGTTGGATTAGCGGACGTTCCTCCCAGCTATCCGAAGTCTCGCCCGGCGCGTTCGAGACTGCCAGCCATGTCACGTATGGCCGCGCCTTCTTCTCCGGCGCAGGGTGCGCCCAGAACCCGTTAGTCGAACCTGCAATCGCGCAGGCATTGTAGCGGGTGACCAGCGCCTCGAATAGCTTCTCCATTATGGCCTACTCCAGAGCGCACGAATCCGCTCCTTGCATTGATCGAACGCAGGCCGCAGGAACGGGCGGGCGGCCATGTTCCGTTTGCCTAACTCCAGTCCAAGCCCATACTCTATGTTGGTTCCAACCCGCCGCGCCAGCTGCCCGATGTTCTCCCAAACGATACTCCGCAGCAAGTGCCCATATTGCACAGCAGGCGGCTCTCCGGGAGCGGATCGCCGGGTTATAAAACCCCTAATGCGCTTCTTCCCGGCTGGTGCTTCTCTCCCAGATTTCGGCTCCCGGAAGGAATCCTTGACGCGCTTGACAAGCATCTCAGCGCTCGCGTCCATCTTCGCTTCGGCGCGTGCGTGAATCTGAGCCATAACCTTTTCGCCGTGCCATACTACCGCCATTAACCCTCATGCCTCCGCTCCGCTAGTTCGATCTCCAGATGATGTCCCTGGAGGTTATCTACAAACATAATCTCGTACCGCGTGCTGCCGATCTCGATCTCGTCAGATTCGGCAATCTCAACATCGGCAGGCGGCAGGCAGAACATCCGGTGCGTGACGTACACGCCGGTCGAACCGCGCATACTCCGCTCGGTCCCAGACAGCGCCTCTATTCGACAGGGCAGGCTATTGATGATTGTTGTTGGAGTCTCCTTCGCGCCGCCCATCGTGCCCTGGGAGGTCGTGAACCGGATCACCTTCGCCGTCGTATTCAACAGCCCCGCAAAACTCATACGTTCAGCCTCCTGTACGGCAGGAGTTCGCTGAGATAGTTCTTGATAGCATTCTGCCCGCCAGCCGCCAGGGTATACGAATAGTTCCCGATCCGCTCAGATTGGATCCCGCTGTCCCGGTCGAGAGTGAGCAGGAAGTCCGCAGCCAGTCTTGTCGCTATGCTGCTCAGGTCGGCAGGGATACTCTCATAACCCGCCCGCCAGTTGACGAATACGGCATTGACGCCAAGCGGCCAGTTCCCGGCATAGTAGAGTGAGCCATGTCGAACATCCGGGATAACCACTTCGCACTCACCCGCAGGCTGGAGCAGATAGGCTGTCGTATCCGAATCCTGGATAGCCTGCACGATTGGCCGTATGTCTTGCGGCTCGCCCTCATTTTCGAGAGCAGCCGTCCAGCCCGTGCCAAGCGCGTTTATCGCGTCCACTAATCTTTGCATCGTGGTGAATTCTGAGAGGTTGCGTATCTCAGTCCCGGCTAGTACACCGCCAACGATCGTTAGAATCAACTGGCTGTCTGCGACTATCACGGATGCAGCCACCATGCCCGTAGCCGCATTGGTTAAGGAGATAGCATAGCCAGTCTCTACATGCACCCGGCGCACGTTTATAATCGGATACTCAGGCAGCCACAGATACGGCTTGCCTTCACTGGTCAACCACTTGCGGTAATCAGCCGCTTCGAGATTCAGGCCACAGTGCCGCTTGATCGCGTCTATCGCCCAGCTTACGGCAAGTGCGATCTGCGTAACACTGAAAGCCGAAATCCTGTC
>Ga0315274_10016987_pt1 | contig 10276 bp, 8 predicted proteins | sample YL17G02_20_MG_FD_203700 | JGI IMG/M metagenome (GOLD analysis project Ga0315274, IMG submission 203700) | Sediment microbial communities from Yellowstone Lake, YNP, Wyoming, USA - YL17G02_20 | ecosystem: Environmental > Aquatic > Freshwater > Lake > Sediment | place: USA: Wyoming | collected... | reverse complement strand
GTCTGACCTTCTCAAACGTGGAGAGAAAGAGATTGAAAGCGAGCGAGGCCAGCAGAAAGGGAATTCCCAGCCCCAAAGAATAAGAAGCCAACAGGACGATACCGGTGGTCATTTGCTGAGAGGTACTAGCATAAATGAGTATCGTGGAAAGGATGGGGCCAATACAGGGTGTCCATCCTGCGGCGAAGACGATCCCGACGAGGAAAGATCCCAGGTATCCTAAAGGCTTCCTCTTCATCTCGAAGCGTTTCTCAATCTGGAGAAAAGGGAAGATCTGAAGAATAAAGTGGATTCCTAGAAGGATGATGAGAATTCCGCCAATCTTCATAATCCAGGTCTGATACTTACTCAAGACCTGTCCCAAATAAGAGGCTGAGGCTCCCATCAGGATGAAGACCGCTGAAAATCCCAGGATAAAAAGACAAGAGTGGATGAGGGTCGTCCACTTCACTTTCTTTCTTGTTTCTTGGTCGGTAAGGTCTTTAAACGAAACTCCAGTGATATAGGTAATATAGGAAGGAACGAGAGGCAGAACACAAGGAGAAACAAAGGAGAGGAACCCTGCTGCAAAGGCGATCAGAACCGAGATTTCCTGCGGTTGTTTCATTTTCCTCCTCCTCTTCCCTTGCGACTTTTAGATCTCATGATAACCCAAGGGCTCAAGAAAATAAAACCATTCTTTGACGATTCCATTCGATTCGGGCGAGCCCATTCCCCTTGCGTTGACAATGAAACCCCTCAGTGTTAGTACTCTCTTAATCCTTGGTGAGGAGGTGGGTTATGGCCGTCATGGAAATCAGTATTGTCCCTATCGGTGAGGGTCCCAGTATCAGCTCCTATGTGGCGAATTGTGTCCGCGTGCTGAAGAAGGAAAAGATGCCTTTTGAGCTTACGGCGATGGGGACGAACGTTGAGGGAAGTCTTAAGAATCTTATTGCCATCGCACTCAAGATGCACCAAGTCCCTTTCACCAAAGGAGCCCAGCGCGTGGTGACTACCATCAAAATCGATGACCGAAGGGATAAGAAGGTCACCCTCTCAGGCAAAAAAAGGGCGGTGCAGGCTAAATTAGTGAAGCTCCACGCCCTAAAGGGCGGGGCTTCCCGGTAAGGTCGTTACTTTTATATTGTGCCCCTTGACCCCACCGTCAAGGGCGGGGTCAAGGGGCACCTGCCGGCCAGGAGCTAGGAGTAAGGAGTGGGAAGTTATAAACTAGGTCGAATGTCCGACTCGGCATAAATGCTGGCGAGTCAAAAGATTGACTTTTTTGCACCTCTCGTTATACTGGATTCAGTTCTACGATAGGGAGGGTTTTATGAAGATTAAATGGTATGGTCATTCGGCTTTTATGATTGCATCCAATCAGGGAATCACGATTATCGCAGATCCCTATGAACCCGGAGCTCTTGGGGGGTTGTCTTATGGAAAGATCTCAGATTCAGCAGATATCGTGCTCACGAGTCACGATCATGCCGACCACAATGATGCCAAAGGAATTCCGGGGTCGCCTGAGGTCGTTAAGGGAGCGGGTTCCAAAACCCACAAAGGAATCTCCATCAAGGGGATTCCTACCTTTCATGACCCATCCAAAGGAAGCGAACGAGGCGCCAATGTGATTTTCAACCTGTCGGTGGACGGGATGCAAATCTGCCATTTAGGAGATCTCGGCCATGTCTTGAGCGACAAAGAGGTCTCGCAAATCGGATCGGTAGACATCCTCCTCATCCCTGTGGGCGGCTACTACACGATCGATCACAAAGAAGCAACTCGCGTGGCAGAGCAGATCAAGCCCAAGGTTCTCATCCCCATGCATTTCAAGACGTCAAAGTGTACGTTCCCGATCGCCCCTGTAGATGACTTTTTGAAAGGGAAGAAAAATGTGAAGCAGCCAAAGACGAGCGAGGTGGAATTCAACAAAGCGGCTCTTCCCAAACAGATGGAAATTGTGGTTTTGGAGCACGCACTATAAGGGACTGAAGCTCCACGCCCCCTAAAGGGCGTGGCTTCCCGGTAAGGTAGTTTCCTTTTGTATTGTGCCCCTTCCTGCCTGCCGGTAGGCAGGGACCACGCCCGTCCCGTTAAGGTGGGACGGGGCACTTGCCGGTCACGTCGTTAAGGAAAAGAACTACATCTGGCGGGTGTCGATTCTATGGAGGGGTACCGGCTTCATCTTTTGCTTTCACGGGAGCAAATTGCTTCCCTGATCGAAAATTTGGCAGATCAAATTTCAAGAGACTATGCCGAACGGGAACTTGTGCTGGTTTGCATTCTCAAGGGGGCTTTCATGCTCCTTGCTGATCTCATCCGCCAGCTTCGTGTTCCGGCCCAGGTCGATTTCGTAAGACTCGCGAGCTATGGCTCGGGAACGAAGACGTCGGGCAGAGTCGAGATCACAAAAGACATCGAAATCTCCGTTGAGGGGAAGGATGTTTTGATTGTCGAGGACATCATTGATAGCGGTCACACCGTTCGGTTCTTGAAAGACCGCCTCGCCCTGTCTAAACCGCGCTCAGTGAAGGTCGTTGCACTGCTAGACAAGAAGGCACGTAGAGAGGTCTCTCTGGAGGCCGACTACGTAGGGAAGGAAATCGAGAACCTGTTTGTCGTCGGCTACGGCATTGACTTTAATGAATCTTATCGGAATCTCCCCGAGATTTACTACGTTACCCCCGAAAACCCCAAGAAAGACTAGGGGACTGGGAGTGACCCTTTTTCTCCTTCTCCTATTCCTCGCTCCCACTCTGGCTTCGCCCCAATCGCAGCCCAACCCTCTCGGCCCTGTGGATGATACGCTCCTCTTCAGAGAGGGGGAGATTTTCCTCTCCAAGGGTGAGACAGAGAAAGCTCTTTGGCGATTCAAACAACTGACCACGGATTTTCCTAAGAGTTCGCTTACCAACGAAGCCAGATTCCGAATGGCGATCTGCTATACCCAGCTCAAAAAACCTAAAGAGGCCAACCGGATCCTGAGCGATCTGCTGTCCACCTTCCTTTCGCCGAGCAGAATGATCCATGTCTTCACGATGCTCGGAGACAATCAGTTAGAGATGAAGGAGCCTCTTGCGGCTTTACAGTGGTATGGAAAAGGAATTCTCGTTCCCAGTCAACCCAATGAGGAGCTGAAAAGGAAAGTCAGATCCATCATCGACACTTTGGACTCCGAAGAGAACCTGAAGCAGATCGACTCTCTCTATCGAGGGGCCTATGCCGGAGGCTATGCTAAGCTCAAGCTGGCGGAACGGGTAAAGCATCGGGGAGATGAGACCCAGGCAAGTAGAATTCTTAGCGAGTTTGAAAAAGAGTATCGCATCGCAGATTACCCTTCCCTTTCCAAGGAAACTCAAGTTAAACAACCTTCTGAGCCACCTCGAGCCCTCCGTCAGTCCAAGTATACCTTGGGTGTCATTCTCCCTCTGAGCGGTCCATACCAACCTTTTGGAGAGAAAGCCCTCCAGGGAATCCGTTTGGGAATCAGAGAGTCACAGGATCCGAGCAAGCCCTCTCTGATTTCCCTGGTTGTTCGTGATTCCAAAGGAGACCCTTGGGAAGCGGAAAGAGCAGCTGAGGAACTGGCAGGTCAGGAAAATGTCATTGCCATTCTCGGCCCTCTTCTCAGTATCACGGCTGAGAGGGCTGCCAAGAAATCACAACAATTGAAAGTTCCCCTGATTACCTTTGCGCAGAAAGAGCTTGTAACCGAAAAAGAAGGCTTTGTCTTTCAGAATTCGCTACCCCCCTCTGCCCAGGCTGATGCCCTTGCTGCATTCGCTGTGAGGGACCTTGAGCTACGGACTTTTGCTATCTTCTATCCAAACTCTCCCTATGGGCTCCTTTTTAAGCAACTCTTCAGCCAAGAAGTCACGGGAAGAGGCGGCAAAGTCACTGGGACGGTGATTTATCAAGAGGGACAGACAGATCTTGGCCCAGAGATTAGGTCCTTTTTCAAGATAAAAAGCAGCCCTCGGGGAGTCGCGTCTCAGAAAAAGGAGGAAAATTACCTTCCAGGATATTCTGTCGATGCCCTTTTCATCCCTGACAATTACAACCGCGTTGGCCTCATCCTCTCCCAGATGGCCTATTACAATGTCAAAGGGACTACGTTTCTAGGAACCAACGCCTGGAACCACCCCAGCCTTCCTTCCGTCGGCGGGCAATCGGCCGAAGGATCCCTATTTGTGGATGCCTTCTTCAAAGGGAATCCTTCCTCAGCGACAGAATATTTCTTCAATGAATTTCGAAAGACTTATTCCCGCGACCCAGAAACGCTCGAAGCCCTCAGTTTTGAGGCAGCAGAATATGTACGGAAAATCCTTGTGGCTAAGATGGTTTCCAGTCCGATTCAACTTAAAGAGGAAATGCGTCGGGTCCAGGATTTCCAAGGCCCTGCAGGTCTGACAGGCTTTACCGAAGATGGAAAAGCTCTTCGAACGCCTTCCATCATGAGGGTGCACAAGGGTCAAATCGAATACTTCGGGCCGTAAGAATCGGTCATTGAGTCATTAAGTCGTTGAGTCATTGGGTCATTGGCCAAAGTTCCGCTACAGAAGAATCTCTATACGCTTTGTCTAAACGGTTACTTATACCTTTCGAGATACCTCTTCAATCGCGCCATTCCCTCTTCGATGTTCTCAAGAGAATTAGCATAGGAAAATCGAAGGTATCCTTCCGCATTCGTACCAAAATCGATTCCCGGAGCGACACCCACCTTTGCTTCTTTCAGGATGTCAAAGGCCAATCGGTAGGAATCTTGAGAAAACCTCTTCGCATTCGCCAATACGTAGAAGGCTCCTGTCGGTTCAACCGTAATTCCAAACCCCAACTCTCGCAGCTTCGGGATGATCGTCCTTCGCCTCCGATCATAAACCTCCTTCATCCTCTGGACATCCTCCTCAGCTTCTTTCAAACCTGCCAGCGCACCCCATTGAGCGAAAGAACAAGCGGAGATAAAAAGATTCTGCTGAATCTTTTGCATGGGTCTAACAAATTCTCTTGGCGCAACGACATATCCCAGTCGCCACCCGGTCATGGCATAGAGCTTGGAGAATCCATTAATCACGAAAGCTCGGTCCGTGAATTCGAGGATGGAGTGTGCTTCCCCTTGATAGACTAACCCGTGGTAGATCTCATCAGAGATGATGGGGGTGCCGAGGTTGACGATCTTCTTCATTCGCTCGCTCTCCATCACGTTCCCCGTGGGGTTGGAGGGCGAATTGATCACAATCCCCTTAACGCGAGAGTTCAGTTTCTCCTCGATCATTTCAGGAAGGTACTGAAACCCTTCCTTTTCCATCACGTCAACGTACACCGGAGACCCGTCAGCAAACTGAATAATATTGGGGTAACATGGATAATAGGGATTAGAGAGAATAATTTCATCCCCAGGTTCCAGAAGAGCGGAGAACAGGAGCAACAACCCTGTGGACGTCCCAGAAGCGACAAGGATCTGTTCCGGAGAAACCGTCACTCGGTACTTCTTCCAGTAGTCCTCGGCAATCGCTTCTCTCAACTCGAACAGACCCAGACTGTGAGTGTAGTGAGTTTTGCCTTCTTGGATTGCCCTAAGACAGGCCTCCTTGATACACTCCGGCGTATCGAAATCGGGCTCCCCCACCTCCAGGTGAATCACCCTTTCCCCCCTCCTCTCAAACTCTTGGGCTTTCTCAAGCACATCCATGACAATAAAAGGGGAGATGTCCTGTGCCTTCTTTGAAATCATCATGTCGGGTTTAGTCATTTGTTCTCGCTCCCAATTCTCAGGTCTGTAACCGAATCCGTACTCTATCGCTCCGCCTGCTCTTCAACGCTTTTTGGGCATCCCCTTCCCGGACGGATATTTCCAAAAAATCTCCACTCCCAATCAAAGCTAACAACTCTCCTTCTTTTGCTTCCCAATACCCTTTTCTCAATCCTCGGATCTCTCTCCTGCCTATCGAAATGACGACTGCACGCTTTTTCGCAAAACGCTTCAAGTCTTGTTGGCTGATATTGGTAACAATATTCCCAAAAACATCGATGTGAGATATCTCTCCGACGAGATCTCCTTTGATACTCCCCGGTTTTCCAAAATCGAACTTCACCCAAGACCTGACAACACGTCCCAGTAATTCAGGCTTGATGCCTGTTGAAAGGTGGCCAGCGGCTGACGCAAAGATATCTCGCCCATGGAATGTGCTGTTCACCGACGGACGGAAGAAACTTCGATTCGAGAGAACGATGGCTTTTTTCACCCCGTCTTTTTCAGCCGCGAGACTCAGAAGACCGTTATCAGGACCCAGAAAGAAATAATCCTTTGTAATTAACAAGATCGGTTTCCTCGAGCTTCCAACTCCTGGATCGACGACGGCAAGATGGATTGTTCCTTTTGGAAAGCAAGAATAAACATTAGCAAGGATCAGTGCTCCTTCTCGGATATCATGAGGTCTCACCTCATGAGAAATGTCGACGAGGGTGCACACAGAGTTGATCCCAAGAATAACCCCTTTCATCGAAGCCACATAATGGTCTTGGGTTCCAAAGTCAGTGAGGAGAGTGACGATGCGGCGTTTCATCAAACCATGGCCCTAAGGGTTCCAGGATCCCAGGGTTCTAGTCTTATCGGAGATTTCCATCACCGATTACCATTTGTTATCCAAGTACTAAACTGTCCCCCTCGAACCCTGGACCCTTTTTTCCCTATTTCCCTTAAGTTCTTTTCGAAAGGTTTTCGGATGATGCCCTTTTCCGTGATGATGCCTTTGATGAGAGTGTGCGGGGTCACGTCAAACGCAGGGTTAAAGGCACTGACCTCCTTAGCCGTGATCCGTTTTCCTCGAAAATGGGTGACCTCTTCCGGGGATCTCTCCTCAATGGGAATATCTCCGCCAGAAGCAATCGTTAGATCGAGTGTTGAAGTCGGAGCTGCCACATAGAATGGAACATGATGGAACTTCGCAAGGATGGCTAGAGGATAGGTCCCAATCTTGTTAGCCACATCGCCATTTCGAGCTATCCGATCAGCCCCAACCACGATGAGGGAGATTCGTCCTCGCTTCATTAACCAGCCTGCCATGTTGTCTGTAATCACGGTTACGGGAATTTTCTCTTGAACAAGCTCCCACGCGGTAAGCCTAGCTCCTTGAAGCATGGGTCTCGTCTCATCTGCAAACACTTTGAATTTCTTTCCCTCGCACCAGGCTGCATAGATCACTCCAAGGGCAGTACCATAACCTGCAGTGGCCAGAGCCCCTGCGTTGCAGTGGGTAAGGACTCCAAATCCGTCCTTGATGAGAATTTTTCCGTACCCCCCGATCTTCCGGTTTATTTCTATATCTTCTTTGTAGATCTGAAGAGCTTCTGCCTCAAGTTTTGCGCTCATCTCACCCGAACTCGAAAAAGACGTTTCGTCAAGCACTTGTTTCATGCGATGGATAGCCCAAAACAGGTTAACTGCCGTAGGCCGGGTCCGCCCCAAGAGATCACATACTCTGTCCATAGCCATACGAAACGCCCTGGGTTGGCAGGGTCGAATCTTCTTGGCAGCAAGAGCGATTCCCATAGCAGCAGCCACTCCAATGGCAGGCGCTCCCCGAATCGCCATGGTGCGTATGGCTCTAGCAACCGAGGAAGCATCCCTGCATTTCAAATACCGGACCTCCCCAGGAAGTCTCCTCTGATCAAGGAGACGGATGTAATTCCCTTTCCATTCAATCGTCTTGAATTTCATAATAGCCTGCTCACTGCAGAGGGACAAACTATTATCTACCACCAGGCACGGAGGTCACAGAGAACTACTCACAGAGAAGCATTATTTTTATCCAATCGGGGGGTACCGATTGGATAAAAAGCTCTTGCTCTGGCCGGGCATATAACACCCGTCTGTAAGAACCATTTCTTTTACCTCTGAGAGGCAAGGAGATTTTGGTTTGTCCTGAGAACTCCTCGGGACAAACCAAAAAATAATCTCAGAATCTTCCCTCTGTGGCCTCTGTGACTCTGTGGTGAAATTAACTTTCTCCTTTCAGTTTCTTTCTGAGCAAATCATTCAGGAGTTTGGGGTTTGCCTTTCCTTTTGTTGCCTTCATCACCTCACCGACGAAGTATCCAAAAAGCTTTTCTTTCCCGCTCCGGTAATCTTCAACAAGTTTAGGATTGGCTGCTATGATTCGGTCGATGACTCCTTCGATTTCGCCTCCATCGAGAATCTGTACCCATCCTTTCTCCTTCACAATCTTTTCGGGCCGATCACCCGTTTTATACATTTCACCAAACACATCCTTCGCGATCTTTCCGCTGATCGTCCCCTTCTTGATCATATCGAGCATTTCTGACAGATGCTTGGGTGTGACAGGACATTGATCGATCTCTCTTTCATCCCGTTTCAATTCCTTGAGAAGATCTCCCATCATCCAGTTACTCACCGTTTTCGGTTCTGGAAAGAGGTGAACACATTCTTCATAATAGTTCGCCATGGCCTTCGTCGATGTAAGGATTTCAGCATCGTACTCGGGAATCTGATAATCCTTTACGAACCGCTCCTTCTTCTGATCCGGAAGCTCGGGAAGCCCCTTTCGAACCTCCTCAATCCAGGTCTCATCGACTCTCAGGGGAACAAGGTCGGGATCTGGAAAATATCGATAATCGTGGGCTTCCTCTTTCCCTCTCATGGAGATCGTGACTCCTTCGTTCGCATCCCAGAGACGTGTCTCCTGAACCACGTCATCCCCATCCTCTATGACCAAAATTTGCCGCTTGATCTCATACTCCAGGGCTTTCTCCACATGACGAAAAGAATTCATGTTCTTCACCTCAGCTCTCGTTCCCAACTCCTTTTGACCTTTGGGTCGGACCGAGACGTTGGCATCACACCGAAAGCTCCCTTCCTCCATATTCCCAGTACAGATCTCAAGATATTGAAGAATAGCACGCAGCTTCCTAAGATAATCACCCGCTTCTTCTGGAGACCGGATATCGGGCCCGCTTACAATCTCAACCAATGGAACGCCGGTTCGGTTGAAATCGACATAGCTATACGAGGCTGTCTCGGGCGTCTCTCCATGCTTCAGCTTACCCGCATCTTCCTCCATGTGGATACGGATCAACTTGATCCTCTTCTTCTGGCCTTGAACACTGATATCGATAAAGCCGTCCACGGCCAGAGGATGCTCGTACATCGAGATCTGATAACCCTTTGGAAGATCTGGATAGAAATAGTTCTTTCGTGCAAACAGGCTGTAAGGCGTGATTCGGCAGTTCGTAGCCAGTCCCAATTTGATGGCGAACTCAACAGCCCTCCGGTTTAAAACAGGAAGAGACCCCGGCTGACCCGTGCAAACAGGACAGGTTAACGTATTGGGCTCTTCTCCAAAAACGGTCGAACATCCACAAAAGATTTTCGATTTCGTGAGGAGCTGAGCGTGCACTTCCAAACCAATGACGGGTTCGAATTCCATTGAATCTATTCCTCTCTCGTGGTTTATAACGACTACAAATATAATAATCCTGCCACCTTGTCAAATGTCGTTGATGATGCCGGGGCATTGAGTCATTTGGCTATTCGTTATTGGGTTATTAGGTTACTGGGTTATTCGGATACTAGGTTACTGGGTTATTAGGTTAATAGGTTGGTGCATTCATGCGTTTCCTCGTTTAAATTAGGAACTATCGTCGCGATAGTACACAGACGCAGTAACACTCGAACCCTTGCCCCCTAGACCCCTCGGACCCTGAAGTATTTGACAAACCCAAGGGATTCCATTACCTTAAGCGCAAATGTTAAGGAACATTCCGATCCCGCCGTTTTTCTCTCTGATCAAGAAGGGAAATACTTTTTTCCTTCTCAATGAGGAGTACAAGGACTTATTGCTTCAACAGGGGATAGAAGATATAGACACTCTTATCGCAAGATACGCTGGGGCTAAACAGCATTCCGGAGGCAGGAGTCTACACCCTTCCATCCCTCTTGGAGATGGTCAGCGGATGGTCCTTCGGCGTTATCTTCATGGAGGGTTGCTGAGAGCTGTGACGAGGGGCCTTTATGCTTCCGGCTCTCGTTCATTCCGAGAATTGGCCTTAACGGAAGAAATTCGGTCAGCTGGGATACCGACCATCCGGCCCATCGGAGCAGTCCACCAATCCTCCATTTTTCCATTTTATCGTGCCTATCTCCTCACTCTCGAAGTCCCCGGTGCCAGAAACTCGATTCAGTTCTTTCAGGATATTGGATCCTACCCGGTTGGAGAAGTTCTGGCCCTGAAGCGAAAAATCATTCGCGCGGCAGGCCGTCTCGTTCGACAATTTC
>Ga0315274_10016985_pt1 | contig 10277 bp, 9 predicted proteins | sample YL17G02_20_MG_FD_203700 | JGI IMG/M metagenome (GOLD analysis project Ga0315274, IMG submission 203700) | Sediment microbial communities from Yellowstone Lake, YNP, Wyoming, USA - YL17G02_20 | ecosystem: Environmental > Aquatic > Freshwater > Lake > Sediment | place: USA: Wyoming | collected... | reverse complement strand
CGAGTTCTATTCTATTCAGATGGTTTTCCTGTGACCGAGAATTTTGTTCACTGACTTGTAGAGCAGGTAGCCGACAAGGCCTACCGTAACATATGTGCTAGAAGTAACACAAACTATCATGGCTAGTCACGAGGGGAGAGCTAGAATCTCTGGGGATGGAAAGAAAGCCCACAAATAGCCTCCCACGATTAGACCAATGGGAATAGGCCCAACAGAACAGGCCATCAAGGGGCGTTGTCTCAGTTTGTAGAAAAGGGTCGCCGCGAGGAGATTGGCCGCTGGGCCGAGCATGTAATCCAACATCCCTAATTGGCCGTAGACGTTACCTACGAAGCAACCTAAGGTGACGCCGGCCACTACGGGCCATCCGAAGACTATGGTTAATGGTATGATAGTATCGGCGATGCGGAGCTGAAGTGGACCAAAGGATATTGGCGACAGGGAGATGACCAGTGTCGCGTACAAGGCTGAGAAGACTGCAGTCAGAACGATCTCTCTTGTGTTCATTCGATCTCTTCCCTACTTAGGGATTTGTTCGTAAAGGGAATCGGCGGGGAGGCGTCCACTCACGCGCCAAGCACGAGGTTCCTTGGCATTGATAAAAAGGTTACCTGAGTCTTCAGGAGTATTTCTTGATCAGGGGAGGTTCTGGTTTGTTCTAGTATATGTTTACGGGATCACATAACTGTCATGCCCTGGCGCATAGGCTTAGCCAGACTATGCACGGAAGAACAACTCGTGACAACGGAATTCTTTTACGTCGCGCTGTTTTTCTTCCCGTGACGATGGCCGAGACATGATGAAGGAGATGGGGCAGCTAAGGGTCGGCATGATGGAGAGCAACCTCCAAGAATTCGACTTGGAGAATAAAACCTACCAAGAAGCTTATGAAACCCTTTCTCATTGCAGCTTCGAGATTCTCTACGAGAACAGAACCAGCGTGCTCACACTTTTCCAGAGGGGGCTTTACGAGAACGCTTTGAAATGGGCTCCAAAGATGCTTGCTAAGTTCCTGGACCCAATAATTGTGGCCTTCGCCGTTCATGATGCTTGTGACTTGTCGAAGCGTGACTACGCCTGGCTGGATCTGGAAGGCGACGGGCAAATCGCTGGTAGTGCATGGACTAGAAACGGAGGAGACGAGGTCCTCAGCCTAGCAGGTCAGCTTCTTAGGAAGCACCTCGAGAAATATGTGCTAGATGCTTATGATAGGCAGACACGAGATGATATGGCACGGGTTTGGGATGCTCAACTGAGGCTCCTTGAATGCTCAATCTGCGGCGAAACCAGCCTTGACCGAAAACCCATTCTCTTTGACAAAGATGTGATACGTTCCTGGGCCTGCTCAAATTGTGGCCATCATGTTGTGGTTCAGGCTGATCTCATAGAGTACTTACAGGGTGACCACAGCAACATCAATGAGCGGTGAGATGTTGAGTTCTGGTGAAGTTAGGGAAGGCGTCGATGTCCTACTTTTCCTCGACGCCAGGCGCAGCTACCTCGTCCGAGTGCGTAGAGGTGAGCGATTTCACACGCATAGAGGTTTCATCCTTCTCGGCGACCTCATAGGAAAGCCTTTTGGCGAGAGGATCACGAGTAATCTCGGCTACGAGTTCATCTTGCTCCAGCCGACTGTTTATGACTATTTGATGAAGTCCTTGAGGGCTACTCAGATACTCTATCCAAAGGATATTGGGCTCATCCTCGTCTACTCAGCCGTCGGTCCTGGGAGTCGGGTGGTTGAGGCGGGGACTGGAAGCGGCGCCATGACGACCGCACTCGCACACGCTGTGCGTCCCTCGGGCAAGGTCTATAGCTACGATGTGCGCCCCGAGTTCCAGCGCAGGGCGTCAGCTAACCTTGAGCGAGCCGGCCTACTTGACTCGGTTGAACTGAAGGTAGGCGACGTATCTCTAGGGATCGACGAGAAGGATATGGATGCTGTAGTGTTGGACTTGGCCACTCCCTGGGCCGTCGTGACAAATGCTCGGGAAGCACTGAAGGGCAGCGGAATTTTAGTATCATTCAGTCCCACGATAGAGCAGGTCGTGAAGACCGTCTCGGCCCTCGAAGAGGGCGACTTCATTGAGATTGAGACCATTGAGTCCTTCCTGAGGCGTATCAAGGTGAAGGAAGGGGAGACGCGTCCGGAGACCCTGATGGTGGGTCATACGGGGTATATCACTCGCGCCCGTAAAGCCGGCCCCGCCCGGGCTAGGTCTTCTGACAAAGTTGGGCCAGCTTTCTCCTGACTAATCGATTGGTCATCTCGGGATCAGCCTTCCTTTCGGTGTGACGCATGACCTGTCCCACTAGGAAATTGACTGTCTTCTCGTCGGTGAGTGCATCTTCAACCGCTTGAGGGCTATCTCGAAACACCTCCTCGACCACGGTTTCTATCTGATCCACTGAGTCGATCCTTAAGAGACTCTGCTCATGAATTATCTCTCGCGGCTTCTTCCCAGTCTTCACCATCTCTCTCAGCACCGACTTGGCTATCTTGCCACTTATCGTCCCATTGTCAATGAGGCTGAGCATCTCGACCAACATGTCGGACGTGACCTTTGACTCTCCTATCTCGACATCTTCCTCGCGAAGCCAGCGTTGAAGGTCTGTCATGACCCAGTTGCTAACCTCTTTGGGTCTGTTGTAGATCTGAACGGACTTTTCGAAAAAGTCAGCCAATCCCTTGTCTCTGGTCAGGACGCTTGCATTATACTCGGGGAGGTTGTACTGCTTCATGAGCCTGTCCCTGCGCGCATCAGGTAACTCCGGCATCATCGCCTTGACAGCCAGAATATACTCCTTTGACATGGAGATTGGAACGAGGTCTGCTTCCGGAAAGTATCTGTAGTCGTGTTCCTCCTCCTTGGTCCGTAGGGAGACTGTGACGCGCCTGATATCGTCCCAATGGCGTGTTTCCATGGGTACCCGTATACCCTTGGCCAGGAGACTACGTTGCCTGCTGATCTCGAAGCCTAGGGCACGCTCAACTTCCTTGAAGCTCGAGATATTCTTGACCTCGACCCTTCTACCTCCGGCGATGGAGACGTTGGCATCACACCTCATGGCCCCCTCCAGGCCACCATCAGAGACTCCGAGGTGCTCTAGGATAGATCGCAACTTTTGAAGGAACAGCCGAGCCTCCTGGGGGGACTCAAGCGTGGGCTCTGTGACAATCTCTAGGAGGCCAATCCCCGCCCTATTGTAGTCGACAAGAGTGTAAGGTGAACTGTCTATAGTCCCAAGGTAGTAGAGCTTCCCAGGATCCTCTTCCATCTGGATCCTCGTTATGGCGACATCCTTATTGGCGGATCTAATCGATACTTTACCTTTGACCGCGAAGGGCACCGCGCCGGCTTGGTCATATTGGCTGATCTGGAAGTTCTTCGGCATGTCGGGGTAGTAGTAGTTCTTTCTGTATGGATAGTTTAGGTTCTGTATTTCGCAGCCAAGCGCGAGAGCCACCATTGTCGAGGCCGCCACGGCCTGTTCATTTAGGACAGGGAGGGACCCTGGCAAGCCCAGGCAGACAGGACACAGGTGCGTATTCGGAGGATCTCGCCTATAGTCAGCGGAGCAGCCGCAGAAGAGCTTGCTCTTGAGGCTTGTGATCTGGCAATGGACCTCTAAGCCAATCTTAAGCCCAAGTTGGACTCCTCTCGAAGAGTTCAAACTGCCAACCCACCTTCGAGAGGTTGTGCTACTACCCTGCCTATCCTGAGGAGGAGGTCCTCCCTGAAGAATGGCGCGAAGACCTGCACGCCGACCGGAAGATGATTCACCATAGAGCAAGGTACAGATATTGCCGGGCAGCCGACCAGGTTTGCGGGCACTGTGAGGATGTCACACATGTACAGGGCTAAAGGGTCGTCTATCCGTTCGCCGAGCTTCAGTGGTATCACCGGCATAGTGGGTCCTACGAGAACATCACATGTCTTGAAGGCTTTCTCAAAGTCGTTTCTTAAGAGGGAGCGGATCTGAAGGGCCTTCAGGTAGTAACGGTCATAATAGCCAGCACTGAGGGCGTATGTGCCCAGTATTATTCTCCTCCTAACTTCCGCGCCGAAGCCCGCTCTCCTATTACGGGAGTAGTAACTTTCCCAGTCGTCTTTGGGTTGAGGATGGCTGAAGCCGTACCTAAGACCATCATAGCGCGCGAGGTTCGAACTCGCTTCGCTCATAGCGAGCACATAGTAGGCGGCCAAGCTGTAACGCAGGGATGGTAGCGAAATCTTTGATGTTGTCACCCCTTCATCTTCCAGCCGCATAATTGCCTTTGACACCTCTCGCGAGACTCTCGGGTCCACGCCTTCCCCAAAGAATTCTTCCGGAACTCCAACCCGCAGGCCGTCGACAGGTTCCTCGAGGCTTTCGAGATGATTCCTGACTGGATCTGGTGAGGAGGTTGAGTCCAGCGGGTCATGGCCAGCCACGGCGTCGAGCAACAGAGCACAGTCTCCGATGTCGCGGGCTATCGGGCCTATCTGGTCGAGGCTGTTGGCATAAGCGATTAGACCATATCTGCTTACAAGGCCGTAGGTCGGCTTAAGCCCGACGACTGAGCAGAAGCTGGCTGGACAACGGACTGAGCCCCCAGTATCTGATCCGAGAGCCACACCAACTTCGCCGGCTGCCACTGCGGCCGCGCTTCCTCCCGACGAGCCTCCGCTAACGTAGTCGAGGTTCCACGGGTTCTTTGTTGGACCGAAATGGCTTGACTCGGTGGTTGTTCCCATGGCGAACTCGTCCATGTTGGTCTTGCCGACAATTATGGCGTCCTCCTTTCTCAGGCGTTCAACGACTGTGGCGTCGTATTGGGGAACATATCCCTCAAGCATCCTTGATGAGCAGGTTGTGGGAACCCCTCTTGTGGACATGTTGTCCTTAACGGCGACTGTAACTCCTGCTAGTCGGCCTAGTAGTTCTCCTCTCCTGGCCCGGTGGTCAATGTCTTCGGCTTGTATCCGGGCTTTGGATTCCATGACCGTCAGGAAGGCGTGGATCTTATTGTCCGCTTCCCGTATACGTTTCAGCGACGTCTCCAATGACTCGGTCGCGGAGAGCTGACCAGACTTCACCTTTTTGACAGTCTCTCTTGCACTAAATTCAGGGAAGTGGGTCATACGTGCTCACATTATTCTCGGGGCTCGGATGTAATCTCTCTCTTTCCTAGGCGCATTCGAGAGTACTTCCTCGACAGTCAGAGAGGGTCGCGTCTCATCTCTTCGCCAGACGTTCCTAAGCCCGAGCACGCTCAGGAGAGGTTGAACCTTCTCAGTATCTGCCTCGTCCAGGATCCTGAAGTAATCAAGGATGGTGTTGAGTTGTATTGTAAGGAGCTGTTTCTCTTCCTCTGAGAGCTCGATCCGTGCTAGACCTGCGACGTGTTCCACTTGTTTCAAGGTGATGCAATTCTGTTCTTCAGTCGATCCCATCGAGGATGATGACTCCAGCAATCATCTATAAGAGTTACCGGGATCCACCGAGAGAAGAAAAGAAAACTATGCGAGAGGGGAGAAAGGATTACCTCTTCTTTTCTTTGTTGCCTACTGCCTTCTCGAGTGCCTTGACTCCTGGGAGAGTTTTTCCGGTTAGAAACTCCATGAGTGCTCCTCCACCTGTGCTGATATAACTGACTTTGCCTTCCAGTCTTAGTTTTTCAACTGCCTCTATCGTGTTTCCTCCACCCACGACACTGAAGGCGTTACTGTTCGCCACAGCCTCGAAGACACCTTTGGTACCTGCCATGAACTCTGGTCGCTCGTAGACTCCCATAGGCCCACTTATCACGATGGTCTTCGCCTTCGACACTATTGCGCTATAGTGTTTCACAGTCTCTGGGCCTATGTCCAGCATAGGGTATTTTGTCGGCAGATCCTTCACAGTTATGTCCCTACGCTTACCGTCAACGTCTACTCCAAAATCTTCTGGGGTAAGGATCTTGCCATCATATTTCCTGAGGAGCTCTTGGATTTTCTTGATATATTGGGTGAAGCCTCTCTTCTCGATGAGTTGCACGTTCGGGTCTCCGATCTTGGCGCCCTCAGCGTGGAGGAAGAGGTTCGCGATTACTCCACCAGTAAGGATATTGTCGGCTGTTCCGTGGTCGAGCACGTACTCTGAGATTGCCGCTGCATCGTCTGCCTTGGCTCCTCCCATGATGTAGACACAGGGTTTATCGTCCGCATTCTTGACCTTGTAGAGTGACTTGAGCTCCTTCTCCATCACTCTTCCCGCGGCTGAGGGTAGGACTTGCGGGAAAGCGACTATGGATGCGTTCGGTCTGTGTGCCACAGCGAAGCCATCGTCGACGTATATGTCCGCCAGGCCTACTAGGGTCTTGATGTAGGGTGTCTCGGCTAATTCCTGGGGTGATTTCTTGGCGAGCTCGTCTGGGACGCTCCTTACGTTCTCGAGTATTAGAGCCTCACCAGGCGTCAGGTTCTTGACGGCTTTCACAGCTTTCTCGCAGAAGACATCATCCACGTATTTGACTGGTATTCCCAGTATCTTGCCCAGTCGTTCGGCATGTTTCTGGAGTGTTGAGTAGTCCGGATCTCCGGGGCGTCCCTGGTGGGCTAGGATGACTACCTTGGCGCCTTTGTCTGCAAGTTCTTTGATGGTGGGTGCGTGCATCCTTATTCTTGTATCATCTGTGATGTTCTTCTCGGTATCCAACGGCGAGTTGAAGTCAACTCTGACGAGGGTTGTCTTGTTTCTGAAGTCAAAATCATCCATTGTCAGGAATTGGGCCATACTCTGACCTCTTTTCATCGGTATTGTCGAGGTACTCAGGAGAACTCTGGGATATAAGCCTCACCCAGGAACCAGAATTTGTGCTCCTCTCTCATAGATTTCATGAATCAGAGCTCCCAAACGGCTAATGGATCTTGTGGGAGAGCGGGACAATCTCAAATCCAATGCGCGCATGTAATCTAGACGCTGCAATCTACGCGCTTGTGCTAGGGCCAGTGTTTGACGCGGCTAGACACCACATTCTAGCACGCGCACAAGTTATCAGTGAAGAACTGGGTGAGAACTTACACAACCAGTATCAACCTGTGGATTATGTTGCTAAGACTACGGAACATCGTGTAGTATCTTTGAAGAGTCTAGAGATTACCCAAGAAAGTGGAGCTTGTCTGTCTTGGTTGTCGATGTGTCCACCCGTCTGCTTCAAACAACAACCCATATAACCCGGAGAGAGGGGGGGTAGGGGAACAAGGTTCTCGAAGGAGCTCTTCGGCCTGCAGACACAGAGAAGCCTCGATACCGGCAGAGAAGCCCTTAAGTGGGTAGCAGTAGCGACGATGACTATTGATCACATAGGAGCAGTACTGTTCCCACAATACGATTTTCTGAGGGTGATCGGAAGACTCTCTTTTCCTCTCTACTGCTACCTCATTGTACTCGGCGTTGATAGCACAAGACAGATCCGAAACTATTTCCTAAGGCTTTTTTTCTTTGCATGTGTCTCGCAGGTCCCCTTCTATCTGGCTCTGGAGCGTTCACCATTTGGTAGTCTCAACATCTTCTTCACACTCGCGTTCGGAGTCCTATCAACGGTCAACCCAGTTCTCATGATCGCGTCTCTCGGTCTCTCCTATTTCATGAACTTTGACTACGGGCCCTACGGCATAGCGTTGATAGCGGCCATGCGCATCCTCAAAGACCACACGAGGAACGGCCTCATTGTGGTAGTACTCCTAAACACCATAATCGCATTCGAATCTCCCATTCAGCCGTTCTCGTTGCTCGCAGTGCCCTTGATACTCCTCTATAAGAATGGTCTACCCAGAGTTCGACAAGAAGGATTAGATGAAGGATACAGGGATCAAAACACATACCCTTCTTGGAGGAAATACTTCTTCTATGTCTACTATCCTCTCCATCTGACCATAATCTATGCCGTCAAATCACTCATATTAACTCACTCGTATCTATGATCTAGGAAGCGGGTGCACTGTTCTCATCTATGTACTATTGTGGCCAAAAGTTGGCGAGTCCTGCCTAGAGTTCCTAGAAGGCATCTGTTCCAGCAGGGTCCAATCCTATGCGAAGTATGTATGAAAGCTAACTGTGACCTGTAGTCTGTACTTGAGGCCGAGTGTTGGTGCTTAATCCTCCTATGCTATGGTAGGCTAACATCAAGGCCTCTGGCAGCCTAAAGAAAACCGTGGACAGTAATGTGACATTCACGCATGGAAAATGGAGGAAGCTAAAGAAAAGGGAGGATGATTAAGGCTCCCTAGAGGACAGCAGATTCATCAGGTCTACGAGGCGGGACGAGTATCCCCATTCGTTGTCGTACCAGGAGAAGATCTTGACTAGTCTGCTCTTACCGCCTACGACTAAGGAGAATTCCCCGTCTATTATGGAGCTGTGTGGATCGCCGATTATGTCCCTTGACACGATTGGCTCTTCCGTGTACCCCATTATGCCTTTGAGGTTTCCTTCTGCAGCCGCCTTGAGGGCCTTGTTGACGTCATCAACGGACACTTCTGTGTTCAGCTCAACGGTTATGTCAGTTATCGATCCATCCGGCGTTGGCACTCTCATAGCTCTTCCATCTAGTTTACCTTGTAGGCTTGGGATGACTTCGCCTATGGCTCGCGCAGCGCCCGTCGTAGTCGGTATGATCGACTGTCCAGCGGCTCTTGCTCTTCTCAGGTCAGGGTGGGGGAGGTCCAAGATTTTTTGGTCATTGGTGTAGGAGTGTATGGTTGTCATGTAGCCTCTGGCCACACCGAAGGAATCAACCAGCACTTTCAAGGGTGGTGCCAGGCTGCCGGTTGTACACGAGGCCATGCTGATTATCTTGTGTTTGGACGGGTCGTATACGTCACCATTGACTCCGAGGACTATCGTGATATCTGGCTTCCTCGCTGGCGCTGATATCACAACTCTTTTCGCGCCTGCCGTTAGATGCTTCGCTGCTTGGTCTCTGTCAGTGAAGAGGCCTGTCGACTCTAGCGCATAGTCTACGCCGAGGCTCTTCCATGGTAGGTTGGCTGGGTCTCGTTCTTTAAGGACCTTAATGGTTCTCCCAGCGACCGTTATGTAATCTGCACCAGCTGAAACTTCCTCCTTCAAGGTTCCGAATGTGGAATCATACTTGAGGAGATGTGCGAGGGTTTTCGGGTCTGTGATGTCATTGACCGCGACTACTTCGAAGTTCTTGTTGAATGCTTTGTTCTGCAGCGAGGCTCTATAGAAAATTCTGCCAATTCTCCCAAATCCGTTTATGGCTAGTTTCATTCAAAACACCATGTCTTCACGCTAGATGAAGGAGAGCGTTATATCAGGTTTTCGCAGTAGCCACCAGGAACCAGTTCTTTTCGGACACGCAGAAGACGCCTTGACGATTACTGCTTCTGAGTCCCATGTGATACGAGGGTTCGATTCTCAAGGCGCCAAGAACAGATTGGCTGACAAGAGGATAAAGAGACAAGTTCCATTGGCTTCGTCATACTCGAATGAATCATTGCCAACAGTTCTTGGTTTTTATAGGGGCTAGCTACGAGTATCCTGACATAGGGGAAGGCTAAACGGACAATCTTGCAGTGGTCTTGAGACAGTCGAGAGAGGCAAGCTGGAAGGCCTTCGGAAAGAAGATACGCTTCTATGCTCCCAGCTTCATCCAATACGAGAACCGTTCATATCGGGCGCCCTCATTTGCCTTCCCGTCGATCTCGATAACGGGCAACGCCTGCAGCCTCGGCTGTAAACACTGTCGAGGAAAAGTCCTCGAAACCATGATTCCTGCCACAAACCCCGAAGAGCTCTTGTCCCTATGTAGAGAACTCTCAGCGAAAGGCATTAGCGGGTGCCTCATCAGTGGTGGATGCTTACCAGACGGCTCAGTCCCCCTCGACCCTTTCGTTGAAGCCATGAGCAGAATCAAGAAGGATCTTGGTCTCACCGTTGCAGTCCACACTGGCATAATAGGGAAGGAGACTGCCAAGAAGTTAGCCGGTGCAGGCGTGGATGTGGCCTTAATTGACGTGATAGGATCAGACGAGACGATTAGAGAGATCTATAGGCTCAATGTGACAGTCGGAGACTACGAAGATTCGCTAAGGGCCCTAGAGGCGGCGAAGATCCCCTTCGTACCCCACCTGATTGTCGGCCTCCACTACGGAAAGCTTCTCGGCGAGTCTAGGGCATTGGACATGATAGCTCGTCATACACCCAACGGACTCGTCATCATCGCGCTCATACCACTCAGAGGAACGCCGCTACATGACGCGCCAGCCCCGGAGCCGAGCGATGTA
>Ga0315274_10016984_pt1 | contig 10277 bp, 11 predicted proteins | sample YL17G02_20_MG_FD_203700 | JGI IMG/M metagenome (GOLD analysis project Ga0315274, IMG submission 203700) | Sediment microbial communities from Yellowstone Lake, YNP, Wyoming, USA - YL17G02_20 | ecosystem: Environmental > Aquatic > Freshwater > Lake > Sediment | place: USA: Wyoming | collected... | reverse complement strand
TACCAGATCAGGGCCGATCTGCCTTACCGCTTTTACTTCCAGTTGGCCTCTGCTGTATCTCTCTACCAATTGCACTTGCTTCCCAAAGCGAGCCAATGAGCGGAGCAGCGCATCGGTACTGCCAGAAACTTTCAGTTGGTCCACCCTTCCCAGAGTACACAGGACTCGTTGGCGGGTTTGCTTTCCCTCCCGGTGGTTCTCCACTATCTGAAGGTAACGATATGGTTCGGTGCCTTTTATTCGAATGAACATGGGTGACCTTCTCCTTTAGCCACCACATATCCTACCACTATCACAATGGCATGTCAAGGCATCTAACTGCTGCTATTAGGCACCGCATTTTGCTTCTAATTTCAGCAAATCGAGGCTAACTCAATCCCACCTCGAAGCTGGTGGAAAAACCAAACTGTAGAACTTCGGTATGAGTCAATTCGGCTCTTTGACATGCTACCAAATAGCTTGAGCTAGTCCTCGGCCTTATATACCCGGCACTGGGCCGCACGCAATACCCAGGCGCCGGAGATGGGGTCACACCACTCCGGGCCATCATCCAGAAGGACGTTGATATTGGACTTCCAGACTCCATGTAAAAAAGGCTCCTCGGCCGGGTCTTCGGGGAACCACCAGCCGTGCTCGGCGCTGACCACATCGGGCAGGATACCTGTGGTGCACTGGCACTTGAACTTGACCCTGCCCTTGGGAGTCTCAATCCAGATCCAGTCGCCATCGTTAATACCCAACTCCCGCGCTTTGTCCGTGTTGAGCTGGGCCAGCGGATCGGGGGACTTGCTGCGGACGCTCTTGATCTGTCGTGCCTGGGAATGGTAGTAGTGCCGATTCCTGGCACCGGTGATCAGAATCAGCGGATACTCCCTGGCCAGGGGAGATGTCCACCCCTGTGACCATTCAGTATAGCTGGGCAGCGGGTCATGCCCTAGTTCCTCCAGCATGCTGGGGGCCAGCTCTACCTTGCCCGATGGTGTGCCAAAGCCCAGCTTCTCGTACTTCTTGAACTCCATGGGTGAGTTATCGCCACCACGCTTTGCCATCTCCTCAAAGGTTGCCCCCAATGGCTCCAGGCGCCAGTTGTAGGCCTCCTCCAGACTCTCCCAGGGCCAGTGTTCCTTCTGTCCCAGCCTCAGGGCCAACTCCCGCCAGATGTTATACTCTCGTTTGCGCTCATACATGGGCGGTATGGCTGCCTCGCCCGCGCTTATGCTGGGGATATAATCGCCGCCCACCATGAAAGGCTTCTCCAGGTAGCAGGCCGCTGGCAAGACATAGTCGGCCAGCAGGCAGGTGGGAGTCATAAAGACGTCAATAGCCACATGGAAGTCCAGCTTTTTCATGGCCTGGTAGACGAGCTTGGTGTTGGGCAAGGTCAGAAGCGGGTTGGTGCCCTCGGTGATCAGAGCCTTGATGGGATATGGTTTGCCGGTGATGATGGTGCGCCAGACGGAAGGAGTGTGGGCATAACCGGCGAACCAGTAGGCAGTTAGCCGTCTGCCGCGTACTTTCCTGGTGTTTTCATCCAGCTTGTGGAAGGTGGCCCAGGAAGAGTAGAAGGGATAGTCCTGGGAACCGATCATCTTGGCTTCCTGCTGAGGGGACATGACATCAGAGCATTCCACCTCGCCGGCGAAGCGGTAAGTGGGGTGTGGTGACAGAATTAGCTCACCGCCCAGCACGTCCAAATTGCCGGTGATGGCCGGCAGGATGTAGCGTGCCTGGAAACCACGAGTGGCATTGGGGGTCTGCTCCAGGCCCATATTGTGGGAGATGATGCCGGGCTTGTTGGTGGCATACATCCGAGCAGCCTCTCGTATCTTCTCCCCCGGCACCCAAGTTATCTCGGCCACCTTCTCCGGGGGATATTCTTGAATTCGCCGCACCAGACTGTCAAAACCCAGACACCACTTGTCTACGAAATCCTTGTCGTATAAGCCCTCTTTGATGATGACATTCAGCATACCCAGTAGTAGAGCCGTGTCCGTGCCGGGGCGCAGTTGCAGATGTAAATCGGCCATAGCCGCTGACTCCGACACCCTGGGATCAATAACGATGAGCTTCATTCCTCCATTCTTGAGGTCCTGGAGTTGATACCAGAAGAAGCGGGTAGCCGTCGCCGGATTGGCTCCAAGAAGCATCAGGCACTTAGTCATGGGATTGACGGAGGGGAAATGCACCACACCACCTATCATAGCCAGGGCCATGTTAAGAGCCACCCCGTAGCAAATCTGGGCCTGCCCGGCCATGTTTGGCGTGCCGAAAAGGGCCTGGAAGCGGGCACGGTATTCCTCAGCACAATTGTTCTCACCGTCGCAAGTGAAGGCCACCGCCTCTGCCCCGTACCTGTCTCTGACTTCTGCCAGCCTGGAGGCGATGTCATCCAGGGCTTCCTGCCAGCTCACCCTTTGCCATTTGTTTTCACCGCGGGCGCCTACTCTCTTGAGAGGGTAGTTCAGCCGCTCAGGATGGTCTATCAGCTCGGAGACGGACCGGGCCCGAGCGCATGAGGTAACCACTGTATGCCACCTTTGGCTGGTCTTGGAGGATTTCTTCATCTCATAAAACTGCTGCACAACCCTGCCGTTCTCCACCTCCACCTGGACACGGCAGTGATCGGAACAGAGTCCACAGATTACGTTCTTTATTTCTACTCCGGTTTGTACCGCCATCGTCAGCGCTCCTTCTTCCTACTAAAATGGCTCTTTCAGCCCCCTTAGTCCCCCACTCTTGGGGGAATTGGGAGGGAGGTTGGGGGGCGCACCCCCAGGCCCCGCCAAAGGGGCTTCGCCCCTTGTGGAATCCCCATTTTCGTGCTTTGTGGTGCTGATGGCAACACCAGCATGGCGGATTCTCCCCTGGGGCCGCAGACAGATTACCGCTCAGCAGTTTGGAGAGGGAGCACCAAGCCTGAGGGACATAGACTTTTCAAACTCATCCTGCGAAGCATCAACCTCCCCCCGTCAGATGTATTTTCAGCGTCTTTCAGTGCCCAATATGCGAATGATGTTTGTCCTGGCCTTCACCATATCAAGTCTGTCTATCTCTTTCACCGCCTCAAGCAGGTCCCGCTCCCTGGCCAGATGAATGGTCATTACCAGTGGCACGAATTCCGCTGTCACCGCCTCTTTCTGGATAACAGCGGCGATGCTGATATTGTACTTCCAGAAGATATTGGTAATCTGGGCCAGTACCCCGGCCTGGTCTACCACACCTAGTCTCAGGTAGTACCGCCTTGCAAGGTCTTCCCCACTATCCAACCCCACCTTATGCTGTCCGGTGGGCATTAAGGGCCTGGCGCCCTCAGCAATATCAACCAAGTCTTTAGCCACCGCTAAAGCGGTGGGATTCTTGCCGGCTCCAGGCGCCACCAAGCCAGACACCACCCCATACTCATCCTCCGTTTCAATACCATTGTTGGCCCCTTCAAGAGAGCCCAGAAGCGAGCCATGGGGTAACATCGCCGGGTGCACAGCCACGTAGAATACATTTTCTCTCAGGTGCTCTATAAGCCCAATAAGTTTAACCGAATAGCCCAGATCATCTGCATACTGAATATCCTGGGCAGTTACCTTCTTTATTCCCTCGACAGAAAAATCTCCTGATGTGAAGATAGAATTGCTGATGAGACCGAGCAGGATACGTGTCTTACGGGCGGTATCAGTTCCATCAACATCCTCTGTTGGGTCACTCTCAGCATAGCCTTTTTCCTGGGCGCCTTTTAAGGCCTCTTCAAAGGTCAGGCCATGTTCAGTCATGTTCCAGAGGATGTAGTTACAGGTTCCATTCAAGACAGCATGAATTCTCTTGATTCTCTTGACGCCGGCCCTGGCCTGACTAAGCTCGTAAATGAGAGAGTGGCAGCCCACAAAAGTTCCCCTGAAACCAACATGACGCCCTGTCTTTGAGGCAAGTGCGAAAACCTCATGCCCGCAGCCTGCTATCAGCCCCTTATTGGCGGTAACGATGTCCTTGCCGTTGCTAAGGGCCTCCAGCACGATTTTCTTGGCTATCCCGGTGCCCCCCATCAACTCAACAACAATGTCTATCTGGGGGTCTCGCGCCACCTTCATGGCATCGGTCGTCAGCATGCCTGTGGGGAGAGCAAAGGGACGGGGCTTGTTTTTGTCTCTAACCGCCACCTTGGCCAGTTCCAAGCCAGCTATTTGGCCCTGACGCAGGATGTCCACCACTGCAGCGCCAATGTTCCCAAAGCCTACTACGGCCACGCGCCTGGTCACTGCTCTAGTTGACTGCTCCATATTTTGAACGACCGAAGACCGCTGCACTATCGACCCTCCAGACTGATAGCTTCCACAACCTGAATCTTCAACCACCGAACACAACCTTTCTAATATTGACAAATTGTTCACAAGCTGTCAAGCCAGCTTGGCCGAGACCGATACAAACCAATCGAAACAACAAATGTAATGTTATTGCTACGAAAATGATTCTTTCAGCCCCCTGTATCCCCCACTCTTGGGGGAATTGGGATACTGGGGGGCACCCCCAGACCCCTGCCAAAGGGGCTTCGCCCCTTGTGGAATCCCCATTTTCATACTCCGCGGTGCCGATGGCAAGTCGGCATGGTTGATTCTGAGTTATGGCTTCCAGCCCGTCTTCTCCTGGACCTCTTCCAGCTCTTTTCTTCTCCTCTCCACCACATCCTTAACCTTGCGGTTAATGTCAGGCCCAGAGTGCAGCAGGGCTATTTGGTTATTATTGTGCCACACCAGCACATAGTCACCGCTGCGTTCCACCCGATAGCCTTCATCTTTTTGCTCTTTGCTTAGCCTTATCAACTGCGACGCCGGCATATCCCTACCTCCTGTTGATATATCAGCTACATTATACAACCTGTTGGGTCAGAAGCAAAAGTGCCTCAAGGACACCACTTTGACCGTTGGGGTAATAGATGGTGAAGGGGCAGCCTCTTCTCTTGACAATGAGTCGAATGGGCAGGATAATTAGGTTGAAAGCTATCTGGGTGGAGGTCTCATGCCGATTTACGAGTTTCGCTGTACCAAATGTGGCTCTGACTTTGAGGTAAAGCGCTCCTTTAGCGAGTCGTCTGCACCAGCCACCTGTCCCCGCTGTGGCGGTCCGGGGGAAAAGCTCGCTTCTGTGTTTGCCTCAACCGCCGGTTTTGGCATTAAAGTGCCTGACAAAGACGCCTTCAGGAAACCATCAAGGCGTGCCCGCGAGTAACCAACTTGTCAGTAATACGCAGGTGGATACCCCGCAGGGCAGACATAAAACGGGAGATGGAGCAAGCTCTGGAGGCCGCCCACAACGAGGCGCAAAAGGGCTATATCGACAGCATGCGCCGTTTCCTGGACGAAGCTGTTGAAAAGGCCGAACGTTTGAGGCTGGATATCAGCACTCGCCTAAAGACCATTGAGCAGGCCGGCTATGAAAAGGCACTGGAAACAGCTCTGGAACAGGCGGCTGCCTTTGCCCGACAAGGCAATACCAGAATAGCTAATTTATATTTGGAGCTGGCTGACCGCCATACCTCCCATTTGGGTGACAACGCCCGAGCCAGAGTTCAGGAGGCCCGATCTTGCCTCGGGATAGCCATGTCTGAGTAAGTAATTGCTTCATGGGCTTATCTCTGAGGGGGCCTTCGTCGCTCCCGTTTTGAATAGAGCCAGGACAGAGGCATTGCCTCGAGCCTGGCTCTATTCCTAAATATCTATCCCTCAACCGGCTACAATCTAACCTAACCGGGGAAGCCCACAGCGAAAAGGGCACGTACGGCGGCGATCACCGCAGCAGGAGCCATTAGCCTGCCGAAGTAATAGAGCATGTCGTTGATAGTGCTGCCAAGGCCTTTCGAAATCTCATCTAGGATGTCAAAACCAACGAATGCTTGACCACCAATCATGATGCTAGTCTGGCCGACGACTATCAGCGCTATAGCTGCCACCATGAGCAGCAGCACTTCCTTGGCAGTGATATTCAGCAGTCCCACGATGATGCCGAATATCGCCAGGGTCAGCACTACCTTTGAGATTGTGTCCCGGCTCGTGTCATCGCTAGGCCCAGCGACAATCCCAGCTACGATGGCGAGTATTATGCCGGCGATAAACGCCAGAAACCCGATTTTCCCAGCCCAAGACATTCCTCTGCCGCTAGAAGCGCCTTCCTTTTGTGCCATATTTCACCTCCCTTCTCAATTTTTAAGGTCGGGAAGAATCATGCCAGGAAACCCTCGTTTTGTCAAGAGGGTAGGCTGAAGTGAAACGCGGAGTATTGCACTCCATAGCAAAGGCAAAGAATCACCCTCTAAAAGCAGACAACTCTGCACAAAGGCCACAGCAGACCGGGCAAGGTCCAGAAACAGCCTAGCCTACAATCTTGAAGACGTGGTCACCCTTTCTCACGCGATCGGGCACCTTGACCCCAATCGAATCGCCTGGCTTGGCCTCCGGGACCTCCAGCCTGTCTATCTGCATCGAGTCAACCACCAGCTCCATATCAGTGCTATGCCCCTTGATATGAATTTTGTCGCCCACCTTGAGCTTGGCGGCCAACTGGATGCCTGCCACCACTGGCCGGGCAAAGAAATCCGTCACCATCCCTATCTCTTCCTCCGGCATGACCATCACCTCCTCTGCTGTTCTAAGCCCTAGTATAAGATTGGCCTGACCTAAAATCAATAGACAGTTTACCAAATGGGGGTTGCAAGGGGGCAAAGCCCCTTTGCCAGGGGTTTGGGGGTGTCCCCCCAATTCAAAAAGTCCCCCAAGAGTGGGGGATAGAGGGGGTTGAAAAGCGTTGCCAAACGCTCTCAAATCAATAGCCTTGACAAGGAAGAAGAGACAAGCTATTCTATTATCAGAACTAATGTTCTATTATAGCATATGACAATGTTGCGGCGCATATTCCATATTGACTTAGACGCTTTTTTCGTCTCTGTGGAGCAGCGAGAGCGCCCTGAACTCAAGGGCAAGCTTGTGGTGGTGGGCGGCTTCCCTGGCAGCCGCGGAGTGGTGGCCTCCGCCTCTTATGAGGCACGTCGCTATGGCCTCAAAGCAGGTATGTCTCTGGCTAGGGCATACCACCTCTGTCCTCAAGCCATTTTCCTGCCTGGCAGCTTTCACCGTTACCAGGAGGCCTCAGAGCAATTTCTGGCCATCTTGGCTGACTTCACACCAGATATTGAGCCAGCGGGCATAGATGAGGCCTATCTGGACCTCAGCGGCTTCGAGCCGCTCTATGGCCCAGCCTTGGTCACTGCCAGGCATATCAAAGAGCGCGTAAGGGAAGAACTGGGATTGCCCGCCTCAGTAGGGATAGCTGGCTCCAAGGTCACAGCCAAGGTGGCCTCAGACCTAGCCAAGCCCGATGGGTTGCTGGAGGTGGCTCCGTCAGGAGACCGCTCCTTCCTGGCACCGCTACCGCTGGACAGGTTGCCAGGAGTTGGCCCCAAGACAGAGGCCTTGCTGTGGAATATAGGGGTGAGCACCATCGGTCAACTGGCTGAACTGCCCCCATCCCGACTGCGCCACCTACTTGGGGCTAGCGGCGAGTTACTTCAGCGCTGGGCTAAGGGCATTGACGACAGAAAGGTGGAACCGCCAACTGCCGCTAAGTCTATCAGCCGAGAGACCACCTTCGCCGAAGACACCAGGGAGCCGTTTCTACTCAAGGCCATACTGCGCTACCTGAGCGAGCGAGTGGGCGCTGAGCTGCGCCGTCAGGGGCGCTGCGCCCGTTGTATGACCTTAAAGCTGAGGTACAGCGATTTTCAGACTATCACCCGGTGCCATAGCCTTGCTGCGCCCAGCAACCTTGACCAGAGGCTCTTCGCCACCGGCCTGGAACTTCTGGAGAAGGCGTTATCTCAGAGGCAACAGCCGGTGCGCCTTATCGGAATCGGGGTATCCGATTTGATGCAGGCCGATGGTCAGCCCGACATGTTCGAGACCTCCATTTGGCAGCTCAGGCCGCTAAACAGTTGTATAGACCGCCTGCGCCAGAAATATGGTTTCACCGTGCTCCAGAGCGGGCTCACCTTCCGTCTCAGAGAGGTGATGGCCACCGAAAACGGCGACTACGTTCTCAAAACCCCAGCCCTTTCCCGTTAGGCGCTACTTGACTTTGGCAATCGCTCACTCCTATAATTGCTTTAACTCTGAGAAAGGAGACGGGGCGATGCCTCCTTACGCCTTTTTTCATGGGCAGTTTGTGCCGCTGGCCGAGGCCAAGTTAGGGGTTATGACCCATGCCTTTAATTACGGAACCGCCTGTTTTGAAGGCATCCGAGGCAACTGGAACAGCGAGGATAAGCAGGTATACCTGTTCCGTGTCAAGGAACACTACGAAAGACTGCAACGAAGCTGCCGTGTGCTCCAGATCAAGCTACCCTACGGTGTTGATGAGTTGTGCCGGCTCACTGTAGAGCTGGTGGGGAAAAGTGGCTATCAGGAGGACATTTACATCCGGCCCCTGGCATATAAAGGCTCTGAGGTTCTGGGTGTGAGGCTGCACAACCTGGAAGACCATTTCCTCATCTTCGTTAGTGCCTTCGGCAATTACCTCGATGTGGAAAATGGCATAAAGTGCTGTGTCTCCTCCTGGCGGCGTATTGATGATACCATGATACCGCCCGCAGCCAAGATCACTGGACTCTATGTAAACAGCGCCCTGGCCAAAACTGAGGCCTACCAGAACGGTTTTGACGAGGCCATTCTGCTCACCCAGTCCGGTCATGTCTCCGAGGGAAGCGGCGAGAATGTCTTTTTGTTAATAGGGGGCAAGCTGGTGACACCGCCTCCTTCCGATTGCATCCTCATCGGCATAACCCGCCAGACAGTAATGGAGCTGGCAGCTAATGAGTTGGGCGTTGAGACGGTGGAGAGATCAGTGGGGCGCAATGAGCTTTACATAGCCGACGAGTGTTTCCTCACCGGCACCGCCGCCCACCTCACCCCGGTGCTCCAAATCGACCACCGTCCTGTGAGCGATGGCCAGATCGGCCCTGTGACCAGCCGCTTGCAAAAGCTCTATTTCGATACGGTGCGAGGCCGCCAGAAGAAGTATCTCCACTGGTGCATACCGGCCTATAATAAGACAATAAAGGTCTGAATAGAGTGCCCGCACGATTAAACTTTCCACGCCACTTTTCCGACAGGCTACATCCGCCGCCTGGAGTGGTTTTATTGCATCCAGAGTTAGGGAGTTGACTTGATCAACATGACCGGCGATTATGTTCTATATAACTTCATCGCTTGCCTGGGTATAATCCAGGCGGCTGTCGGTTATGCTGGGATCAGAGGACTGTGTTTCTTTAAGCGGCCTATTTTCGCCTATCTCTTCGCTCTGGTAGCAGTGTCAGCGTCCAGCGCCTGGTTCTTCACAGTGAAGGATCGCAACATCAAGGGGCTGGAGGGTACGGAACAATTTACCTATATGATAACCGCCGCCGGAGCAGCCCTGGCAGCGACGGTAATTTTATCATCCCTGATTAACTGGCGTTTGAAGTCAAAAAACCCTCCCACCTCAGAGGATTCGCTGGGGCCAGGTTTTGAAACACTAAAGCATATGACCTACTTCCAGGCCATCAAACGCAGCCTCCGCAAGAAAAGAAGGCAAGCATGATAGCTGACGCCGACACCAAGCTTTTTGAGTGGATGAACAGCTTGGCTGGCAAGAACTGGCTTCTGGATAAGTTCGTCATGTGGACGGCGAATGACTACTTCGTCCCCATCCTGATGACGCTGCTGATGGTGACTTTGTGGTTTAGCGGGCGCACCCTGATCCAAAGGGAACGAAGTCAGCGGGTATTTATGCTTGCCCTTAGCTGCATGGGTATCGCCAATGGCTTCGTCAAGATATCCAACAACTTCTTTTTCAGACCTAGACCTTATGTAGGACATGAGGCGCACATGCTTTTCTACCCTCCTACAGATTCCTCCTTCCCCTCAAATGGTGCGGCGGTAACCTTCGCCTTGGCCACCGCCGTATTCATCAGTAACCGCAAGCTAGGTACAGTTCTCTATTTCCTGTGTTTGGTGTGGGCTTTCGCCCGGGTCACCGCCGGGGTGCATTATCCCTTTGACATCCTGGGAGGCTGGGCATTCGGGGTAGCCACTGTTGTCTTCACATACTTCGTATTCATTTACGTTGAGCCTTGGGGTACCTTCCTCATCCGAGCCTTCCGTAAGGTATACCTGGCCTAGGGTGAGGTATACCCACCACAGTTTTAGTTTCATGGCGCCTAATGTTGTAATGATATCGAAATATTTGGACTGAGGCTTGTTTTT
>Ga0315274_10016983_pt1 | contig 10278 bp, 8 predicted proteins | sample YL17G02_20_MG_FD_203700 | JGI IMG/M metagenome (GOLD analysis project Ga0315274, IMG submission 203700) | Sediment microbial communities from Yellowstone Lake, YNP, Wyoming, USA - YL17G02_20 | ecosystem: Environmental > Aquatic > Freshwater > Lake > Sediment | place: USA: Wyoming | collected... | reverse complement strand
TCTATCCCTATCTCGGCGCGATCCTGATCGGAGGTTTCTTCGTCCCTGTCCTTCTTCCCTGGATTCCCGGCCGGGCCTTCGCCTGGAAAGGCTGGCTGCTGGGGGTGATCTGGGCGGCCTTTGTCAATTCCTATCAGGGATTGCTCCCGCCGAATCCAGTATCCTGGCAGCTGGCGACTGCTTATTTTCTGCTGCTCCCGGCCATCTCGGCCTTCCTGGCCATGGGCTTCACCGGCTCTTCAACCTATACCTCGCTCTCCGGGGTCCTCAAGGAGATGCGGTACGCTGTGCCGGCGATCCTCGCTTCGGCTTCTATCGGGATTGTCTTTTTGGTCGTCGTTCTGATCCGGGCGCTCTAAGGAGGAAAGAATGCGTGAACACCGCCATCTCCGGAACGTCACGACGCTGGCCTACGACTTGGATAAATGCACCGGCTGCGGGATGTGCGCTGAGGTCTGCCCTCACGCCGTCTTCTTCATCGAGGGCAAAAAAGCCCGGATCAGCGACCGCGACCTGTGCATGGAATGCGGCGCCTGCGCAAAAAATTGCCCTTTCGCCGCCATCTCGGTCCGCCCGGGGGTCGGCTGCGCCTGGGGGATCCTGATCTCAGAGATCAAGGGGAGAGAAGTCCCCTCCTGCGGCTGAACCGCGCCTATTCCTTTCTGTAGACAACCCCACCCTTCATCACGAACTTGACACGCTCGAGCTCGGTTATGTCCTGGAGGGGATCGGCGCTCACGGCGATGAGGTCGGCGTACAAACCCGGCGCCACCGCCCCCACCCGGTCGGACCAGCCGAGCAGGTCGGCCGCATTGACCGTCGCCGCCCGGATGGCCTGGAGAGGAGTCATCCCGCACTTGACCATGAAGGCAAATTGGCGAGCATTCCAGCCGTGGGGGAATATAGCGGCATCCGTCCCGAAGGCCATCTTTACGCCCGCCTTCACCGCCCGGCCAAAGTTCGCGCGCTGGAGTTCGCCGATCTCGGCCTCCTTCTTGAGGATGCTCTCCGGATAGCCCAGCCGTTTGAACTCGGCCATGATGTACTCGTGGTTGTAGACGTCGCCGACAAGATAAGTTCCGCGCTCCTTCATCAGCCGGATTCCTTCGTCATCGATTAGGCTGCCGTGCTCGATCGAGGCGACCCCGGCCCGCGTGGCCATCTTGATGCCTTCTGTTCCATGGGCATGGGCCGCGACTTTCTTTCCCCACATGGCCGCTTCCTCGACCATGGCTTTCATTTCCTCGAAGGAGAACTGGGGCGCGCCGACCGACTCTTCCTCGGACAGCACTCCGGCCGTGGCGATCATCTTGATCAGGTCGGCCCCGTTCTTGACCTCGAATCGGACGAGCTTCCGGATCTCGTCGATCCCGTCGGCGATTCCCGAGAACTGGCCGAACTTGAGGTAAGGGGAGAAACCGACCATGTCGGCATGTCCGCCCGTGGCGCCGATCGCCAGGGTGGCGACCTGCATTCGCGGCCCAACGACCCGTCCGGAGTCGATGGCCTTGCGGAGGGCGACATCGATGAATTCAGGAGCCCCGACATCCCGGATGGTCGTAAACCCCGCTTCGAGCGTCCTCCTGGCCTGGAGGTGGACGGAGACGGCGAGGTCGATCGGGCTCTTGCGGAACAGGTCCTCGTAGTAGTTCCCTATCTCGAAGGTGATATGGGTGTGGCAGTCGATCAGGCCGGGGAGGACGGTGGACTTGGAGAGATCGATGACCTGCGCCCCCGCCGGGACCGCCAGGTTTGGTCCCGCGGCCTTGATCCTTTCCCCTTCGATCAGGATGACTGCGTTCTGGATGGAAGCGTCGTTCCGGCCGTCGATCAAGTGTCCGGCTCGGATGGCGATGAGCCTGGGCAGCTCGCTCTTGGCCGGCTGCTGGCCGGCGCAGACGAGGGTCGAAGAGCAGAGGAGCGAAGCGATTATCGTCAGGCTTAGAATCAGGTTTCTCGCTGTCATTTCATCTCCTTTGGCGGACAGAATATCACGCCTTGTCATAAGCCTATTATTTCAATTTCCTTACGACAAGGTCAAAAGAATAGTCATCGATCAACGCTATCTCATGCACGATTGAGTACCGATCACGGAAATTTTGCTCCAATACTTTTTTCACATACTCGAGTCCAAAATTATCTATCTTATGGCCGGGGTTGGATGCCAGCCCCTTCTCTCGACAGTAGGCTCGATAAGCCTGTTCATCAGGGCCATAGAGAATCAAAACTCCGCCGACCTTTATTACCCTTAGCCACTCTCGAATCACGGCTGCTGTTTCCTTGGGGGAAAAATCTTCAAGCAGATGCGACGAGTAAACATAATCCAACACATTATCTCTAAACCAATAAAGGTCCCTCGCATCGCCGGCCAGGTTCTGAGGATAGCCCCCCAGTTTCGCATAGGGACTGGGCAAATCCATGGTAATCGCCGAGGGGACAATAGGGTCTCCTCCATACCCAAGATCGATTCCATTTCCCCGGCAAAACTGGCTCAATCGGGGCTTGGCTTTGGATGTTTCCGAGCTCTGATAGGCCAACATCAGAGATTTATGGGCTTGAAATATGCTCCACTTGCCACCCTTTCGCGAATAAAGAATGGTGAATATGGCGCGATCATCCGTCTTTTGGCCGTCTTTTCTAACCCCGTTATAGTGAGCCCAGCCTGTGAGCGTTGCTGCGTCCGAGTTTAGCACTCGTATTCTTTTCTTTTCAAAGGCGAAGTTCATTTCTTGAAAATCCCCGTAGAAGTTTTCGAATGTCTCTTTCAGCTTATTGCGCGGAACAATCACCCCGTCGCTAATATATAGAATGCCGCCGGCTTTTCCGAAGAGGTTCGTCACCATTTCAGCATCCAGCCGCGAGATTGCCGAAGCCAGGTTTTCGGCCAATACTTCGATGTCCTTTTCTACAGCTTTTTTTTCCGCATTGGCCATCTGCTTGTCGATCGGCCTACAGGATAAGGCTGCCATGATCAGAGACAAGACCAGAAGCTTCAGATATCTGGACATGATAACCTCCGCAAAGAGATCGACTCTTCCATATTCTTACAGGGCGAGTTGTTATCTGCGGACTCCAGGTTTCTTTCCCTCTTATGATCCAACCAATAGCAGAGCAATAATCAGAAGTCACTCGATGTCCTTGATCAATTTCAGATACTCGTTGATTTTCGCCTTCAGGGCTTCGTCCTGGACCGACGGCAACACCTTCTCCAAGAGCTCTCGGGCCTTGGCGGGTTCCTTGATGTTGATGTAGGCGATCCCCAGGTTGATGATCACGTAGATATCTTCAGGCGCATACTGGAGGGCGGTCTGGAAGCTGGGCAGAGCGTCGGCATACCGATGCATCTGGTTGAGGATGACGCCCTGGAGGTTGTAATAAGCGGCCGACTTGCTGTTCTTCTGGATCGCTTTCTGGACGTGTTCGAGCGCAGGCTCAAGTTTGTCCTGTTCATAATAGAGCTTGGCCAGGCCGAAGGCGGCATTGGCGTTTCCGTCTAAGGCTAGAGACTTCAGGTACTCCGTTTCGCTCTTGTCGGTCATGCCCAGCTGCCCGTAGGTAATGCCCAGGCTGGCGTGGGCTTCGGCATCGTTGGGACGGAGCTCCAGGTATTTCTGGAAGGCGGCGGCCGCCTCGCTGTAGTTCTCCTTTCTGAACTGGGCGTTGCCGAGAAGAAGGAGGGACGCGGCATGGGCGGGGTCGAGGGAAAGGGCCAGGTTCAGGTATTTGATGGCCTCGTCTTCGAGGCCGTAGCGCATCGAGATGACGGCCTTTTCGTACTGGTTTTGCGGGTCTTTTTCCGGGTCCTTGATGGCCTTCTTCTGCGTCGTGGCGCAACCCGCGATGGCCAGCGTCAGGGCGAGGACGGCGAAAGCGTTCCTGGACATCGTCGTTATCCTCGCATAAAACAATTCTTGAGACAAGGCTCTAAGTACGGCAATCGCCCAGCTTGATCATCATCGAAGAAAACCTTCTCTGCCGGGAATAACTCCAGTCCTAGAAGGAGTCTTTAGATTTCGTAAACGAAGGGGTTTTTTACAACCTGGCCGCCGCTTTTCTCCTGTACTAGATGCTTGGCCAGCCTCTTTCCCAGGCAGATGAGGGTTAGGATGGGTGGCATGCCCCAGGAAAACGGGATGACCGAGCAATCGCAGACATAGAGGTTGTCGAATTCCGTTTTCAGGTCGGAATCGAGCAGGTCGTTGATCTTGACCGTGCCGCCTGGATGGGTGGCCAGGTACCACGTCTTGAAGATGTGGTTCGCGCCGGCATTCTTGAGGATTTTTTTGGCCCTTTCGTAGCCGTCCTGGAACTTCTTTTTTTCCGCCTTGGGAAGCTCTTTCTTCACAAAACCCCGATCGGTGAGCCGGCCCCCAAGGCCATCCCTCACCTTGATCATGATCGGGAGCGTATGGGAGTGGGAGAAGATGCGGTCCGCCCTCAGGACTTCGGCGGTGAACATCCGGTAGATCCACCCCGGCCAGGGCAGGTCGGTCATGAGATAGCCTTCATCCTCCAGGCGGAGGCCGGTGGCCATGGGGAATTCCTTGCCGCCCTTGATGTCTTTTACCGCGCCCATAACGGCGATCAAAGGATCGAAGAAGAAATCATGCCCGGCACCGGGAAGGCCGCTTTTCCGCAGGATGAGCGGCGACCCGATCCCGCCCGCGGAGACGATGATCGTCGGGGCATAAACGCGGTGCGTTTTTCCTCTTTGTGTGTATTCGACGCCTACGGCCGTCCTATTTTCCAGGAGCACTTTATTAACCTTGGCGGAGGACTTTAAAATTGCGCCGTTGCGGATAGCCTCCTCGACATACATCCGGGCGTCCCACTTGGCGCCGTAGGGACAGCCCATCGTGCACTTGTCGCAATGGGGGAGGCATTTGTCCTGGTAGACGATCTTGTCGAGCTTTTTCCAGTCGTACCCCAGGCTGCGGGCGCTCTCCATGATTCTTTTGGCGAGAGGTCCAACCAGACGGTCTTCGAGCGGCGCGATCGGCAGCTCCTTTCTGGCTTCCGAAAGCTCCCCGGCGAGATCAATCCCGTAGGACCTGAACTTTTCGAGCGGCGGATCAAGCGCCGTGGCATAAGCGGCGATGGAGCTCCCGCCGGTGATTATCCCGCGGCCGAGGGCCAAGAGCTGGTTAGTGAACAGCAGGCCCTTTCCTGGGACCAGCAGATAGCCGACGCATTGAGCGGTCGTCCCCTTGATCGGCCTGTTGTGCCCGCGCTCCAGGATGAGCACGCGCTTTCCCCGCCGGCTCAATTCCCTAGCGACGGTCGCTCCCCCCGGGCCGGAGCCCAAGACGATTGCAGCGAAAGAATCAGCTTGCGGTGATGGCATGGCCTCCGCCTATTGACCTTGTGCTACTCTGGACTTTGCTCACAATATACTGACGGCAGATGGCCATGTCAACGCGGGCGCTTCCGGACCAGAGGCCGCCGATCACTCGGATACATCGAGCGCGGCGATCTTGTTTTTTTCGGTCAATTTGAGAGTCAGTTTGACTACGCGTCCATCCTCAAAGGTCAACCTGTAGATATAACTACGGAGCCCGGCGTCTTCTTTCCGCTCGAGCAAATCCACGGCTTTGGCCGGCCCGAAATCTTCCAGGGCTTCCTGATAGGCCTTGATCCGGTCGGGGAACAATTTCTTCCGGGCCTCTTCCGTGAAGGCCTGCGCATCCGCCTTGCCTTCCTCGATCTTCCGAAGCAGGTCCCTGAAGAGCGTGGTCACCTGCGGTTCTTTATCTTCAATCGGCTTGGCAGGAGGGGGAGGTGTGAGTGCCGGCACATACAGACCGGCGACTCCGTGGATGATGTCCTCCGGCCGGGCGTGCCGGCTGTCCAAATTGCACAGGGCAACGACCGTCAGTTTGTCGCCGACGTAACGGGAAATGCCCGTCGTGAAACCCTGCCAGGATCCACCGTGCTCTATGAGCCGGTGGGCGTTCATCTCATGGACGCGCCAGCCGAAGCCGTAGGGATAGGGTTTGCCGTCGTTGAGCTTCACCGGCGTCCACATCTCATCCAAGCTGCTCCGCTTGATCAGCTTCTCTGTGTAGAGGGCGGCGTCCCACTTGGCCAGGTCGAGCACAGTGAAATACAGGGCGCCGTCGGCCGTCGTGTTGAGGGACGGAGAAACCCACTCCTGATTCTTGATCACCCCTTTGACCAGGCGATACCCGGCGGCGCGATTGGGGACGATGTCCTGTTCGCTGATGATCCGGGTGGTTGTCATGCCGAGGGGCCCGAAGATCCGTTCCTGCAAGAAGTCCCCATAAAACTTTCCGGTTACTTTGTGGATCAGGATGCCGAGCAGCATGTAGCCCGAATTGCTGTAGCTCCACTTGTCTCCCGGCGCAAAGTCAAAGGGAAGCGCCTGGAGGGTTTTCAGCAGGTCCTCTTCCGTGTAATCCCGGCGATAATCGAAGTTCTTGTCGGTATAATCCTTGAGCCCCGAGGTATGGGTGAGAAGATTCCTGACCGTGAACTTGTTCCAACTGTCCGGCGCTCCAGGGAAATATTTCGCCACCTTATCGTCAAGCTTGACCTTGCCTTCCTCGACCAGCATCATGACGCCCGTGGCCGTGAACTGCTTTCCCACGGACCCGGACTGAAAAATAGTCTGAGGGCTGGCCGAAACGTTGAGCTCGATGTTGCTCAATCCATAACCCTGCGCCTTGATGATCCGGCCGTCGCGCATCACGGCCAAAGCGAGGCCGGGGATCCTCTGCTGCCGGATCGAAGCCTGGATGAAGCTGTCGACCTTGCTGTCGATATCACCGGTCTGCGCCCAGACCGCGAGAGTTACGAAACCGATGCCCAGCGCCGCAATTACAGCTCCACGTATATTTCTGGCCATTGTTTGTCTCCTTATCGCATTCTTTAGTTGTGTCTCCGGAGAGCTCCAGCCCTATTTCTCCGGCCGCTTCTTGAACTTGTCGTAGAGAGTTTCCCACCAGTTCGACATGTCGATGGCCCGGCCGTTGATGACGAGCTGCTTCACATCGGTCTTCATGTCGAGCGGGTCACCCGTGGCGATGAACAGGTCCGCGTCCTTTCCCGCCTCGATGCTTCCCAGCCGGTCGGCCACTCCTAGGATCTTCGCCGGGTTGATGGTCAGCGCCCTGAGAGCCTCTTCTTGCGGCAGTCCGAAGGCCACGGCCTTGGCGGCATGATAGGGCAAGTCCTTGCCCTGCGCCGGGCTATCCCCCGAAGAGAAGCTGATCAGGACGCCCGCCTTGGCCAGCTCGACGACATTGCGGTAAGGAGCGTCGTACCCATCCTCCGGCTCGGACGGCCCGGTATACAGGCTGTCGATGATCACCGGGATTCCGGATTGCTTGATCTTATCGGCTACTTTGAACCCCTGGGCGCAGCCGCGGAAAATAGCTTTGAGTTTCTCGTCCTGGACGAACCTGATGGCCAGCTCGATGTCTTTGGCCTTTTCGACGGAGACGATGACCGGGAGAGTCCCGTCGAGCACAGGTCCCAGAGCCTCATACTTGGCGTTGTATTCGGGCGCCTTAACGCTCGGGTCCCCGGCCGCCAGCTTCTTAAGTGCGAGGTAGCGACGGGCCTCTTTCAAGTAGTCCCTGATCTTTTCGACCAGCTTGGAGGTCACGTCCTCCTTGGCTTCTTTCTGCACGGCCACACCTTCCCCGACCGGCCGCGGCGTCGTCGGGAAATTGATGAACGATGTAGCGACTTCCTTGACTACCATCTCTGGAAACGCCCAGCCGTCCATCTTGACGAGCGCCGATATCCCCGGGAAAGTGCCACCCGACGGAGCAACCAGGGCCGTTGTCGTCCCCGTCACACGCCCCGTCCCGAAGTGGACCGAGTGCGGGTTGATGGCCCAGGCGACCCGAAGCTCCGGATTCTCCTTGCCCATTTCCCGGTAGTCCGTCGTGCTCGGGATGGCCGCGATCTCGGCCAGGCCGAAGTGGCTGTAGGAATCGATGAAGCCGGGATAGACGAACATCCCTGAGGCGTCGATGACCTTGGCGTCCGCCGGCGCCTGAAGGGCCTTCCCGACGGCCTTGATCTTTCCGTCCTCGATCAGAATGCTCCCGCCCTCAATCCGCTCGCCGACCACAGGAACGATCGTAGCATTTTTGATGAAAAGCTTGGCTGGCGCCGCCTGGGAGGAGAGGATGGCCGCAGACGCCAGAACAATCGACACGAGGATAATGATGAGCTTTCTCATGGTCAGACCTCCCCTCCGTTTTTCTTTTCCGGTTCTTTTTTCTTCTTCTCCTCTTCCTCGGCCTTCTTCCGCTCTTCGAGGTACTTGGCGCGGTCGAAATACACCGTGCCATCGACCATTGTCATCTGGCATACTGTGAAGGGATCGAGGGGATGCCGGCTGAAGACGGCCAGGTCGGCGTCTTTGCCGGGCTCGATGGTTCCGACCCACCTGTCTATGCCCATAATCTTGGCCGGGTTGATGGTCAGCATCCGGATGGCCTCGTCCTCGGTGGCCCCGCCGAAACGGACGGTCTTGGCCGCGTCGTTGAAGAGATGGCGCATCCGCTCGGCATCGTCGGAATTGAGGGCCACGAGCACTCCTCGCTTGGCGCATAAAGCCGCGGCCTGGGGTATGGTGTTGTAAGCCTCCCACTTGTAGGCCCAAAAGTCGACGAAAGTGGAGATCGCGACGCCGTACTTCACCAGCTCGTTGGTGATGCGGTAACCCTCCAGGCCGTGCTCGAAGCAGACGAGCTTGACGCCGTATTCGGAGCAAAGGCGCATGATCGAGAGCATCTCTTCCGATTGATAGGCGTGGCAGCGGACCCACAATTTTCCGCTGAGGATGTCGGCGATGCCCTCGAGCCGGTAGTCTTTTTTCGGAGGCAGGGGAGGCGTGAGCTTGCCTTTGCTGTCTTTGGCGGCCTTGGCTTTTTTCTCGTACTCCGCCCACTTCCGCATGTAATCCCTGGCCTTCTCGAACTCGTCCCGGATCGACTCCTCGACTCCCATCCTCGTCTTGGGATAGCGGGCTCGGGCCGCTCCCATGCTGTTGCTCTGCTTGGGATTTTCGCCCAGGGCCCATTTGCTGGTGAGGGGAGCTCCCTCAAAGATTAGCTCGGCGGCGCTCTTTCCCCAGCGCAGCTTGAGGACGATGCCCTTGCCGCCGATCGGGTTGGCCGACCCGTGCATGGTGTGAATCGAGGTGACGCCGCCGGTCAGGGCGTAGAAGATGTTGATATCCTGCGGGTTGATGATGTCCTTACAATCAACTTCGGCCGTGATCAGGTCGCCCATCTCGTTCACGTCTCCCTCCAGGGCGATATGGGAGTGGGAATCGATAATCCCGGGCATGACCCAGCGGCCGTTGAGGTCGATGACTGCGGCGCCGGGCGGCACGGAGAGACTCTTCCCGACCTTAACGATCTTCGTCCCCTGGATCAGGATGTCGCCGCCCGGGATCGTCTCGCCGCATACGGTGATGATCTGACCGTTCTTGAGAAGAATCGGTTTCTCCGCGGCTGAGGGCACGCCGGACAGGCTCATAATGAGGACTGCGGACCATATGGCTTTGAAAGTAGCTGTTGGCTTCATCTTCTTCCTCCTATCCGGGGATGCGTTTGGCCGTGAACTCGGCGGTTCCGGCCCCTCCCTGGACCACCGAGCCCCTCATCTTTTCCCCTTCGACCGTGGCCGAGAAGAAAAGGTCGATGTCCTGGCCACCGACTGAGATTGAAATCTCGAAGGAAACATCCTTTCCCGAAACAACGCCGCCGGTGAAGTCGAAGGCGCCGAACGGGGTGATGAGTTTTCCAGAGAGCGCAGCCTCCTCCTGGGAAAAATCGATGGTCAACCTCATTCCCATCTGTCCCTCGATCGATAGTTCCCATTTTCCAGTGACGCTGACCGTGGGCTTCTCGCCCTCTCCTGGCTTGGCTTCCTTGAGCTCGAACTTCTTTCCGTCGACAAAGGCGTATCTCACCTTGGTCTCTTTGACCAGAAGCTCCCCTTCGGCGAGGACGACGTTGGCGATCTTGCCAGGCTCGATCGTGCCGAGCGCGCGGTCGAGGCCGAAAAAAACGGCGGGTGTTATAGTCAACGCCTCGATGGCCTTTTCTTTGGGCAGGCCGGCTTCAACTGCTTTCAGGATTCCCTCGGCGAAGGTTTTAGGATCATCCGTTCCCAGGGAGGAGAAGGCGAACGGGATACCGGCTTCGGCCAGACGGGCCGGGTTCTTCGGATAGACCTCTTTTTCCGCCCTCTCCCTTTCTGCCTTGCCGCGCTGGGCGTAGATGCTGGAGCCCG
>Ga0315274_10016981_pt1 | contig 10278 bp, 12 predicted proteins | sample YL17G02_20_MG_FD_203700 | JGI IMG/M metagenome (GOLD analysis project Ga0315274, IMG submission 203700) | Sediment microbial communities from Yellowstone Lake, YNP, Wyoming, USA - YL17G02_20 | ecosystem: Environmental > Aquatic > Freshwater > Lake > Sediment | place: USA: Wyoming | collected... | reverse complement strand
TTCCGCACAGACGCGGCCGCGCCGCAGGTGGAGGTCCTTGGCCTCGACCACGTGGATCAGGGACAGCTTGCACAGCGTGGGCCGCTCCAGCCCGTCGGCCTCATCCAGATTGATTTCGTGACGGGGATCGGCTTGGCGGGCAGCGTAGAGGGTGGAGCAGCCCAGCACATTCAAGAACGGTTGCCGGCAAAGTCCGGAGGGCGTCAGAATGACCACTGGATGGTCCCGGTCGCACACTCTAGCCGTGAAAATATCCCATTGCGCGACGGTCACGGGCGGGCCTTTCTCGACACGGCCGCGCTGTGGCGGGCCATCTGCTCGAAGCCGGGATCGTCTTCGGCCAGGCCGGCAATCTCCGCCAGGGCGCGTTTCGACAGCGGGGCCAGGGAGGCGTTTTGCCTGGCGAGCATGTCGCGTCGGAGCAGTTCGCGAATATACTCGCTGGCATTGCCGAAGTCGCCGCCCAACTGGGATTGGACATGCCGGGCCAGCTTGGGCGTCAGGGACACGTTCATGGTGCGGACTTTCATGCCCCCAAGGTAGCCCATTGGCAATAGTTGGCAAGAAGACAGTCTCGGCCTCCCTTACCAAGCGTCGGTTCCACGTTTTACGATTCACGCGATACTGTGTCCGCCTCCGGCTCCAGCTTCGCAATCGCCCGCATGATCTCATCTGTCACCTGCCGATAGATTTCCTTGAGCCGGGCTTTCGTGCAGGTCTTGGCCTCAGCGCGCAATTCGGCAAAGCCCACTGGCTGGCCGAACTTCACGATCACACGGTATGGTCGCGGGATGCGCACGTGACGGCCATAGGCTTCATATGTGCCGAATACGCGCACCGGAACAACGGGCGCTGTCGATTTGATGACGACCAGGCCGATGCCCGTTCGGGGGGGTTGCATCTGGCCGTCGCGTGTCCGCGTGCCTTCGGGAAACAGGAGGATGATGCCGCCATCGAGCAGGCGATCCAGAATCGCTTTGAGGCCCGCCGCGCCGCCACCTTCGCGGTCCACCGGCACCACCTTCCAACTGCGCAGCAGGGTGCCCACCACCGGCACCGGGAAAAGGGTGTCGCGCGCCAGGTAGTTCACCGCCCGCCTGATGCCGGCCCCCACCAGCGGCGGGTCAATATAGCTGGCGTGGTTGGCAGCAAGGACCACCGAACCGGTCAGGGGTACGCGTTCGGGATGGAGGACGCGCCAGCGAAAGTAGGTTGAAAACAAGAGTCGGAACAGGTGCCAAGAGACCGCATACGCGAGGGACATCGGAGGCTGGACCACGCCGGCAGCACCCTCGGGGGGCTGGTCGTGGGCCGATCGGCAGCCGGCTTCGAGTTCCTGACCGTCTGGCTTCACGCCTGTCCCAACCGCTTCTTGACCTCGCCGATGATCCGCGCGCTTGTCTGTTCGGCTGTCAGGTGCGAGTTGTTGATCACCGTTGCGCCCAGCGGGATGATGAGCGGCGCGGCGGCGCGCTGGCTGTCGCGCTGATCGCGGGCCGCCAGGTTCTCGGTCACGCCATCGGCGACACGGCGTCGGGTCCGTTCAGCTAACGAGGCATCGAGGTAGAACTTGAACTCGGTTTCGGGGAAGACGTTGCTGCCGATGTCCCGGCCTTCCATCACCAGGCTGCCGAACTGGAGGCACTCGCGTTGTTTCTTCTTCATCCAGGCGCGCACCTTGGGGATCGCGGCGACGTGGGGCACAGCGGCGCTGGTTTCGGAGGTGCGAATCTCCTTTTCCGGATAACAACCGTCCACCAGCAGCCGAACGTGGCCAGCCACACAAACCAGCGAGGTTTTCCACTTGCGGCAGGCCGCGGCGACCGTTTTGGCGTCGTGCACGTTGATGCCTTTTTGCAGACAATGCCAGGCCAAAGTGCGGTACATGGCGCCCGTATCGACATAAACGTAGCCCAGCGCCTGGGCAACCAGCCTGGCGTTAGTGCTTTTCCCGCTGGCGCTGGTGCCGTCGATGGCGATGACGACTGGCTGAGTCATGATCGTGGCTGCAGAGTCCGATGGGGCAAGCAAGTGCGATCGTTAAATCGTTGAATCGGTTGCACGTTAACAGTGCTGCCCCAGCGCGTGGGCGCGTCTTCCCATTTAACCAGGTAACTCATTTGACGGTGTAACCAACCATCTCAATCCGCGAACAGCTCGTCCACACTCAGTCGGCAGCCCGTGGCGGCGTCGCGGATCTCGGCGCCCAGCCCGTGCGGCGGGGGCGTGGCGAGTTTCTGGAAGAAGTTCGGGAACGTCTTCTTCACGCAGGCTGGATTCTTGATTTTGACCCCGGGCACTTTCAATCCCAGAATCGCAAAGCACATCGCGATCCGGTGGTCCTGGTAGGTCTCGATCTCGGCGCCGTGGAGTTCCCCCGGCGCGATCACAAGCGTGTCTCCCTTCTCGACGACGCCAGCGCCACATTTCGTGAGTTCGGTTCGCAGTGCGGCCACCCGGTCGCACTCCTGGACCCTAAGCCGACCGAGTTCGGAGAAAGTCCTTTTCCGCAATGCGCTGCCCAGGTTACGGCTTGAGCTGGGTTTGGTTGATCGCCCTCCCCAGGTTCTCGCCGCGTCCCAGTCTGCCGCCAAAACCATCGCCGTCATTATGCTGTCACCCAGTTGTCCCTCGCGGGAAATACGATTGGGAAGCGGCAGCAACTCCGGAAACATGGCATCGATCTGCCAACCCGAAGAAGGCCAGCGGCGCACTTTGACCGTCTTCAGCTCCACGGGCATATCGGTTTCCGTCGTGGAGCCATCTTTCTCAATTCCACGAACGAAGTACGTGCCGAGGCGTTCCGGGATCACGAACGTGTTCCCTTGGCGAAGGATGCGCGGCACCGCGGAGAGCCACCCCGCCGCCCAGAAATAGCTGCCGCTGGAACAGTCGGGCTCAATCTGGAAACTGTCTCCCGCGTTGGGAAAAGCCTGCGCCACTTGGCGCGTCATCACCACGTAGGCCGATTCTTCGGCGTTCTCGCCAGTGATCGTCACCTCCCACCTGCCAGTTCTCGCGCCAAGCAACAGCGCCGAGGCGAACTGCGAGCTCTCCGCGATGCTCACCGTGCATTTGCCCGGCCGCGGCCCGCCGCCGTGGATCACCGCCGGCAGTTTGTCGTTCGGCGAGTCGATCCGGTAGCCGAGTTGGCGCAGCGCCTGGAAGAGCGCGGCTTGCGGCCGCTCGTGCATCCGCGGCACGCCGTGGAGCCGATAGACCCCGCTGCCCAGGCAAACCAGCGCAGCCAGGAACCGGGCTGCGGTTCCGGCATTGCCAACGAACAATTCGAGCGGATTCGCTTCCGTGCCGCCGCGAGGCACCCGTCCGTCCTGGCCATAGACCGTGATCGTCCGGTTGCACGGTTCGACGGCGTCAGGCGCCGCGTTCACCAGGAAGCCGAGCTCCTGGAGGCCTTCGACCATCACTTGTGTATCCTCGCTCCAGAGCGCGCCCTGCAACACCGTCTCGCCTTCGGCCAGCGCCGCCAGCACCAACGCCCGGTTGGTGATGCTCTTGGAACCCGGCACCGTGATCTCGGCGCGGACCGGAGCGGTCAACGGAACGATCTCGATGGCATCAGGCAAGGACATGGGTAGTCAGGCTAACCAATTCTCAGGTTTGCAGGTTCTCAGGCTGGCCGGCAGCCGGCGCCTTTGGCCGAACCTGAACCCCTGAAAACCTGGGCGCTTGAGAACTGAGTCATTCATTCCGGTGAAGTGTTCTGGCCGCACCAGGCGTCCCGTCGCCGTTTGGCGTTGACAAAGAACTCCTCAATGACTTTGGTGTCGCCGTGCTCCAGGGCATGCCGCAGCTCCTGGAGGTCCTCGACAAACACCCCGATCACGCGCGCCAGGTTCTTGCGATTGGCCAAGGCGATGTCCCGCCACATCTCAGGCGACCCGGACGCAATCCGCGTCGAGTCCCGAAAGCCGTTGGCGCAGAGCCTGGCCTGCTCCTTGGGGTGGATCGGACTGAGCACGTAATTCGACAGTTCAGCGGCGACAACGTGGGGCAAGTGACTGCTGCGGCTGACCAGGTCGTCATGCAACTCGGGGGTGAGCCGCAGTGGCGTGGCCCCGACGCCCTCCCAGAAGTCGGCGATCCGCTTCAGGGCCTCGGGCTTGGTTTCTTTGGTGGGAGTGACCACACAGACGACGTTGAGGAACAGGTCGGCCCGCGCGGCGCCCACCCCCATCCGCTCCGCGCCCGCCATCGGGTGACTGCCGACGAACTGGGCACCGGTCGGGGCGATCAACGGTTCGAGCTCCCGGACGACACAGCCTTTGACGCTGCCGACGTCGGTGACGAGCGCGCCGGGTTTCAAGGCCGGCAGCATCTGTTCGGTCAGCAGGCGCATCTGGGCGATCGGGGTGCAAAGCACAACCAGATCGGCGTCCTGCACAGCTTCGTCCAGAGCCAGCGTCGCTTGGTCCAGAACCCCCGCCGCCTCGCACTCGGCCACGCTGGCCGCGCGGCGGACAAAGCCGCACACGCGGGACGCGAGCTTGTGTTGCTTGATGGCCAGGCCCAGCGAACCGCCTAACAAACCCACGCCGACCAGCGTGATCTTCTGCCAGTACATGGCGGGATTAGAGAGCAAAACGGCGAAATGAAAAATGAAAAATGCGCCGGGGTCCTCGCCCGCCTTGCGGAGGGGGCGGGGTTGCGATAAGGTTTGCGTATGAGTTTCCGCTGGTTTCTTGTCTTGGTGTCGGTTTGTCTGCTTGGATTCCCCATCGCCACCCCCGCGGCGGAGGGCGCGGGGAAGAAGGTGGTCATCCTGCCGATTCGGGAGGAGATTGCGCCGCCATTGGTCTATCTGGTTCGCCGCGGAGTGAAGCAGGCCATGGCCGAGAAGGCCGACCTGCTCGTGCTGGACATGAAAACCGACGGCGGGCGGCTGGATGTCACTGAAGAGATCATCAAGATCCTGAACCAGTTCAAGGGCGAGACCGTTACCTACGTCGATGATCGCGCCTTCTCGGCCGGCGCTTTCATCTCCGCGGCCACGCAGAAGATCTACATGGCGCCGCAAAGCGTCATTGGAGCGGCTGCGCCGATGATGATGGGACCAGGCGGCACCAGCATTGAGGAGATCCCGAAGGCCTTCGAGGTGAAGATGAACTCCGCTGTCCGCGCCCTGGTGCGGACTTCCGCCGAGAAGAATGGCCACAATGTCCAGGTGATGGAGGCGATGATTGACCGGAACAAGGAGCTGGTCATCGACGGCAAGACGCTGAAGGAAAAAGGTGACATTCTCACGCTGACCAACCTTGAAGCCGAAAAGGAATACGGCAATCCGCCAACGCCCCTGTTATCGCTGGGCACAGTGGCCAACCTGGATGCGCTCCTGGCCAAACTGGAGTATGCCGACGCCCAGCGAGTGACGGTCCAGCCGACTGGCGCAGAAAGCCTGGCCACGTGGATCAACCACATCAGTTCCCTGCTCCTGATCATTGGCATTGTGGGGATTTACATCGAGTTGAAGACGCCCGGCTTTGGCCTGCCGGGGATCATCGGCATCATCGCTTTTCTCTTCTTTTTCTTCGGCAGTTACATCGCCGGATTGTCGGGGCTGGAATGGCTCGCTCTGTTTGTCCTGGGCCTGATCCTGGTGTGCCTCGAATTGTTCTTTTTCCCCGGCACCATCCTGCTGGGTGTCTCCGGCACCATCCTGATGATGGTCGCGCTGGTGATGGCGATGGTGGACGTGTATCCGGGAATGCCCGTGGTGCCGACGCTGCCGCAACTGACCTTGCCGGTCAGGCAATTAGCGGTCGCCGTGGCGGTCGCGATCGCTGTCGGACTGGTCATCAGCCGTTGGCTGCCAAAATCGAGGGTTTACGGCCAGTTGGTCTCGGGGTCGGCCAGCGGCGTCGCCTCCGTCGTGGCCCAGGAGCAGACGCAGCGGATGCGCCTGGGGCAGGTGGGCGAGGCGGTTTCAGTCTTGCGACCGGGAGGCAAAGCGCAGTTTGGCGAGGACATTATCGACGTCATGACCCAAGGAGAGATGATCGCCAAAGGGAGCCGCGTCCGGGTGATCGGGCATAGTGGCACCGAGGCCATTGTCGAAAGCGCCAGTTGAGCGGCCGCGCTGCGGCAGCCGACACGCTGGCTGAACGGGCCCACAGTGGTGGACGGTCATGGCAGGGCCTACGGTTCCGGCGATTCGCCTTGCGGCTATGGACCGGACGGCTTGGCATCCGCAGGCGGGAGGGCCGGCACTCTGTTCTTCTCTCGCCAGCCTTTGCGGTTGCCTTCGGGTCCATGCAATCGGGAACGCTGCTCCATGAGCTCGTCGAACTTGCGGATCTGTGCGGGAGTGAGCACCTGCCGGATATGCTCCCGGACCACTCGCGTCTCGTCTTTCACCTTGGGTTCCACCGTCTCCCGCAGCTTGCGGATCCGCTCCCGGCTCTCGCGGAAGATCTGCTCGATGCTTTCCCGCTGGGCGGGCGTGAGGTCCAACTGCCGGTTCATCCGCGCCATAAGGTCCAGCCGCTGAGGGAACGGCGCCGGGGCGACCGACGACGGGCGGAGTGTTCCCAAGCGCTGATCCAGAAGCATCCCGGTCCCCAAACCAGCGACGAAGATCACCAGGGTGGCGAGAATGACCTTCCAAAGGCTCACGGGGAATCGTCGAGATTGTCGAGTGGCGCGCGCACGGTATCCTCCAAAGCGACGGACAGGGGGTCCGGCGACCCGCGGAAATCGTTGACGAGGAGCGTCCAGATGCCCGCGAGGAACAGGACCGCGACGCAGGGGGCCGCGGCACGCCAGAGGGCGGTTCCCCAGAGTTCCCAGAGATTCGCCATGACGCGGGTCGTAACCCGGGCCAGGATCCGCTTCTCGAAGGCATAAGGCACTGGAGCGTCCGGCGGGTGGCAACGCGCGGCAACCAGCAGTTTTCGCTCTAGCTCAGTGAGGTTCATGGAACCTTTGATAAGCCAGACGGCGCCTGGTGAATCCGGGTTACATATACTTGTGTCGGGCGATTTTCTCCACACATTTTCGCATCGCTTTCCGCGCGCGGAAGGCCCGGATCTTAACGAGCGGAATCGACCAGCCAGTGAGCGCGGCGATTTCCTTGACCGACCGTTCTTCGATCTCCAGCAAGGTGATAACCAGGCGCGCTTCGGGTGACATTTGCTCCAAGACACGGTTGATCAAGGCCCGCGCGGCTTCGGCCGTCTCGCTCGCCTGTTCCGGCTGAGCCGCAAAGCGCTCCAACCAGGCTGATTCCTCGGTCGTCAGGTCCGCGAAGATCGACTCTCGACGGCGTCGGTGGGCCCGGAGGAAGTCGTAGCAGGTGCGGACCGTCAGCCGCATGAGCCAGTGCTCAAATGGCGCATCGCCCCGAAAGCCGTTCAGCTTTTGATACGCCTTCACGAAGACCTCCTGGACGATGTCTTCCACCTCACTTTCGCGGCGGGCATAGCGCCGTGCGGTGATGAAGACGCGTCGCTGGTATTTGATCACCAGCAACTCGAAGCTCGCCGTGTCACCGGCCCGCACCGCAGCAATGAGATCCGCATCGGCGGGTTCCACAACCGCGCAGCTTGGCATAAGCCGGCGCCGAGCCAAAGCAGAAAGCCACCGCAGGCGACCGTGGGCCGCCAGACGGGCGCTGGCTGTGGAACTGGCCAACCGGCCAGGGTTCAGTGCTTTGCGCTTGGCAGTGGGCCTTGGGAACCTACTCTGAACGCGTGACCGTTCTGGAAGTGATCCAAAGCAGCACCGAATACCTGGCCCGAAAAGGCGTCGATTCTCCGCGCCTGCAAAGTGAACTGCTGCTGGCCAATGTGCTGAACCTGCCGCGCCTCCAGTTGTACCTGAACTTCCAGCGGACGCTCACGGCCCAGGAGTTGGACCGCGCCCGGGAACTGGTCAAGCGCCGCGGCCGGCGTGAACCGCTGCAACACATTCTCGGGACCACCTGCTTCTGCGGCCTGGAGATTGAGGTAAATCGCGCGGTCCTGGTCCCGAGGCCCGAGACGGAGTTGCTGGCCGAGCTTGCCTGGCGCTGGCTGAACACGACCGTGGAGTTGACCCGGGCGGCTCCCGCGGTCCTGGACTGGGGAACGGGCAGCGGCTGCCTGGCGGTCGCCATAGCGGCTCACTGCCCTTCGGCTCTGGTCCAGGCAGTGGATGTGTCGCCCGCGGCGCTGGCCGTGGCTCGGCGCAATGCCGAGCGTAACCGCCTGGCGGAACGGATCCGGTTCTGGCAGGGCGATGGGTTTGGAGCTCTGCCCGCCGGCGCGGCCTTCGATCTGATTGTGTCTAACCCACCCTATGTGGCCCATGAGGCCATTGCCACGCTCCAACCGGAGGTGAGAGACTATGATCCGCACCTGGCATTGAACGGGGGCGTGGACGGGTTGGAGCACCATCGGTGCCTGGCCGTGGAGGCCCTGGCATTTCTCAAGCCGGGCGCCAGGATCATGGTCGAATTGGGCGACGATCAGGCCGAAAGGGTCCAGGACCTGTTCCGGCGGAACCAGTGGCAGGTGGACGCGCTGCACCCTGACCTTGGCGGCACACCGAGAATCCTGGTTGCAGGCGCTGCGCAACCGTGAAACATTGACCAGACTGGAGAACATGAAAGCGCTCATTAGCATCTTCATCATCGCCTTGGTGATCTTCCTCTTTAAGGAATTCCTCGACTTCTATGAGAAGAGCAAACGCGGCGAAGTTGCGGCCCAGACCGAGGGCGGCGGGCGCCCAGCCGAGGTGCGCGGCGAAGATCTGCCCGGCCTGCCTCCTGCGCTCGAAACCTCACTCCACACGGCCCAGAGCGAAGGTGCGAAAGCGCTGGGGGATTGGCTCAAGCAGTATCGACCTTACGTCAAGGATCCCCGGCTGGCGTGGATCGAACTGGACTATGTAGTCTTGGTCAGCTTGCAGGACGCGAAGGAGGCCCGCCGCGTTTTCCAGAGCGTCCGGGACCGCACACCGCCCAACTCCCCCGTCTATGAACGGCTGAAAAAGCTGGAGAAGACTTACCAATAGAGACGTGCGGCCGGGGCGACTTGTCGGGGCGCAGGTTCAGGATGCGGGACGCCGGCCGCCTTCCGCCCACCAGTCTCCCTCTGCCATCGTGTTGCCGGCAGATGAAAAAGCCAACCCCGCCTCGGTCGTTGGCTTGTGCGGGACACGAAATTGCAGGGCTAGCCCTGCAGGGCCTCGTACACGTGCCCCACCAGCTTCTCGCTTGGTTTCAGTGTCTTGGCGCCCTGCTTCCACCTGGCGGGGCAGGCCTCGTCCGAATGCACCAGCAGATACGCGTTGCAGTCCATTTTGCGCAGCAACTCATCCGCATTGCGTCCGACGTTGTAGAAATTGACCTCCGAGGCCACCAGCACGCCGGCGGGATTGATGATAAAGGTGCCCCGCAGCGCCAGACCGGTGGCGCCGTCATAAACGCCGAACAGCTTGCTCACGGCGCCAGTCGGATCGGCGCCCATCGGATACTTCACGTTGGCCATCAGTTTCTCGGCGTCTCGCCACGCCAGGTGCGTGAACTTGGTGTCTGTGGAAACCGAGATGACTTCGGCGCCCAGTTGCTTGAGCGCCTCGTATTTCTCCGCCAGGTCGGCCAGTTCCGTGGGGCAGACAAACGTGAAGTCCGCCGGGTAGAATACCAGAACGGTCCACTTCTTTTTCTGCTTCAATTCGTCCAGCGAGATCCTGCTGAACTCGCGCTCCGCCGGATCGTAAGTCTCCAGTTCAAAATTCGGCACTGCTTGGCCGACCGTCACGATCTTTCCTTCACACATGTTGATTCCTGGTTTGGTTTTTCCGACACACGTACCCGCAGCGTTCTTCCAGGCGCCTGCCCCGGACACGCCGGCCGCCGGATTGGTTTACCGGCTGGCCCGCATAAGAAAGCGGATTTTGTCGAATTGTCAACCGGACCGCCGAAAAGGCGCCAATCCCGCCAGGCGTGGCCCTGTCCCAGAGACCTGCCGGACAGGATGACAACGCTGCCAAGTCTCTGCTACGGCTTGCCTTTGTGCCAACGCTAAGGCACAAAGAGCCAACAATGGCTGACGTGACGCTGACTCCCAACCGGGTGATGCTCGGGGTGGGCTGCGCGGTCATCGGGTTGGATCAACTGACCAAGTGGACCGTGCTGAAGTGCCTCCCGAAAGGTGACGAGTGGGTGGTGGTCCCGGGATTCTTCCGGCTGGTCCACTGGACCAACACCGGCGCGGCCTGGAGTTCGTTCAGCGGCTACAACGATGTCCTGGCCATCCTCGGCGTCATCGCCCTGCT
>Ga0315274_10016980_pt1 | contig 10279 bp, 10 predicted proteins | sample YL17G02_20_MG_FD_203700 | JGI IMG/M metagenome (GOLD analysis project Ga0315274, IMG submission 203700) | Sediment microbial communities from Yellowstone Lake, YNP, Wyoming, USA - YL17G02_20 | ecosystem: Environmental > Aquatic > Freshwater > Lake > Sediment | place: USA: Wyoming | collected... | reverse complement strand
ACCTGCTGGTTCTGTACCTTACCAAGAACAAAAAGGCGGCGTTTCTGGGTGGGATAATGTTCTGCTTCTCTTCATTCCGAATCTCCCATATGATTGCCGGCCATTTTCACCTGTTCTCCACAGAATGGATACCGTTTTTTGTCCTGTTTCTGATAAAAACGCACAGGGAATATAGTAGTAGGAACATGCTGCTTTCGACTACGTTCTTGGTTTTCAACGGCCTGATATCCTGGTATCTATTTTATTACGTGTTCTTTTTCACTTGCATATACGTACTGTATTTTTTCCTAAAGGACAGGATGCAATCCTTATCCTTAGTCAAGAGGGTTACGATCATATATTTTCTTGCATTTCTAATCCTGTCCCCTTACATCATTAACACGGAACTTGTGTCATTGAATGATACAATTTTCGGAAATCACGATCCTGATGACTATCCGGGCGATCTCGCAGGCTTTTTTGTTCCAGGACAAGAACAAACGCTCGGGAGGCTGCAACCCTTCAAAGAGGTAACTTCATCATTCAAGGCCTATTTTGTCGAGAACGCAACTTTTCTGGGGTATACGGTCATGTTCCTATCATTGATTTGCGTTTACAGACTCTTCAAAAAGGATAGCATGGTACAGTTATTTTCAATGTCGGCCATAATATTCTTCATTCTAACACTGGGATCCCATCTTCATATCATGGGAAATATGATCGATATAGTCCTGCCATATTATCTGCTGCACACTTATCTGCCTTTCTTCGGTTATACCGGGAATCCGGCACGGCTTAGTTTGATGATTGCATTTTCATTGTCCATACTGGCTGCGCTTGTGCTCAAGGAATTCAAGTTCATGAAAAAGAAGAGCCGAAAAAACGACCTGCTGTTCATTTTAATGCTGGTGACCATCCTAATCGAATTTTCCAGTTTCCCTTTCATGATCAGCAGGCTGGAAGTCTCTGATTTTTATTATAAGATGGCTGAGGATAAGGACGACTACGCGGTCATTGATCTTAATCCCATGTCTTATCCCTGCAAGGCCATGTATTTTCAGACAATCCATAACAAAAAACTGGTAGGTGGGTATACGTCGCGTGTGACATTGAGTTCCATAAAAACTTTGTATTCAGAACCTGTGATTTCAAGCATAATTCTCAACGAAGAGGAAATTATTCTCAGCAATGGTATAAAACTGGAAGGGGAGCAGTTGAAGGACCATGTCAAAAGGGTTCTATACAACATGAATATAAGATTTATAATTGTACCGGTGGACGGGGATGACAGTGTAATGGTCCAATTCGGATTGAAGAAGATATATGAGGATCATCTTATCAGGGTATATTCTTATTAGATGTCCGTTGGGTTTTGATATTAACGTTTAATTCATTTAAATATCGATTTTTTCAATCCCCAGAAGACCCCGCTCCATGTCCTTTAGTGAAGATGGTATATTATCAGTTTTGATGTCAGGTCAAGGGAGCCGACAACGCCGCAATCACATAATTGCCTGTAAAAACAAGAACAAGTACGACGGTCGTTATAGTTGCAATTATCCTGAAAGTCAGTGTTTTCACGATACTCCTTTTGCGCACATCCGTGATAAACAACTTTGATTAATTATTAACACCATAAAAAAGTTTTCAATTCGATTTATTCAAGCAATCCCTTCACGAACTTCTTCGGGTCGAACTTTTCGAGGCTCTCATAACCCTGCCCCGTCCCGATGAACAGTATGGGCTTCTTTGCAGTGTAGCATGCAGAGAAGACGGAGCCGCCCTTCTCGTTAACGTCCATCTTCGTGAGCACCAGCCCGTCTATGCCGACGCCCTCATCGAACATCCTGACCTGGGCGACGACGTCGTTGCCTGTCAGCGAGTCCACTACGAGTATCTTCAGGTCGGGCTTGTTCACCCTCACTATTTTTTTCAGTTCGTCCATAAGGTTCACATTCGTGTGCATCCTGCCGGCAGTGTCCGCAAGGACCACGTCAAGCCCTTTGCTCTCCGCATGCTTCCTCGCGTCGAAAACGACGGCCGCCGGGTCTGCGCCGTACTTGTGCTTTATGACGTTAAGCCCCAGCTTACTCCCGTGTATCTCAAGCTGCTCTATGCTCGCCGCCCTGAAGGTGTCACCTGCCGCGAGCACTGGTTTGTACTTCTTCTGCATCAGCATTTTCGCCAGCTTCGCGATGGTCGTAGTCTTGCCTGAGCCGTTGTAGCCCAGGAAAAGTACGCATGCGGGCCTTTTTTCCTTCCTGGAAGACTTTATGACAGCCTCGATGTCAGCCTCCTTCTGGTTGACGATGCTGAACAGCAGCTTTTCGAAAGACTCGTTTATTATCCTGCCGGCCTCCGACCTTTTCACAGGCCTGTTCAGAAGCGAGTCCTTCATGCCGGCCTTCAGGTAGTCTATGACCTCCAGCGCGACATTAGCCTGCAGCAGGCCGTTCTCTATCTCGGCGAAGAAATCGTCTATCTCCCTGGCGCTGAACTCTTTTTCCGTTATCCTTTTGGTTATCTTTTCCAGGGTCCCTTTGGGCTCTTCCCTTGCCGGTTTCTCCGGCTTCATGGCCTTTTCGGCCTTGGCTGGTTTTTCGGCCCGGGGTTCCTCAGGCTTCTCTGCTTTCCTGGCGAGTCCGCCGACGGCCTCCCTGAGCCTCTTCTTCAGAATGCCGAACATATAGAATAGATTGCGGCCTGCCTTTTTATGTTTTGGAAAAGTGCCTGATATTTTCCAGGCTCAGCATTCCCTGCCGCCGTGTTCAGCCGTTGCGCCATCCGTGAATGCAAACTGGTATAATCTCGCTAAACGATCCAGTGGCACCCCGGCCCTGTACATGTCCAGTGCAAAAGCCGCAGACCCCTCGGATACCTCATTCAGCAGCAGACCGGGCTGACCGTTCAGGTATCTTTTCATGTCGGCCAAAGTTTTAACTCCGTTTTCCATAATCAGTCACAAAAAATAGAACCGTCCGTGGCTTATTAAAAATTCCCGGCTGTAATTTTTAGAAAATTAAGAAAACCCGCGGAAAATTTCCACGATTACTTGGATTTCAGGAGCTTTTCCTTTACCTCTTCCATGTGCTTCGGCAGCGACTCCGGGGCAGTCTTGGATTTCAGGTAAAGCGAGAATCTTTTCTTGTACGCGGCCTGGTCATCCTTCTTCAACCTTTCGGCATATGCTGCTATGTGGGACCCGGTCAGCCTCGACTGGTCCGGTAGAATAGTATCCGAATGCGGTACGCTAAGGCCTGCGTCTACTGCCCCCTTAAGTGCAGCGTATATCCTGCCTCCCTTGGTGCTCCTGCTTAGTCCTATGTCAAGGATGGCTTCCTTTATACCTTTGGCCACAGCCCTTTTCGCGCAAAGCATGCCTGTAAGGTATGCTGCCGGTATGTTCCCCGTGGAAGCGTTCCAGCCCAGCTTTTTCAGCTCGCTGGAATTCGCAGTCACCCGGCAGACATCCCCGCTGGCCTGATAATCAACAATCTGGCAAACCGTATTGTTCAGGGACCTCCTGACAACCAGCCTGGGCTTTCCGGATTTGAGCAGGCCAACCCTCTTCCTGTAGTTGGTCTTCTGCTCCGCCCTTCTCCTGTGCGGGACCATGTGACCCTTACCCTTTGCCACCCTTTCCACCCTTCTTTGCTTTTACAATAATGCCGTTCTCGTTCAGATATGCAAGCATGTGCTTCTTGTTCCTGAATTCCGCGCCCTTGATTTTTTTGTAAAGGCCGGAGCCTGAACCCGGCTTTATCTGGCCGTTTTTTTTCAGTTCGCGGAGCAGCCTCCTCATGGCCCTGGTGTTTCTCATCCACTCTTTCTTTCTTGGGCCCCTGGCATACTTGGTGCCGCTCTTCCTGCCCCTGCCCTTTCTCCTGCCTTTCTTTTTCTGGGATGCGAGGTAATTAGCCTTGACCCTGCTGGTTCCCTTCTTGGGCTTCTTTGTTATGAAGCCCTTGACTATCAGGCCCCTCACGTCGTTTCTGGTGAGAGCCTCTTCTACCTCCTTCGAGGAAGTCACCTTCACCCTGCCGGGGCCGCACTTCAGAATCCTGGCGGCGAGCCTTTTCTGATAAGCCGTATTCATCTTTTCACTCTCTTTGCCCTCTTTACAGGCCTTTCATCCCCGGCTTCCCTGGGAACGGGCTCATGTGCAGCCTGGGCCTCGTATCCGAAGTCCTCGGGCTTGTACTTGAATTCAGAATCCTTCTTTATGATGCCCTTCTTCTTGAGCATCTCCCTCGCAAGCAGCATGAAAATAAGAGCCAGCGACTTCTTTCCGTTGTTGTTGGCCGGTATTATGAAGTCTATGTCGCTCGCCTCGTTGAACGTGTCACAAAGCGCGACTATGGGAATCCTCTTTTTCTTCGCTTCCTTGATGGCTTGGTCGTCAACAAGTGAGTCGACTATCACAACGACGTCGGGCTCGCAGAAGTCCCTGTAGGACGGGTTGGTCAGCGTGCCCGGCGAGAACCTGCCTGCAATGTGCTTGCACCCCACAACCTCTGCGAACTTCTCTATCGAATCGGCTGCATTGGTTTTCCTGGATATCACAAGTATATTCCTGAAGCTGGACAGGAAGTGGGCCGCAGTTACTATCCTGGCGTCAACCTTGCGCAGGTTGAAAACTGACAGTCCGTCGTCCCTCACCTTGTATACAAACCTCTTCAGGTAGGGCGTGCATGACTTCATGCCTATGTGCACACCGGCTGAAAGGTAATCAGTTCTTTCCGCAAGCATTTTCCACACCGTCTCATTTTCCGTTAATTACATTTTTCAGATTCATTATAATGCAATTGGGTTTATATTTTCCTTATATTGACCCTTTAAATATTTAAAAGGCTTTTCCTGTGTAACTTATTATGAAAAAAGCAGTACTGGCTGCCTCTTTGCTTGTTTTGCTCATTTTCGCGAGCGGCTGCCTCCAGCCAAATGCCTGCGAAGAAGGGAAGGCCAGGGCGTGCACACCTGACGGATGTGACGGGACCCAGACCTGTGTTAACGGAAAATGGGGCGGCTGCATTAAAACCGACGCCTGCTGCGGCGGTGGCTGCGGTCAGGGCGAAGCAACTTACCCCTTTGGTTTTGCCGGACCGACACAGCCGCCGGACAATTTTAATAAAATAGCTGAAGTCGGCGCAAATTATATCAGAGAATCAATAGTCTGGGGCGGAACAGACCCGGTTGACTTTTCCAATATGGACACCGCTTACGACAAACTCAAAAACCAGTATGGTTTGAAGCCTATTGTCCGGTTAAAACTAAAAGGGCCGAACACAAAATGCGATACTTCCCTAACCTGCCCCGACGCACCGATTTACACGACATGCCCTGCCTCCTCGGCAGACTGCCCGCCGGCAGATCTGGGGGGATGGAGCGAAAGAGGATACAGCCCGATGCTTTATGACAGTATTTACGGGACAATTGAGCACTTCTTCAATACAAACAGGCCGATTGAATACATTATTGTCGGAAACGAAGTAAACACCTTGCTGTTCTGGCACGCTTCCTCGGAAGATTATCTGAAAACAAGGGGAACGGTTTTCAAGGCGGTTCATGACTTCAACGAAAAAAACAATCAGGACGTAAAAGTGGTTGACAACGGTTTTGCGGGAGGCGTCTGGGGCTTTGCAATTCTAAGGGACGAGGTATGTTCGGGCGACCCCGCGCGAAGGGAATTTGCGGAAGAGTTTGCATCTAAATACTTTAGAAGAAGATTTACCCAAACACAAATGGAAGATTATATAAACAATAACTTTAAACTGCCATATTTTTGTGCGAATCCTGACATAAGCCAGATAATTTTAAGGGATTCCTTTAAAATAGACCCTAATCTGGGGGAAGCGTCCTTTGATTACATGGCATACCATTTTTATGAGCCCTGGGACACGCAACAAGAAATAATCAACTGGATTGAAAAAGAAATGCAAAAAAATGGTTACCAAAAACCAATAATGCACACAGAAGGCGGTTACAGCGATAATTTAAGATTATTAGACAACCCGGTAGTTGCGGACGAAGTGAGGAAAGATGTTGCGGACGACATCCCGAAACTTCATGTTATAGCCTTTGCAAACGGAGTTAAAACATGGCTCTGGCTTCCTTTCACGGAAAGATACGATTCTGCATATTACGGGCCAACCTACAGTGGTCTTTTTGACCCGAACCAGCAGGAGCTTCCGGCATTCACATCATACAAAACAATGACCCAGAAACTTACTGGTTTTACGTCTGTTCAAAAAATCGATTTTGGGGAGTACACCTATAAGTTCATGGTGAACGGGAAGCCTGTTTACGTTCTGTGGAGGAGCGAAGACACCGCGCCCAATCCGATTACAGTCGACCTGAGTTCAGAAATTTCAGGCTACGTGAAAGTTACAGGTGTTGACGGAACAATTCAGACCGTTCCAGGCAACGCGTTGCAGGTGACGGAAAGCCCGATATACGTTGAAGTAGTTTAGAAACCATCTATCAGTTAACTTTTTAAAAACCTTCTCAAACCAAAAAAGGCTGGGTGGGGACCAATGTATTTATTATCTGATGCCAAAAAATTAAGATATGAGAAAATGCGAAACTTGCGGTAAGGATTTAGGAACTCAGGCTGTCCGCGTTCTTTATCGCGATGACATGCCTAACTTGGACACAGAACTGGATGACCCGTCAAAATTTCATTATTTCTGCGCAGAGACGGGAGGGACGACGGGACGACCGGAAAAGTCTCCTTGTTATAATGCACACTTTACATCAAGAAATCAACCAGCTCGCAGTGAATTAGTTATCCTTGTATCTGAATAGAGCCAATAAACTACAAAACCAGAATAAAAAGGCGCTTTAGCCTGCTCAGGCGGAAATAAGAAAAACCCTGCGAATAATCACAACTTGCTCACAAGCTGCTGGTACATCCTGTCCACGGACCTCCTGTTGACGTAGGGCCTGTGGTGGCGGAAGCCGCCGCCCATGGTCTTGGGTATGTGCATAAGCTCGTGTATGAGCGTCTTGAGTTGGTCCTCGCGGCTGAGCCGGTCGAAGTTCTTCGATATTATCTCGATGGCGTAGTGGCCCTTAACACCCAGCGCCTCCTGCATGATTTTTGACAGTGCGTGGCATCTTGCCAGAGTCCTCCTGCTCTTGGAGCCGTGGCTCCTTACGCAGACGACCCTGGAGGTGTCTATCCAGTGAAAGCCCAGCCTGCTCGCGATGAATTCTATTTTGCCCTGGATTTCCGGGTCGCGCTCATAGCTTATCATAAGGAATAATCAGTGCGAAGTCTGCTTAAAAATCAACGATGAATTTTATGCGGAAAGCGTCGTTTCCGCTTTCAATGCTCCGTAGGCAGGGTGTCAATGAAAGCACGGAGCCCTGCATCCTCGAGGTCCCCGAATGGATAGAAATACTGGACATACCCGATATCGAGGCCGTCTGGCAGATGTATCATGACCTCCCTCTCGGGAAAATCATGACCCGGCTCGATTCTCAGCTCAAACGCGCGCTGATTCAACCCCACGCAGACGCCTTTTCTGCTTTTGATATCATTGTAGAGCCTGGCAAGGCCATAGCCGCGCATAAGCTGCACGTTGACACCTTTACCCGCCAGTTCTTCAAGAGTCACATTTCCGTACGGTTCAAATTCTTCACAAAACACGTCCATCGGCCAATATCCCAGGGTATCGATCAGGAATCTTGTTCCTTGTGTATTCTGAGCATATATGGCCGCTTCATCCTCAAGTTTTCCGCTTTCGAGGTCGATTTTGATGCGGCCATGAAGCGGATGGCCAACAAAGGATTTTTTCCTCGGGACGAAAAACATGTAGCCCCGGTCCGCCGGATGGTCTGAAGAGCCGGGATAGAAAGAAGATGTCAGCCTGCCGCTTCTCAGCATCTCCATCGTCGATTCCACGGATGTCCCGTGGACCATGGACGGCTCTCCATCGTCAAAGGCCCCTTCCAGCAGATACAGCGCCCCCTCCCTGGTTATCATAAAGAAGAGTTGGCAGTAAATCTTTTAAGGTCCGCCCTTTCAGTAGAAATTCTCGTTGATTTTGTCCAGTGCCAGCTTAACGTTCTGCATGACAGGCAGCCCGTGCCCGGGCAGCAGTGCCTTTATGTCCAGGCCCTTCAGCTTCTGCAGCGATTTTTTAAGCTGCTCCTCGTTGCCTCCCGGCATGTCCGTCCTGCCGACCCCGTCCGCAAAGACCGTGTCGCCTGAAAAAAGAATCTTTCTCTTCTCATCGTACAGGCAGGCTGAGCCTGGCGTGTGCCCCGGCGTGTGTATCACCTTCAGGCCCTGCACGGCCTGTCCGTCCCTGAACTTCATGTCCACTTTCCTCGGGTGCATCTTGCCGTCGAAAAAGTCGGCCACGGCCATCTCCGCGTCGGCCTTCTCGATTATGGGCGCGTCGAGTTCGTGTATGGCGACTTTTGCATTCAGGAAGTATCCGTTCCCACCCACGTGGTCGAAATGCCCGTGCGTGTTTATGACCCATTCCACGGAGTTCATGGGTTTCCTCATCATGCTGAAGAAGTACATGAGCCTTGTGAAGTTGAAGCCCGTGCCGGAATCGATGACGTTGTTGCCGATGACATATATATTGGAATCTGAGTCGGAGAGTTTTATCATCGTCACGTCGCCGAGTTTTTTTATCATGCCATAACCACGCCGTTATAATAGATTTGTCCGGAAAGAAATAAATAATTTCCGCGAATTTTCCAAAAAGGATTTAAGCTTTTCGTGTCGCGAGCATCAGGACGAACTGCTCCACCACGTCCTTTGGCGGCTTCTGCTGCTTGGGCATGTCATACCCTATGTCCACGAGCATGTTCACCGCGTGCCTGAGGTACTTGTCCACTTCCCTTCCGGCGTTGCCGTAGATGTTGTGCAGCTCCCTTGCCCTTTTCTTTACCCGCCCGTCTGTCGGGTCCTTGAGGTAGCCTGATAGAACCTCTATCAGATCGCTCCTCATCTTCTCCTGGTCTATTGCAGTCATGTAATCAGCTCCTTATCTTCCACTTCACTCCCGATGGCGTGTCCTCGAGTATCACGCCCATTTCACTGAGCCTTGCCCTTATCTCATCCGATTTCCTGAAATCCCTGCTCTTCCTGGCGTCTTCCCTCTCCCTTATCAGCGCCTCCACTTCCGCGCCGATGTCCTTTTTTTCCGTTTCCAGTATTCCCAGCACTTTGTCAAAGCTGAGCATTAATCCTTTTATGATTTTCGCGTCCTGTGCGCCCAGCATTCCCTTCTCGTTGAGTACGTTTATCTCTCTGACGAAATCGAATATGGCTGCGAGCGCCTGGGCGACGTTCAGGTCGTTGTCCATGGCCGCTTCAAACCCGGATTTCACCCGCTGTATCTTATTTTTTATTTTGCCATCATTCCCGGCGTCTTTCACATTGTCAAGCATGTCCATGAAATCCAGCAGCCTGCCGACAGACCTGCCGGCGGCCTCCAGGCCTTTGGTGGTGAAGTCAAGCTTCTGCCTGTAGTGGGTCGCCAGAAGGAGATACCTTATGGCCATGGGCTTGTGGCCCTTTTTCAGAAGGTCCCTGAGTGTATAGAAGTTCCCGAGGGACTTGGACATCTTCCTGCCGTTTACCAGCAGGTGCTCGTTGTGCAGCCAGAACCTTACCCAGCGCCTGCCTGTGAAAGCCTCGGACTGGGCTATCTCGTTCTCGTGGTGCGGGAATATGAGGTCGACGCCGCCGGTGTGTATGTCAAAGCTTTTCCCCAGGTGCTTCATGGACATGGCGGAGCATTCTATATGCCAGCCCGGCCTTCCCTTACCGACTCTGGTGTCCCAGAAGACCCCACCATCCTCACGGGACCAGGCCTTCCAGAGCGCGAAGTCCCTGGCCTGCCGCTTTCCGTACTGGTCCTGGCTGACCCTTGCCCCGGCCTTCAGCCCCTTCATCTTCAGCCCGGAGAGCTTTCCGTACCCCCCGAACTTAGATATCCTGAAGTAAACCGAGCCGTCGCTGCTCCTGTAGGCATAGCCCTTCTTCAGAAGCCCGCTTACCATTCCGACCATCTCATCTATGTGCTTCGTGGCTTCGGGATAGACCGAGGCCGGCTTTATGTTGAGCTTTTTGACGTCCTCGAAAAAAGCCCGCTTGAACTTTTCAGTGTACTTCCCAAGCGGCACGCCCTCTCTCCTGGAACCGGCTATAGTCTTGTCATCGACGTCCGTCAGGTTCATCGCAAGCCTGACCCTGAAGCCGCTGTACTCCAGATACCTTCTCAGTATGTCGGAGAAAACGTAGGCGCGGAAGTTGCCGATGTGCGCGTAGTCGTAA
>Ga0315274_10016979_pt1 | contig 10279 bp, 5 predicted proteins | sample YL17G02_20_MG_FD_203700 | JGI IMG/M metagenome (GOLD analysis project Ga0315274, IMG submission 203700) | Sediment microbial communities from Yellowstone Lake, YNP, Wyoming, USA - YL17G02_20 | ecosystem: Environmental > Aquatic > Freshwater > Lake > Sediment | place: USA: Wyoming | collected... | reverse complement strand
TAGCCATAGGGGGTAAAAACCCGGTCAAAAGCGCCGGAAAACCGACTAAAAGTGTCAGAGTTCGGGCGCAAACCGTCAAAAAACGATCGAAAAACGACGCGTTTTGTCTTGCCCATCTTAACATCCGGGACGGCCGACGCCCCTGGCGCTAGCGCCAGGGCCGATTTGGCCGGCCGGGAGGCCGGAAAATCGGCGAATTCGGCGCGCGGTACCCCGGTTTCCGGCCTGTAACAACGTGACTTACAGCAAAATCGGGCGGCAGGCCCGGCAGCACGGCGGGTGCGGGGACCCGCCGCGCTTGTCGGTGAAGGTCCGCGGGCGGGGGCGCGCTCCCCTTGCTACTCTGCGTAGCAGCGGCGCTGCTCCGCTGCGAAGCACGAGTCGGGTCGCGGCTAACGGGCCGGGGCGGGCGCGAACGGCACAACGGCGCCCTGCCGGGGCGGGCTCGAACGACACCAGGGCGACCGGCGGGGGCGGGCTCGAACGGCACCAGGGCGACCGGCGGGGGCTGGTGCAGGCGCACCCGGCGGGGCCAAGGGCGCGGCGCCCTCCGGGCGACCCCTAGGGTTCACACTTGGCGGCGGTCAGGAGCGTCGTTCCCTGGGCAGGCGGGAGGTCCTCGTGCCGGATGTCCCGGAACCCCGCCGCCCGGACCCGGTCCACGAGTTCCGGCACCGAAAAGGCCCCGATCATCACGTTGAACAGGGCCGGCGTCAGGGGCCCCGTCTTCTCGGCGTTCAGGAGGAAGTCCTGGACGATGAGCAGGCCCCCGTCGGCCAGGGCGCGGCGGGCCTTGGCGAGTTTCATCTCGGCCTGGCTGGCGGGCCCGTGGAGGATGTTCCCGAGGAGGACGGCGTCGTAGCCCGAGCCGTACGCGGGCTGGTTCCAGTCGCCCACCTCGGCCCGGACGCGGTCGGCCATGCCGAGGCCGGCGATGACCTCGCGGGCGATGGCGACCGTCTCGGGGAGGTCCATGACGGTGGCGGCCAGGCCCGGGTTCCGCTCGCACAGGGCCATGGCGTAGGAGCCCGGCCCGCCGCCTACGTCCAGGAGGGTGCGGCGGCCACGGAGGTCGACGCGGTCGGCCACCTCGGCCGCGCGGCCGGCCATCGCCATGTTGTGCATCGCCAGGATGAAGTCGCGGTGCGAGCGGATGCCCCGCGACTCGCCCTCGGCCGCGAAGGCGGACGCCCCCCCTTCCCCGCGCAGGACGTGCGGCAAGTCGTTCCAGAAGCCCCAGACGCCCGCGCTGTGGGCCAGGGTGCTGCCCTGGTAGCACGGGGCGCCGGGGACGAGCGTGGCCTCGGCCTTGGGCGTCAGGCGCCAGGCAGGCCCCTGGCGGGCCACCAGGCCCATGGCGGCACAGGCGATGAGGACGCGGTCCAGCATCCCCGCGTCCAGGCCCTTGTCGCGGGCGACGTCGGCGGCCGTGGCGGGCCCCTGGGCCAGGCGCTCGAAGACGCCGGCCCCGCTGGCCGCCTGGACCACCCGCGAGGCGCGGTAGATCCAGGATTGCTCGACGAGTTCGATGGCCCAGCCGACCTCGGGACCGCTCTTCCTGAAGTGCATGGCGTCCGCCTTTCGGTGCCCCCGCTGCCGCGATGGGACCATCCTAGCGGATTCCGCAGGCCGTTTCACGCGCAGAAACGCGGCGGGCGGCAAAGTCCTTGCAGGCGCCCCGCCCGGGCGGGAAGATACGCCGCCCCTTGCGAAGGAGGGTCCGAGCGATGATCCGCATGGCCCGCGCGCGGCGGCTGGCCATCGGCGCCGCCCTCGTCCTCGCCATCGCCGGCGCGGTCCTCGCGGCGCCGGCGGAACCGGCCGCTCCGGCGCCGGGGCCGGCGAAGGATGTCCGCGACGTCCTCGGCGTCGCCCACGTCGCGGGCACCTATCACCTGACCGACGGCGACTTCCTGGGCGAGGGTGCCGACCAGGTCCTCGCCCTCGGGTCGCGCGTCCTCAAACTCTACCTGTTCCAGCCCGCCCGCAACTACCCCTTCAACACGCGGTGGCCCGAGGCGGCGACCCTCGCGGAACTGGCCCAGAGCCCGCCCTACGCGGCCGTCTTCCGCAAGCCCTTTACGACGTACGTCCTGACGGCCTACGCCCTGGGGCGTCCCGAGCACTACTGGCGGGCCGGCGTGTCGGAGTCCGAGAAGGCCGACGAGCGGCGGCAGTTCTACGAGTTGACGAAGCACCTTATGGCGGCCTGGCGGGGCACGGGCAAGACGTTCGTCCTCCAGCACTGGGAGGGCGACTGGGCCGTCCGCGGCGGGTTCGATCCCAAGACCGACCCCGAGCCGAAGGCCGTCCAGGGCATGATCGATTGGCTCCAGGCCCGGCAGGAGGGCGTCGACCTGGCGCGGGCCGAGGTCGGCGAGCGCGGCGTGCACGTGTACCACGCCGCCGAGGTCAACCTGGTGGTCCAGTCGATGCGCGACGGGCGGCCGGGTGTGGTCAACCGGGTTCTGCCGCACACGCGGCTCGACCTCGTCTCCTACTCCGCCTGGGACGCCCAGGACGACCCGAAGACGCTCCGCGAGGCCCTCGACTTCATCGCGAGCCAGGCACCCCCGAGCCGCGCGTTCGGCAACCGGAACGTCTACGTGGGCGAGTTCGGCAAGCCCGAGAACGAGTTCGGCCCCGAGAAGGTCCGCCAGACGGTCCGCGGGGCCGTCCGCGCGGCCCTCGACTGGGGCTGCCCCTACGTCATCTACTGGCAGGTCTACTGCAACGAGGCCCGGCGGCGGCCGGTCCGGCAGAACGACGACGTGCGGGGCTTCTGGCTCCTGAGGCCCGACGGCACCCGCGGGGCCGCGTGGGACTGCCTGGCCGAGTTCCTGCGTCCGCCGCCCCCTGCCCCGGGCAAGGCGGGGGGCTGACGCCCGCAGCACTGGCGGCGCGGGCGGCGTCACTTCTTCCGCGCGACGTAGAGGTCGGCCTCAAGCATCCGGCCGTCCTTGAAATAGTGGTGGGCGAAGTAGAGGTTGCCCTTGGCGTCGAGCGACGGCTCGGCGGCGAACTGCGAGAGGATCATCGCGGGGGCCTGCCAGCGTCGTCCGTCGACCGACTTCGACCGGAAGATGGCCGGCGAGCCCTTGTAGGTCCGCGTGAACCATAGTTCGCGCCCGTCCTGGGAGACGAACGGCCAGCCGTCGGTCTCCTCAGAGTTGACGGCAGCGACGTTCTCGGGCTCCTGCCACTCGCCGCCGACTTTCCGGGTGACCCAGATGTCGTACTGGCCCTTGCCGCCCGGCCGGGGCGAGTGGAAGTAGATGGCCGCGCCGTCGGCGGTCACGTGCATCTCGCCCATCTGGAAGTCCTGCATCAGGCGGTCGCCCACGTACTGCCAGTTCTGCCACCGGCCGTCCTTCCAGCGGGCGGTGAAGAGGTTGACGCCCGTGAATCCCTCGCGGGCGGAGCAGAACCACATCGTGTCGCCCTGGACGCAGGGCGCCCCGTCCAGGGCGAGTTTGCCCGGGTCCTGGAGGACGACCTGCACGGCCGGCTGCCACGCGCCGTCCTTCTGGTGCGACACCCAGACGCCGGTCACGCCGTCCAGGAGTTGCTTCTGCGGCGGGACGTTCGGATCGGGCGTGAAGAAGAAGTAGAAGGTGCTGCCGTCGGGCGTGACGAAGGGCGAATCCTCGGCCCCGGCCGTGTTGATCGCCGCCGGCAGCGGCACCGGCGTTTCCCACGCGTCCGAGTGGAGTTGCGGCGGGTAGACGTCCGTCGCGGGGGTGATCTTCACGGCGTCGGCGGGGATGCTGCTCTCGCGGGTCGCCATGCCGGGCGGCTGGGGCGCGGCCTCTTCGGGCGCGGCCGGGGGCGTGCCGTCGCCGCCGCAGCCGACCGCCACCAGCAGGATCGCCAGCACGGGGGCCATCCGCGCGGTTGTCACGACGGATCTCCTTCCACGGCCTGCATCGGTCCGAATCGGGGCTACTACGACAATGCTACTTGGCGCAGCGGGTCTCCGCACCCGCCGCGCCAACCGCGATCTTGGACCCGGAGCCGCCTGCTCGCGCGCGGTGGGTCCGGAGACCCACCGCGCCAAGGCGCAAGTTGCGTTGTAGTGCTACCTGGGCGAGATCGTGTACCGCTTGCCCTTGGCCGTCGCGAAGGCGGCCACGTTCGCCTCGGGGCGATCGACCTTGACGGCCGCGCCGTCGCACGTCACCTCCAGCGGCGCGGCGGCGCGGACGCGGCAGTCGTTGCCCAGGAGCGAGACGAGCGTCGCCTGGGCCAGCCGCCCGTCCTTCCACGCGAGGTCCACCTGGAAGCCGCCGCGGGCGCGGAGGCCGCCGACGCTCCCCGCGGGCCATGCGCTCGGGAGCGCGGGCAGCAGCGCGACCTCGCCGGCCTGGCTCTGGAGGAGCATCTCGGCGATGCCCGCCGTGCCGCCGAAGTTGCCGTCGATCTGGAACGGCGGGTGGGCGTCGAAGAGGTTCGGGAAGGTGTTCCCGGCGAGGGCCTCGATGAGCATCTTGCGGCTATGGTCGCCGTCGAGGAACCGGGCCCAGAGGCAGATCTTCCAGGCCTTGCTCCAGCCGGTGCCGCCATCGCCGCGGAAGATGAGCGACTGCCGGGCGGCGGCAAAGTGGTCGGGCGTCGCGCGCGGCGTGATCTCGCTCCCCGGGTACACACCCCAGAGGTGCGACAGGTGGCGGTGGTCGTTCTTCGGGTCGTCCTTGTCCTCGAGCCATTCCTGCAACTGGCCGTGCTTGCCGATCTGGTTGGGGGCGATGGCCTTCCGCATCTCGTCCAGCCGGGCGGCGAAGTCGCGGTCGACGCCCAGGACGCGGGCGGCCTCCGCCGTGTCGGCGAAGAGGTTGCGGATGATCTGGTGGTCCATCGTGGGACCCATCACCAGGCCGCCCTGCTCGGGCGAGTTGGACGGGCCGCTGATCAGCCGGCCCGTCTTCGGGTCCTTGACGAGGAAGTCGACGAAGAACGTGGCGGCCCCTTTCAGGATCGGGTACGCCCGCTTCGCCAGGAACTCCTTGTCGCCCGTGAAGCGGTAGTGTTCCCAGAGGTCCTGGCAGAGCCACGCGCCGCCGGTGACCCAGATGCCGTGGTCCGAGGCGTTGATCGGCGCTGTGCCGCGCCACAGGTCCGTGTTGTGGTGGAGGACCCATCCGCGGGCCCCGTAGTGGGCCTCGGCGGTCTTGCGGCCGGTGACGGCCACGTCGGCCAGCATGTCGAACAGGGGCTCGTGGCACTCCGCGAGGTTCGTGACCTCGACGGGCCAGTAGTTCATCTCGGTGTTGATGTTGACGGTCCACTTGCTCTCCCAGGGCGGGTTGAGTTGGTCGTTCCAGATGCCCTGGAGGTTGGCGGGCTGGGTGCCCGGGCGGCTCGAGGCGATGAGCAGGTACCGGCCGAACTGGAAGTACAGGGCGGCCAGTTGCGGGTCGTCGGCCTTGGCGGCGTCCTTCAGGCGCTCGTTGGTGGGGCGGCGGGCCGCGTCGGTGCGCCCGAGGTCCAGGGCGACGCGGTCGAACAAGCGGCGGTGGTCGGCCACGTGGGCCTTCTTGAGCGCGTCGAACGACTTCCCGGCGACGGCCTTGAGGGCCGCCTCGCAGCGGGCCGCCGGGTCGGCGCTTACGTCCGTATAGTTCACGAAACTCGTGGCGGCCGCCAGGATGAGCGTGGCCGCGTCGGCCCCCTCGACGACGACCGCGTCGTCCTTGACGGAGACCTTGCCCTTCTCGGCCGCGACGCGGAGGCGGGCCTCGAACCTCGTGCCGCCGTCCGCAACGTGGCCCGCCAGGGCAAGGGTGTCGGCCCCGAGCGGCCGCACCTTGGCCGAGGCGTGCGGGCTCTCAAGCCGGGCCGTGAAGGTCACCCGGCCCGGCTTGTCGGCCCCGAGGTGGACGACGATGACCTGGTCCGGGTGGCTGACGAAGGCCTGGCGGGTGAACGTCACGCCGCCCGCGCGGTAGCGGACCGCGGCGACCGCCGACTCCAGGTCCAGGTCGCGCCGGTAGTCCGAGACGGCGTCGAGGCCGGGGAACTGGATCCGCAGGTCGCCGAACGGCTGGTACGCCTTCTGGTGCAGGGGGACGCTCATGAACTCGCGCATCGCGAGGTCCTGGGCCTCGCCCTGTTTGCCCTGCATGAGGAGGTCGCGGATCGCCTGGAGGTGCTTGGCGGCGCCGGGATGCTGGTACTCGTGCGGCCCGCCGGTCCAGAGCGTATCCTCGTTGAACTGGAGGTGCTCCTCGGCGACGCCGCCGAAGACCATCGCCCCCAGGCGCCCGTTGCCGATGGGCAGGGCTTCGACCCACTCGCCCGCGGGCCGGCGGTACCAGAGCACGAGGTCGCCGTCGGGCGGCGGGACCTCGCCCGAGAGGACCGACCGCGCCGCCGGGGCGCCGGGCATCTTCGAGAACGCTTCCGCCATCTGTCGCGCCTCCGTGCTGCCGGGGTCGGCGGGCCACGCGGCCCAGACCGCGTCGTCGCCCGTCCGGAACTGCCACAGGCCTTCGAGGCGGACCTCGCCCTGACCCGAGACGAGCCGTAGGGGGCCGCTCATGATTCCGCCGCCGCCGCCCCCATCGTACACGCGGACGGCGATGAGGTTCCAGTCTCCGGCCCGCAGCGCGGCGGCCGGGACGTCGTAGGCGCGCGGCTGGCCGCTGAGGCCCTTGTAGTCGGGCGGCATCGAGCCGGTCGCGCCGACCTTGCGGCCGTTGACGAACGCCTCGTCGCAGTCGTCGATCGTGCCCAGCGCGAGCCGCGCGGCCCGGCCCGCGAACTCCTTCGGCAGGCGGAAGAAGCACCGGTACCACGCGAAGCCGTCGTAAGCGCCGAGGTCGCCGCCCTGGCTCTCCCAGGCGGCGGGGACGCGGGCGGTCCGCCAGCCCCCCTGCTCGGCCGCCGGGGCGGCGGTTGCCGCAACCGCCAGCGCCAGGCCGGCGGCCAGCCACGCGAGTCGCGTCATCACGGGTCCTCCCTCCTCCTGAAACACCACCTTGCGCGGCGGGTCTCCTGACCCGCCGCGCACACCGCAGTCTCCAGGCTGGCAACGCCGGTCCTCTGCGCGGTGGGTCGGGAGACCCACCGCGCAAAGAGCGACATGGCGTTGCAGTGCTCCGTTCACGGCCCAAACGTCACGTCATAGGTCTCGCCCGCGCGGACGGCGACCGCCACGGTGCCGCCCTCGCCGGCCTCGGCGGGCACGGGCTTGCCGCCGCATCGGACCTCGGCGACGGACTGGCCGGCGGGGGCGCGCAGGCGGTGCCGACCGTCAACTGACGCGCGGAGCGTGGCGCCCGTCGCCTTGCCGCCGCGCCAGGCGATGCCCACCTCCAGGCCGCCCCGGGCCCGCAGGCCCGTGACGTGGCCGTCGGGCCACGCCTTCGGCAGGGCCGGCAGCAGGGTCACCTCGCCCGCGTGGCTCTGGAGGAGCATCTCCGCGATGCCCGCGGTGCCGCCGAAGTTCCCGTCGATCTGGAACGGCGGGTGCGTGTCGAACAGGTTCGGCAGCGTCGACTTCGCCAGGAGCGCCTGGAGGTTTTCGTAGGCCGCCTGGCCGTCCTCGAGCCGCGCGAAGAAGTTGATGATCCACGCGCGGCTCCAGCCGGTGTGGCCGCCGCCGGAGGCCAGCCGCCGGTCCAGCGAGACCCGCGCGGCCTTGGCCAGGTCGGGCGTCCCGTGAACGGTGATCTGGCGGCCGGGGTGCAGGGCAAACAGGTGCGACATGTGGCGGTGGCCCGGCTCGGGCTCGTCGAAGTCCTCGCCCCACTCCATCAACTGCCCGTGCTTGCCGACCTGGGGCGGGAGGATGCGGGCGCGGGCGGCGGCGAGTTTCCGGCGGAAGTCCTGGTCGGTGCCGAGCGCCTCGCTCGCCTCGATCGTATTCGTGAAGAGGTCCCAGATGATCTCGCGGTCCATGGCGGCCCCGGCGCACACCGACGCGACCGTGCCGTCCGCCGTCCGGAACCGGTTCTCCGGCGAGGTCGAGGGCGACGTGATGAGCCGCCCGTCCTTGTCCTCGACAAGGTACGCGAGGTAGAACTCGCACGACTCCCTGAGGACCGGGTACACGCGCTTCAGGTACGCCGGGTCGCCGCTGAAGGCGTAGTGCTCCCACAGGTGCTGGCACATCCACGCGCCGCCCGCAGGGAAGAAGCCCCACCCGGCGCTCCAGCCGGGCGACGTCCAGCCCCACACGTTCGTGATCATGTGGAAGACCCAGCCGGGGGCGTTGTAGTAGGCCTTGGCCGACGCGCGGCCGGGCTCGACCAGCGACTCCGTCAGGTCCACCAGGGGCATCGCGCACTCGGCCAGGTTGCAGACCTCGGCGGGCCAGTAGTTCATCTGGACGTTGATGTTCGCGTGGTAGTCCGAGTGCCACGGCATCCGGAGGCCGTCGCCCCAGATGCCCTGGAGGTTGGCCGGCAGGCACCCCGGCCGGCTCGAGCCGATCAGCAGGTACCGGCCGAACTGGAAGTACAGGGCCGCCAGGTGCGGGTCGTCGGCCCCCTTGGCGAGGTCGCGAATCCGATCGTCGGTGGGCCGGGCGGCGGCCGCCGTCTTCCCCAGGTCGAGGTCGACGCGGCGGAACAGCCGCCGGTGCTCGGCCACGTGGTCCTTGCGGAGGGCGTCGAACGGTCTCTTCGCAGCCTGCGCCAGGGCCTGCTCGACCGCCGCCTTCGGGTCGGGCCCCTTGTAGCCCTTCGAGCGGTCGAGGACGTGGTCCGTGTCGGCCGCCAGCAGAAGGACCGCCTCGTCGGCCTTCTCGATGCGGAGGGTGTCGCCCGCGCCGCTCACGGTGCCGCCCTTCGCGATCGCCCGAAGTTGCGCCTCGAAGACCAGGTCGCCCGGCTTGCCGTCCGACGTGCCGCGCAGGACCAGGCGGTCGGGCGCGGCAAACGCGACCTCGGCGTGGGCCTCGCGCGAGAGTTTGGCGCCCAGCGTGACGCGGCCCGGCTTGTCGCACGCGATCCGCACGACGAGCACCTGGTCCACGGGCGAGGAGAAGACCTCGCGCGTGAAGGCAGCGTCGCCGACCCGCAGCGTGACCGACGCAACAGCCGTGTCCAGGTCGAGCCAGCGCCGATACGCGTCGATCGGCGCGTCGCCGAGGTCGAAGTCGAGCGTCAGGTCGCCCAGCGTCTGGTAGGAACTGTCGTAGGCGCCATCGAACCCGCCGCCCTGGTTCGTCATGGACCGGTCGGTCATGGCCTCGGCCTCGCGGTACTTGCCCGCGGCGAGGAGGCGGCGGATCTCGGGCAGGGCCTTCCAGGCCTCGGGCCGATCGGCCTCCTTTCGCGGCCGGCCGGACCAGACGCTGTCCTCGTTGAGTTGGATCCGCTCCCTCGCCGCGCCGCCGAAGACCATCCCGCCCAGCCGCCCGTTGCCGACCGGCAGGGCCTCGGTCCACTCGGCCGCGGGGCGGCGGTACCAGAGGACGAGGTCGCCCGCGGGCGGATCGGCGGCGGCGGTCATCGCCTGCTTGAGGAAACCGTGGGTGCGGCCGATCTCTTGAGCCATCTTACGTCCGTCCTCGCTCGCGGGGTCCACGGGCCACTTCGCCCAGGCCGGATCGTCGCCGGTCCGCAACTGCCAGTCGCCCTCCAGGGGGATCTCGCCCTTGTCCGACGCCAGGAGGAGCGGCCCCTGGGCCATGCCGCCCAGCCCGCCGTTGTCGTAGACGCGGACGGCGATCAGGTTCCAGCCGCCCGCGCGGACGTCCTCGGCGGGGACCGTGTAGCGGCGCTCCGTCTGCCAAGCCGTCTTCGGGTCGGGCGGCATGGAGCCGGTCGCGCCGACCTTCGCGCCGTTGAAGAACGCCTCGTCGCAGTCGTCGATGCGGCCGAGCGAAAGCGCGAGGGGCAGGCCCTCCCATGCCTTCGGCACCTCGACGAAACACCGGTACCAGGCGAAGCCGTCGTAGGCGCCCAGCCGTCCGGGCAGCGCCTGGCCCCATTCGGCCGGCGCGCGGGCCGACGTCCAGTCGGGCACGGCCTCGCCCGACCGGGCGGGCGCCGCGCCTGCGAGCGCGGCCGCACAGGCGAGGGCGGCCAGGGCAACGGTGCGGTGCATGGATACCTCCCCTCCCCTTCGACGCGCCCCACGGTACCCCTTCCGCGGGAAGGCGTCAAGCGCCGGCGGCCCGCCCGTCGGTCCCGCGCGGCAAGTCGAGCCTGTCAACGCAAAGTAGAAATGTCCGCTTTCCCGCAAGGTAGGAATGTCCGGTTTTTCTGGAGGGGCTGACGCCAGGGGTGGTCCGCCGGGGGATGGCGTGGCTCTGCGGCGGGGAGGCGGGGCG
>Ga0315274_10016976_pt1 | contig 10280 bp, 10 predicted proteins | sample YL17G02_20_MG_FD_203700 | JGI IMG/M metagenome (GOLD analysis project Ga0315274, IMG submission 203700) | Sediment microbial communities from Yellowstone Lake, YNP, Wyoming, USA - YL17G02_20 | ecosystem: Environmental > Aquatic > Freshwater > Lake > Sediment | place: USA: Wyoming | collected... | reverse complement strand
CTTTAGCTATTTTGCTAGGAGCCCCGTCTATCGGTCAATGGATCAGCTGTCCAAAGACCAATGAACATATGATACGAGGAGGCTGGCGCTGATGCGGACTCGTGGAACTGTCACCTTCCCCATCTATCTCCTTGCCGGAGCTGTCGTGGGGCTTTTCAGCGGCATGTTCGGCGTGGGGGGCGGCATCATCATGGTGCCGTTTCTCGTGCTTGTCGCCGGCTACACACAGCAGCAGTCACAGGCGATCTCGCTCGCCGCAATGGTTGTCACAGCGCTGACCGGGGCCGTCAACTACTTCCGGGGTGGGACCCTCGCCACGAACATGATCCCGATCGCTGCGGCGCTGGCTGTCGGGTCGATCCCAGGTGCATGGCTAGGCTCCTCGATCGCACAGAAGCTTCCGAAGACCACCCTGAGCGCGCTTTTCGCGTGTTTCATCATCGCCATGGCAGTCCGGATCATGCCCGCCGAGGGCGCGAAGTCATTGAGGCTGCCCCTGCCCGGCCTCACGGGTTCCATGGGAGTCCTGGTCGGCATGCTCGTCATCGCCATCGGTGTCAGGCTGGTGGTGGGCTCACTCGGATTCGCCAAATAGCCGCAGCGAACCGGCTCCCCCAAATGCAATCGGCCCCCGCCGGTGCGGGGGCCGATCTTGTGGTGTTGCTTCACGCAGCCACGCGTGTGAATGAGCTACTACTTCGCATTGAACGTGTGGCTCGCGCCGATCCACCAATGCCCGCCGAAGGTGCCTCCCTTGAGAGTCGGCCACTTGGGCTGTGGCGTCACGGTCAGGGCGGTGATCACGTCCTGTCCGTCGTAGAGCGCCACCAGGCCGACCTGAGGGAACTGCGGCCGGAGCAGCGCCTGCACCCCACCGAAGAGCCCCTCGTGCCGCTCCTCATTGAACAGCGTCATATCCGCGGTGCCCAGGCTCAGGTGCAGCCGGACGATCGGCTTGGTCGGCGGCCCGCCGACTGGCGGGTTGAGGGTCTTCGCAGCGCAGACGAAGTACGATGCTCCGGTGGCAGCCCCAGTCGGGTCTTTGTGCGCGCGCGTCAGGTCGCGCCCGCCTATCACAATGATAGGTCGCTTAAGAGTCTCGGGCTGCACCACGACGGTCGCGTTGAAGATGGTCTCCACGCCGATCACGTCCACATCGTAGCGGTGCACGTCGAGTTCGACCCTATCGGTGAGCCCGACGTACAACGTCTGCGCGCGGACGAACCCGATGTTCAGCCCCTGGATCGACGTTGGCAGACTGTCGTTGTCGACGCCGATGTAGTAGATCGCGACATCGGCCTCTCCCGCCTTGACCTGGTTGGCCGTCGGGACGGTGACGATGTCGCCCGCCGTCGCTGCCCCAGCCGCGAGCCCCAACAGGAGCAGACACACGGCCACGAAAACGCGGAGATTCATGGATCTCCCCTCCTCGCCCAAAGGGTAGAATTCCCCCATCGCTGGGATGTGCGCGGAAATATACCAGAGAGGACTGTTGGTGTCAACCTTACTAATGAGTTTCGCCCAAAGAAGTAAGGGCGGAACTCATCAGAAGCACAGGTAATCACTGAACGGAAGCTGTTCGCCCATGCGACTTCTATGGGCGAACAGCCGTAGCGCTGAATTGATAAGCTAGCAGGCCGTGCGCTGGCAGCCGCCGGATCGGCGGGACCGGACAGCCGTCAGCAAAGCCGCCGCGCGGCGTTGACCGCCGCGAACGGCCGGGCTATACTGGGCCGGATTCCAGGAAAGGCAACTGCTGAGGCTGCGGCGGAGGGGGACTGCCAGCCAAAGGGGGCGAGGCTTGAAGCTTGGCCTGAACACGTACAGCTACCGGCATGCGGCCGGTCTCTGGGACTACACGCCCCGCGAGAACGCGCCGATGTCTCTCGATCACTTCCTCGAGAAGGCGGCCGACCTCAACCTCGACGGCGTGCATCTCGTCGACGCCCGACACCTCGACAGCTTCGAGTACGGCTACGTGAGCGAGCTCAAGCGCAAGGCCGACGCGCTGGGGCTGTACATCGAGCTCGGTACCTCCGGCACCAATCCGGATCACCTTCAGAACGTCGTGCGCGCAGCCCACGTGCTGGGATCGCGCGCCATCCGCACGTTCGTCGGCAAACCGCGCGCCACATCGACGCAGCGCATGGAAGAGATCATCTCCGAGGCGGCCGAACAGATCGGGGAGGTGCTGCCGGTCTGCGAGCGCTACGGCGTCGCGATCGCCGTCGAGAACCACCAGGACCTGACCACCGCGGAGCTGTTGAGCCTTCTCGAGATTGTCGACAGCCGATGGGTTGGCGTGTGCTTTGATACCGGCAACGCACTCGCGCTCCTCGAGGACCCGATGGAGTCGGCCCGCGCCTTCGGTCCGCTCGTGAAGACGGTGCATCTCAAGGACTACCAGTTGTGCGCGAGGTCCGATGGGTTCTGTCTCATCGGCTGCGCGCTGGGTGACGGCGTGGTCGATCTGCGGGGGATAGTCGATCTGCTCAGGACCGAGGCGCCCGGCGCCAGCCTGAATATCGAGGCCTATATCGGCAGGCACGATGTCCCGGCCCTCGAGGACGGCTACCTGCGCCAGCTGCCCGAGGCGCCCGCATGGGCGCTCGGTGCCGCGCTCCGCCTCGTGCGCGACCGCGGGCTGCCGCGGGAGCCGGTTCTGCCCACCGAACGCGGCGCGCCGGAGGAGGAGATACTGGCGGCCGAGGAGGAGCTTGTTCTCCGCAGCGTGCAGTGGGCCAGCCAGGCGCTCGGCCGGCCGGAGTTGGGCGACCTCGATGAGCAGTAAGGGCCCGCGGACGCTGCTGGAGACGGAAGTCGGCGAGGTCCTGACGGTCGATGCCCAATGGCCGGGCGCGCAGGAGCTCAGGGTCAAGGTCGGCGCCAGTGAGGACCGGGCCGTCAACTACACGCAGCTCCTGGGCGAGGTCGTGGCGGGCGAGCAGGTCCTGCTCAACACCACCGCGGTGCGAGCCAAGCTGGGCACCGGCGGCTACCATTTCGTGATGAAGCGGGCCGGGAACAAGGAGCGCCCGGAAGGTGTCGGGCGGGTCGTGAAGCTGCGCTACACCCCTCTCCAGTTCCGCTGCACGACCGTCGAGGAGCAAGAAAGCCCTTACCGGGCGGCCATCGAGGCATCCGATGACCTCGCCCGGATGCCGGTGATCGTGGCCGCGCTTCACAGCCACCTCGCGCCGGCGGCCGCGGCCGTCAAGGGCCTCGCGCCGAAGGCTCGCGTCGCCTACATCATGACCGATGCCGCTGCCCTTCCGATCGCCTTCAGCAAGCTGACGCCCGCTCTGAAAAACGCACAGCTCATCGACGCCACCATCACGGTCGGCCAGGCCTTCGGGGGAGACTACGAGGCCGTCAATGTCTACTCGGGTTTGCTCGCGGCAAGGGCGGTCGTCGGGGCGGACGTTGCCATCGTTGCCCAGGGGCCTGGGAACGTTGGCACGGAGACCGAGTGGGGGTTCGGCTCGATCGCGCAGGGCGATCACATCAACGCCGTGGGCGTGTTGGGCGGAATGCCCATCGCGGTGCCGAGGATCAGCTTCGCCGACCCGCGACCGCGCCATCGCGGTGTCAGCAGGCAGACGCTCGTCGTGCTGGGGAAGGTCGCTCTATCGCCCGCGGTCGTGAGCCTGCCGATGATGGATGAGGAGAAGCTGGAGATGATCCGCCGACAGCTCGACGACGCGGGCATCATCGAGAAGCATGATGTGTTGATCGTGAAGGGCGAGATCGGCCTCCAGGTGATGGAGGAACGGGGCATCGAGGCGAAGAGCATGGGCCGGACGGCGAAGGATGACCCGGAGTTCTTCCTCGCGGCCGGGGCCGCGGGAGCGCTGGCGGCGGAGAGCCTGGGTGACTGACGAACTGACAGAGCGGTTGATTGCTTCGCGGACGGTCTTTGAGGGGCGGCTGCTCACCGTTCTGGTCGATGAGGTCGAGCTCGCAGACGGGGCGCGCGCCAGGCGGGAGGTGGTGCGCCACCCGGGTGCGGTCGCCATCGTGGGGCTGCTGGACGACGGTCGGGTCATCATGATCCGGCAATACCGGCATGCGGCAGGCGAGGTGCTCTGGGAGCTGCCGGCGGGAGTGCTGGAGGCGGGGGAGGAACCGGCGGCCTGTGCGCGGCGTGAGCTGATCGAGGAAACCGGGTATGCCGCCGATGAGGTCGCACCGCTCCTCTCGGCCTTCCTCAGCCCTGGCTTCAGCAGCGAGATCATCCATCTGTTCGTGGCGCGAGGACTGAAGCGGGTTGGGCACTCGGCCGAGCCTGATGAGCGCATAGATACCCAGGAGCTGCCTTTCGGCGAGGCGGTCGCGATGGTGTTGCGGGGGGAGGTGCGGAACGCCGCCGCGATCTGCGGCCTCCTCGCCGTGGCGGAGTGCAACCAAGCCCGCGCCTGACAGGAGGTCGCGCCGATCAGTTGGAAGATAGCGACGGGCGAGCAATCCCAACATGAACAGGAGTTGTCCGATGAAGCGAATCATCCTCGCCGTTATCGCCGCCGCGCTCTGTCTGGCGAGCGCCGGCGCGTGGGCCGGCGGGCCAGCGCCAGCGGCGCCCGGCGGCGGGACAGCGACCGAGACGCCGCGGGTCAGTGTGATCGGGGAGGTGAAGCCCCGGCCCGAGCTCGAAACCCTTCAGGGAGTCCGAGCCTGGGTGATCAACGGGACGGAGATCCCGATGACCAAGATCGAGGAGCTCGGGGCTCTCTACCACGGCCCGTACATCCTTCAGGACTTGGTGGCCGAGCTTCTGCTCCAGCAGGCGGCGGCGGCGAAGAACATCACGCTGACGGAGGCGGAGGTGCAGCAGACGATCGCCGACCTGCGGGAGCAGCTCGGGGTGCGATCGGACGCTGCGTTCGAGAGCTTCCTGCGGGCCCAGAACGCAACACCGCAGTGGTTCCACGACAAGGCTCGGGCGTACGCGCTCATGAAGAAGGTGCTGGCCGACCAGGTGTTTGTCACCGATGTCGAGGTGGAGGCCTATTACCAGCACAATCCGCAGATGTCCCGGCGGGGCGCGGTGGTCGCCTTCCGCATGATGGGGTTCCAAAATAAGGCCGCCGCCGATGCCGCGCTTGCGGAGGTGCAAAAGGGCAAGGGCTTCCAGGCGGTCGCGAAGGCGACCGCTGCGACTGCCCAGGACCGGGCTGTGGCCGGCGAACTGCAGTACTACGAGCAAGGCCAGCAGAACATGCCGCCGGAGTTCGCCACCGCGCTGCTCGCCGCGCCGCTCAACCAAGTGACCGGGCCGGTGCAGGTCGGCGGCTGGTTCTACCTCATCAAGATCGAGCAGAAGATCGACGCGCATCAGTTCACCCTCGATCAGATCAGGGAGGTGCTCCGGCAGCAACTCAGCCAGCAGAAGCTCGAGCAGGTGAAGTGGCCGGAATGGGTTCAGGCGCAGCTGAAGGCCGCCACCATCCAGGTCCTCAAGGCCCAGCAAGAGACCGGTTCGGCGCCCAGCAAGCCGTGACGTCACGATCGACCGGAAGGGAGAGCGAAGGCAGCTATGCGCACGATCAAGGCCGCCGTGATTGGCACCGGGTTCATCGGCCCGGCGCATGTTGAGGCTCTGAAGCGAGTGGGGTCGGTGGAGGTGGTGGCGCTCTGCGGTCGCGACCCGAAGCGGACGCAGGAGAAGGCGGCAGAGTTGGGCGTGCCGCGGGCCTATAGCGACTACCGGGAGCTGCTGAAGGACCCGGAGGTTGAGGTCGTCCACAACGCGTCGCGGAACATCACGCACTTCGAGGTCAACCAGGCAATCCTCGAAGCGGGCAAGCACTGCGTCTCCGAGAAGCCGCTCACCCAGACGACGAAGCAGTCCAAGTCCCTCGTTGACCTCGCCAGGAAGACGGGGCTGGTGAATGCGGTCTGCTTCAACTACCGTTTCTATCCCCTCTCGCAGCAGGCGAAGGCGATCGTCGACGCGGGCGAGACCGGCCGGGTGTACGCGATACACGGGTGTTACCTTCAGGACTATCTCTTCCACGACACCGACTACAACTGGCGCCTGGACCCGGTCGTGGCGGGCGCGAGCTGCGCGGTGGGCGATATCGGCTCGCACTTCTGCGACCTCACGACCTTCATCACCGGCCTGCGCATCACCGAGGTGATGGCTGACTTCCAGACGACTCACAAGGTGCGCAAGCAGCCAAAGGTGGTGATGGAGGCCTTCGCCACCCAGGCTTTCAAGCCGGAGGACTATGAGGACGTGCCCATCAGCACCGAGGACTTCGCGAACGTGCTTTTCCGGCTGGACAATGGCGCGCGCGGTGTCTTCACGGTGTCGCAGGTGTCGGCCGGCCGCAAGAACCGGCTCTTCTACGAGATCGACGGGGCGAAGTGCGCGCTGTCGGCCGACCTGGAGCGCCCGAACGAGCTGTGGGTCGGCCACCGCGACAAGGCGAACGAGGTCTACATCAAGGACCCGTCCCTGCTCAAGGAGCAGGCACGGCCCTACGCGCATTATCCCGGCGGGCATCCCGAGGGATACCCGGATGGCTTCAAGAACCTGTTTATCAACGTCTACCGCCGGATCGCGGGCGAATCGAAGGTGGACACCTTCCCGACCTTCGAGGACGGCCACCGCGCGGTCGCCATCGTGGAGGCGTGTGTGACGAGCGCGCAGAGCGGGAAGTGGACGAAGGTGGCGTACTAGGGCGACCAGAGAGGCGAGAGGAGGTCAGCCATGAAAGTCGGTGTTTTCCTGGTTCTGTACTCGCAGATGCCGTTCGAGAAGGCGCTCGACCACGTCGCTGAGATGGGATGCGAGGCGGTCGAGATCGGGACCGGCGGCTACCCCGGCAACGCGCATTGCGATGCCGCGGCCCTGCTCAAGGACGAGACGGCGCAGAAGAAGCTCCTGCGCGCGGTCGAGAAACGCGGGCTGACGATCTCCGCGCTGAGCTGCCACGGCAACCCCGTGCATCCACAGGCTTCGGTCGCGAAGAAGTTCCACGACGATTGGCGCAGAACGGTGCGGCTTGCCGAGGCGCTCGGGATCGAGCGCGTCGTCACCTTCTCGGGCTGCCCGGGCGACAGCGATGGGGCGAAGTACCCCAACTGGGTCACCTGCCCCTGGCCGACGGACTTCTCCGACATCGTGAAGTGGCAGTGGGAGGAGAAGCTCATCCCCTACTGGGCCAAGGAAGCGACCTTCGCCGCGCAGCACGGCGTGAAGATGATCTGCTTCGAGATGCATCCGGGGTTCTGCGTCTACAACCCGGAAACGCTGCTCAAGCTCAGGCAGGCCTGCGGCGCTGCGATCGGTGCGAACTTCGACCCGAGCCACCTGTTCTGGCAGGGCATCGACCCGGTGGCGGCGATCAGAGAGCTGGGCAGGGCGATCTACCACGTGCACGCGAAGGACGTGAAGATCGACCGCCTGAACACCGCGAAGAACGGCGTGCTCGATACCAAGCCGTACACCAATGAGATCGCCCGCTCGTGGATCTTCCGCACTGTCGGCTATGGCCACGGCGCCGAGGTCTGGAAGGAGATGATCTCAGAGCTGCGCCTCGCCGGCTACGATTGGGCGCTCAGCATCGAGCACGAGGACAGCCTGATGAGCATCGACGAAGGGCTGCGCAAGGCGATCGCGCTGCTCAGGGAGTGCGTCATCTCCGAGCCGCCACCCAAGGTGTGGTGGGCATAGCGGGAGTCGAGAGGGGAGAGGAGAGAGTTGAGGCCGGACCGGCTGCAGCCGGTCCGGCCTGTCATTTGTAGACATATTCCCTCCCTGGCCTGTTGACATCGCTCCTCTTCGCAAGTAGGATACCTCTGAAAGCGTGGTATGAATAACCCAGAGGCACAGTGATGCAAGTAGACACCCAGCTCGTCAAAGGAACCGTCCGACTCCTGGTGCTGCGGCTGCTGGACCGCGAGCCGATGTACGGCTATCAGATGATTGCGCACCTGCGCGACCGGAGCGAGGGCTACTTCAGCCTGGGCGAGGGCGCGCTTTATCCCTTGCTGCACGAACTCGAAGAACAAGGCTTCGTCCGCGCTCAGTGGCAGGAGCAGCAAGGCCGGCCCAGTCGCCGCTACTATTACCTCACCGCGAAGGGCAAGCGCGAGCTGGCGCGGAGAATGCAGGGCTGGAAAGGTTTCACCAAGGCCGTAGACCTCGTGCTGGAGGCGAGCCATGCGTGACTTCGACGACTACCTCGAGCGACTACGCGCCGCCCTGGATGTGACGCCGAAGCGCGCCCACGAGATCTATCGGGAGGTGCGCACCCACCTGGAGGCCAAATCCAGAGAGTTGATGGCCACCGGGCTAAGCGAAGCCGAGGCTGTGCAAGAGGCGGTGCGCGGGTTCGGAGAGCCGCGCCGGGTGGCCGCGCGGTTGACTGAGGCCAACGACAAGTACCGTCGCGCCAATCAGTTCGGGGCCGCGCTGGGGTTCATGTTCGTTTTCGCCACCATGTTCACTGCGCCCAACGTCGGGGCTCTCATGACTGGCACTGTATTGCCCTTGGCGAAGGCGCAGTCCCTCTTTCAGCTCCTGACGATGCTGCCGGCTGCCGTCTTGGCCGGAATGGTGGCAGGCCGACGCCGCTGGTGGGTGGCCGGCGCCGCGGCGGTGTTGTGGTCTACCGCGTTCGTAATGGCAGTGTTTCCCGTTTTCCGGGACCGGAGCTCATGGCTACCGGTGAAACTCCATTTCATTGGTGATGCCATTGATGTCATTGACGTGATACGCACCCTGATGTGGGGACTCGTCATGGCCGGTTGCGGGTATCTCGGCTCCCGGGCGCTTGGGCGCGGAATGGTGTCGTGGCTGGTGGGCGTGTTCTGCGGGGGATATGTCACGCTGATTGGACTGTTCATACCGAGCGTGATGGTCTGGGGCACGATTCATGTTCCCGGTGCTAGACCAGGGCCGCTGATGATTCAGTCAGTAGTGGCATTCAGCGTCGTGGTGTTAGGAGCGTTGGCCTATCGGGATAGGCGGATTTCCGCGTGAAGGCGATTGCGTCTTCTCCCTCTTGGGGGCTGAAGCGCCGAAGCAACAACCTTGGGTTCTGCAGCAGCTTCGGAGATGATGGCCGGTTCCTCACATGCCTTCATTGAAGAAAATACACAGCCCGTCCTTGCCCGGGGCGACAACGTCGAGCTGACCGGTGCCGCGCAAGTCGGCCCCGGCGAAGTGAATGCCGGGGCCCGGGTCTGCGGGGCGCAGCCCCAAGCTACGCCGCTGCGTTGTTACCGCGAGACCTCGGCTGGTGCGCCGGTCTCCTTTGCACGTTGGGCCGCTTCAGCGACGGCGACCGCGTTGCGTCCCTCCTTGCCGGTGAAGACCGGCGGCTCGTCATGCAGAACCCACCGGGCGAAGCTGCGGAGCTCCGTCTCGACTGCGTTCTGAGCCGGCAGGTCGCCGGACTCGATCTTGGTCAGTCGGTCGGCGGCACTGCCGTACTCCATGTACGTCCAGGGGCTGTCGAGCCGCACGAAGCCCCTTTCGAAGAGGAAGGCGAACTCACGCCAGCTCACTGGCGAGATGCCAGATACGGTCAGCACGGCGGTCGCGCCTGAGGCGTACTCGATGGTGATACTTGCGACGTCATCGAAGTCGTGCACCTGTTGGCCATAGCGACCGCCTGCATACTGCACCCGCCGCGCCTGCCCGATCATCGCGTTCAGCAGGTCGATGTGATGGATTCCCATGTGAAAGAGCACGCCGCCTGAGTTCGCCCGGTCGAGATGCCAGATGCCGCTGTCGCGCTGGTTGAAGCCGGAGAAGAAGTAGGAGCCGAACGCGAAGAGCGGCGCCCCGAGATCCCCCGACGCGGCCATCTCCAGCAGCCGCTTCGTCAGCGGGTAGAGCCGCATGCTGTGGCCGACCATGAGCTTGACCGCGGTCCGATCGCAGGCCGCTATCATCTCGTCGCAGTCGGCGAGCGACAGCGCCATCGGCTTCTCGCAGAAAACGTGCTTGCCGGCCGCTGCCGCCGCCAGGGTCTGGTCGTGGTGGCGATTGCTGGGCGAAGCGAGTATGACCGCGCCGATGTCATCGCTGGCCAGCAGACCATCCAGCGAGTCGGCCGGCCGAGCGCCAAAGTCGGCGCAGAATCGGTCCAGGTTCGGTCGGTACGGGTCGAACGCGGCCGCCAGCTCACCTTCGGCCACGCCCGCCTTGACTGCCTCGCCTAACTCCCGGCCCATCACCCCACAGCCGATCAGTCCGAAACGTAGGGCAGGAGCTTGTTCACCCCGAGCGGAGTCGAGGGGCCTCCTATCACTGACCTCGCGCGGCG
>Ga0315274_10016974_pt1 | contig 10280 bp, 9 predicted proteins | sample YL17G02_20_MG_FD_203700 | JGI IMG/M metagenome (GOLD analysis project Ga0315274, IMG submission 203700) | Sediment microbial communities from Yellowstone Lake, YNP, Wyoming, USA - YL17G02_20 | ecosystem: Environmental > Aquatic > Freshwater > Lake > Sediment | place: USA: Wyoming | collected... | reverse complement strand
AAGCTCACGGAGGCCGTCAAGCGCGGGAGCGAGCCCTTAACCTTGCTGGTGCAAGCCGACGCGGACGTGCGGCACGAGAAGGTGGTGCGGCTCTATGAGCTGGCGCGCACGGCGGGCATTCAGGAAGTGGTCATAGCCACACGGTTGCCTCTGTTCACCAACGCGGTTGGCGGTTTTCGCTGAGGGTGGTTGCCATGGAACCGGCGAGATGGACCAGATCCCAGTGGAGCGCAACGGTGCTGGCGGTGCTGGCGGCCCAAGTCTTCCTGGTTTGGTGGTGCTCCTCGCCCTTGCCCAAATCACCCGTGCCCGCCCCGGGGCAGACCCGCTTCTATCTGGCGTCGCCCGCCCCGGGCTTAGCACCAGCCTCACCGTGGCAGTTGGTGGATCCGGCGCTCTTCGCGCTGCCTAACCAGCAAGGCTTTTCCGGTTTGGCTTGGTTGAGCCTCGTGCCGATGCAGCATCAGATCACAAACTGGACGCTACCGCCGCGGCTTCTGGCGCCGGTGGCCACTCTGCTGGGAGAGCCATTTCGCGTCTATGCGCGGACCAGCCAGGTCCCCGCCTTGGAAGTGGCGGTGCTTACGGCGCCGCAGGCGACCGAGGTGAAGGTGCCGCCGGAAACCACCTTGACCCGCTCCGCGCTGCGGTTGGAGGGCGATCTGGCCGCCTGGACTTTGCTGACACTCGTGGCGCTGCCCTCGATAGCGAACTCCGAGTTGCTCCAGAACAGCGTGGTCCGAGTCGTGGTTGACGCGAAAGGGTGGGTGCGTTCGCAGGCCCTGCTGGCGAGCAGCGGCGCCAGGCGCGCTGACCAGTTGGCCCTGGAGACTGCGCGGGCGATGCGCTTTCAACCATTCCCGGATGGGACCTCTCGATGGACACGCTCGCCCGCGGCGCTTACCCGAGGCGAACTGGTCTTCCAGTGGCACACCTTAGCGGCGTCCAACGCAGCCAGCGAAGGGAACTAACCTTGGCCCCGGACGAAATCGTATTTGCCTACTTGGTTTCTTTGCTTGCGGCTCTGTCCGGCGTGGCCATATACTATGATTTTCGCCGGAAGCGATTCGAGCCCACGCCGAGCGCGGATCGCATTTTCCGTTGCGGAAAGTGTGGTTTTGTCTATACCGACGACCCGGATGTGGACCGTTCGCGCTGCCCCCAATGCGGCACCGCCAACAACTACATCCGCTTTTAAGCAGAGACAGATGACATCATGGTCTTGGGCGGGCGTCCCTGGCTCAAGCCGGAAGCACAGTATTTTGAGCGCTTATGGGAATGTGGATTGGCCGTAACCGGAAGGCACGGGTTACTTACGGATTCGACGAGATCGCTTTGGTGCCAGGAGATGTGACCCTTAATCCCGCTGAGGTGGACACTTCGTTCACCATCCCGCGCAAAGATGGCAGTGCCATCACCTTGAAGATCCCCATCATCGCCAGCGCCATGGACGGCGTCACCGACGTCAAGTTCTGCATCGAGATGGGCGAGTTGGGGGGCTTGGGCGTCATTAACATCGAAGGCGTTCAAACCCGGTACGAGAACCCGTCCGAAGTGCTGGATCAGGTGGTCAAGGCGGGCAAGGAAGAGGTCACGGCCTTGATCCAGAAAATCTATCAGGAGCCCATCAAGGAGAAACTGATCACCAAACGGATCCAGGAGCTCAAGAAAGCCGGCGTGCTGGCGGCCGTCAGCTCGATCCCGCAAAAGGCGGAGGAGTTCGGTCCGATTGCTCAGGAGGCCGGGGCGGACATCTACGTCGTCCAATCGACGGTTTCAACGGTGCGGCACATCTCCACGCAATACAAGTCCCTGGATCTGGCTCGCTTCACCAAGACCATGCGCATCCCCGTGATCGTGGGCAACGCGGTCACCTATAGCGTCACCCTGGAGCTGATGTCCTGCGGTGTGGTCGGCGTTTTGATCGGTGTGGGGCCGGGGGCCGCCTGCACCAGTCGGGGTGTCCTGGGCCTGGGGGTGCCGCAGGTGACCGCCACCGTGGACTGTGCGGCCGCCCGCGACGCCCATTACAAGAAGCATGGCAGATACGTGCCGATCATCACCGACGGCGGCATGAGCAAAGCCGGCGATGTCTGCAAGGCGCTGGCGTGCGGGGCCGATGCGGTTATGGTCGGCAGTGCCTTCGCGCGGGCCAAGGAGGCGCCGGGCCGGGGATACCACTGGGGCATGGCTACACCGCACGCCAACCTGCCGCGCGGGACGCGGATCAAAGTGGGCATCAGCGGGTCACTCAAGCAGATCCTCTACGGCCCGGCCACCGTCGATGACGGCTCGCAGAACCTGGTGGGCGCCATTAGCACCTGCATGGGGACGGTGGGCGCCGCCACGATCCGCCAGTTCCAGGAAACCGAGATCATCATCGCGCCGAGCATCAAGACCGAAGGCAAACTCTTCCAGGCGGTCCAACACGTCGGCATGGGAACCAGCTAAGTTTGGTTGCTGCCCTCGCCAGCCACGCTATGACGCCTCAGAGACGTGCAATCTGCTCCAAGAGGACCGTGGTCGATTTGCCCGGAACCAACTGGACAATCACAATCCGCCCGCCGGCGCACTCGACCGTGCGGCGCTCCTCCTGATCCAGCGTCTCCAGTGTGTAGTCACCGCCTTTGACATAAACGTCCGGTTGGGCCAGTCGTAGAAAGCGACTCGCCCGCGTATCGGGGAAGATGCAGACCGCGTCCACCAGCGCCAACGCCGCCAGCACCAGGGCACGATCGTGTTCGGGGTTCACTGGTCGGCCCTTCCCCTTGAGGGCGCGCACCGACGCATCATTGTTGAGCCCCACCAACAGGAGGTCACCTTGATTTCGTGCCGCCTCCAGATAAGTGACATGGCCGGCGTGCAGCACATCAAAGCACCCGTTAGTCACTACCAACGTTCGCCGGGCCAAGCGAACTTGCTCCCGCCACGAGGCCAATCCTTTCAGCGAAATGATCTTGTCGCCCGTGTTCACCGCGACCATCCATGGCGGGAATGTCGGCATTTGGCAATCCGCAAATGGCCGGCCAGTCAGGTTGGACGCGCGTCCAGGGCTGGTTGCGGCGCGCCGGGTCAAACCGAGCCAGGACTGACTGGCAAAACACCCGGGCCCGGGGCCGCGATCGGCTGCCAGTGGCTCCGGTTGCGGTGGCTGCTCGAAGCGGCGCCCGGCCCTGTCCACGTGCCGACGCTGGACTTGTCTTTTGCCCGCTGCGACTTACACTAGTGCTATGAAAAGAGATGTGCTGCCGGTGCAGATCCGCGGCATCCTGCCCGCGAACAGTGGTTGTGCCATCTTCATCGGGAACGACCAGAAGGTGTTCGTCATACAAGTCGAGCACAACATGGGTGCCATCATCGGCATGTTTCTGCGGGAGCAGCCCAAGGAGCGCCCGCTGACGCACGACTTGATCACCAACATCTTCAAAGGCTTCGGCATCACGGTCGAGCGCGTCGTCATCTCGGAGTTGCGCAACTCCACGTACTATGCCCGCTTGATCCTCCAGCAGGAAAACGAACTCGGCAAGAAGCTCGTCGAGATCGATGCGCGGCCCAGCGACTGCATTGCCTTGGCCGTGGCCCAGAAACGGCCTATCTACGTTGCGGTTGCACTGTTTGAACAGGTAGAGGACATGTCCGAGGTTCTCCAGCGGATTAATGAGAATGGAGGAGAAAGCGACTAATCCCGATGCCTGCGCCCGCTGCAAAACCGTTGCCACCGGTCGTGCTGATCTGCGGAGAGGACGAGTTTTCCATTAAACGTCGCGGCCGGCAGCTTTTCCAGGAGTGGTCCCGGGCGGTCGGGGGTTTCGACCAGGAGATCATCGACGCCAATGCCAGCCACAGCGGCGAGGCCCTCAAAGCGATTGCCCGGCTGCGTGAAGCGCTGCAAACGCTGCCGTTCTTCGGCGGGAGCAAGGTGGTCTGGTTTCAAGACTGCAACTTCCTGGGAGACGAGCGGGCGGCGGCCCCGCAAGCGGTGACGCAGGCGCTGGCCGACCTGGCCGACGAGCTGAAACGCTTCGACTGGGACAATGTGCGTTTGCTCGTGAGCGCGGGCAAGGTGGACAAACGCAAGACCCTCTACAAATGCCTGGAGAAAACCGGGACGGTCGAGGTCTTCGACGGCTGGCGGTTGGAGGACCGACGCTGGGCGGACCAGGCCGAGGCTTGGGCTCGCCAGGAGATGCGGGCCCTCGGAAAGTCCATTTCTGAAGAGGCACTCTCGCTGCTGGTGGCCAGCGTCGGACCCAATGCCCGACAACTGAGTAGCGAGATCGAGAAACTGGCCATTTACAGCGGTGATCGGGATGCAGTCACAGCGAACGATGTCACAACAGCAGGCACCTGCAACAAGCACGCACGCGCGTTCGCCCTGGCTGATGCCCTCGGCGACCGTGATCTCCCGCGCGTCCTGCGGACGCTGGACGAGGAGCTGTGGGGCGTGAAGGTGGACAGCCAGAGGTCAGAGATCGGGTTGCTCTACGGGCTGATTTCCAAAGTCCGCTCGATGCTTCTCCTCCAGGAGCTGCTCCGTGAGGGGTGGGTCAAGCCGGAGACCGACTTCACCCGGTTCAAGACACAGTTGGAGCGGATCCCGCCTGATCTGATGCCCGCCGACAAGCGCTTCAATCCCTTGGCCGCCAATCCTTACGTCCTTTTCAAGGCCCTGCCGCAGGCCTGCCGTTACACGAGCCCGGAGTTGGTTCGGGCCATGGAGGTGCTCCTGGAATGCAACCAGCGGCTGGTAACGAGCGGGCTGGATGAAGCGTTCGTCCTGCAACGGGCATTGGTGGAAATCGTCGGACCTGGAGCGCGACGCCCGGGTGTCTCTCGTTCCAAGGCGTGCGCGACGGAATCGTCGCCAGGTTCCGCTTAAGCCCGCTGGCGTTCGCGACGATACTACCTTAGCCTGAAGCAAACGTTGCGTGGCATGACTTCGAATGTATGCAAAAACGGGAATTGCCAGACCTCCAACCTGATGGTGGCCGTGGCCGAAGGCGCGGGGACCGTTTTTGTCAAGATCTCCGGGCGCGCGACCTGCGAATCCGGCAAGAACCTCAAGGACCTGGCCAATCAACTGACCCAACGCGGATATCAGCAGTTCGTCCTTGACCTGACGGACTGCCTGATTATGGACAGCACCATCCTCGGTTTGGTTGCCGGACTCGGCGTCAAGCTCGCTCACAGTGCCGCCGCCGATGGGGCCGGCTGCGTCCAACTCCTGAATCCCAGCCCGCGAATAACCGACCTGCTGGAGAACCTCGGCGTCACCCAGTTTTTCAAGATCACGAATGGCGCCCCGGTCCAGGCAAATCAGTGCCGAACCGTGACGCCCTCCGCCCCGGCGGCCACCCGCGAAGAGATCGCTCAGACGAGCCTGGACGCGCACAAGTTCCTGATGGAAATCAACCCGGACAACGTGCCCAAATTCAAGGACGTGGTCCGGTTCCTGGCCGAGGACCTGGAACGGCTCCGGACGCACAAGCAGTAATCGCACAGCGGCGATCACAAACCGCGCCTCTATCCTGGAGCTGCCTCCCTCGCACCGCTCCTTACACTGCGCCGCGCATGTTGGACCTGCACTCGCTCAACCCGCAACAACGGCTGGCCGTCGAGACCCTCCAGGGGCCCGTGCTGATTCTGGCCGGCGCCGGGACGGGCAAGACGCGCGTCATCACATTCCGCGTCGCGCACCTCATCGAGAAGGGCGTGCCGCCGGGTCAGATCCTGGGCGTGACATTCACGAACAAGGCCGCGCGGGAAATGCAGGAGCGGGTTGCCCAGTTGGTTCCACGACCACACCGCCGGCGCGAGGCGAAGACGCCTGAGCGTCCGACCATTTGCACATTTCACTCCCTGTGCGCCCGCATCCTGCGCCAGCACATTGAACGGCTCGGCTACAAAAGAAACTTTGTCATCTTCAACGAGAGCGAACAACTCGGCGCCATCAGGAAGATCCTCAGCCGGCTCTCGGCGCGCGGCGAAAAGACCGACCCGCAGGCCATTCTCAGCTTGCTGAGCCGATTCCGCAACGGCGGCGCTAACGCGGCGGCTCTTGCCGATCCGAGCGTGGCTGCGCTCGCCGAGCACGTCCGCGCGCGCTACGAAACCGCGCTGCGCGCCTGCAATGCGGTCGATTTCGACGACTTGATCCTGCTCACGCTCCGCCTCTTCCGGGAGCATCCGGACGCGCTCGCCGCCTGCCGCAGCCAGTATCGCTATGTGATGGTGGACGAGTACCAGGATACCAACGCTGCCCAGTTCCGACTCGTCCAGGCTTTGACGCGGAAACATCGCAACCTCTGCGTGGTGGGTGACGACGATCAAAGCATCTATGGCTGGCGCGGCGCCGAGGTCGCCAACCTCCTCGACCTGGAACAGCACTTCCCCGAAGTTAAAGTCATCAAGCTCGAGCAGAACTACCGGTCCACCAACACCATCCTCACCGCCGCCAACGCCCTCATCCGGAACAACGCCTGCCGTCGGGGCAAACGGCTCTGGTCCCGGAACGGGTCCGGGGCGAAAATCACCTTGCACGTCTTCGCCAACGACGACGAGGAGGCCCGGGTGGTGGTCGAGGAAATCGAGTATCTCCGCCAGATCAAGGGCGTGCCATGGTCACAACAGGCCGTGCTCTTCCGCACCAACCAACAGTCGCGTCCGCTGGAAACAGCCCTGCGCTCGGCCGGGGTCCGCTACCATCTCATCGGCGGTCAGAGCTTCTTCGATCGCCGGGAAGTGAAGGACTTTCTCGCCTACCTCAAGTTCATCCTCAACCCGCACGATGACGTGAGCCTGCTCCGCATCGCCAACGTGCCCCCGCGCGGTCTCAGCGACGTGACGATGGAGCGGTTGCTCACCGCGAGCCAGGAACGCCAGGCCTCCGTGTTCTCCGCCATGAAGAATCCAGTGATTCAAGCCACCTTCCCGGCCAGAACGCGGGAGTGCCTCCAAAGCTTCGTCGCGTGGGTGGAGCCCATCCGGGACCGCCTCGCCCGCGAGCGCGGCCTCTCGCTCCCGCACTGGGCTGAAGGGTTCCTGACCGGGATCGGCTACTGGGAGGATCTGCGACGCTCGGAGAAGCAGGGTGAAACAGCGGAAAACCGGATCCGCAACTTGAAAGACCTGATTGCGACATTGGACCAGAGCGAGTTGCCGGTGGCGTCCCCGCAGGATCGACTGCAGGCCTTCCTGGAGAACATCACCCTGGACACTGAACGTGAAGAGGAAAGAGAACTGGAAGGCGACGCCGTGACCCTGATCACGATACACAGTTGCAAGGGACTCGAGTTCCCACACGTCTATATCGTCGGCCTCGAGGACGGCCTCCTGCCGCACGCCCGCTCGAAGGTCGAAGGGACGCTGGATGAGGAACGCCGCCTCTTCTATGTGGCGCTTACCCGGGCCATGCAGACGGTGACGCTCAGCTACTGCTCAGCCCGCAAGAAGTACGGCCATCCCCTGCCCTGCCATCCCTCGCCGTTTCTGTATGAGCTGCCGCCGGAACTGGTCGAATCCGCGGCCGAGCGCGGCAGCCAACTGGTGCCCGTCGAAGCCGGCCGGAGCCTCTTCGCCAACATGCGGGCCGCCCTGAGGTGACCGCGGTGAGCATCGTCGGCCGGGCGAGACCCGACAGCCATTTGAGGATTGCGAAAGACGTAACTCGTCGTACTATGGTGCCCGTATGAAGCAGCCAATGAATCGCAGGAACTTCCTTGCCTCGTCCGCCATGCTCACCGCCGGCCTGGGTCTTGGCCTGGGCCGGGCCGCTACCAACACCCGCGCGGCGGAAGCCAGTTATACCACTCAGCTTCGCAAGGCGCTCATCATGGAGAAGCCGACCGAAGACGGCCTCAAGAAACTCAAGGACGCCGGGTTCGACGGCATCGAGGCGGGCATCCTCAGTCCCCAGGAGGCTGAGAAGTGCCGCGCCGTGGCCGACAAGCTGGGGATGAAGATCCACTCGGTCCTCCGCGGCTGGGCGGAGTTCAACAGCCCGGACCAGGCCAAGGTGGACGCCTCGTTCGCCAAGACCGAGGATGCCTTGCGGGCCGCTCAGGGCTTTGGCGCCGACGCCGTGTTGCTGGTGCCATGCCGGATCGGCGGCCTCAAGATGCCCAAACCCTGGGAATTTCAGATCGAGTTTGACCCCAATACCGGCCACATCACGAAGGTCGCATTTGGCGACAATACGCCCTACGCAGACTACATCCAGGCGCACAACCGCGCCACCGACGCCTCTCGCGAGATGGTCAAACGGCTCATCCCGCTGGCGGAGAAGACCGGCGTGGTCATCGCGCTCGAGAACGTCTGGAACAACCTCTGGGTCCGGCCCGCCATCTTCACCAACTTCGTCGAGTCGTTCCAGAACCGGTGGGTGAAGGCGTATTTCGACATCGGCAACCATGTGAAGTATGCCCCGCCCGAGGAGTGGATCCTCGCCCTGGGCAAGCTCCTCGCCAAAGGCCACGTCAAGGACTTCAAACTGAACCCTGCGGATCCCAACGGCGAAGGCACCTTCGTGAACATTCGCGACGGCAGTGTTCGCTGGCCGGTCGTCCGCAGCGCGCTGGAGAAGGTCGGCTATAACGGTTGGATGACCATCGAGGGCGGCGACTTGTCAGTCGAAGAGCACAGCAAACGCCTGGACCTCATCATCGCCGGCAAGTGAACCAACGAAGCCGGCGGGCCAGCGCCCTGGCCGGCCGTGATGACGCTTTCTGAGATTGGCAATCGGCCGCGCCCTATTACGATTCGCGGCACATGGATTGCCGAATACACGGATGTTGGCGGGGACGGACGGCCGCGGGCGCCCGGTTCGTGCTCCTGCTGATCCTGGCCGCGGGTCTCAGCGGTTGCGTCAACTTTCACGGACGCGGAATCCAGTACCACCTCAAGCACGAGTACGGGATTGATGATCCTCAGTTCCTGCGCTCGATGGAGAACCTCGTCGAGCCGGGCATCCTGGCGAGCAACCGCGTCACCGCCCTGATCAACGGGGACCAGATCTTCCCGGCCATGCTGAAGGCGATTCGGAAGGCCCAGCATTCCATCACGCTGGAGACCTACATCTACTGGTCCGGCACGGTCGGCCAGCAGTTCGCGGAGGCGCTGGCTGAGCGCGCCCGAGCGGGAGTCAAGGTGCATGTCCTCATGGATTGGATCGGGGCGCGGAAGCTGGACTCGCGCCAGTTCGACATGATGCGCCACGCCGGCATTGAACTGTACCGCTACAATCCCCTGGTCTGGTACAATCTGGCCCGGCTCAACCACCGCGACCATCGGAAACTCCTGGTGGTGGACGGCAAAGTCGGCTTCATCGGGGGCGTCGGGATTGCCGACCTCTGGTTGGGCAACGCCGATTCGCCCAAACATTGGCGCGACTCGCAGTTCCGTGTGGAAGGCCCGGTCGTCGGCCAGATGCAAGCCGCGTTCATGGACAACTGGATGAAGACCAGCGCCCGTGTGTTGGACGGACCGGACTACTTCCCGGCCCTGCAACCCGCCGGCAACCACTACGCCCAGGTCTTCAAGAGCTCACCGCGCGAAGGCACCGAGTCGGTCCGGCTCATGTATCTGCTTTCCATTGCCGCCGCGCGCAAGAACATCCGGCTCTCCGCGCCCTACTTTGTGCCGGGCTCCCTGACGATCGAAGAGTTGGTGGAAGCCTGTGAACGCGGCGCGAAGGTGGAGATCATCGTGCCCGGCGCGCAGACTGATGTGCCCATCGTGCGTTACGCCTCGCGCGCCAAATGGGGCAGGCTCCTCAAGGCCGGGGTGAAGATCTACGAGTATCAGCCGACGATGTATCACTGCAAAATGATGATTGTGGACGACGTGTGGATCTCGGTCGGCTCGGCTAACTTTGACACCCGCTCCTTCAAGCTCAACGACGAAGCCAATCTCAACGTGTTCTCCCCGGAGTTCGCCGCGGACCAGATCCGCGTCTTTGAGGCGGACAAGCAGAACGCCCGCCAATATACCTACCCGGAGTGGAAACACCGCTCGCTCTGGAAACGCTTTATGGAGCAAATCACCGCTCCCTTCCGTTCTCAGCTCTGAACCGCGCGCCCGGCGTTTCCCTGGCGTCGGGTCAGAGTCTTTCGCCGGCGCCCTTCCCATCAACCGCCCTGTTTGTTGTCCACCCTTTAGGGTGAATGGCGCTTACTTAAGAGCCTCCTTGCGGAGGCGCGCTGTAGTGCGACGCACTGACCGCTTGGGCCGGTCCTTGAAGAGAAGACGCGGCCTGCTCAGGCGCGGGTACTTGTTTTTGACGC
>Ga0315274_10016973_pt1 | contig 10281 bp, 6 predicted proteins | sample YL17G02_20_MG_FD_203700 | JGI IMG/M metagenome (GOLD analysis project Ga0315274, IMG submission 203700) | Sediment microbial communities from Yellowstone Lake, YNP, Wyoming, USA - YL17G02_20 | ecosystem: Environmental > Aquatic > Freshwater > Lake > Sediment | place: USA: Wyoming | collected... | reverse complement strand
CGCGGCGAGAGCCGCGCCGGCGCCACACCATAAAGGTGAGTCGGCACAGAGCATTCGGGGTGACCATTGACTCGGCCGTGCCGTTGCCTGATTTGCCCGCGGGCGAGGGCGCGGCGGACGTTTTTGTCCGACTCGGCGACGTAAGATCTTCCTCGGACGAGGAGAAGGATTCGTCAGACTGGGTTGAGGCAGAGGGAGAGCAGGTTGTTTTCCATTGGGAGGGCGTCGGCTCATTTCTGATCAGGGAGGGACGCGAGATAGTCGTTGATCCGGAGCCCGGCGTGGAGGAGCGAGTCGTTCGCCTCTTCATCACGGGCGTTTCCCTGAGCGTGCTCCTCCAACAGCGAGGGTGCGCCGTCTTCCATGCCAGCGCGGTCCAGATTGGCGGCCGCGCTGTTGCCTTTATGGGAGGCAAGAGGTCCGGCAAATCCACTCTCGCGGCGGTTCTCAATTCCCGGGGACACAACCTGATCTCGGACGACGTCATGGTCTATGAGAACGACGCCGGCCCGCCCGAGGTCTTGCCGGGCCCCCCCCAGGTGAAGTTGTGGCCCGAGTCGGTCTCCATCTTGGGGGAGTCGCCCGACTTGTTCCCCAAGATTCACCCCATGCTCGAGAAGCGATCTCGATCCGTTGGCGATCGTTTCGCGCGGAGACCCGTCGCGCTCGGCGCTGTTTTCCTGCTCGATAAAGGGCCGGACCATCGGATCGAGCCCTTGTCGGTTCAGGAAGCGCTCACGGAGGTTATGCCTCATTGGTACGGCGCGCGTTTTGGCGAGGGCCTGTTTCACGCGCTGGGGCCCGTCCAGCATCTTCGCCAATGCTCACACCTCGTGAGCGCGGTTTCGGTGTCCCGCCTGGAAAGACGAGACGCTCTCGATTCCCTTACGGAACTGGCTCAGATGGTGGAGGATCGCCTTGGCGGAAAGCGATGATCGTCTTCCCATGCCCGGCTTCCGTCCCGAGGCTAAGATCCTTCTCTCCGTTGTCGGGACATGCGCTGAGGGCGAGCGCGCGTCTCGCCTTCGCGGGCTTCTCCAAGAGAACATCGACTGGGAGCGCCTCCTGGAACTCTCGGAGCACAACCGACTGACGGGGTTGCTCTACTGGCATCTCAGCCGGACGTGTCGCGACTCCGTTCCCGAGGCGATCCTGGCCGTTCTGCGCGAGTACTTCGAGTGCGCGTCCAGACGCAACATGCTCCTGACGCGCGAGTTGATCGCGGTGCTCGGCCTCTTTGGGGAGCACGGGATCCCCACGTTGCCGTACAAGGGGCCTCTTCTTGCCGACGCGCTTTACGGCAACGTGGCGCTTCGCCATTTCTCGGACCTGGACATCCTGGTCCACAAGACCGACGTGTTGAGAGGCAAGGACCTTCTGCTGGCGCGCGGATACAAGGCTGAGAAGCCGATGGGCGCCAAGGAGGAAGCGGAGCGCCTCGAGCAGGAGCGCGAGTACATCTTCGAAAGCGCGAACGGCTTGGTCCGACTGGAGATACACTGGGAGATACACAGCCGGATCGCCTCCTACGGTTTCGACGCCGACCTCTTGTGGGAGCGCGCGGTCCCAAGGTCCCTGGCCGGCATGACGATGCATACGATCCCACCGGAGGAGTTGTTCATCGTTCTCTGCGTGCATGGGGGGGAAAAGCACAACTGGGGACGCCTCAAGTGGATCGCCGACGTCGCGCGGTTGGTTGAGACGGAGAAGAACCTGGATTGGGGCAAGATCGCCCAGCACAGCGAGGCGTTGGGGAAGGAGCGAGCCGTGTCGCAGGGCCTCTACCTGGCCAACGTTCTGCTTGGGACGCCGCTGCCCGACCCGGCCCGCCGACTGATGAGGAACACTCGTGAGATCAGCGCCTTTGCGGGTTTGGTGCGCGGCTCCCTTTTCCGCAACGAGTTCAACCTGCCCGGCTTCAAGGAATGGCTGAGTTACATCGAGGAAATGGAAGCGCCGGGGAGCGGGAATCGATCGGTCTGGCGGATTCCTCGTTACTGCCTGCGCTATCTCCGGGTGGTGACGGCGCCCGACTTCGGGGAACGTTACACGCTCGATTTGCCCGCGTGGCTGTCGTTCCTGTACCACATCTACAGGCCCCTTCGGGTCCTCGCCAAGCACAAGGGTGAACTGGTTGGCCGTCTCCGATAGCTGATCGGGCCAGGCCTCGTCCGAGCGCGCCAAGACGACGGCGGACGGGCGTGCGGCGTCGCGTGCGCTCGACGCAGTGGTTACCCGGCCTTTCCCAGTTGTGCATCCATCCATTCTCGCGCGCTGACGCCCCATTCCCCGGCACGGTCGTTGATCTGTTTCTGAACGACCAGCCCGGCGGGGTTGCCGACCTCCGAGAGGCTCTTCCACAAGCACGCGGCAAGCCACTCCTTTACGGCCGTGCGTTGCTCGCCCAAATGGGCGTACACGCGAAGGATTTCGTTCTTCGGATCGCATCCAAGGTCCGCATAGGCCAAGTCCATCAACAGGAACTGCATGGATCTTCCGAGCAACCACTTGTCCAGGCCAAGCGCGTAGCCGAACAGCAACCCCGCCAATCGCCGGCGTTCCGCACCCGCGATCCGTTCCGCAATGCCGAGGGAAAGCGCCCCAATATCGTGGACCCAGCGCTCGATCCAACGAAAGGCGCTGTGGTGGCAATCGGAAAGGGCATGCAGGCCATGGGCGATCGCGCCGCAGATTCTGTAAAGATCCTTCTTCTGAGGGTCGTCGATCGTCTGAAGGGTCTCTCGGAATTCGCGTTTGTATTCGCCGTGAATCCTGGGCAAACCGGCGAGTTTAGATATCTCACCGTCGAGTTGGGCGCCGCGACCGCCCTCTTCGAAGCAGTTCCGGTTGACTGCGCCGTAGTCCGTATCCCGCCCGCTGAAGAACTCGAAAGGCAACAGCATGCGCTCGATCATCAAGCGCTGCATCTCGGACAGATCCGCGACCGGAGGCAGCCATCCGTAAGCGCGACGCACAAAACCTTGGGCGTCCGGGAAACGCTGGATCAACTCCGCAGCCGACTTGCCCTGCAGGTAGCCCAGCATGATCTGCTCGATTACAGCCAGAGCTTCGCCCTGTCCATACTGGGTTCCCCGTCCTTCCCACCACATGCCACCGCACCAGCAACCGTTATGCAGGGGCGGCGTCTTGCGGGGCCGTGAGGCGTGGGTCGCCTAGATCGAGACGGTACATGATCTGGTTGTAGTCGTAGCGCGGTGTGGGTTCCTCGCGTCCGGAGAAGGCGCTGGCGTACGTTCCCTCGAAGTAGATGATCCGGCCTTCCTCCTGATCAAAGAAAGGGTGGTGCGCCGGGTTGTAGAACGAGTAGTGGTCGTGGGTGACGATCTTCTTCGCCCACATCCAGGGCCCCTCGGGCGAGTCCGCCTCGGTGAACCATACTTCGCCGAGGAAAGACGTTCCCGAGGCCTGGACGGCGACCATGATCCATTTCCTGCGGAAGGGATTCCAGTTCACGGACCCCGAATGGAGGAAGACGACTTCGCCCGTATCCGTGTCCTTGGGTTGGTAGCGCGCTTCGTCCTCGCGGATCTTTCCCGCTTCGATCAATTCGCGTTCCTCCTTCGGGCCGACAGGATCGGTCGCCGTTCTCCACGCGTAGAGCAGTTTCCCGTCGGCGCCGCGGCTGACTTCCGCGGCTGACTCGCCGTCGCGCTTGAGGCAGGTGAACGCTTCGTAGCTCGCCTGATCCGTCAGGCTCTTCATGTCCGCCTTCGCACGCACGGTGCAGAAGGGTGTGGCGAAGTAAAAGAATTCCTCGTCGCCGCGGCGGACGCGGACCGGGCGCCCCCGCGGGGCCTGCCAGCACTTTTCGAGGTCGAAGGCGATGACCTTTTCGAATGTCTCCGTGCTGTCGTTGAAGACGACGAGGCCGTGCTCCCTCATCTCGTCGAGGCTTTTCATGCGCGCGTAGTGAGCCAGCAGGCGCGTGCGACCGGAACCGTCTTCAACGGTAAGCAACCCGTTGAGCCAGACCATGCCTGGGCCCGTGAGAGGGCACATCTTCTTTGAGGCCCCGTTCTCGTCGACGAAGTACTCGAGGTCGATGCCGACGTTAGGGTCCAGGCCGCCTCGTTTCGGCGGGTAGGAGGTGGCGCCGGATGCGTGGAAGTTCCCCAGCGGGTAGGCCGGCCGATTCGTGTCGCCCCAGAACCAGTAGATCTTGTCGCGGAAGGGCGCGGCCTGCACCGAGTCCTGTCCGAGAACCTGGCCGTTGAGGAGCGGCTCGCGGATTGGCGGTTCTTCACCAAGCAGCGCCGTATCTCGATAGACTCCCTCGCCTGTCACACGATAGAGCCGCTCGGCGATGTTGCGCCTTTCGATCTTGATCTCCGCGCGTTCGCCGGCCTTCGGCGTCAGGCGCGTTCCGGCGTACCCGAACGCGTCTTTCGGAAAGGAATGGCCGTGGCTTCGGACGTGAAAGAACACCTCTCGGTTCATGAGGCTGGGTTCGTGAAACGCTATGAGGCCGTTGCTGTCAGTGATGGACGTCAAGTGGTTCACGGTCTCGAGTTCGACGAGGGGAACGCCTCGGCCGGTTGACCCGTCAACAACTTGGATTCCGAAGTAGGAACACGGTTTGGGCGCCGTCTGACAGCCGGAGGCGAGCGCCGACAAAATCGCGAGAAGGGCCAGCGTGGCAACGGCGATTCTCATTTCTTTCTCCTTGCGCCTCAAGGCTTTCATTCACCGGCGGGCGATTCCTCCATGGCTCCGCTCACGACTCGCTTGCCTTGAGCCGGCATCCCCCATTTGAGCCTTCAATGGCCATTGTCTCATCCCAAGTCAAGCAACTCTCTGCGTCGTCTCGCCATGAATCAACCGGAATGTCGCCCAGATCGTCATTTTGTCGTGGTTTCCCTCGTACCGTGAGCGCATCTGCCACCTCGACGAGTTCTCGCGAGATCCGCTCCTGCAAGCGAGCCCGAGATCTTTCTCGCATCTGCGCCCATGGTCCGCCCCCTGCGTCTGGGACCTACAGCCAGCCCGCGACCGTCCATATCACGCTGGAGCGGGTGAAAGGGACGTCGACGAGATTGTCGTGGTCGTGAGGGTTTTGGCCGTATTTCCTCTGGAATTCGGCGTGGATGCGGCGTTCGAGTTCGGTCTCTTCCGCGAGGGGGATGTCGATGCGCTTCGTGCCCTGCCGGGCGCTTTCACGCACGGCGATGCGAAGCTTTTGCATGGGGAACTCCTTTGACCCGATATTCTCCCGGAATCGGACGCCAACCAGGGAACGACACTCATTTCCTTGCTTCGCCCCTCAGCCTGTGTCCCGGTTTGCCAGAGAGAAGCGCGAAGCGCCCGCACGGCCTACGAAGTAAGCGGATACCATCGCGCATCCTGGTACTCGGTTTTCAACGTAATCGAAGCCTGAACACCATCCGAGCCTTTTTGTGGGGTGGCAAAGGCCATGAGTCAATCCCAAGGATTGGCGCGCCGATGAAGGCCGGCGGAGCGCCGATGAAGGCCGGCGGGCCGCCGATGAAGGCCGGCGGAGCGCCGGTTAAGGCGCGTCGGCCGGGGCCTCGTCATCGAGCCCCGTCTCCACGCGGCTGTTTCCGTCCGAATCGGTGTAAGTATGGATCGTGACCCGGCCGATCTTCTGGGTCGTGCGCAGAACCCATCCCCCGTCTGAATCGCTGAAGGTCTCGTAGGTGGCTGCGCCTACGCGCCGCGTGACGCCCGCTTGGGACCGACCCCCCGCGCCGGAGTACTGGTGGAAGGTTGCGTCGCCCGCGTCGTGACTGAAGCCCTGGATTCGCCCCTCAGTCCCGCCGTTTCGCCGAACGTCGTAAGCTCGAAAGGTTGAGTTGCCGACTCTCCGCGACGCGCTCTGGACGGCCGTTCCGTCGGAGCGCCGGTAATCTTCGTAGGCGGCTCCTCCCACCGCGCGAAGAGTCTGATCCGCTTCTACGCCGTCCGCCCCCTCGTAGAAGCGGTACGTTGTCCGGCCCGCGTCCAGCGTCGTCTGCGAGGCGTCGCCGTCAGGGGACTGGTACGACTCCAACGTGGCGCGACCGACCTCCCGTTTCGCCCCGTAGCCGGCGGTTCCTTGAGCGTCCATGAATATATCGTGACGCGTTGCGCCCGCGTCTTGTCGGAAGCCGCCGACGGACCTGCCTTCGGCATCCTCATAAACGCGCCACGCGCCCCTTCGGAGCGTCTGAGTTCTTTCATCTGCCGGAGAGCCGTTCGGCGCCGAGAACACCCAGGCGCTGCCGTCAGATCCCGTCCCCGCCGCGCCCCCGGCGCGCCGGCCTGCCGCGTTCCTCAGGCTCAGCTCCGGGAATAGGCCGATCCCCTCCGAGCGATCCCTGGCATCGAGAGGCGATTGCCCCGCGCCGACGCCGTCGCGGGAGAGGCTCGGGAGGGCAGGGGGCCGGAACCGGTCCAACAAAGGCGCATCCAGTTCGGTGTCGACGGTCCCTGGTTGCCCCCGCGGCAGACCCGTTGACGATGTCGCCTCGTCCAGCAGGAAGTCCTCGATCCCGCGGGCGGACCGCGGGCGCTTCGACGACTGAGGATCCGCCGGGGCCTCGGGGATCTCTTTCATAGGAGATCGGGGAGTGACCGGCTGGAGCAGAGGAGCGGATTCGGGCGTCTCGTCGGCAACCTTCAGGTTCAGACTCAGGTTGTCCCATTCGATGACCTTGTCCTCGGGAATGGAGATCCTGACGGAGCTCAGGTCGTAGTTCCAGATTTCGTAGCCGCGGCTCACGTAACGATCCACGGAATCCGGCTCGCCTTGGATGGCGCGCAGCTCCTCGCCCGAGATCCCCCGTCTGATCAAGGCGGATTGCGACCGCGCCGCTGAGGGGAAGAGAACAGGCAGCCAGAAGAGGAAAAGGACGAATCTGTAAGGGAACGGTTTGCGCCTCATCTCTGCACACTCCCGGGCCGGCGCCCCTTCCGTTGGCATCATATCCCAGGACGTCCGGCCAGAACAAGCGAATTCCAGGCAGATTCCAGGCGAGTTTGGGCCTTCCTGCTCTTGCAATGCGGGGGACCCTTTCGGTAGAATGAAACCGCCATGAGTCAGGACCTCTCTCGCTCTTACCAGTTGCTTGCCGATTCTCTGCGCCGCGGGAAGTCGCAGGGCGCGGCCGCCGAGTTCCAGGAATTGGTCGCCGCCGTCCCGAGCCTGGAGGGAATGGGGCGTGAAGTCGGGAGGTTGCTCGCCGCCGTTCTTGACGATTTCCACGTGAGCGAGGTGAGCGGCTTCGTCATGTGGCTGCGCAATCACCCGGCCGAGGATGTGGCCGTCCCGGCCACAAAGTCCGTCGAACCGGAGCTGGTCGAGATCAGGGAATGGTCCAAAACGCTCCGCGACATAGCCTCCGAGCGCGAGGCGCGGGACCTGCGCGCAACGGTGCGCTCGCGCGACGTTTCCAAGGCCACGGAGATGGCGCGCGAGATCATCAAGGCGGGCGCCACGGGAGCCGCCCGAAGGGATCTGGCGCGCAGAGTCGGGGCCATTCTCGGCTCGCTGGATCATGACGCACAACGGGTCGACCAAGTCATCGCGAACTTGGAGCGCCACCCCGCGGCGGCCGGTCTGGATCAGGCTTCCCTCGCCGTCCTCCATGAAACGCGCCGGGAAACGCAGAAGAACCTTACGCTCAGCGAAATGGGCCAGCGTGAGATGCAGTGGAACCGCATCCACATCGAAAGCGTGGTGCAGCTCACTCGGGCCCTGCCCGGGCGGATGGTGGTGTCCGAACCGACCAAGGAGGAGGAAGATCGCTTTTATCGCTCCATTCACGCGCTGATCGCGGCCTACTATCAGAACGAGAACGTTTGCGACTTCCTCGACGTGATGAGCATTGTGCGCGAGTTCTGCCCGACCGACCCGCGCAAGACCGGACCCGTCGAGGGTGTGGAAGACGTTGCCTTCCTCGCCCTGAATCCCTCCGGCAAGTTGGTGTCGGTCCGCGCGCTTCGGCGTCTCGGAGAGAAAAGCCGCCTGGCCGACACGGTCTTGACTTGCGCCAAAGGTTTGGGCGATCCCGGGGCCATTGGGATCGCGCTCCACGTCATGGGCGGGCTTGCTAACCCGACGTTCTTCGATTACCTGAACACGGCGCTCAAGGACAAGAAACTCGCGCGCTTCCGGGAAGTGGCCGTCGACGCCATCGGCCGCATGGGCGACGCGCACAGCGTGGAAGTCCTTTTCGATCAGCTGAGCGCCAGCTGCAAGCTTCGCGTACTCGATCCCCCCGCGCGCCGGCGCATTTTGGATTGCGTGGCGGCGCTCGGACGAGTGGCGCGCCACCCCAAAACCTCCAATCCCGAACGCAACGCCATTGTCCTTAGAACCTTCAAGACGCTCCCAAAGGACAATTCTCTGGCGCGCGCCGCCGCCGGGCACTTGTGCGCGTACAACCCGGCCGGGCTTTCGCCCGAATGCCGGAGGATCGCCATCAGTCACCTCGTCGACGGTCTGTGGGCGCAGGACCCTCGCACCAAGCTGGACAGGGGCAGAGAAGGCGAGACCACGGAGCTCGGTTTCCGACAAGAGATCGTGGATATCCTCGTCAGCATGGGCGACGCTTGTCTGGATGCTCTGCTCGCCGAAGCCGAGCAGCGCCCCTTGCGCTATTCCGGCGCGTATCTGGCTCTTGGGGAAGTGCTCGGCAAGATCGGCGACGAGCGCGCCCTGCCGTTCCTGCAGAAACTGCTTCTCAGCACACTGACGACCAACGAGAACACGATCCCCGAGCACCTGCGCGAGACATATTTCGACGTCGCCCGCAGTGAGTACGTTCCCCTAACCCGCGACAAGGTCGCTCATGCCCTGACTTACGCCATTCACCGTCGTTGCGGCGAGAGCGGCAGGGCGTTCCTGTCCGACGTGGCCGAGCGCTTCCGCACGGGGACGCTTGAGAGCCCGGGTTCTGAAACGATGGGGCTTCTGGGCGAGGCCTTGATTGGCCGAGGGGAATCCCTGGGTGAAAGGGGCGGCCTTGACAGAGAGATGGGAGGCGGGCCGGGGGGCGCGGCGAGTCCCGCGAAGAAACGTCCTCATGAAGACAAGCCGCTCGAAAACCTCATCAGACAGATTCGGGGCAGGATTGTTTTCGGAACGACCATAGGGAAGCGCGTGGCGGCCATTCAGGAGGTCGCCGCGCGGGGCGCTCCCGAGGCGATCTCGCCCCTCTGTCGACTCCTCAGTTCCGGCAAACCCGCTCTGAGAGGGGCGGCGGAAGCCGCTCTGGCCAAGATTGTCCGCCCGGGCGGTCCCGCCGCCAAGTTCCGCCCCGCGGTGTTCGAGGTTCTGGAGGTCTTGCGCAAGGCGTCGGGTTCACGAGCCAAGGCCGTCACCAACTTCATCGTTCGCCTGCATCCGGACCGCGATCCCCTCAAGTCCCTGCTGATGCAGTTCCTCAGAACCGAAGAAAACGAGAAGATGAAGAAGAAGCTGGCGGACGTTTTCCGCCTGTCTCACGCCGAGACGGAGGCGGCCCTGTCGGCGGCGGGGGGAGCGGCTCAGGCAGCCGCTGAGGGGGCGGAGAACGAGGAAGGCGGACCTTCACGACCCGGCGCCGGAAGGGACGCTTCCGCAGTCTCGCCGGAGTCTTTGCCCCCCGGGGCGCGGACGATGGCGGCCCACAACGTACTCGCCCTCAGACGCGGGTATTACAAGGAGCGGCAAGCCTGGATTGCCGGAGGGAAGCAAGGCCCCGAGCCGAAGCGCCCGCCGGGGACCTGACAAGGTCGGGGCTCTTGCCGCGCCCTTTTCCGCTTGCGGGCCGTTTCGGGAGACCCAGGAAAAGCGAAGGCCGGCAGGCGATCCTTCAAAGGGACCGCCCGGCCGGCCGCTGAATGGGAGGGAGTGCGCCGGAAACTCGAGGAGAGTCCCAGGGCGGCGCTCGCCTCAGATCCCAATAAGATCCTTCACGACGTCGACGGCCCGACTGGCGTCGGGGGCGTAACCGTTGGCGCCGATCTCCTTCGCGAAGTGGTCCGTGACGGGGGCGCCTCCCACGATGACTTTGGCGTCGTCCTCGACCTCGCGAACGGCATTGATCGTTTTCCGCATGTTGACCATGGTCGTGGTCAAGAGGGCCGACAAGCCGACCACGGCGCCGGGGTTCTCCTTGAGGCCCGCTTTGAACTTGTCCGGCGAGACGTTCACGCCGTAGTCAATGACCTTGAAACCGGCGCCCTCGAGCATCATGCCGACCAGGTTCTTGCCGATGTCGTGCATGTCGCCTTCCACCGTGCCGATCAGGACGGTGCCTCGAGCCTTGGCGCCGGTTT
>Ga0315274_10016972_pt1 | contig 10281 bp, 6 predicted proteins | sample YL17G02_20_MG_FD_203700 | JGI IMG/M metagenome (GOLD analysis project Ga0315274, IMG submission 203700) | Sediment microbial communities from Yellowstone Lake, YNP, Wyoming, USA - YL17G02_20 | ecosystem: Environmental > Aquatic > Freshwater > Lake > Sediment | place: USA: Wyoming | collected... | reverse complement strand
GGATGCCGGGGCCTATTTGCCGCCGGACCCTTCGATGAGATCCGTCGTGTCCCTTCAGGTCTTATTCAGACGGAACTTTATTATAAATAATAGGCGGGAAATGTCAAAAAGCCTCGTGGCCGACCCGATGGGCTGGACTCTCTCTTGATGGTCAGACGGCCCCGAGCTTCTTCCCGACCTTCTTGAACTTGTCGATGGCGAAGGCGATCTGGCCGGGCGTGTGGCCGGAAAGCGGCCCCCCATTATAAAGGAGTCCATCGAAAAATCAAAAGCCGGGGTCCGCCTGGGCCGCCTCCGAATCCCGGATCGCGGCGAGAACATCCTCTCCCGTCACGGAGGATGCAAGGTTTCTGAGCAGGGACCTGTTCCTCGCGGCCCGGCCGGCCATAGCCAAAAGTTCCACCTGCATGTTCGGTTCCTCTTCGGGCGACAGGATGAGAAAAACGATCTCCATCCGTTTCTCGGTGACGACGTCCGAAACCCCCTTCCTTGTCAGCCCCAAGGCGATGGCCGGGGCGGACAAGCCTCGGACGCGGACATGGGGGAAGGCCACTCCCTCGTTGAAGAATGTCGATCCCTGCCCCTCCCGCTTCAGAATATCCGAGTAAAGGGCTTCCCCGTCGCCGATCCCGTCCTTCTTTCCGAAGGTCGACGTCAGCGTCCGGAGCACGGCCTCCTTCGGGACGGGTTCGTCCAAGATGACGATCCGGCGGGCGGCAAGCCAACGGCTCAACGGAGGCTTGCCGGCCTGCGGGGGGCGCCTCTCCTCCCGCGGGCTCCCCTGCCGGGGTCGCCTCGCGGATATAGCCTCTCCCCGGGTATCGAGGACGGTCACGGCGACGCCCCGGGCCTTTTTCAGCAGATCGCCGACGACGGTTGTGTTCCCGCCCAGGCGTTTCCAGAACGGCTTCGGGCATGATCGCCCGACGACGATATGCCCCACGCGGTACTCGCCGGCGAAACGGAGCAGGGTGTCGACGACATCCTCTCCTTTATAAGTGAACACCATGGCGCCGAGCTGCTTGGCCAGGGTCAGCGTGTCCGAGAGGATCCGCTGGGTCCGGGCGTCGATGGCCAGGGCCTCCTCGGACGGCGTCTGGACATAGACGGCGTACCAGTTCCGGTTGAGCTTCCCCGCCAGCCGCGAGCCATAGCGCAAAAGCCTTTCGCTATCGGGCCCGCGCGAGCTGAGGCAGACCATGACCTGTTCCGCCGCGGAGGCGCTCTCGTTCTCGGGGGTCTCCCGTCTCCTCAGATCGATCTGCGAAGCGAGCTCGCGGAGGGTCAGCTCGCGGAGTTTTTCCAGATTCGAGGAGGTGAAGAAATTCGCCAGGGCCGTTCCCACGCGCTCGGCGGGGTAGATCTTGCCTTCTTCGAGCCGCTTTCGAAGGTCCTCGGTCGCCAGGTCGACGTCGACGATCTCGTCGGCTTCGGCGAGGACGGAATCCGGGAGCCGTTCCCGGACCTTGACGCCCACGGAGCCCTCGACGATGTTGTAGAGACTCTCCAGGTGCTGGACGTTGATGGTCGTGATGACGTGGATCCCCGCCGCCAGGATGTCCTGAACGTCCTCGTACCTCTTCGCGTTCAAGCTTCCAGGGATATTGGTATGGGCCAGTTCGTCAATGAGCGCGACCTGCGGTTTGCGGGCGAGGATGGCGTCCACGTCCATCTCTTCCACGGCGATGCCGTGGTACTCCTGCCGGCGCCTGAGGACCACTTCCAGCCCGCAGGCGAGATCGGCGATGTCGGCCCGGCCGTGTGTCTCGAGCAACCCGATGACGACATCGATCCCGCGGCTCTTCAGCCGGTGCCCTTCCTGGAGCATCTGGTAGGTCTTGCCGACGCCGGCGCTGTAGCCGAGGTAGACCTTCAGTCGCCCGTGCCGTGAACGGCGGATCATTCGGAGGAACGTATCGGCCCTATCTTCCACCATCGAGGACCCCGTCCAAGGCCAGATTCAGCGCCAGCACGTTGACGCGCGGCTCGCCGAGAAAGCCCAGGGACCTGCCCTCGGCCCGCTCTTCGATGAACGCGCGGATATGCGTCTCCGTGAGCCCGCGCGCCCCGGCCACCCGGCGGGCCTGGAGCAGGGTGTTCTTCAAAGAGATGTGCGGGTCGAGGCCGCTGGCCGAAGCCGTCACGGCGTCGGCCGGAACGAGCGTTCCGGCGGGGAGGCCGTTCTCGGTCCGATAATCGGCGACGCGCCGGCGGACGATCTCGGACAGGTCCTTTGAGAGCGGTCCGAGATTGCTCCCCCCGGAGCGGCCGGCGTCCCAACCATTCCCCGCCGCCGAAGGCCGGGAATGAAAATACCCGGGGCCCGTGAATTTTTGCGCGATAAGGCTTGATCCCCTGATCTCCCCGTCCCGCACGACGAGGGAACCGTCGGCCCGGGAGGGGAAAAGGCCGTGGGCCAGGGCCCAGACGATCACGGGGTAAAGGCCGCACAGGATGACGGCCAGGGCCGGCACGGCTAATAACGACGTCCGGAATTCCGCGAGCCAAGGCTTCATTTCCACGATCCCTCCCTCATGTTAAACGATATGCAAGGCGTTGACAACGATGTCGATCAGCTTGATCCCGGGGAACGGCGCGACGAGGCCCCCCAGGCCGTAGACCAGGAGGTTTCGCCGCAGGAGCGCGGCCGCCCCCAACGGGCGGAAGCGCACCCCCTTGAGCGAAAGCGGGATCAGGGCGATGATGATGAGGGCGTTGAAAACGACCGCGCTCAGGATCGCGCTCTTCGGCGAGCCCAGGCCCATGATGTTGAGAGGGGCGATGACGGGAAAGACGCCGACCAGCAGGGCCGGAATGATGGCGAAGTACTTGGCCACGTCGTTGGCGATGCTGAACGTCGTCAGGGCGCCCCGGGTGATGAGCAGTTGCTTCCCGATCTCGATGACCTCGATCAGTTTAGTCGGATTCGAATCCAGGTCGACCATGTTCCCGGCTTCCTTGGCCGCCTGCGTCCCCGTGTTCATGGCGACCCCGACGTCGGCCTGGGCCAGAGCGGGGGCGTCGTTGGTCCCGTCGCCGGTCATGCCCACGAGGTGCCCCAGCGCCTGCTCCTTCCGGATCAGGGCCAGCTTGTCCTCCGGCCTCGCTTCGGCGACGAAGTCGTCCACCCCGGCCTCCCCGGCGATGGCGGCCGCGGTGAGCGGGTTATCCCCGGTGATCATCACGGTCCTGATCCCCATGGCCCGAAACCGTTCAAAACGGTCCTTCAGGCCGCCCTTGACGATGTCCTTGAGGTGGATGACGCCCAGGACCCGCGTTTCGTCGGCAACGAGCAGGGGGGTCCCTCCCTGAAAAGCGATCCGCTCGACGGCGTCACGGACTTCCGCGGGAATGGCGGTTCCTACGAAGGCCCGGACCGCGTCCGGGGCGCCCTTCCGGATGCGTCGGCCGCCGAAATCGACCCCGCTCATCCGGGTCTGCGCGGAAAAGGCGATGAAGGTCGCGCCCGGCATTTCGGAGAGGGGGCGTCCCCTCAATCCGTAGCTCTTGGCCAGGACGACGATGCTCCGCCCCTCGGGAGTCTCATCGGCCAGGGACGCGAGTTGGACGGCGTCGACCATCTCCTCGACCGTTACGCCCGGCGCCGGAAGGAATGCCGTCGCCTGGCGGTCGCCCAAGGTGATCGTCCCGGTCTTGTCCAGCAGGAGGACGTCGACGTCCCCGGCTGCTTCGACCGCACGGCCGCTCATGGCCAGGACGTTTTTCTGCACCATGCGGTCGATCCCGGCGATCCCGATGGCGTTCAACAGGCCGCCGATCGTCGTGGGGATCAGGCAGACGAGCAGGGCCACGAGCACGGTCGTCGTCAGGTCGACTCCGGAATAGCGGCCGAACGGTTTCAAGGAGATGATGACGACCAGGAAAATGATCGTCAGGGCCGAGAGCAGGATAGTCAGGGCGATCTCGTTCGGCGTTTTCTTCCTCTGGGCCCCCTCCACAAGGCCGATCATCCGGTCGAGGAAGCTCTTTCCGGGGTCGGCCGTGACGCGGACCTTGATCTTGTCGGAGAGGACGCGCGTCCCTCCCGTGACCGCACTGCGGTCGCCGCCCGCTTCCCGGATCACGGGGGCGGACTCGCCCGTGATGGCGGATTCGTCCACCGTGGCCGCGCCCTCGACGATCTCCCCGTCGGCCGGGATGATCTGGCGGGCGGAGACGACAACAAGGTCGCCTTTCCTCAGCCGTTCGGCGGGGACGGCCTCGATCGAGCCATCCGACCTGACGAGGTTGGCCATGGTGCAGGCCCGGGTTTTCCGGAGCGCGTCGGCCTGAGCCTTGCCCCGCCCCTCGGCCATCGCTTCGGCGAAATTGGCGAAGAGGACGGTGAACCAGAGCCACAGGGAAATCTGGAGCGCGAAGCCCGTCGGCTCGTTCTTCAATTTCATAAAAAGGCCGAGGGTCGTCAGCAGGGCTCCGACTTCGGTGACGAAGATGACGGGGTTTTTCAGCAGGGAGACCGGATTCAGCTTCTTGAGGGAGTCGATCGCCGCCCGGCCGATGATGGCCCGTTCGAAAAGGGGACGGTTCCATGCGGGCACGTTCGTCCTCCTTTAATACAAGACCCCTGTCCCGCTCATCAGGAAATGCTCGACGATGGGGCCGAGGGCCAGGGCGGGCAAAAAGGTGAGCGCGCCGACGACCAGGACGGTCGCAATGAGGATGATGGTGAAGGTCGGGCCGCTGGCCGGGAAACTCGCTTTGCTTGGCGGGACGAGTTTCTTTTTGGCCAGGTTTCCGGCCAGGGCCAGGACCGGCACCATCATGAGGAACCTGCCGAAGAGCATGGCCAGGGCCAGGGTGATATTGTATAAGAGCGTGTTGCCGTTCAATCCGGCGAAGGCGCTGCCGTTGTTGCCCGTGCCGGACGAGAAGGCGTAGAGGATCTCGCTCAGACCGTGCGGGCCGGCATTGTTCAAACCGGCCCGGCCCCACCGGCTGGTCGTGGCCCAGGCGGAGAACCCGAGGATCGAGAAGATCAGGATCAGCAAGGCCAGGATGGAAACCTTCACATCATAGGATTCGATCTTCTTGCCTAGGTACTCGGGCGTCCGCCCGACCATCAAGCCGGTGAGGAAGACGGCCAGAACGACGAACAGAAGCATCCCGTAAAGCCCCGAACCGACGCCCCCGAAGACCACCCCGCCGAGCTGGATGTTGAACAACGGGACCAGCCCGCCCAGAGGCGTGAAGGAATCGTGCATGGAGTTGACCGCTCCGCACGAAGCGGCCGTCGTGACGGTAGCGAACAGGCTGGAGCCGAAGACACCGAACCGGACCTCCTTGCCCTCCATGTTGCCTCCGGCCGGGTCGACTCCCAGGACCTCAAAACGAGGGTTGCCCGCGCTTTCGGCCCTCCAGCAGACGAGCGCGGCGGCTAAGAAGAGGATCGCCATGGCGCTCCACACGGCCCAGCCGTGCTTCTGGTTCCTGACCTTCCGCCCGAGGTAATAGGTGAGGCCGCTCGGGATGAGGAAAATCGAGAACATCTGGATGAAGTTCGAGAGGGGGGTCGGGTTCTCGTAGGGATGGGCGGCGTTGGCGTTGAAGAAGCCCCCGCCGTTGGTCCCCAGCATTTTGACGGCAACCTGGGAGGCCGCCGGGCCCTGGGCGATGATCTGGGAGTCCCCGACCTTATCCAGCGCTGCCGCCGAGGCGCTCTCGACGGGGGTCGCCCTGACGTAGGACTTGAAGTTCTGGACGATGCCCTGGGAAGTCAGGAACAGGGAAAAAACGATGGAGAAGGGAAGAAGGAGATAGAGGTTGACCCGGACGAGGTCGACCCAGAAATTCCCGATGGTCTTGGCCGAATGCCGGGCGATGCCGCGGACCAGGGCCGCGGCCGCGGCGATGCCGGCGGCCGCCGAGACAAAATCGTGGAAGACAAGCCCGACCATCTGCGAAAAATAGGAAAGCGTCGTTTCTCCCGCGTAATTCTGCCAGTTCGTGTTCGTCGCGAAGCTCGCCGCGGTGTTGAAGGCGAGGTCGGGCCGAACGGGTCCGAATTTTTGAGGATTCAACGGGAGGAGATGCTGGAGCCGGAGCACGACGTACGTGAACAGCAGCCCGGCCAGGCTGAAGATGATCAGGGACCGGGCATACTCCCTCCAATTCTGCTCCCTTCCTGGGTCGACACCGAGGACTCGATAAAGCCCCCTTTCCACGGGCCCGACGGCGCCATCCAGCCAGGTTTTCCCTTCGGGCTCCAGGACCCGGACGAGATATAGGCCCAGCGGTTTCGTGACGAGGAACAGGATCCCCAGAAAGAGCGTCAATTGAATCCAACCGAAGACGTCCATGGTGATCACGCCATTAGAATTTTTCGGGCCGCAGAATGCTCATCGAGAGGTAGCCGATGAGCAGAACGCCTATGATGAGTCCCAGGATGTCGGCCATGGTCACAGCCTTTCACACACCCGGACGTAAAGCCCGCAGGCGGCAAAGAAGAGCCCCGCGATGACGAGGCAGAGGAGATCGGTCATGGTCGGATCTCCTCGCCGGGTCGCCGGTCGGCTCTTCGGAGGGTGAACGTGAACGTGGCCCCGGCCCCTGAACGGCTCTCGGCTCCGACCGTCCCCCCGTGGGCCTCCACGATCTCCTTGACGATGGCCAATCCGAGCCCGGCTCCGATCTCTTTCCCGCGGCCCGGAACCCGAAAGAACGGCTCGAAGACCCTCGAAAGGAACTTCTCGGGAATCCCCGCCCCCGTGTCCGAGACCGAAAAACGGACGAAGGCCTCCTCCGCGGCGGCCCCGACGGCGATCCGGCCCCCGGGGGGCGTGTACTTCAAGGCGTTCGAGATAAGATTGCCGAACACGTGACCGATCCGGGTCATGTCCACCCAAACGTCGGGAAGGTCGTCCTTAAGTTCCGAGATCAACTCGACGCCCTGGTCCTGGGCCGCCCTCCGAAAGGGCTCGATCGCGTCCAGGACTACGGTCCGGGGGGGAGCCGTCCGAAATTCCAGCATGGCGTTCCCCGATCCCATGCGGCTGATATCGAGGAGGTCGCTTAGGATGCCGTGCAGGCGGTCGCTATCCTCCTTGGCGGTCACCAGGAGCTCCGCTTGTTTCTCGGTTAAGGGACCGACCTTTTCCTCGAGGAGAAGGTGGATCGCCATGCGGATGGATGTCAGCGGCGTCCTGAGCTGGTGCGACACCATCCGGATCACACCCTTCTTGATCTCGTCCTGCTGGCGGAGCTGGGTGATGTCGTTGAGGAACAGGACCACTCCGTCGGCGAGGCGTTCGCGGCCGAGGATGGGCACGGCCTTCGGACGGAAGTACCTCTCCTCTCCGCCCACGAACATCTGGATCTCTCCCCGGTTTCCGGGAATGGCGATACGGCCTTCCTTGAGCGCCGTTCGAAACAGGTCGGTCAGCACGTCGAAGGGCGAATCGGAGACTCGAATCCCCGGCTTCAGCCCGAAGACGGTCCTGGCCGATTCCGTGGCGACCTCGACCTTCCCCTCCGGATCTATGACCGCGACCGCGTCGGGAAGGCTGTCGAAGGCTTCCTGTGTGGCCCTTCGGATCCGTACGAGCCGGGCCTGGTCAGTCCGCCGGAATTCGCGCAGGCTTGCCGCCATCGCGTTGAAGGCTTCGGAAAGCCGTCCGATCTCGTCCCGGGAGCCGGTCGCAACGACCAGGTCGAGGTTGCCCCGTCGGATCTCTTCGGCGGACCCGGTCAGGCGCTGGATGGGCCGGAGGATCCACCTCCCGGTCAGCAGGAGGAAAGCGGAGGCGAGAACCGTCCCCACTAAAAGGAGGGCGAACATCTGTTTGCGGGCGGAGGCGGCGCTGTGCCGGGCCCGGTCGTTTGCCTCGCTCATGCTCTGCTGGTTCATCTGCAGGATCTCGCCCGCGCCATCCTTGATGCGTTCGAACAGGGGAAACACACGGTCGAAATAGGCGCCTCTCCGGGCAGCGGCAGGCAGGGCCGGGTCAACAACGCCGGCCAGCGCCGATTCGAACTGGCCGAAGGAATCCCGGATCATCGCGGCTTTCTCCCCTTCCCCGGGAAGCGTGATCGTATCCAGTTCGACCTGAAGGGCCGCCCGGAAAGAGGCTTTGTTCCCGGCGATCAGGGCTTCGCCCTTCGCCCTTTCACCGAGCAGGGTGAAGAGGAGCCCGCTGTCCATTCGCTCGAGCGCCTCTTTCATCTGCTGGCAGGCGATGACGCTTCGATAATTCTCCCGAAGGATGACGTCGATGGACGCGCCCAGGCTCGAAAAATGCCGGACGCTCTGGCCGCCAATGATGACGAGGATGGCCAGCATCCCGCCGAAACCTAGGGACATCTTCTGTCGGAGTCCGAGCATGTTCATCTCCTTCGCCCGGGTGAAATGCATACGGCGTGCCAGGCCGGCCAGCGCTTATGTTATTGCGAACATTAGGTTTCCTGAAGATGCGTCCTCAGGCATCGTTGCATTCCGCAAGGCGGCCCGGTAAATGACGTTGAATTCGGCAAGGGGCGCGGCGCGGGAGGGATCGGTGTCCCGCTTTCATATCCCGTATTTCTTGCGTCGCCGCCAGAGGGTGGCCTGATCGATACCGAGGATGTTCGCGGCCTCCTGCAGGGACGCCGCCCCGGCGAGGACCCTGCGGATGTGCTGTTCCTCGATCCTCTCAAGGGTCACGGGGTCCCCGATGCGGGGAGACGCGTCTTCGGGGGCGATGGTCCCGGGAAGGCATTCGATCCCGATGCGGTCGGTGCGGGAGAGGATGGCGGCCCTCTCGATGACATTGCTCAGCTCCCGGACGTTGCCCGGCCAAGTATAGGCGGACAACGCTCGGATGGCCTCCTCCGTAAAGCCGGAAAAGGACCGGTGGTTGTTCCGTCCATGGAAGACCAGGAGCCTTTCCGCGAGCGGCTTAATGTCGTCGGGCCGTTCGCGCAAGGGAGGGATCTCGATCTGGAACACGTTGAGCCGGTAATAAAGGTCCTCCCGGAACGCCCCGTCCTTGACGGCCTTCTCCAGGTCCACGTTCGTGGCGGCGATGAGCCGAACGTCCGCTTTTCGCGTCACTCCGTCCCCGACGCGTTCGTACTCCTTCTCCTGGAGGAACCGAAGGAGCTTCGGCTGAAGGGCAGCGGGCAGGTCGCCGACCTCATCAAGAAAGAGCGTCCCGCCCTCGCAGGCGGCTATGCGGCCGGGGTTATCCCGGACCGCCCCGGTGAACGCCCCCTTCACGTGACCGAAAAGCTCGCTCTCCAGGAGCTCGGCCGGAAAGGAAGGGCAGGACATGAAGCCGAGAGGTTTCGCCGACCGGGGGCTCCACGCATGAATGGCCCTGGCCAGGACGGTCTTGCCCGTGCCGCTTTCCCCCCGGAGGAGGACCGTGGCCTCGGAGGCGGCCACCCGACGGGCGAGGTCCACGGCCTTCCGCATCGGGAGGCTGGAGCTCGAGAGATCGATCTCGGGGTGCCCCCGGCCCAGGTCTTCCTGCAGGGCGGCGACTCTCTGCTCGAGCGTCCTCATCTCAAAAACGCGCTGGACCGCCAGTTTGATCTGGGCGGGCGTGAATGGTTTCGGGATATAGTCGCTGGCCCCGCGCCGCATGGCTTCCACGGCCGTGTCGATGGACGCGTAGGCGGTGATGACGATGATCTTCAGCCAGGGAACCGCGGCAAGAAGCGCCGGGATGAGATCGAGCCCGTCCTCGGTCCCGAGCCGCAGGTCCACGAAGGCAAGCTCGAAGGGCCTCCGGGCGGATTCGGAAAGGGCGTCGCGGGGACCGCTCACGCTGATGACCCTGTGGCCCTCCGTCTCGAGGCAAATGGACAGGGTCCGGCGGATGTTGGCCTCGTCATCGACGACGAGGATGCTCAACGGCGGGCTGATCGTCTGGTCGATCTTCATGGCCCCTGCAGGATCGATGGATTTAACATACAAGATTGAGGCCGGAAAATCAATCTTGCCCCGGCATTGCGGGATTCCCCGACGGCGTCGAGGGCATGAAAGGCCCGGTCTAATTCTTGTGCACCATCGTCGTCGACGCCTGGGCCGTCGGCAGGACGAGCATCTCGGCGACGTCCACGTGCATCGGACGCGTGGCGCAATAGACCACGGCGTCAGCGATGTCCTCGGGCGCGAGCGGCGCATAACCCTGATAGACCTTGCCGGCCCGCCCGGCGTCGCCGTGGAAGCGGACGACGCTGAACTCGGTTTCCGTCAGGCCCGGGTCCACGGTCGAGACCCGGACGCCGGTCCCGTTGAGGTCGAGGCGCATGCCCTTCGTGAGGGCGTTGACCGCGAACTTG
>Ga0315274_10016971_pt1 | contig 10282 bp, 6 predicted proteins | sample YL17G02_20_MG_FD_203700 | JGI IMG/M metagenome (GOLD analysis project Ga0315274, IMG submission 203700) | Sediment microbial communities from Yellowstone Lake, YNP, Wyoming, USA - YL17G02_20 | ecosystem: Environmental > Aquatic > Freshwater > Lake > Sediment | place: USA: Wyoming | collected... | reverse complement strand
CGCCATGCCGGCCGCCCCTTCGGGGTCGGCGTGAAGGGATTCGAGCTTGGATTCGAGGTCCGCTTCGTCTGGGATCGGCAGTTCCAGGTTGTAGACGGTCAGCGTCGCCGAGCCCCTGGTGCCGAAGAGGAGCCCGCGGCCGCCGGCGAGCTCGCGGCAAGCCGAGCAGTCGGTGGCGATCACGGGCACACCCGCGGCCATCGCCTCCAGCAGGGGCAACCCGAAGCCCTCCCCGCTGCTCGGAAGCACCAGGACATCGAGGAGGTTGTAGATGCGGTTCAGCTCGGCGTCGTCGACAGGCCTGTCAATCGTCAGATCGGGGGTGAACGCTGTGTCCTCAGCGAGCCCGTAGCGGTCGAGGAGGTCGAGGAGGTCCCAGCCGGCGGCGTCGCGGGGGTCGGTGTGAAGGTAGAGGAACGCCTCGGGGTGGCGGGCGCGGAAGCCGGCGAAGGCCTTGACCAGCACGGGGATCTGTTTGCGCGGCTGGTTGCGCCCCACGAACCCGACGACATAGCGATCCGCCAGGCCGCGCTCGGCGCGAAGCTCTGCCCGATCGGGAAGAGGATGCAGAACCTCGCAGTCCACGCCCAAGGGGATGATCCGCAGATCGGGCAGGGAGAGCCCATCGCGCAGCACCTGGGCGCCGTACTCGCTGGCGCAAACGACAACGTCCGCATCCCCAAGCCATGCCCCCCACCGCCGCGAGGCCGGTCCGCTGTCGATGGTTTGAAAGGAGATCCAGAGGACTTCGCGCCGCTCCGCCAGCTGAGGCAGCCACTGGAAGTCCCAGGCATCGCCGAGCGTGACCAGGAGATCGGGGCCGAAGCGGCTCAGCGCCCGCTGCGTCGCCTCAGCCATCCCGCTCGGAGAGGTTACAAGCGGATAGGGCAGCTGCTGTGGCGCCGCAGGGCCTTCTGCGCCCCAGGCGGCGCAACAGAGATCGTACTTGCCCGTCTTCGTCAGCCGGGAGAGGAGGTGCCGGCCCACGGTGCCGAAGCCCGTGCCCCGCAGCGGCGTCTCCGAGGCCCAGAGTATGCGCGGGCGGCGTTCCCGGCTCATCCCTGATCCTGGCGGCAAGAGGCGGCCGGCAAGGTGGCGCGGAGCCGCTCCTCGCACGCGCCGCAGAATCGAACCCGGGTGGTGTCATCGACCCGCGCCGGGCGGACCTGCATGATGCAGCCCACGCTGTCGCAATGCTCCAGGCCGAAGAGGTGCCCCAGCTCGTGGGCGGCTTCGCGCAGCACCTGCCGGAAGACGTGCCGCCAGTGCTGGGGTGGGCCGTCGGGGATGCCAAACGGACGAAGCGACAAAAGCGCCCGACGCCCACCCAGCTCCGCGGCGCCCCACACGGGAGAACCCGTCGCGGAGGTGAGTTGCAAGCGGGTGAGAACCAGCAGTTTCTTGCCGTCGGCCATCGAGGGGAGTGCGCCCGCGATGGTGGCTGGGTCTCGAGGGGCCGCGGGCTCCGATTCCTTATCGCCGTCGTCCTCGCCGGCACATACGGAGACCTCGCACGCTAGACCGAACAACCCCTCCAGCCGCCCGCGCAACGCCGCCGCGAGTTCCAGGTCAAGGCTGCTGGAGGGCCTGAGCGTGATCTTGTCCGCTGCGCTTCGCGCCACAGCGCCGGCTGCACCACTGCGGGCTTCATTCCCTTCCTCTTGTGCGTGGGCGTTTCTGGTCATCGTCTCCTGCTCTCGTCCGTTCGGGGCGTGCCCCGGCTCGCACTGGCACCAGCAGGCCCCTGGGCCGGTTGGCTGGCGGCCCTCTGCTCGGCCGCAGCCGCCTCTTCGTGGCGCCCACACATACTGAGCGCATGGGCGAGCTGGGCCCAGGTCGCCGGAGAGTCGGGACGCAGCCGCACGGATTCCTGAAGGGCTTGGGCGGCATCGTCATGGCGTCCCATGCGCAGATACACCGTCCCCAGGTTGTGGCGAGCGGAGGCGTCCTCGGGATCAAGCTGTACTAACTGCCTGAGCGCTTCTTCAGCTTCTTCGAGCGTCCCGTGGTGGTAGAGGACTTCGCAGAGGACGCGCAGCGGCTCAACGCTGGCAGGCTGCTCAGCCAGTGCCTCTCTGAGCTGCTGCGCGGCTTCCTCTGGCTTTCCCAGCCGTATCTGCGTCCTCGCTCTCAGGGCGATACCCTCGCCCCTTAGCGGTGGTCTGCCCATCATGGAAGCCGCCAGCTGCTCCGCCTCCGTCAGCTTCCCCTGCTCCAAGAGCGCCGCGCCCAGGCCGCGCCAGCCCGGCGCATACTCCGGCAGTTCCTCGACTACTCTGCGCCATTCCCCTTCAGCCTTGGACCACTCCCCCATGTCCGCATAGAGGACGGCCAGGTTCTGGTGGGCCTTGAACCCCAGGATCCCGGTGTCGATGCTCGAGAAGTGTTTCCCCTCGCGGCCCTGGAGCAGCCGGTGATAGCTGGCCTCCGCCTCTTGGTGGCGGCCGTAGTGATGGTTGAGGATCCCCTCCAGGAAGAGCAGTTCCGGGTCGTCCGGGAAGATGGCGCGCCCGCGCTGGCAAACCTCCCAGGCTTCTTCGTGCCTGCCCAGCTGCCGGCAGGAGCCCACCAGCAGCGCGTAGGCCTTGCGCACCTGGGAATCGTGGGGGTCGGAATGCTCCAGGCTGCGGCGCAGCGCCTCGACCGCCTGCTCGTGCCGCCCCATGTCGGCATAGGTCATCCCCAGGTTGAACAGCGTGAAGGGATGGTCGGGACGCTCCTGCAATTCCAACTGGAGCAGGCGCAGGTCGCGCTCGCGTTTTCGGCACTGCCCCTCCGGGCTGTGGTCGTAGCCGGAGTGCACCACGTGGAGGTCGCTCCACTCCACGGCGCCGCCGGCCCGCCGGATCGCCGGAAGAATCTGCTCGTGAACCCTCCCCTCGAAGCGCAGGTCGGGGCGGTTGCGGAAGACCTTGACGTGATCCACCACGGTGAGGTCCGGGCCGCGGTCGTCCCCGCCCGGACAGTGCACCTGCATCACGTAGGCCAGCGTGTTCTCAGCGTGCTGCCGCGTCACCAGGGAGCGAAGCTTGGCCCCGTTCGCGGGGTCGATGGTATCGTCGGCGTCCATCCAGAAGACCCATTCGCCCCTGGCGTGACGCAGGGACTCGTTGCGGGCCGCCGAGAAGTCGTCGCACCAGGGAAACTCGTGCACCCTCGCGCCCAGGCTCCTGGCGATCTTGATGGTATCGTCCTGGGAGCCGGTGTCCACCACCACCATCTCGTCCACGAAGGGCTTGACGGACTCCAGGCAGGCCCGGAGGGTCCGGCGCGAATCCCGCACGATCATGCAGAGCGAGAGCAGCGGCCGGTCCCGCTCCAACAGCAGGCCCCCTTCGGGAGCGATGCGCAGCCGAACCCCCGAGCCCGCCGACTCTGACACCGCCCCGGCCGGGTGCGGTGGGCGTCCCTCAGGCCGCGCCTCTGCGGCCCACTTCTCCCTGAACTTGCGCTGGTTCTCCTGCATCAGGGCCGAGAAGTCCATCCCTTCGCCCACGAAGGTGCGGCCGCCGAAGTGGTGGATAAAGGCATCGCGGGCGATCACCACGCGGTAGCCGGCCTTCAAGGCGCGCCGGCAGTAGTCGTCATCCTCGAAGGTACCGATCCCGAACCGCTCGTCGAGCAGCCCCACCTTCTCGATGAGTTCTCTGCGGATCAGCAGGCAGAATCCCACCAGCCGGTCTACATCCTCGTACCGCCCCTCGTTGGACTTGCCCCATTGCCAGGCGAAGCCGTCCAAGCCATCGAGGTCCCGGTAGGTGACCCGGATCTGTTGGGTCCCGCTCACGAAGTTGGAGCAGGGGCCCGCCAGGCCGATCTTCGCGTCGCTGCGCAGGCAGCGCAGCAGCCGGCGCAGCCAGCAGGTGGTGAGGAGGGTGTCGTTGTTGAGAAGTAGGAGCTGGTCGCCCCTGGCGGCCTGGATCCCCTGGTTGCAGGCGGCCGGGAAGCCCTTGTTCTCTTCATTGCGGATGAGCGTGATGTCGCCCAGAGACCGCACGTAATCCGGGGTGCCGTCCGTCGAGCCGTTGTCCACGACGATGATCTCGTAAGGCTCGTCAGTGAAGCGCCGCAGGCTGTCCAGGCACTGGCGGGTGTAGGCCAGCTGGTTGCAGGTCGGGATGATGATGGAGGTCAGGCCATAGTCGGCAGCCGCCTCCGGCACGGCCCGCACCAGGTACTGGTAGATGAAGAACTCTTCCGCCTGGCTCTCGGGGAGGCCGGTGATGTGGAGCGGACCGACGGCCACCTCGCCCCGGTTTGACTGCCGGCGCCATTCCTCGTATCCCGGGCCGGGAACCGCGCGCAGGTCCGCGATCTCAAATCCGGCGTGGGCGAAGAGCTTCTCGATCTCGCGCCTGGTGAAGAAGCGCAGGTGGTCGGCATCGAGGAGGCCGGCCGAAAGGTACGTCCAGTTGCCGTCGAGCAGCCCGCTCACTACGCTGTGGTGGCGGGTGTTGGGGATGCTGGCAACCAGCGATCCCCCTCCGGCCAGGAGCGGCTTGAGCCGGCGCAGGGCGGCCGCCGGGTCGCGCAGGTGCTCCAGGACATCTCCGCAGACGATGCAGTCAAAGTGCCCTTCTGGGAACTCCAGGTCCACGGTTTCGACGTCGCGCACGAGCACGTCGTCCAGCCGCCCTCGCGCCGCTTCGGCTGCCTGCCCGTCCCGTTCGATCCCAACGACCTCCGCCGGCTGCCGCTCCTTGAGCGCCTCCCCCAGCCGCCCGGCGCCGCAGCCCACGTCGAGCACCCGGCGCGCCTCGTTCGGGATCATCTCCAGCAAGTCGGGCCGCTGGAACTCGAAGTAGGAAGGGTCGTGCGCCGCAGGCGCCGCCGGCTTCGGGACCGGCCTGGAGGAGAGTCGCACCTCGGAGGCGCCGCGGCTCACCGCCTCCAGGACCTGCCGCATCCGGTGCTCGTAGGTGTGATGCTCAAGGGCATGCTGGCGGCCCGCGGCGGCGATGCCTTCGCGCTCCTCCTCGTGCTCCAGGTAGTACGCGATGCGCTCAATGAGCTCATCGCCACCGCGGTAGGTGGCCAGGTGGACGCCGCTTTCGAAGAGTTCCTCCTGGCCGTTCTCCGCCAGGTCGTTCGTGACCAGGAGCGACCCGCAGGCCACGGCCTCGAAGACCCGCATGTTGACGTCGTTGCGGATGCTGCGGTTGAACACCAGGCGCGAGGCGGAGTAGGTCTGCGCCATCTCCTCGAAGTAGCGATTGCCTACGAAGACATTCCCGAACCGGGAGCGGATGAGTTCCAGCAGCTCCGCCCGCTCGCCCGGAAAGACGTTTCCGATGAAACAGACATCGATGCTCTTGGGGACTTCGTGTTTGCTGTGGATCTCCGGGTCGCAGGCAAGCGGCAGCCACTGCGCCATCCAAATCCCCGCAGCGCGCAGCTGCTCGGCGCCATCCCTCTGGGCCGCGAAGACGAAATCGAACCCCCGCGCCTTGGTCAGGCACCAGGCGAAGTCGAGATGGGTGTCGATCGCCCACCAGGCCGTCGGGTGCAGGTCCTGGGGCAGGTGGTAGCGCAGGCCGTCGTCGATGTTGAGGTAGAGGTCGTAGCCGGTGACGGGGAGGCGCGGGAGGTCCGGGGGCCGGAAGTGCTCGACTTGCCCCAACCTCTCCAGCGCCCGGCGGCAATAGACGCCGGTGGTCTCCGGGCGCGCGGTGTCGTCGAAGATCAGGGCGATCCGCATCACGGGGAAACCTCGCCGGCGCGCAGGCTGTCCGCCTCGTCGGCCATGGGACCGCCGAACAGCGGCCGGTAGTGCCGCTCGATGATCACCGGCCAGGCGTATTCCTTCTGGAAGCGCTCCCGGGCCGCCAGGCCCATCCGGCGCCTGAGGTCAGGATGGTCAAGCAGGTATTCGATCCGGTCCGCCAGCTCGGCCGCGTTTCCCGGCTCCACCAGGAAGCCGGTCGCCCCCTCCACCACCTGGAACTGCAGCCCGCCCACCCGGCTCGCCAGCACCGGCCGCCCTGCCGCCATGGCCTCGGTCGCCACGATGGCCCATGCCTCTTGCACCCAGGAGGGCACCACGCAGATGTCGGCGGCGCGATAGTGCCCGGGTAGTTCGTCCTGCGACAGCCACCCCACGGATTGGGTGAACTCGTCCACCCGGCCGGCCTGCCGTCCCGTCACGACGAGTTCGAAGTCTCGGCGTTTCTGCCAGAGCATGGCGCAGGCTTGGTGCAGAGTATCAAAGCCCTTGAAGGGCTCCTCGACCACGCCTGCCATGAAAACGACCAGGCGCTCACCGGCGGCTTTCTCCCTTGCCGTGCCGGAAGGGAAGCGCCCGGGGGCGACTCCCGGCGGCACCACGCACACGCGCGACGCGTACGGGCTCACCATCGCCTCGATGAGCGGGTTGTTGACCAGCACGGCCTCCGCTTCCGCCAGGGCCTCTCGCAGCACTTCCTGGTAGGTCTCGGTCCCCACGCCCGCGACTTCCCGGTCATTGCGGTGCAGCTGGCCGGTCTGCCCGCCGCGCTCCAGCACGCATCTCCGGCATTCCTCGGGGGTGGCCAGTTGGTGACGGCTGCAGTGGGTGAACCCCCCGCCCGGCCCCGGCAGGAAGCGGCAGTTGTTCAGCGGGCAGAGGCACTCCTGGCCGTCGAAGCGCAGCAGGTACCGGTAGCCATTCATTGCCTTCGCCAGGTGGGGCTTCAGGTTCCAGGAGTCGGTCACGACCACGTAGTCCGGGGCAAACGGCTGTATAGCCTCGCGGAAGCGCGACCGGATCGCCTCCGCGTTCCAGGCCGCGTCGTCGAAGGCCAGGGCCTCCCCCGGAAGCGGCGGCTCGCCCTCCACGCGCCCGATGCCCCGTGCCTCATGTCGCGCGTAGAAATGCCTCACTTCGTAGCCAGCCTCTATGAGCGATCGGCCCACGCCGACGGTGTGCATGATTCCCCCGCCCGAGGAGGGCCAGTTGAAGAGCGAGCCGATGATGGCGATCCGGGTGGCCCGCCCCCTCTCCGGCGAGGGCTCCAGGGGCTGGAGCGCGGCATCCGGCTCGTCGGCACGGAGGGGCTTGATCGCCTGCTCTTCGCAGAACTGGAGGTTGGAGCGCGCCGCCTCGAGGTCAGGGTCCAGGGCCAGGGCGGCGCGGAAGCGGCCGATGCCCTCCTCGAAGTCGCCCGCAGCCCCCGCCAGCGCCCCCAGATCGTTCTCGATCAGGGCCGCCAGCCGCGACTCCAGGCCTCCGCTCCCGAGGAGCTCCTGGTAGAGCGCCTGCGCCCGCTCGGCCTGCCCGGCGGCAGCCAGGCGACAGGCCCGGCGGTAGGTGCGGTCGGCGCTGGTGTCGCTCCGCTCGATGGTTCCGGGTGCGTCGGGGGCCGCCTTGGGGGCTTTTCGCTTGCGCCGCTTGGTCACCGGGGTCACACGCTCGCCGCAGGATCGCCGGGCCGCAGCCTCTCCCCTTGGCCGGGCTCCCACTTCGCCAGCGCACCGGCCAGCGCGTCGATGGCCAGCTGGGCGCAGTAGACCTTCTCCTCCGGCATCCCGCCCAGCCCCCGCACGAGGTCATCGACCGTGAGCCCTGCGCATTCGCCGCGCGTGCGCGACACGATCAGCTCGGTGAGCAGCGACCCCGCCGCGATCGCCGGCCCGCAGCCGTAGGTCTGGAACCTGGCAGCGGTGATGCGCCCGCCGTCGGTGGCGAGGTGGAGCACCATGAAGGGCCCGCTTCCCGGTTCGCCCGCCTGGCCGACCAAGTCGGGGGCGTCCAGCGCCCCCACGTTGCGGGGGTGGGTGAAATGGTCCATCAGGGTTGCGGAGTACATCTCAACCGCCCGATTTCTCCATCACCTCCAGCGCTCTCGTCTTCGGCTTTAGGGATACGGCGCCTCGGCGTAGCCGATGCAGGCGGGCGGCCGCTGGCCGGTTGCCGGGTTCGGGTAGCCCATCCCCGTGAACCACATCCGGTACCAGTTGCCATCGCGGATCACGCAGGGGTGCATCACCTCAAAGTCGTAGGCCTGCGGGTCCAGGCTGGCCGCCAGTGGCAGGACGTCGTCCCGAGCCCAGTTGGCGCCGTCGGATGAACTGGCATGCCGGATGGAGCGGATGTCCCGCATGCTGGCGGTGGCAGTGTACCACACGTGGAAGATCGCCCGGATATCGTCGTAGAGCGCGCAGGCGCCGAAGACGCGGTGCGCGTCCGGCGACCCCTCGGCGCCCAAAGGCAGCACCAGCCCGACTTTCGTCCAGTTCAGCCCATCGGGCGAGCGGGCCAGCCCCAAGCCTTGGAACTTGTCGGTGGGGGCCTGCGGCGAGGCGCTGGAGCCGGCGTCGTAGAGCATCAGGTACCGGTTGGCGGCCCGGACCACGCGCGGCGAGGCGCAGTTCAGGTCATCGAAGGAGCCGGCGGAGCCGGCGGAAAGCGCCGTCTGCACATTGGTCCAGGCGATGCCGTCGGCGGAGCGGGCGGTCTTGATCGTCAGGCCGACGTCGGCGCCGAACCAGATGCGGAAGCCGCCGCCTTCAACCTGGGTAAGCGGCAGCACCCAGGGCCAGCGGGCCTCTGGCGCAATGACCGGGTTGCCTGGATGCTTGGTCCAGGTCCGGCCGTCAGTTGACGTGGCCAGGCCCACGGAGGGGATGCTCCGCCCAGGTCCTGGCTGGCGGGCGTCGTACCACATCATGTACTGCGCGCCCACTTTGAGCACGGAAGGGCCCATTGCTGCGAGCGCATCAAACGCGCCCGCGGGACCCGCCTCCAGTGCTGGCTCTGCTGACTTGCTCCATCCCGGCATCTTGCGTACCTCCCCGCATGTCCGAACTTACGAGCCATCGGGCGGTTCGTCCCTGTCTATTCCCACCGGCAGGCCAACCACCACCTGTCAAGGGATTGTCCTGCGTCGGACCCGCGGCGCACGACCTCCCATGCTGCCCGGTGTTCGATCCGTGGCTCGATATCGCATCTGTCCGGGGTTGTTCCAGATTCCCCGAAGCTCCACAACCTCGACTATCGGTGTAACCGAATCCAGTAGCCGTGCTCTTTCGCATCCTTCTCCAGAATGCTCAGTGCTCGGTCACGATCGCGCTTGCGTACGCGAATCCCATGCGTCCCCAGAGAGACTCTAGTCAACGCCGGGACATTCGCCTCCTTCAAAGCGCGGCGTACCCTGTCGGCAGACTCCTCATGTATTGTTGCGACCTCCACCAGTTCATTGGCCTTCATCCCAGGTTGCCTCTTCCTGACTTCCCGGTGCAACGTACTTGCTGGCCGTGGCGCCTCGTGTCTTGCGTTGTCACCCGCCCCACTGCTGCGACATGAGGGCATCGCAGCAAGACAGAACTCACAAAGTGCTATTCCGATCATCTTCTGTATCATGGCTGACAGTCTCATGTCGCACCTCAAGGATACTTGCAGTAGTTCACCATCTCTGGCATTGCCCCTGGTGGCTCAATGCCGATCAGCCTTCCGTCCTTTATGGCAATCTTCTGCCAGAACGTTTTGACTGTCTCCTTGCCTGTGCACCCATCTCTGACGACCACTCTTATGCACAGCTTCGCCGTGATAGTGAAGTTGCCTATGCCTCCTACGGGAATCCCGTAACCTGGTGTATCAATGAATCGATATGTGACAGGTTTCGTGTCACAGTCTTGCGGCTTCGGCTGTATACTCCCGAAGTCGCTGCCAGGATCAACTGCGAAAATCGCGGAGTAGTCGCTAGTGTCGTACCATGCGTTCGTCGGAACCCCAGCTACCGCGTCGTTAGTCTTCTCAAGCCACTGTAAACGGCACGTCTCCTTCCGTTCCTTAGGCTTCCTGGGTCGGTTCTTGGTCTTGACGTTGACTGTGAAATGGTGTCCCCAGAACCGCGCATTCACCACCTTCTCATACTTTGAGTCGAAAGCGAGCAGCGTGCAGCAGCAGTCACATGGCTTCTTCGCCTGCAACCCAGAAGGGTCAACATAGAAGAGAGGATTGCCCGAAGCATAACTATACGGGATCAGCCCTATCATTGGCAGTCGCACGGCGGTGGCGACTATCGCCTCGGACCCCGCCTCGAACTCGAAAAGCAATGGCTCCACCGAGAGCCACCTGCCGCGACCTGGCGCAACACGACGCCGGCGCACGTCATACTCAGCAGCGTCCGGTTCCCAGCGATAGCCCAGCCGCCCGATCCACGTGTAGCGGTTGGGTGAAGAGCCGGAGACGACGGTAACGAGTCCGAAGGCCTTCGCAAGGTATTGCACTTGTGCGGCCTGAGCGGAATCAGTCAGGCGCTCGGTGGAGCCCAGGGCGTCGAATAGGTGCCAGGATGTGGCGACG
>Ga0315274_10016970_pt1 | contig 10282 bp, 11 predicted proteins | sample YL17G02_20_MG_FD_203700 | JGI IMG/M metagenome (GOLD analysis project Ga0315274, IMG submission 203700) | Sediment microbial communities from Yellowstone Lake, YNP, Wyoming, USA - YL17G02_20 | ecosystem: Environmental > Aquatic > Freshwater > Lake > Sediment | place: USA: Wyoming | collected... | reverse complement strand
TGTCCAAGTAGACCTCCCTGAGGAGTCTCATCCGGTTCTTGAGGTCGCCTCCCCACTCGTCTGTGCGGGTGTTGGCGTGTTTGCTGAGGAACTCGCTGATGAGGTAGCCGTGGGCGGCGTGTAGCTGGACGCCGTCGAAGCCGGCCCGTATGGCGCGCTCCGAGGCGGCGCCGAATCGCTCTATGGCGTCCCATATCTCGTGGGGCGTCATGGCGCGTGCCTCCCAGCCCTTCCCCTTGTAGTCGCTGGGGCCCATGCGCTCGCCGGCGCTCGCCTGGTAGCCGCCGTAGTTGATCTGTGCGAGTATGGCGCCACCGTGGCTGTGGACTGCGTCTGTTAACTCCTTCAACTTGGGGACGGCGGAGTCGTCGTGGATGCCCGCCATGCCGATGTGGGCCTTCCCGCGGGGGTCGATGTAGAGGTGGCCCTTGATTATGAGGCCGACGCCCCCCTCCGTGAGCTGCCCGTAGAATCGGATCATTTCGTCGCGCACTACCCCGTGCTCGTCGCTCCACGCGGATGTGGTGGCGCTCCGGATGAAGCGGTTCCTAATCTCTAGCTCCCCTATCCTGTAGGGCTTGAAGAGGTCGACCATGGGGGAGGCTGATGCGTCGCCGTTTTTGAAGGCATCGGCACAGCTCCTAGCTGCCTCTCGGTTCATGAGGCACAAAAAGTGGGGGATATTCGACACCCAACTACGGGCCCTTGATCTTGAAGTCAAGCGCCTCCATGTTCCAAGACGTCGCCCTCGTGTCGGGGTAGTAGGTGGCTACCGAGAGACTTTTACTCGGCACCACCGTGCCCGGTGAGTAGTACCAGATGTCGAAGGGGGGCGGCGCCCTGTCTCCGTACTTGTTGAGTCTGCACCATCCGGTGGCGCCGTAGAAGTTCTCACAGACACCCGGCAGGGCGGCGGCCACCCTCGTCGCGTTGTCCGACCCGATCTCAAGTATTGACCTGGCTAGGACCCAAGCCGCGTCGTTCAGGTACGCCCGGTAGATGCTGAAGTCCTCACCCGTAGCCGCGACGTACCTCGCCTCAAGGTCGGTGTACTTTATCGAGTCGGGGCTACGCGCCAGTAGGCTGAAGAGCTTTATGTGGTTCGCCTCGAGGGGCGAGTTATCGATGATCGCCTGAGACTTGGCCGTGCCGTCGCCTCCGAACCAAGTGAGATTGTAGAGGGCATCGTACTGGCTGGCCTGTTTGAGTATCGTGGGGGCCTCGTCGAAGGCGAGCAGGAGGACGCCGACCCTGCTCGTGTCGCCGCCCATGCGCGTTATCGCCTCCTCAGCCTGTGTGCTGCCTTGCATGAGGTAGTCGCTGAATTCGGTGGCCTCCGCCGCGTAGCGGATCACGGGACCCGCGAGCGCCCCTCCATTCGCCGTGAATATAGGGACCATGAGGTTGACTATGCCGTCGCCATAGGAGTCGCCGCGCTGGATGATGACGAGCTCCTCTATCCCGTAGCTCCAGATCACGTCAGCGAGTGCAAGCGGGAGGGCGTTATCCGCGGGGCTCATCCGGTAGAAGCGGTCGTTCGCGAGGGCGTATGTCGGACTCGTCGAGCTCGGGCTCACCATCAGCATCTTGTTTGCGTTGACATAGTTGAGTGATCCAGTGCCCTGGGATGTCCACCCGCCCCCGATGAATACGTCCACCCCACTGTTATGCAGATTCTTGACGAGTTCGAGGTGTGTGGCCGCTTTACCTTCAGCGTTCTCGATGATGAACTCGAAGCTGACGCCGGAGCCAAGGCTTGAGGCGTAGGCGTTCAGGTCCGGCTGGATGACCTTCTCGATGAAGGCCTTTGTGGATGTGTAGGTTCCGGTCTCGGGTGCTATGTAGCCGATCCTCACGGTCTTCCCCGCTATGCTCGGCGCGGCCTTCCTAAGCACCTCGTTAACCCTCGTCAGGTTTGCGTTTACAATGGTAAGGTTAGCGTTGATCTCCGTCAGCCTCTGGACGTCGGGGGCCAACTTGAGCAGCGACTCGTTGTACCCACTCTGGTATCCAGCGTACGCGCCTCCCGCGAGCGACGCGGCCACGAGGACAACCACCACCGCAAGAGTCCGCGTCGTAGACATGGTCAACATCTTAGTACCGCCTCCCTCCTCGGGTTAGCCCTCACACTCACATGGTTTAACCCTTTTTGAAGATAATTTTCGCAGCAAGCGGATCACAGCCGAGATTCGGCGGGTAGCAGGACTTTTAGCCACAATCGACCCTTCCTAATCAGGTGTTTCTGATGGTTCCGAAGCTCAAGGATGGGGAGCAGCGCGTCTACTTCAAGGCAGGTGGGGAGTGGTGCTACATCTGGACCCCCAAGAATTTCAAGGCGAAGGGGAAGACGCCGGTGCTGATGCACCACCACGGCGCGGGCGGCTACGTGCGTGAGGGGACGGCGGACTGGCCGGACACAGAGTCCAAGGCCACGTTCCTGAGGGCGATAATGGAGAACGGGATAGTCGTCGCGGGTAGCCACGGCTGCGGCGACCACTGGGGGAGCCCATGCGCCGTCGCTGCGAACGCGGCCCTGCTCAGGGAGCTCGACGCCACCCCGGGGCTCGACATGTCGAGGCTCGGGCTGATGGGCGGGGGGCTCGGCGGGACGCTCGTCTGGAACTCGGTCCTGGGCCCCCTCGCGGGGCGTGCCAAGCTCGCAGCCGTCCTGCAGGCAGTCGCCAACCTCGACGCCACCATCAAGGAGAAGAAGTTCAGGGACGTCACCCTCAAGGCATACGGCTTCCCCCCGGAGACGCCGGACGAGGAGGCCTACAAGGTGATAAAGCCCAGCGACCCCATGCCTAGGCTCAAGGCGATGAAGAAGGGGACGAAGCTCCCCAGGGTCGCCGTCTTCCACGGGTCGAAGGACCACAACATCCCGGCGGAGACGAACGCGATCCCCCTCGCCGAGGCGCTGAGGAGGGCCGGGGGAGAGGTCGAGCTGAACGTCTTCCCCGGGGTGGAGCACAACGTCTACGCCATGGGGAAGGAGATGGAGGAGAGGCTGCGGGTCTTCTTCTCAGCCCTTTAGCTTGTCGCCGAATTTCTTCTGCAGTTTCTCTACCTTGGGCGCGATCACCACGCGTGAGTAGGGAGCGTTCCGGTTTCTCTCGTAGTATCTCTGGTGGTACTCCTCGGCGGGGTAGAATGCCTTGAAGGGCTCCAGCCGTGTGACTATCGGGGCGTTGTATGTCTTCTTCTCCGTCAGCTCCCTGAGGTAGGCCTCGGCCTCCCTTCGCTGCTCCTCGGTGTGGTAGAAGATGACGGAGCGGTACTGTGTGCCGATGTCTGCGCCCTGCTGGTTGAGTGTCGTGGGGTCGTGTGTGGCGAAGAATATCTCGATTATCTGGCGGAATGTTATGACGGCCGGGTCGTAGGTCACCTGGACGACCTCGGCGTGGCCCGTCGCGCCTGTTGACGCCTGCTCGTAGGTGGGGTTGGGGACTCGGCCGCCGCTGTATCCGGGGAAGGCACTCGACACGTCCTTCAGCCTCGCTAAGACGGCCTCCGTGCACCAGAAGCAGCCCCCACCGAGGGTGATGGTCTCCTCTCTGCCGCCCATGGTTTCCACTGCGGAGGCGGGGCTGTTATAGGTTCCCTCAGCCGCGGCGCTTCTTCGCCTGAGGGGTGAGGTAGTAGTCTGGGAGGAAGTTGGGCTCCTGGTCGACTCCGCCGAATGGGATGGGTGACGGTAGGAGGTGCTTCGTCTTCTCGAACCCCTCGATGACCGCGGGAAGGGACCCGTAGGGGATCGTTATGGAGAGTTCCTGGTCCTGGACGATGCTTGAGACGCGTTCCCCGCGGCAGGGGAAGCCGACCGCCGGCTTGCCCGTGGCGTAGGCCTGCGCCATGCCCTCGACGCAGACGCCGTACTTGGCGCAGGAGGTGATGGTGAAGCGGGGCTCCTCGGCGTAGACGTATCCCTGGATGAGCTTGAGCATCTGGAGTGGCGTGCCGTAGACTATGACCTGATCCGGCTCCATGTCTATCTTGTCGAGGGGGGCGAAGGCGATGGCCTTGACCTCGCCGAAGGGGACGCGTGGGAGGGTCTGGAACATGGCCTCGCATAGCTCGGGGGTCTTCCTGACGCCGTCCTTCTTCGCGATCTCACCGTGCTCCATGGCGTCGTCGAAGGGATAGGCGCCGGTGACGAGGGCGCCGATGTTGCAGACTTGGTCATCGGGGGTCGCGACGACCTTTCGGAGGTGGTGGCGTGCCTGTCCGACGAACTGGCAGACGTTCAGCGACACCTTCGGGCGGTAGTAGCCCTTGTCGGCGAGGTCCCACTCGGCGTCGTCACTCCACTCCCGGAGGTACTTGACGGCGACGGGCGGCGTCTGCAGGCCCAGAGTCCTCATGAGCCAGTCGTTCTGCTGCTTGCGATCCATGTTAACTGTTGTGGGGGCTTTGACTGATTTATTCCTTCCCCGTTTTTAGGTACAAAGTTATTTAACCCCGCGGGGCGTGAGTTGGTCTCACGCACGTGGAGTTGAACGTGATGGGGTATCGTTTTATCGCCTCCCCTAGGGAGGGGTGAAGAATGGGGTATTGCTTTATTAGTTGAGCAGCCCCGGCTAGGAACTTTCTCAGGCTCAAACCTGAAATCAGGAAGAAGACCCTTCTCGGGTCAATGGGAGGCTTCGCCGCTTGGCTGAGCTCGTGCCGCCGACTCTGCTCGATGTCGTCGCGGCGCGTGGACGCATCCGGCCCTACCTCCTCAAGACGCCTCTGACCTACTACCACGGCCTCTCAAGCCTGCTCGGCTGCGAGGTCTGGGTAAAGCATGAGAACCACCAGCCCATCGGCGCCTTCAAGATACGCGGCGGCATCAACCTGCTCTCCCGTATGAGCGCAGGGGACCGCGCCATGGGTGTGATCACGGCGTCGACGGGGAACCACGGGCAGAGCATCGCCTACGCGTCGCGCCTCTTCGGGGCCAAGGCCACGGTCTGCGTCCAAAAAAGCGCCAACCCGGACAAGGTGGCGGCTATGCGCGCCCTCGGCGCGGAGATCGTGGAGGGAAAGGGCGACTTCGACGCCGCCCGGCTGATGGCGGTCGAGCTGGCGAAGGAGCATGGGCTCCGCTACATCCACACCGCCAACGAGCCCGACCTCATCGCGGGCGTCGGCACCCTCGCCCTGGAGATGGTGGAGGACCAGCCCAGCCTCGACGTGGTCATCGTCGCGGCGGGCGCCGGGACGCTGAGCAGCGGCGTCGCCATCGTCTACAAGGCGGTGAGCCCGGGGACGCGCGTCGTCGCGGTGCAGACCGAGGCAGCGCCGAGCCTATACAAGAGCTGGAGGAGCGGCGTCGTGGAGTGCAGCGAGTCCGCGGACACAATGGCGGATGGCCTCGCGGTGAGGCGGAGCTTCGAGCTCCCCGTTGACATAGTGCACCGGTTGGTGGATGAGTTTGTCCTCGTCTCCGAGGAGGAGCTTAGGGCGGCGATCCGCGTCTACGTCGAGAAGGCGCACACCATAGCGGAGGGGGCTGGGGCGGCGCCCCTCGCGGCGGCCATGAAGATGAGGGGTGGACTCGCGGGGAAGAGGGTCGGCCTCGTGCTGAGCGGGGGGAACCTCACGGCGGCGATGCTCAGGGACATACTCGGCTAGGGTTGCCGACGACCCTGCTTCCCCCATTGGAAAGGTTAAGTATCGTGGGTTTTTTAGTATAGCCCGTAGGGTGTTCTGCAACCCAGCATCCCCCTAATGGTGTCTGTTTGGACCGCGTGAAGAAGATCAGGTACAAGGCGGTTCCCGTGAGGGAGACCCTCGTCCAGATGAAGGACATCAGCGAGATTATGATCGACCTCGCCTACAGCGCCGCCGTGATGGATAACAAGGCATTGGCCGAGGAGGTCGTGCAGCTTGAGAAGCGCATGGACGACTTGGTCTATGTCCTCAACATGAACCTCATGCTCTCGGCCCGGGACAGCAAGGACGCCGAGGCCCTCGCGGGTGTGCAGCGGGTGGGCGCCCTCACCAACGTGATAAGCGACGCCGCAGGCGATATCGCCGCGTTAGTGCTACGCGGAATCAAGATTCACCCGGTGGTGCGTGAGGTGTTCGAGAGGACTGAGGAGAACCTCGAGCACGCCAACATCGTCGAGGGATCGATCATAGAGGGGAAGAGCGTCGATGAACTCCACCTGGCGAGGAAGATAGGCGCGGACATCATCGCCATAAAGAGGGGGGAGCACTGGCTCATCAACCCCGGGAAGGAGATTCTCATGCCCGAGGACGTCGTCCTGGCGAGGGGCACACAGGAAGGGCTCGGGGTATTGATTAAGGCGGCCCGGGGGGAGGTAAACGTCCTTGAGTGACAAGGAAGTCCTCGAGAGGGTAACAAACCAGCTCGTCGAGCTCAAGAACACGTCCGAGCTTACCATCGACCTCGCGTACTCCGCCCTCCTCCTAAACAGCCCTTACCTCGCCGAGGAGGTGCAGCTTCTGCACCAGAGGATCGAGAGCCTCGACATAGAACTCGAGCAGCTGTTGCTGAGTTGTCAGATTCGCGGCGATGATGCCCGCGGCTTGATAAGTCTCGTTAGGATGGGGATGGCCGCCGAGAGGATATCGTTCGCGGCCTCGAAGATAGCGCAGGTGGTGCTTCGCGGGATAGAGCCCCACCCCGTGTTGAGGATGATGATAGAGGGCGCCGACGAGACCGTTGACCACGTAGCGGTACCTAAGGGGTCGCCCCTCATCGGTAAGAACCTGAAGGAGGCCCAGTTGCCAGAGGAGACGGGGTGGTGGGTACTCGTCATAAAACGCGGCGATCGGTGGGTCCGCCCGAAGGCCTCCACCATCGTCGAGGAGGGAGACTTCCTGATAGCCGCAGGGTACGCTGATGGGGAGGAGGACTTCAAGCAGGTGGTTACGGGAAGGCTCAGCCAGCAGAGCTAGGATTCCCCCTTTTCACCACTAGAAATCTTTAAACAGGATGCGAGCCTCGCCGAATAAGGATAGGAGAGTGAGAATTGGGATGGGGTGGGGGTGACCTGCGGCGACGAGGACCAAGACCAAGCGCTTCCTCGGGGCCACAGCTCAGGCGCTCTTCTCACTCCTGTTTAACTTCACAGGCCTCTTCGCGGGTGGCTTAGTAGCTTACAACCTAGGCATATTTGACACCATTCCGTGGGCACTCGTCATCTACCCTGGCATCCTCAGCATCAGGGGAGCGATCGGGGGCCTCTACGCGGGTCGCCTCAGCACAGCACTCCACCTAGGTACCATAAAGCCGAAGATATTCGGTAACACGAAGGAGGCGTACACCCTATTCAACACCGTTAGCGTTTTGACTTTGGTCAGCGCCCTTTTGATGGGCTCCCTCGGTTCACTCGTCGGAGTCCTCGTGACGGGGACGCCCTTCTCTGAGTTCTTCGTGATCATGTCGGTGATCGTTTCATCGATGGGGCTGAGCATCCTCGTCATCTCGCCGCTAACGTTCTGGGTCTCTGTAGCCTCCTATAGAAGGGGACTGGACCCCGACGTACTTGTCTACCCAGTTATCTCGACGATAGCGGACCTGATAATCACCGCCCTGTACATGGGGGTTCTCTACATAGTCCTCCTCTCCCCCGGGGCAAGCTTGTTAATTCTTAACTTGATCAACGTGGTCTTCGTCGGGGTCGTCCTGCTCTCCGTTCGGAAAATATACAGGGAAAAAGAGTTCGTGAACACCGTGAAGGAGTTCATGATGACGCTGGTGATCGTCACGATCATCGTGAACATAACTGGGACAGCTCTCAACAGGATCACCGAGAGCATCGGTAGACGCCCCGAGATCTTCATGATGTACCCGGCCCTCATCGATACGGTGGGGGACGTGGGCTCGATCATAGGCTCCACGGCTACGACGAAGATGGCGCTCGGCGTGATGGCGACCGAGTTCAGTGCAATGACTACACACTGGGTGGAGATCGGGAGCGCGTGGCTGGCCTCGATTACGATGTTCGTCCTATACGCGTTGACGAGCGCCGCGGTGTATGGGATAGGGAAGTTCCCGGGTCTTCTGGAGGAGGTGATGACCACGAACCTGATCGTGGTGCCCATAATCATAGTGATTAGCTTCTCGACGGCGATCGTTACCCGTAAGAGGGGGCTGGACCCCGACAACTTCATCATCCCCATCGAGACGAGCATCAGCGACGGGCTGACCACGATAGGGCTCCTCATAGCCCTAACAATACTGGTTTGACCAAGCCCACTGCGGGGCTTTTCCTTGTTTGCTCCGTCTGATCCTATTTCTGGGCCCTGAAGTATGTGATCCAGGCGGGCAGGATCTTGAAGAGGTCTGAGATGACCCGCTTGGTTGCCTCGAACCAGAGGGTCGCGGTGCCGTCGTAGGCCTCGCCCCCGCTCGTGTCGACGAGGTCGGAGACTCCGCGTAGTATCAGGAGCCGGGCGTTGTTGCGGGCGCACACCCAGGCTATCGGGGCGGACTCGTAGTCGTTAACCATGCCGCCGAACTTCTCCCTGAGGCGCGGGGTGTCCTCGGGGATGAGGTCCCTGTCACCGCTGAGGATTGTCACCTGCTTGACGGGTGTTGGCGGCTTCTTGACCCAGGAGAGGTCGATGTCGGTGGTGAACTTCTTGATGCCCTCGTCGGGCGGGCCTATGAGGCTGATGAAGTCGTAGATTATCGCCTTCTTCACGAGGACGGTGTCGAATCTTTCGATGGCGCCCTTGAAGCCTCCGCATGTGCCGAAGTTTATTATGAGGTCTGGGTGCCACGTGTTTATGACGTGCTCGGCGGAGGCGGCGGCGTGGACCTTCCCCCACCCGCCGTGGTAGACTGTGACTTCCTCGCCCGCGACGGGGGTCGTGAACCACTCGCCCAGGGGGGAGGACTTGAGCTCGGCCTCGGGGAACAGGGGGAGGGTTGCCCTCCACTCGCCGTCGGCTGAGACGATGATGACTATTCGGCCCATGTCGTTTCCGGTGAGGATGAGTCTTTGGGGGGATAAGGGTTGGCTCCTCGTCGCGGCGTTTTTTCCTCTGAGCTTCTATGAGGTTTCACCCAGATCTGATCGGGTTGGTGTCTTGCTGTGCTCATCCGCTTTTTCTTAGGCTGTCCATCTTCTCCACGATGGCGTGGTAGGCACGCGTCGGGTCGTCTATGCCCTGTACCATGGCCTCGAATGGGCAGTAGATCCTGCCGTCGACCGTCTTGATGTGCTCCGTTTCCTCTTCGTAGGTGAGTGTGACGCCGGCGTGTTCCAGCAGTTCGCGTCCTCCTCTGCTTATGACGTCGGCGTGGACTTCGGCTGCGCCGCTGTAGAGGATGAGGAGCGCCGCGGCGCGGCCCACGATCTTGTCCACAATCAGCGCGCCCTTTAGGTGGGTGCCGAGGGCGGTGATGGCTTCGAGGTGGGGGCGTATCCCCTTGCTGCTGCTCTGGAAGATGATGGAGTCGCCGTTGTAGACCATGAGGCTGAGTCCCGAGTCGTCGAGTTTTGTGATGTATTCGTCCATGGCGGTCACGGCTAGATCTTCAGTATCGATGTTTTGGATTGTTTGACGCCGCGGCGGGTGGAGAGTTGTTCGGCGAGGGTTTTGATGCGCCGTGTTTGGCCGCGGACGGCGATGATTTCGAGGCAGTTGTCGTGGTCGAGGTGGATGTGTGTGGTGGTTGTTATCTCGTGGGGGTAGTCGTGTTGGATGGCGGTGAGTTCCTCGGTGGCGCCGCTGTGGTGGTCGTAGATGAGGGTGATGGCGCCGATGACTTCTCCGGCTTCGCCCTCCCAGAGGCGGTCGGTCATGAAGTTCCTCATGGCGGTGACTATTGCCGTTGAGCGGTTGTAGCCTATCTTTGTGGTCATCTCGTCGAACTCGTTGAGTAGGTGGGGGTCGAGGGAGACGCTGAATCTTGTGACCTTCTGTCTCTTGTCGGGGGTCGACATGGGTTGTGGTTTGGGTATGATGTTGGGGGGGTTTTAATATTGCGCCCTCTCGGCGGGGGGTTGGGGGCTAGAAGGCTGTTTTGCCGCGTGGCGTGTAGCGGCGGGGTCCCGGGGTGGGGCGGTCGTTGCCCGGCGCTGGTCTTCGCCTGTTTTGGTGGTTGCGGTAGCAGCTTGGGCAGTAGATGGGTTGGCCGGGTGGGGCGGGGAAGGCGGGGGTGAATGTTTTTCCGCATTTGGCGCATGGTGCTGCGGGGGCGGGCTCGGCGTGGCTGTAGGCGAGTTCGAGGGGGGCGATGTGTGTCTTTGTCATCGCCATTATTCGTTTTAGGTCCTTGAATTCGTCTGGGGCGGTGAGGCTTATGGCCGTTCCTTTG
>Ga0315274_10016969_pt1 | contig 10283 bp, 7 predicted proteins | sample YL17G02_20_MG_FD_203700 | JGI IMG/M metagenome (GOLD analysis project Ga0315274, IMG submission 203700) | Sediment microbial communities from Yellowstone Lake, YNP, Wyoming, USA - YL17G02_20 | ecosystem: Environmental > Aquatic > Freshwater > Lake > Sediment | place: USA: Wyoming | collected... | reverse complement strand
ACAGTGCGATGGATGTGAAGGTAAACACGCAGTAGAATCCGATGGCCAGGATTCCAGCAAGAGCAAGTATCGGCCATTTCAAGTCAGACACCAACGCTCCTCTTTCCAACCCCGAATCTGACTAGGGCAAGATAGCTTGCGCATATGCTATTCTTGTTTCTGGCCGCACTTCTTGCAGAACTTTGATTCCACGGGGTTAGGCGCACCACAGTGGATGCAGAATCTCAGTGGTCCTGGAGTTGCTGGTCCCGCAGGAGCATATGTCGCAGCCGTCGGGGTAGGTGCAGTGGTCGGTGCAAGTGCCTTTGCCGCACCGGCCTTTCTGAAGCCCAACATCAGTACAGCAATGCCTGCTACAATTGGAATCACGCCCAAGTACCATGGACCCGGCTTCCTGCCTTCCATTGTGTAGCTCAGCGGCAGAGGCCACTCGCTTCCCTCAAGCATGTATGTTACGTCGATGTTGATCTTGACCGGGATCGGCCAGTATCCACCCGCGGGAAGGAGAACCAGATAGTATGTTCCATCCGAAGGACTAAACCAGTCTACTACTCCGCTATTGCCAATTGTGTCTCCGAGAAGCTCCGACTTAGGGATCGTTTCGCCCGCTTGGAGCCGGTTGAATGCATTCTCACTCATCAGAATCGCTCTTACCGAGTCATCGGCGTCTAAGCATTGGAAGTCGGAACCGAACACAGAACCAGCGCGCAGTTCCAGTTTCTTGTACAAGTAACTATCAGCGTTCGCGATAGTGCCATCAAGGCTCGTATGGACAATCTTTGAGGGAGTCATGAAGACTGCGAAGTACGTACCATCCTCAGTGGCTGTCCACTCGAGTTCGCCCTGCTCACCTTCCGTCGCAACAAGGCCGGCCCCCTCGGCTTCTCCAAGAGTAGATTTCAGAGCGGCAACGAGCATATACTTCGCCATGGGCTGCTTCTCCAAAGCATTCGTCAACAGGTCGAATTTCTCTTCCGAAAGCAAGACAGTGTACACTTGGCCCCCGGGCTTCTTGGACTCGAAATTGACAACGATCGTTGTGCCTTTCTCCACCGGGACGCCGTGATAGTCCAACGGCTGATCGATGGTCAGTGTGGTGTCTTCCGGCCCGAAAGTATCTGCGACCGTCAAAGTCGAAACGGACAGGACAACGCCAAGAATCAACAGGACGACTCCGACTATTGCGTACACTTTCTTCACAAGACAACACCTTTCGACAATCTAACTTGAGTCGTAGGGCTCAGTCACTGGTTTTAAGACTTGTTACTTACTCATTGCCTTCCTAACGATCGGGATGGCTATGCTTAGAGTCGTGAAAGTAAAGTGCGAGCACCATGATATCCATGAAGATTTGATTAGAGCTTGCGCTGAGGACGATAACCTTCCTGAGGGCGTCAGCGGCATAGTATAGAGGCAACATCTTTCCGATCAATCGCAGCCGTAACCACAGCCATGCCGATTCCTGACAGAGCTACAGCACGATGAGGAAAAGAACAGGTGTCGCCAAGAAAAAGGAAGAGAATGAGGAAGATTCGATAACAGATATTCCATATGCTTGCCGTCATCAGTACCTGAAGGGGAAGCCATGCCCCGCTAAGAGATCATTATCATAGGAACCAGGTGCGACAATTCATCTTCTCTTGCCTCTCTCCAAAGCATTTCTTATCGCACTCGTGCTCAGTCTGAGATGAATCGGTTTCTTGGATATTCTCCTTGATAACTTAGGTTCTTTCAAACCACTCCCTGTTATCACGCAGACAATGTCTTCTCGCGAGTCAACCACTCCTGTTCTGAGCATCTTGAGAAGACCTGCAATACATGCGGCACCAGACGGTTCAGCGAAGATTCCTTCGAGACCTGCCAACAACCTCATCGCTTCAAGAATTTCATTGTCAGAAACGTACTCGGCATGTCCACTAGATTCTTTCAAGGCATTGAGGGCAAGGGGGGCGTCATAGCCCCATCTGCCTGCCAATGCGTCGGCGATTGATTTGCGACAAGTGGTCAGTGGGAGGGCTATCCCTTCCTTGAAACCTTTCACGATTGGTGAGCCTCCCGATGGGCCTGCAGCAGCCATCCTAGGCAGGTATCGTATCAAACCAAGCTTGCTCAGCTCCCTGAAACCCTTCCACATTCCGTAAAGATGGGTTCCGTTACCGACATTATCTACGATCCAACTTGGAGAACGCCACCCGAGTTGTTCACAGATCTCGTAGGCAATGGTCTTGTCACCTTCCGTTCTGAACCTGTTGTATCCTGAGCTGCACTCGACGATTTCCAATCCTCTCACCGTCTCGATGTAGGGTTCGAAGATTTCCTCGTACGTTGCGCTCATCAATAATGTCTTCGCGCCGTAGACTGCACATTGATGAATTTTCGGTCCGGATGCTGTCGCTGGCGTGAAGACAAAACACTCCAAGCCCGCCCGTGCCGCGTACGCAGCAAGGGAAGCAGCCGCGTTTCCAGAAGACACGCATGAGACGCGGCTTGCATGTTCCTGCAGTCCCATCGTAACGGCTAGGACACTTTCGCGGTCTTTGAATGAATGCGTTGGATTCTGGGTTTCATTCTTCAACCACAAGTTCTTGATGCCAAGCGCGTCAGCGAGTCTCCGGCACTTTACAAGAGGAGTACCGCCTTCGCCAATGCTTACGACCGTATCTTCTTCGCTGAATCCTAAGAGCTCCCGATATCTCCATAGACTGAACGGTCTCTTGGCAAACTGCTCCTTGTTGATGCAGGTGGCCAGTGCGTCATAATCGTATTCTACCTCCGTTATTCCTCGTATTACTGAAATTCCTTTGATCTTCTGGAGGCCGCACTTTGGACAGACGAAGAACTGACTTCGCAAGGGAAAAATCCTTTTACAGTTCACGCATCTGAAACCTAGCGTGAACATTTCATACACCTAGGGGGTTAACTTCCCGAATCTCGGAACTCTTTGTCTATTTCAGCGAGAGTCAGACGATGGCTCCCCTACCTATTGGGCCAAGCTTCGATTTCCTACTCTTCGGCGAACTTTATGGTCTTGGGCACTTCGGGCTCTTCGTACCAGCTCATTCTCGCGCCAACTAGACTCCTGAGCTTCCATCTTGATGATTTGGGCGCTCTCTCAATCGTGTCTCCAATAACGCCTATTCGTTCTTTGGCGGTCTTCCTCTGCAAATCCTTCAGATCGATCCGTTCAAGATATCCGGCGGTCTTTTCGAGGTTTTGTGTGAAGCTCTTGTAGACTCCCCAATCGTTCGAGCATACGTCGGCTATGTAGTTCTTGTTTATTGTGTCTTGGGCATCTGAGTCGCCGAGTTCATGGTCCACCAACATGCAAACAATGTCTTTGAAATCCCTCTCCTCAATTTCGACAACTTGGAGCTTTGTCATCAAGAGATCAGACAATGATATGGAGAAGTCCTCTACCTGCAGTCTGTCGCGCAGATCGAACTTGTGACACATCTCGAAGAAATCAAGAAACACATCCCTTCTATAATGGATATTGGGTTGGAAGAACATTAGCCTCCTGTTTCCATGAAGGACATTGAACGTCTCTGCCTCGTCATAGGATAGGCCGGCGAAGACCTTCCTTATTGCGGTCGACTGCTTTGAAAGTCCAAACAGGTCTATGTCGGCGATTTGTCTGGCGAGAGGCGGCTGACTGGCACTCGGGCAGTGATACCTGATAGCTACGCCTCCGAGAACGCGAAGAATCACGCTCCGCGTCGTCGCTTCTGTAATCAACGTGTTAGCTTCCTCAAGTAGGTCTTCAGCCGAACTCATTGCTCAGTTCTACCTCGTTACAGAGTCGCCTCTGCCGTGAAGATTGAAAGAAAAAGGTGGGGGTTTATTCCGGCGGGAGTTCTTTGAAGGCCAGGTCGATGTCGACCCCTTGTCTTTTTCGGTAGGCGCGCATAGCGTAGAAGTATATGGTTCCGATTACGTATATGGCCACGATTACTGCAAGCGATGGGTAATAGAGCGCGCCTAGGCCCGGATTCGTGAAGAAGAAGTACAGGACGGACAGGAGTAGCACGAGGTAAATGAAGCCGCAAATCGATATGAATGGGATTGGTCCAAGCCTGTACTTGCTGACCGGTGAAGACTCGTAGACGGGCTTGACTCTCTTTCTGAAAGGCAGAACTATCGCAGCAATCGCGGTAAGCATGAATGTCGTCAGTATTTGTGGGATCATCGCCGTGAAACTCACAAGAATGGCCGGAGTGAAGAAAGCATAGAAGAATAGGACGATCTCGCCACCGGCTGCGAAGAATATGATGCCTTTGACAGGGGTTCGGAAGCGCTCGCTTACATATCCGAAGAACGATGGAGCGATTCTATCGAAGGCCCAAGCGAGACCTATTCGTGACTGTGGCATTATCGAATAGATCGCATACATGAAGTTCCAGCAGACATAGCCCCAGGCAAGCAAGAATATGATGATGGGACTCTGAGTTAACACCGCAGCGAACAGATGAAACATTGGGTAGAATGGTATCGTATATGGCGCCATTACGTTCCCACCCAAGTAGTCTACACTGGCCAGGAATTGCTGGCCGACGTTGGTCTGCAAGAAGAAGTTCGTGATATACCAGAAGATGCCGCAGAGTAGAAGCCCGCCCGGGACGCCTATCATGACACTGCGGTGTACCTTCTTAGTCTCCCCTGCGATGTATGTAGCGAGATATGGATAGCCCAAGCCCCAGAAGGCCACGGGCATGAGTATCAGTGTTGCCTCGAGTGAGGGGGTGATCGAAATTCCATCTGCTGTCGCCTTGCTAATTACCTGATCGTAGGTCGCCGACCCGTATTTGGCACTGAATGCGTTCCAGCCTGCTACGAAGTCTGCATGAGAGGTAGCGGCCATCAGGCCCCATATGAGCAGAAACATCAGGACGCCGAAGGCAAACATGACTAGTTGGAGTCGCAGGTAGGGTCTCAGTCCCCAGATGAGTATCAGAGACGAGAAGACTATGGTGAATGTTCCTATGGCGAAGATTCCTAGACCTGAAGAAACGAAGTTTCCTGCGGCTGTCCACCCCATGGTATAGAAGAGCATCGATAGGGCTGGGCTTGCAACGTACGCGGAGAGCGTGGCGCACCAGATGAAGTTGACACAGACCCAGCCTAAGCTCGATAGAAAGCCGAGTAGAGGATGGAGGATTCTACTGTTGAATATGAAGTCCCCGCCCGACCTAGGCATCACGGATGCTAGGAGGGCCCACGCTAGAGAACCGAATATCATGGGAATCAGTACGATAGTTATGCCGGAGTATAGGTTGCCCCCTGGAGCGTAGTAAGGCCCCCAGAGGAAAAGCCACATTGCGCTTAGCCCCCAGCTTATGTTCAAGGATGCGAAAGCGAGAATGTCTAGAGTTCCTGCCTCTCTGACGAGTCCAGTTGCTTCCCTGAGGAATACTTTGCTCATTTTCTCAGTCCTCCTCAGTGTACCAAGGTCGCTGCCGAACCGAATTTAAGCTTTTGCAGAAAACTAGGGCAAGGAAGGATCCGCCGCATAGTTGTTCTATCTACCATGATCGAGTGTGTGCCTCAGATTCAGGTAGTGGCCGCCTGGGCATACCTTCTTCATCGCGTCATGAGCGACGGTCTCCTTGTTCACGATTATGCCCTTTTTCAGCCTTTGTGCCATCCCACAGATAGCGTCATCGACTACAAGTTTCTCGAGGCTTTGGATATTCAGAAAGTTCATGCCACCAGGTCCGGAGATTACGTTTATCCCAGCAAGAGTTGCGAGCAGGATGCCGAGACCTGATTCGAAGCCGGCCTGAGCATCTATGCTCTTCGCGTCCGTGTCTCCGGTATAAGCGCTCGTGGGAAACCGGTAGTATTTGGCGACTTGAGCGTATGCCGAGACGGTCATCATCGCCTCGATTGCTCCCGAACCAGGAGTACAATACCTCATGTCGAAACTGGCGGGTGCTCCGCCATAGATCACTGGTGCCCCGGGATTGGCAAGTTGTGAGATAACAAGGCCGCTTAGGAACTCGGCATTGAGTTGGACGAGCGAGCCGGCTATCGTTGCTGGGCCGGTTGTCCCAAATTGAGGGGCTGAAACAATCTCTACAGGGATCCCAGAAGCTCCACAGTCCGTCAGCGTCTGAACGGCAAACTCGGTCCACTTCAGTGGGGATGTGGGGCACGCACAGAATACGGCGATCGGTCTGTGCGCGAGCTCTTCTTCGCCACCTGCTACGATTTGAAGAATCTCCTTCATGTCAACGAGACCTTCCAAGTTGGCACCCGTCATGACTGGCTTCGTAGCGTTCTTCACCACAAGAAACAGTCGGTGAAGGTCAGCGATGCTATCCGCGACATCTGAAACGACTAGGGCTGTGCTTTGTACCTGGATATTTTCCAGCGCGTCCACTAGCCTGACTAGGTTGACCAAGTCGGCTGAGACAGGTTTCCTCACCGTCCCCGAGCGATCGAGGATAAACGGTGTGGTCGAGCCGGGGCCGTAGTGGACATTGTCGCCTTAGCGTGAGATCGTTCTTGTGATCCCGGCTATACAGTCTGATGGTCTTGGGGGCTTTCGCTAACGCTTCTGATACAAGACTCTCCGGAATCGACACTACTTCCGTTCCATAGTCGACTCTGGCTCCGGCGTTTTCAAGTAGCCTCAACGCGGATGGCGCGTGCACGGCAACTCCGATTTTCTCGAGAACCTCCAGCGAACTGGCGTGAATGAACTCTACTTGGTCTCTTGTCAAGAGTCTGGTTGAAGGACTAACGGGCACAGACACCTCTTTCTTCCTCGTGAGCGCGTCGCTACCTTCATGGTCAAGTAACCCTTTCAGTTAGCTTGATCCCCCGCCGTTTCAACTCCCTAGCAAACGCGGTGCCCGAAACAGCTATCTCCAGCGGCTTTGCTCCCCGGGGTGTTTCGCCCTGTGCCATCATGATCGCGACAATTGAGGCGTGCCAGCCAGTCGTGCGCTCCATTGCAGTGAACCCTGTCTCGTCATCATAGAAGTCAACAACGTCAACTACAGCCTCCGCTGCCTGCTTGTTCTTTTCGCCGACGCACTTGACGCGGATGACTGCGAGGTCTTTCTCTCCCGGCAGCCTGATCTTCGGTTCAAAAAGTGCTTGAAGGATCCGTCGGGGGCTGGTCTTTTTTCCGTCTATTTTGATTTCTTTATCGTTGAATAGACCCAGGTCATGCATTGTCTTAAGCTGTACATAATTGCCCGGGTACCGTAGGGTTTTGTTCTGTAAGACTATGAGTTTCCCCTTGAAGGTCCAAGGGCACGTCGAGGTACCACCTGCGGTTGTGAAAGCTTCCAGTCTACCAAGAGGTTGTGGGAAGTCTACGAATTCCAGTTCTTCGAAGCATGGTACTTCCAGGATCTCCCCTCCGCGGAGAAACACGGCCTTTCCGTGGTATTCGTTTGCGAGGCCGTCGAAGTGGAATGTGAGTAGATAATTGAATGGTGGTCGAGGAGTCTGGGGGAGCCCTCCATCGTAGATGTAGACCTCCCTGGGTGTGTCTAGAAGGCTCATGGCGTAGCAGGCTAGGGATGCAGTCATGCCCGGACCCATACCACAGTCGGGCACAATTGAGATTCCGGCGTCCGTTGCCTCTCGATCTAGGAGAAGCTCCTTCCTGACTGTGTCGGTGTTACCTCCGAGGTCGCACATACTGGCACGAGCGCGAATCGCAGCCTTTGCGATATCGAGATTGTAGTAGTAGGGGACCGCGCTCAGGAATGCATCGATACCGGTTAGGAAACGCTTGGTGTGCGCTGGACGCCTGACGTCGACAAAGGCGGCTTCTGCGACTTCCCGCCCGCTCAGAAGGTTCACACGTTTGGCTGACTGCTTCGCAGCTTTGTGATCAATGTCGCCAAGTAGGACCTTTCGTGCGTTCCCAAACTTGGCCATGTCGTAGGCGGCGGCGGTGCCTTGCCTGCCGGCACCCAGTACCGCGTAAGCGTACTTCTCTGTTTGCGCAGTCTCTTGCAAGCTCGACTCAGCCAACTCTTGGCATGATTGCTCACCCTAATCTAGTTGTCGACCAGCAGCGTCATCATTCGGCCCGGCTCTTTTCTGAGTTTCATCGGAAAGATTGATGGTTGCAAACAGCTGCACTTCAACCAATGTTAAATACGCAGAGGACAGGAACGTTCTCTGAATTCCTGAAAGACAACATTCGCAACAGGAGTTGTAGCAATGGCGAAACTGTCGTTCTCGGGTCAACCCGCTCTTCGGTTGTTGTCGAGCGAAGAAATCGAAACCATCCATTTGTCCTCCTTAAAGGTCTTGGAAGAACTTGGAGTAATGATTCAAAGCGACAACGCCTTGAAGTTGGTCGCCGACGCAGGTGCAGATGTTGACGCCACTAGGAGGATTGCGCGTATTCCGCAGCATTTGGCAAAGGAAGCCTTGGTCAAGGCACCGTCAACAATAAGACTCTACAGTCGCGACGGAAAACACGACCTATTGCTCGAAGGTAACCGAGTTCACTATGATCCGGGATCAGCAGCCTTGTATCTGCTTGACTCCCGAACGAACGAGATCAGGCGACCAGTATCTCAGGATCTCGCCGATTTCGTGCGATTGACCGATGGGCTCGAGCACATACAGGCCCAGAGTACGGCGCTCGTAGTTTCGGACGTCCCGGATGCGATCGTTGACCGATATCGACTCTACATTGTTCTGAAGAACTCGCCAAAGACGATAGTCACCGGCACGTTCAGTGTAGACGGCTTATACGACATGAAAGATATGCTGGCTGCTGTCGTGGGAAGCGAAAAAGAACTGGCTCGAAGACCTATGGCGATCTTTGACCTGTGTCCGTCAGCTCCGCTCAAGTGGGGAAACTTCATCGTTCAGAACCTGATGGATTGCGCGAAGTACGGAATTCCGGCCGAGATTCTTCCGATGCCTCAGCTTGGCGCAACGGGACCCGTAACGCTTGCCGGTTCGTTGGTCCAGTTCAACGCGGAGTTCCTGAGCGGCCTTGTTATCTCACAACTTGCCAATCCCGGCGCGCCGGTGATCTATGGCGGCTCACCCACAACCTTTGACATGCGCTATCTCACAGCGCGTCTTGGCGCCATAGAAACCGTCATGATGGGCTGCGCCTACGCACAGATCGGAAAATTCTACGGGTTGCCGACCCATATGTACCTGGGCTTAAGCGATGCGAAGACAGTTGATGCCCAATGTGGGTTCGAGTCTGGACTCGGAATAACGCTCGGCGCCCTTGCAGGAATAAACGTGATATCAGGCCCAGGTATGTTGAATTTTGAGAATTGCCAAAGTTTCGAAAAACTTGTGATAGATGACACCATCTGTGGGACGGCCTTAAGACTCATCAGAGGCATCGACGTGAATGACCAAACCCTCGCCATTGACGTTATCAGAAAGGTCGGTGTCGGAGGGCATTACTTGGCCCAGAAGCACACGATGGAATGGCTCAACAGGGAAATCTTCAACCCCTCTGACTTGATTGACAGACAGGACATGAGTGTCTGGAAGAAGCTTGGGTCGAAGGACACATACCAGAGAGCCAGAGAAACAGTTCAGAGAATCCTTCGGGACCACAAAGCCGAACCGATGCCTAAGGATGTCGAGAAGAATCTCGATGACGTAGCAAGGAAGGTCATGAAAAGGCATGGAATAGAGAAACTGCCCCTTGGTCCGGCTTCTTGATGCGGGCATTTGACTGATGCTACATCGGCCTTCTCAAAGTCTGCAGGTACAAAGTATGCAACAGTTTCTGCAAAGTCTCTACTGTGTGTCGTGCCATAGGCTACTACTTGTCCTGAGGAATTTTACGGGAGGAAGGAGTCCCTGAAGCGCCACGAGGCCGGTCACGTGCGCCGGCAGCAGACTCGACTTCACAATGAAGGCGGGGAAGTTGCCATCGCCAATCGATGCACTGTCAACATAGATCTCGAAATATTAGAGGCCAGCTGTAAGCGATAAATAGGTCCTCGCGGTACGTTCGCGCCGACCGAGCGAAAGCTCATGAACACTCGAGTATTCTACGTGACTGACGTCCATGGATCAGAAAGGTGCTTCAAGAAGTTCCTGAACGCGGGCAAGTTCTACAAAGCAAACACGGTAATGCTCGCAGGCGATATCACTGGAAAGATGATCGTTCCGATCGTTAAGCAGCCTGACGGTACCTACCTTTCCTCTTATGCCGGATCAGAAATCCGGTCAAAGTCGGAGGCTAAGGTTCAAGAGCTGGAGAAATCGATTCGAGACTCCGGCTTCTACCCCTACCGGACAGATCCAGGTGAAATGCCATCGCTGGAAGC